>JADMIO011210264.1_pt1 | contig 163591 bp, 126 predicted proteins | sample 8958161 | NCBI WGS metagenome assembly JADMIO01 (sample SAMN16585339, study PRJNA669376) | soil metagenome | isolation source: Crop rotation soil | place: USA: Cullars Rotation, Alabama | collected 2011 | reverse complement strand
GCCGCGACTTCAAGTCACGTGAATTCCAAGCTTCGGATCCCACTGTGCTGGAAAGAAGCAAGTGGACCTGGCTCGGGCCGAGGTGGACCTGCCGTTTGCGGATTCGGGAAACCAGGCCCGGGATCTGGCGCGGCGCCACATCCAGGGATTGGTCAAGCGTGACGCCCCGCTGCTCCGCAAGACGGCCGACGCCCCCTACTTCTTTGGCGGCTTCGTCATGAAGAATCGCCAGGAGCTGGAGCAGGGCATCGGCTACTGGTGCAAGGAGGTGGGCAAGCAGGGCGAGGACCTGGAGAAGCTGACCTTCCAGTACGGCCGGTCCATGACGGCGGCAGACTACCTGCGCCGCGCTGGCGACGACAAGCTCCGAGATTTCCTGACGGAGACGAAGGACCTGCGCGTCGTCCAGGTGACGGTCCGCATGCCGGAGAAAGAGATGGTGCAGGCCCTGGTCATCGTTGTACGATTGACGCCTGGCAATGCCCGGGTCATCGCCCTGGCTGAGGACATGCCCCGCAAGTAGAGGAATGCACCATGGCCGCTCGCCTGGCTTGGTTCCTGGCCGCCGCCGCCCTCGCGGCAACGCCGGCCGTGCGTGCGGAAGGGCCGTCGAACCACGAGTGCCTGGAAGACGAGCAGATATGCCAAACGGCGCGCCTGGCCGTGGATGGGCCCTCTCTTGTGGAGTTCTTTCGCAAGCGCACGCCGACGCCGGCCGACCGCAAGCGGGTTGTGGAACTGGTGGAGCAGCTCGATAGCCGGGTATTTCAGACCCGGCAGCAGGCCAGCCGGCAGCTGGTGGAGATCGGCGCACCGGCCGTGCCCTTGCTTCGCCAGGCGATGCAAGGCAAGAGCCTGGAGATGGCCCAACGCGCCCAGCGCTGCATCGACGACATCGAACGCGCGACCCCCGACGGCGTGGCGGCTGCCGCAGCGCGGCTGATCAAGGTCCGCCGGCCCGCCGGGGCCTGTCCGATCCTGCTGGCGCACCTGCCGTTCGTGGACGACGAGGCGGTCGAAGAGGACTTGCTTGACGCCTTGATGACGCTCGGGCCGCAGGAGGGCCGACTCGATCCGGCGCTGGTTGCCGCTTTGGCGGGCACTTCTCCGGCAGCACGCGCCGCCGCCGCCCTGGTTGCGGGCCGCTCCGGCGATGCCGGCCAGCGCGACACCGTGCGTAAGTTGCTGACCGACAAGGATGCGAAGCTCCGCCTCCGCGCCGCCCAGGGACTGACCGCCGCGCGCGACCCTGCGGGGATCAGTGTGCTGGTCGCCCTGCTCGTCGAAGGGCCGTTGCCGGTGGCCCAGCAGGCCGAAGACCTGCTCAGCCGGGTGGCCGGAGAGAAAGTGACTCAACCACCGCTGGGCGAGACCGACGAATCGCGCCGCACCTGCCGCCAGGGCTGGGACGAGTGGTGGAAGGCCAACGCCAAGACCCTCGACCTGGCGCGTGCCGACGTGGCCCAGCCGGTGACCAGCATTTCCCGGCGGGCGCGCGACGTCACCGTGCGCTTCGTGACCGCCTTGATCAAGAACGAGGAGGCGGTGATCTCCCGGACCACGGATGTGCCCTTCTGCCTGGCCGGCGTGCTCATGATCGAGACGCGGGCCGACCTGGACATGCTCTTCAAAAGCGCCCGCAATCAACCGCCCAAGCGAACACTGCTGGTGGAACGGGTCGTGCGCGTGGAAGAGTACGCCAAGACCACGGACGGCAAGTTCAAGGAGTTTCTCGACAAGCTCCGCAAGTCGGAGGCACGCGCCGTTTACGTCAGCACCAAGGAAGGACGCGAGATCGACCGCGGCGTGGTGATCGTCCGGGTCGCGGGGAGCCAGGCCCGCGTGGTCGGCATCGGCGAACAGACCAGCAAGAAGTAGCCTGCGTCTGCCGGGTCGTTCCTAGAATGGCCATGTCCCCCGAGGGCGGATCATGGCCTTCACGAAGGTTGCCACGCTGGAAGAGGTGCCGCCGGGCAAGGCCAAGCAGGTCCACGTCGCCGGCCGCGTACTCGCGCTCTTCAACGTCAACGGTACCATCCTCGCCATCGACGACGCCTGTCCGCACCGCGGCGCTCCGCTGTCGGAGGGGCCGGTTGCGGGTACGGAAGTGGTCTGCCCGTGGCACATGGCGCGCTTCGACCTCTGCACCGGCGCCCACCTCAGCCCGCCGGCAAAGAGCGGTGTCGCCACCTATCGCGTGCAGGTGATCGAGAACGAGATCCAGGTCGATGTTTGAAAGAAAAGCCCGCGGGTCATTCCCAGCGGGCTCGTGGACGAGTTCGAGTGATTTTCAGAAGACGATGCTCACCAGCGAGGAGGTCCTTGCTGGCGCTTCGGGCTAGTTGAGCAGAGCGTTGAACTTTCTTAGCGTGCCACCACGGTCAGCGCGTTGCGGACGGCGGTGCGGACTTCGGAGTCGGGATCTTGCTCCAGGACGCTACGCAGCGTGGGAATGGCCGGGCTCGAGGCGGGGCCCAGAAACTGCAAGCGAACGGCTGCCTGCTTGCGCACCTGAGGGTTGTCGTCGCGGAGCAAGCCGGTCAGGGCCGCAACGGTGGGGTGCATGCCGATGATGATGTCCACGGCCATCCGCCGGGTCTCCGTATCGTCGTCCCGGGCTGCCATGCCGCGCAGCACGGGCAGCGCCTGCTTGCCCTGGTCGCCGAACCAGCCGGTGCGGAGCAACGCTTCCTGCCGGACCACGCCATTGTCATCCTGTAACAGTCGGGTTACCGCGGGCAGCGTCTGACGGGAATGGCCGGTCATGGCCTCGCGGGTCAGCGACTTGAGGCAGGTCAGCCGCATCTCCCACGAGCGGCTGCTCATCCCCTCCAGCAGATGACGGAAGCCTCGCTCGCCCAGCGCCCCCAGAGCCTGGCCCGCCTTCTGGCGCTGATAGGCGTCGCCCTGTTGCAGCGCCTGCGCCCACTGCGTGGCCGAGCGGCCTTCGTGGTACTCGGGCCCTGTCGGCACCGCGAACGCGACCGGCTGTTCGGCCACGCCACCGGGCGCGGCTTGCGCCACACCGGCAAGGACCGGCGGGGCCGGCTTGTGGCGGTTGCAGCCGGCGAGCAGCAGGACCGCGGCGATAAGCAGTGTCGGACGCATGGCAAGCCCTCAAGCCATTCAGCGAATGGTCACTCGATGATGCTGATGTGTCTCACGACGCCGGAATAGAGCGGGTTGCGCGGATCGAACTGCGACTGCGGGCCCGGGTTGCCCATCGTGGTCCCGCCGCCCACGTTCGTGATGCCGACGCCCACGCTCTGGTGGTTCTTGGTGAAGTTCGCCGTGATCTGATTGGCGGCGACATTGACGTTCTGCACCGTGATCGTCTCCTGCCGCGGCCCGGCATCGATGGTCAGCTTGTCGCCCTGCTGGATGGCAAAGCGCAGTTCCTCGTAGTTGCCGGTCACCGCCGTGAGCGTGATGGTCGCAGCAGCCGGCGCCGTGGTGACGGCCGAGCGCACATCCATGAAGAATGGGCGGGCACCGGCCTTCGTCGGTGCGGCCGGGTCGAACGTCAGGTTCGAGCGGTCCACCACGGCAAACATGCGGTGCCGGACGTGCCGGTTCTCGGCCCGGCCCAGTTCCTTGCCCAGCACCGGCGGCTTGTAGGCGTTGCTGTCGTCGAGCACCTCGAAGAAGCCAACCGTGACCCAGACGGCGAAGACGTTGCTCCGCGTCGTCGTGTTGCCGAAGATCTTCGGCATCATCTGCGATTTGCAGAACGGATGGCCGTTGGCGTAGCCGGGCAGGTTGGCCACCTCGAACAGGCGCCGGTTCGGGTCGTTGGCATCGCCGGCGGAACGCAGGAACGTGTCGTCGATGCCACTACCCGACGCGTACTGCTGGCCGGCCGGGGAGCAGGCGCTGGCCATGCCGCGGAACGGCCGATCGTTGGTGCCTGGCGTGCCGGTCGGCGTGCGCGACTGCACCAGGGCCGTGAACGCGTTGTCCACGTCGGTATCGCTGAAGAAATCGCTGGGCCGGCGATCGCAGAGGGCGCGGAACGTCTCCGGGTCCCAGATGGTGTTGATGTTGATCTTGCCCAGCGTCCGGCCGCCGAGGGGCACACCCTGGATGCGGTGTCCACCACGCAGGAACTCGAAGAGCCGATAGATGCGGGCCTTTTCGTCGTACCAGGCCGCCCGGTGCGTGTGCTTGTTCCGTGGCTGGCTGGTCTGCGGGTCGATGCCGCCGGTCATGAACTGCTGCGTCAGCTCGTGCGGCTTGAAGCCGGAGACCTGCAGCAGTTCCATGGGGTTGTGCGTTGGCCGATCGAGGAAGAACAGCCAGTCAAACGGGGTGACGTGCTGATAGTTGATCTTGAAGAAGGTGTGCTGCGGCTGGTTCTGGAGTTGATTGGCCTGGTCGCTCTGCGAGTTCTGCTGGCTCTTGTCCGCCGCGTAGGGCTGGTTGCGGCCGACCGCGAAGCGCTGGGCGACGGCCGTCGGGTTGTGCATGCCATTGGCGTCATTGGCGACGGCGTCGTTGGTCGGCACGTCTTCCGCGTAATCGACCGTGACGTAGGGGTTGTAGTTATCCTGATTCGGGTCGGACTGCGGCGGCATGGTGGGGCAAGCGAGCCGGCGCAGCAGCAGCGTGTGCTTGGGCAGCGCCGTCATGTCGGTGGACAGCGGCGCCTCGTAGACCAGGCTGCTGCGGTTGCCGTTGGCCTGCTGGTCCTTGACGCGCAAAGTCGGGGTCGGGCCGCCCTGGCCGGGGAAGTCGTCCTTCGGGCCGACCAGCGCGAAACCGCGGTTGCTGCCGTCGGTGCCCTGAGTCTGTCCGTCCGAGATGCTGTGGAACGAGCGCACCAGAACGTACTCGGTGGCGGCCAGCGTCGGCTGCGCCGCCGGGGCCGGCTCGGGCTCCCATTTGGAGACGACGGTCTTGATGTTCGCCGCGTCGGGATCGCCCAGGACGTTGCTGGCGCTGCGCAGGTTGTTATTCGGCTGGCCGGCCACCACGAGTTGGTAGACCGCGTCACCGCCCGGGGTCTGCAGCCGGGCCGCCCCACCCTCGGACAGGTTGCCGAAGATATCGCTGCGGAAAGGATTGTGCAGCTCGACCCAGAACTTGACCTTGTAGGGCTTGGTCGCCTGGGCACCGTTGAGCGGGTCGGACGCGTCGTTGCCGATCTCGGCGTAGACCTCGTTGACGACCAACCGCGGCAACTCGGTGCCGTAGACCCACTGCCAGCTCCCCCGGCTGTTCGGGTCGGGTTTCGACCAGGCGAACGGCGTGATGTAGTCGTCGCTATCGACGAAATCGACGATGTTGACGGACAGCTGCGCCAGCCAGCGCAGGGCATTCTTCTGGTCGGCCGGCAGACTTGCGTCGTTCGGGTCGCCGGCACCGGTCACCTTGCGGAGGCAGTCGAAGATTTCCTGGGCGAAGTCCTGCCGGGCCTGTTGGGCCGTCTGGAACTGGGCATAGGAGCCGTTGGGAATCTGCATCGTGCCGCCGTCGGCCCCGGGATAGTCGGGCAGCTTGCGGTTCAGGTCAATCCGGCCCAGTGCAGCCGTCAGGGCCTGGCCGGTTGCCGAGAACTCGCTGTTGGCCGGTGGCGCGGCCAGGGGCGCTGCCGGGAACGGCACCGGGTCGCCGGTCGGGTAGAGGCTGTTGCCGGCCAGCGTGTAGGGCTGCTGCGCCGGGTCCCAGATGCACGGCACCACGCCCGGACGGTCCACGTCGAAAGCATGCGTCGTGACCAGCCGGCGTGCGGGCGGACCGAGGGTCGGGTCGCCGAAACTCTGCGGACAGAGCCGGAACAGGTCCGAGGTCAGTGCCGGCGAGCCGCGGTCGTTGTAGCGGAGCAGCGCTTCCATGCTGGAGATGGGGAAACACCGATCGCGGGCCCCGGCTTCAAAGGCGTTCCAGCCGCTGGGGTCGAAGAAGTTGTAGAAGGTCGGATAAGGCGTCTCATCGCCGCCCGTGAAGTTGTCGCGTCCGTAGTCGAGATGAGCGCTCGGGAAGGGACAGTCGGGCGACGAGCCCGGCGTGCGATACCAGTTGCCGCCTTGGGGGAACCAGGCGAACTGCGGCGAGCCCGGGAGGCTCAAATTGCCCTGGCCGCAGATATGGCAGTTGGCGTCGGTCATGCTGTAGAACTTGCCCTTGATCCAGAACTCCTGCGGCGGCAGCACGGGCCAGCGCACGGCATAGAACCACGCCTGCGAGTCGCAGCGGCCCTGCACGCCGTTCTTGCCCAGGAGCAGGTAGCGCCATTCCGCCTGCCACTCCGGCGCTCCGGGCGAATCCAGGCCCTTGAGCACCTTGGCCGGGTTGACTTCCCACGGGCCCCAGCCGTGCTCGGACGTGCTCCAGAAAGTGCCGCGGTCGCCCAGGCCGCCGCCGCGCTGCGTGTCCCAGGTGCCGAACTTGTTGCCGTGTACGTTGACGTTGACGCGGTTGTCCAGGTCCTGAATCAGCGGCGCGAACAGCGGCTTGAACTTGCGACCGTCGGCCGCCTTCATGACCGGGAAGCCCAGGTCGAGCCACACGCTGTCGTTGTTGGCGAGATTGCCGCCGATGAGGGTGCCGGGCGAGTCGGCCAGGTTCTTGACGTCGCCGCCGGCGTCCTCCATGACGGGAAACTGCGGATGGTAGGTGGCATTGGGCCGGAGGGTGATCGGCCCCTGTCCTTGCTGCGGGTTGGCGCGGAAATACGACGGGATCAGCACCGCACCGTCGCTGGCCCGCACCGCCGACAGGAAGAGATTGTTGTAGTCCGGGTAGGTATATGGCACGTTCGGGCTACCCGACTGGTCCGGGTCGCGGGCCGCCCCGCCGGTGTAGTTCGTGTAGTCGATCTTGTAGAAGTCGTCGTTGGCCGGGTTGGGATCGGTATGGAGCCGGCCGGCGCCGTTGAAGGGGATGCTGTTGCCGGCCTTGCCATACATGGTGCGTCCCAGGCTATGGCCGCGCAGGGCGCTGTTGGTGTTGTCGGTGTCGTAGACGAGCTGACCCAGGAAGTAGGCCAGCAGCATCTCGGGATCCAGGTCGGGCCGCTGCAGGGTCTCCGACTCGCGCCAGGCCCGGGAACTGGCGGCCTCGGCCTGGGAGTAGATGACGAAGGTAATGCCAACCACCGCGAACAGCGTCAACAGCGTGATGACGACCAGCAGAACGATACCGGAACGACGCGCCTCGGGGGGGGTGCGAGTCATCACCGCCACTCCTTCTGGGGCACATGCCGGGGACGCCCGCAGGTGGCGAGCGCACCCCGGACGAACACGCCTCGGCAGGCGCGCACAACCGTCTTTGGTTCGTGGGAACTCTACCTACTGATCGAAATTTCGGTCCGGCGCTAGACATGCCCGGCACAAATTTCCGCGGGCTGCGCCCCTGGCTCGGCGCGAGCCCGGGAGTGGAAGCCTGAATCCGGGTGTGTGCTTCGGCGATTTTTTTGGGAAAATTGCTGTGACGGTTCGGCAGGGCGGGGCCTGTACTTCTACAGAGCGATGCGGGAAAGCTCGGACGGACCGTCGAGCTGGCGCTACGCGGAGGGCGTGCGCGGATTGATGCGGCACAAAGAGCGGGAACGCTTCGGGTGCTAGCCGCGTTGGTCCGCGCAACGCTCTCTGCGTAGCCCGCTCGCGGCCCGTACTCTTCTTCAGCCGGTCATCCCTTCGATTTCGCCGCCCGTTCCGGCCGCAATGAGCGCACCACGGTGCCGGCCTGCCACATCTCACTGTCGGCAACGGCCTTAAGTTCTTTTTCCAGCTGCTGCCGGTAATCCTTGCGGCTGTTCGACTCCAGCACGCGGCGCGTTTCGTCACCCGCCGCCACCTTCTGGTACAGATCCTCGAATACCGGCCGGGCCGCGTCGCGGAAGCGCTGGAACCAGTCGAGGGCGCCGCGCTGGGCGGTGGTCGAGCAGTTGGCGTACATCCAGTCCATGCCGTTCTCGGCAATCAGCGGGTAGAGGCTCTGCGTGGCTTCTTCCACCGTTTCGTTGAACGCCTCGCTCGGCGAGTGGCCGTGTTCGCGGAGCACCTCGTATTGCGCAAGCCACAGTCCGTAGATGGCCCCCATCAGCACGCCGCGCTCGCCGGTCAGGTCGCTGAAGACTTCTTTCTGGAAGGTCGTTTCGAAGAGATAGCCGGAGCCGATGGCGATGCCCAGGGCCAGGCAGCGGTCGCGCGCCCGGCCGGTGGCATCCTGGTGGATGGCGTAGCTGGCGTTGATGCCCCGGCCCTCGAGGAACAGCCGGCGGACCGTCGTACCCGATCCCTTCGGCGCCACCAGGATGACATCGACATCCTTGGGCGGGACCACGCCGGTCTGGTCCTTGTAGACGATGCTGAAACCGTGCGAGAAGTAGAGCGCCTTGCCCCTGGTCAGCTGGGCCTTGATGGCGGGCCACTGCTCTTTCTGGCCCGCGTCGGATAGCAGGTATTGCAGGATCGTGCCGCGCTGCGCCGCCTCTTCGAGGGGGAGCAGCGTCTGGCCGGGTACCCAGCCGTCTTGCTGCGCCAGGTCCCAGCCGCGGCCCTTGTCGCGCAGGCCGATGATGACTCGCACGCCGTTATCCTTCATGTTGAGCGACTGGCCCCGGCCCTGCACGCCGTAGCCCAGCACGGCCACCGTCTCGTCGTTCAGGATGGCCTTGATCCGTTCCGGCGGATAGTCGGCCCGCTCGACGACGGTTTCGGTGATGTCTCCGATCTTGATCTGGCGCATGTCCCTTGTCCCTTGTCCTTCGTCCCTTGTGGGTGGCAAACCAGCGCTGCTCCGCATAGAGTGGCGATGGCGAAAGGCATTCTATTTGTCCCACTGCGATCTACCAGCAAGGGACAAATGACAAGGGACAAGCGACCATGTTGATCTTCGACGCGCATCTCGACCTTGCCTGGAACGCTATCGACTGGAACCGCGACCTGCGCCTGCCCGCGTCGGACATCCGCGGCCACGAGAAAGACGAAGGCATGACCGCCAAGGCCCGCGGCTGCAATACCGTGTCGCTGGCAGAGCTGCGCCGCGGCAAGATCGGCATCTGCATCGCCACCGTGCTGGCCCGCCACATGCGTCCCGGACCACTATCGGCCGTGGTGCGCTACACCTCGATGGAGGCGGCCTACGGCGTGGCCTATGGTCAGCTCGCCTACTATCGCGGACTCGAGCAGGAAGGCCACCTGCGCTGGATCAAGGACTGGCCGACACTGCAGAGCCACGTCGAGGCCTGGCTGTCCAACGGCGGCGACCAGCCGGTCGGTTTCATCCTGAGCATGGAAGGGGCCGATCCGATCCTGCGCCCCGACCAGGTCCAGGAATGGTACGACGCCGGCCTGCGCATCGTCGGCCCGGCACACTATGGGCCCAGCCCCTACGCCCGCGGCCATAACATGGAAGGCGGTTTGTTTCCACAGGGTCCAGCGCTGCTGCGGGAGATGGAACGCGTCGGCATCATCCTCGACGTCACCCATCTTTCCGACCAGTGCTTCTTCGAAGCCCTGGACATCTACGGCGGCCCGGTGCTCGCCAGCCACCACAATTGCCGGGCGCTGGTCCCCGATCCCCGACAACTCAGCGACGAGCAGATCAAGCGCCTGATCGCGCGCGGCGGCGTCATCGGCGCGGCCCTGGACGCCTGGATGCTCTCCCCCGGCTGGGTGCGCGGCGAGACGACGCCCGAGAAAGCCGGTGTCACCCTGGAAACGATGGTGGACCACATCGACCACGTCTGCCAGCTGGCGGGGAACGCCCGCCACGCGGCCATCGGTACCGACCTGGACGGCGGCTTTGGCCGGGAACAGTCGCCCAGGGACCTGGACACCATCGCCGACCTGCAGCGCTTGCCCGAGATCCTCGCGCGGCGCGGCTACGACGACCGCGCCATCGAGGGGATCATGTACGGCAACTGGGTGCGCTTCTTCCGCGACGCCTGGAAACGGAAATGACCCAAAGCCCACGGGTGGCAACCCGTGGGACCTGCAGCCCGCCCCCAAGGGGCGGGCTTGGGTAGCGCCGCGCCCACGCTGCTTCCCTATGCTAACGGCATGTCTGAACCATTGGAGCAGATGGTCACGACGCCGGAGGAACTGGCGGCCTGTTGCACGTTCCTGGCAAGTTGTCCGCAGTTCGGCTTCGATACCGAGTTTGTCGGCGAAGATACCTATCACCCCCACCTCTGCCTCGTCCAGGTGGCCACGCCCGGGCGCCTGTTCCTGATCGACCCCTTGACCGCTGGCCCGCTCGACGCCTTCTGGAAGCTGGTCGTGGACCCGGGCATCGTGTCGATCGCGCACGCTGGCCGGGAGGAGGTGCGCCTCTGTCGCCTCTGGGCAGGCGAGCCGCCGGGCAACTTCTTCGATATCCAGATCGCTGCGGGCCTGGTCGGGTTGACTTATCCGCTCGGACACGCCGCCCTGGTGAGTCAACTCCTGGGGGTGCAACTGTCCAAAGGGGAGACCTTGACCGAGTGGCGAACCCGTCCGCTGACCCGCCAGCAAATCCGTTACGCGTTCGACGACGTGCGCTACCTGCTGCCGCTCTGGCAGCGAATCAACGGGGAACTCGTGCAGCTGGGCCGCGTCGAGTGGGCCCGCGAAGAGTTTGCCCGGTTGGCAGCCGCCGTCGTGCCGGAGGAAGTTGCCTCTGAGAAGTGGCGCAAGCTGCGCGGTCTGGGTTCTCTCGACCGGCGCCGCCTCGCGGTCGTCCGCGAGCTTTTCCAGTGGCGCGAACAGACGGCAGCCACGACCAACCGACCGACGCGCAGCATCATCCGCGACGACCTGATCGTGGAGATTGCCCGACGCAACCCGAGCAAGGAACGGGACCTGCAAGTGCTGCGCGGCCTGCCGCGCCGCGACCTGGCGGCTATCCTGCGCGTCGTGGAAACCGCCCACGCCCTGCCGCAGGCCCAGTGGCCCGCGGCCAACGAACGCGAGCAGGATCCGCCGCAGGTTGGGCTGGTTGCCAATGTCCTGAGCGCCGTGCTCGGCGACTTCTGTGCGCGTCGGCGACTGGCGAGCAACCTAGTGGCCAGCGGCCACGACGTCAAGTTGCTCGTTCGGGCACAACTCCAGGGGAACGAACTGCCCGAGGAATCGATCCTCAGTCAAGGCTGGCGTCGGCAGCACGTCTTGCCGGAACTGCAGGGGGTGCTGGAAGGCCGCCGCGCCCTGCGCATCAAGGACGTGCGTTCCGACGCGCCCTTTGCCCTCGAATAAGTGCCCGTGCGAAGGGGTCAGGCACCGTTGTGCGAAGCACCCGCAGGGCCGTTCCGGCAACGGTGCCTGACCCCTTTTCGCACGGGCCGCGCAAACCTGGGTGCCGGCGCGCGGGTACTGACTCTGGATCGGCGCCCTATACTTGAGAGGGATCGCAGCACGGTCCCTCCGGCGCGCCGCGCCGCTCATTCCCGTCTGGCCTGCCACCGCATCCCCGGCGGTCTGCAAAGGAGTGTCGTATGCTTCGGCACCTGTGCGCCCTGGCCGCTCTCATCGTCACCATCGATCAGGTCGCCGACCATCCCCGTGCCCGCGCCGAGGCGCAGCCTAGTAGCGTCGGCAAGAAGATCGACGACTTTACCCTCATCGCCCCGCTGGACAAGAGCCAGGTGTCTCTCGCCGACTTCAAGGATAGGAAGGCGGTCGTCGTCGTTTTCCTGGGCACCGAGTGTCCGCTGAATAACGCCTACCTGCCACGGCTGGCGGAGTTGCACAAGGAGTACGGGGCCAAGGGCGTGCAGTTTGTGGGCATCAACGCCAATCTCCAGGACACATCGGAACGCGTGGCGGCCCACGCGCGCAAGTTCTCCGTGCCCTTTCCCGTCCTCAAGGACCCGGGCAACCGCGTGGCCGACCGCTTCGGCGCCCGACGAACGCCCGAGCTCTTCGTGCTCGACCAGCACCGGACGGTCCGCTACCAGGGGCGCATCGACGACCAGTACGGCGTCAACGTCAAGCGCGCCAGGCCCACACGCCAGGACCTGGTGGAAGCGCTCGACGAACTGCTTGCCGGCAAGGACGTGAGCCAGCCCACCATCGCGGCCAGCGGCTGCCTGATTGCCCGCGCCGCGCCGCCCAAGGCCGACGGCAAGGTGACGTTCGCGCAACACATCGCCCCGCTCCTGCAGAAGCACTGCCAGGAGTGCCACCGCCCCGGCCAGATTGGGCCGATGGCGCTGCTGACTTATGACGACGCGGCCGCCTGGTCGGAGACGATTCGCGAGGTGGTCGCCGAGCGGCGCATGCCGCCGTGGTTCGCCGACCCCAAGCACGGCAAGTTCTCCAACGATCGCCGCCTGACCGACGACGAGCGCAACACGTTCCTCACCTGGGTCGAGCAGGGCTGTGCGCAAGGCGACGCGAAGTATCTGCCGCCGCCGCGCCCATTCGCCGAGGGTTGGCGGATCGGCAAGCCGGACCTGGTCTTGACCATGCCGGACGAGTACAGCGTGCCCGACAAGATGCCGCGCCGCGGCATCCCCTACCAGCACTTCATCGTGGACCCGGGCTTCAAGGAAGACCGCTGGGTCACCCGCGCCGAGGCCCGGCCAGCCAGCCCGGCGGTGGTCCACCACATCGTCATGTTCGTGCTGCCGCCCGGCAAGAAGTTCTTCAAGGACGATCCCAACGCCATCGTCCTGTGCGGTACTGCCCCGGGCGACATGCCGATGATTCTCGGACCAGGCGAAGCCAAGTTCGTGCCGGCCGGCGCGCGGCTGGTCTTTCAGATGCACTACACACCCAACGGCACCGCTGCCAAGGACCGTTCGTCGGTCGGCCTGATCTTCGCCAAGGAGCCGCCCAAGGTGGAGATCAAAACGATCCCGGTGTTCAATGCCTTCTTCCGCATCCCGCCTGGAGCCGATAACTACCGGGTCGAAGCCACCTTCACGCTGCCCAAGGACGGCCACGTCACCTCCCTGATGCCGCACATGCACCTGCGCGGCAAGGATTTCCTCTACGAGGCCGTGCATCCGGACGGCACGAAGGAGACCCTGCTGTGGGTGCCGCAGTTCAACTTCCTGTGGCAAAGCGCCTACCGCCTGGCGAAGCCCCTTCCGGTGGCCAAGGATGCAACGATCCGCTGCGTGGCCCATTTCGACAACTCGGCCAAGAACCCCAACAACCCCGATCCCAAGAAGGCCGTGTTCTGGGGCGACCAGACCTGGGAAGAGATGATGATCGGCTGGCTCGACGTCGCCTACGAGATCGGCAAGAAGTAGGCCCGCGTTTTGCGCTCGTCGCGCCGAGCGCAAAGCGCGAGCAAGCGCTTGCTTCTGGCGCAGAGAAGTGGCACACTTCCAGGAAGACCGAACTTACGACGGCTTGCCGAGCCCCCGCCCGCCGGCCTACGGGCCAGCGCCGCCCCGTCTTTCGACTGCGGGCCAGACGGCAGTGCCGCGGCCGTGCCGGTCCTCTCCGTGATTTCGCCCGTTGAGCAAGCGATGCCACCGGTCGTTGGCCGCATCTACCTGGGTAAATACGAGACCATGCGCCTGCTGGGCGAGGGCGGCATGGGCTCTGTTTTCCTGGCCCGCCATCTGGAACTCGACGAACCGGTGGTCGTCAAGGTGATGCACAGTCACATCGCCGGCGACCCCAAGTTTCGGGAGAGCTTCCAGCGCGAAACCGTGCTCATGGCCGGTTTTCAGCACCCCAACGCCGTGCAGTTCCTCGACGCCTCCAGCGACGATCCGAACGGGCCGTGCATCGTCATGGAGTTCATCCCCGGCGTCACTTTGGACAAGCTGCTTGCCAAGAACGGCCGCTTTAGCCCGATGCGCATTCGCCGGATCCTGGCCCAGTTGTGCGACGTGCTGCAGGCCGCCCACGACGAAGGCATCATGCACCGCGATCTCAAGCCGGCCAACCTGATGATCGTCGATCCGGACACGCCGTTCGAGAAGCTCAAGGTCATGGACTTCGGCCTGGCCCAGATGGCCAATGCCGAGCAGCAAACCAAGGCCCCCAAGGAGTATGCGGTCGGCACTCCCGGCTACATGCCGCCCGAGCAGGTCGGCGGCGAGCCGATGGACCACCGCGGCGACCTGTACTCGGTCGGCGTCATCCTCTACCAGCTACTCAGCGGCCGGATGCCGTTTGCCGGCGAGACGATGATGGAAATCTTGATGGCGCAGCACGAGGGCGGCCCGCCCACGTTCGCCAGCATCGGCCTCGCCGACAAGGTGCCGCCCCCCGTCGAATACGTGATCCGCGCCTGTCTGGAGGTCGATCCGGAGGAGCGCCCGCAGAACGCCCGAGAGCTTGGCGACGTGTGGGAGCAGGCGCTGGTGCAATCGTATGGCGGCAGCGCCAAGGACGACGATGCGCCGCCTCCCCGTGCCGTCGCTCCTCCGCCTGCCCCGGCACCGGAAGCGCCGCCCGCGGAGATACCAGGCGCTGCCGATCCGAACACGATCGTGGAGCATCTGGAAGCGTTCATGCCCGAACAGATCGCGATGTACAAGCTGCGCGGGTTCGTCGAGGAGGTGGGCGGTACGATCGTGGACAGCAAACCCGGTCTGATCCGCGTCCGGGTCAAGGTCAGCATGGGGGGCGGCTCGGGGCTGTTTTCGCTATTTGGCGCCCGCCGGGTCGGCAGCGTGGACCTCGAACTGCACATGCGCAACAAGGACCCGAAGCAGAAGAACCTGCTGCACATCACCATGCTGATGCGCGCCACGGACGGGGGCAAGTTGCCGAACACCTCCGACTGGAAGGCGCGGCAAGGCCTGATTCACAGCACGTTGAAGGCCTACCTGATGGGGTCGAGCGGCTGAGGCAGGCGCTAGCGACCCAGAACATACCACGCCGCGATCGCGCCGCCGGTGAGAACGAAGGTAACGACTGCCGCCAGTGACCAGGGCAGCCGGCGCCTGGTGCCGCCCGGGGCTTGGGGCTGGCCGGCCTTCCGCGCCGCCGGGCTGAACTGCGGCATCTCTTCCTCGGCGGGCGGCGCAATCGGTGTGCGACTCCACGGCTCCAGCGCCGCCACCACTTCGGCGGGCGTCTGGTAGCGCTGCTGCGGGCCGGGCGCCATCATCCGGTCGATGACCTGCGCCAGCGCCTCAGGTATCTCCGGCCGCCACTGGCGCACGGGCCGGGGCCGCGGCAGCGCATGGGTCGGCAGCGTGGCATGGAAGCGTGCCTTGTCGAGCGGGGTGTGGCCGGTCAGCAGGAAGTAGAGCGTGCCGCCCAGCGCGTAGATGTCGGCACGAATATCGACGTTATGACTGTCGCGCGCCTGCTCCGGCGCCAGATAGTCGATGGTGCCGAGGACGTCCTTCGTCAGGACCGACTCCTCCTCGCTGTTGTAGAAACGCGACAGACCCATATCGAGGATCTTGACGGTGCCTTTGCGATCCACCAGCAGGTTGGCCGGCTTGATATCCCGGTGCACCAACCCGGCCTCGTGAGCATGCGCCAGACCGCTCGCCGCCTGGCGGATATAGTGGGCGGCTCGCAGGATCGCCAGCGGCCCGCTCTTCTTCACGACCACCTGGAGACTGGCACCGTCCACAAACTCCATCACCATGAAGTGCTGGCCCTTCTCCTCCGCCACCTCGTAGCCGCGCACGATGTTGGGATGGTCCAGCGCCGCGCTGGCGCGGGCTTCGCGATAGAAGCGCTTGAGGAGCGTCTCGTCCTTGGCCAGGCTGCGCGGCAGGACCTTGATGGCCACCCGGCGGTGCTGCTCCTGGTCCACACAGAGATAGACCGCACTCATCCCGCCGGAGCCGAGCAGCTCGAGCACGCGAAAGCGGCCGATCGTGAAGCCGAGATACTTGCCCTGGAGTAGCTGTTGCACCTGGAAGTGCGTGAGCAAGCCGTCGCGGACGAACAACTCGGCAAGTTGATTGGGAGCGCGGGGGAGGGAATCGGAGGCACGCAGCGGGCCAAGATAGGCATCGAGCCGGCCGGGCTCGACGACGCCGCTCTTGGGGACGAGCTCGAGGAATTCTTCGATGGTCGATGGCGCGGGCATGGGCGTTCCCGAGTAATCAGCGGTTCGCTCTGCGGCCGGCGCCGGTGCCGATGTCCGCAGTCCGTTTCGGCGCGTGGCGCGCCGTTACTTCCTGAAGAACAGAAAATGGGCCGCCACCAGCGTGGTCAGCGCGGTGGCCAGGATCATCAGACCGAGCTTGGCCCATTCCATCCAGGCGCTGGGTGCAGCAGGGCCCGCCGGCTCCTCGGGCAGCTTGAAATGCGGCGCCTGCTCGGCAGGCGGTGCCGGGGCCGCAGGCTCGGGGGCCGGCCGCGTGTCGCGCGGCACGCGGCCCAGCTTCGACAGGTTCGTCATGCTCTGCTCGGACAGCGGCGGCCCTTCGCCGGGCTCCACCACGAGGTCGCGGAACGCCAGCACCATGTGCAGCGGTTCGAACGGCCCGGTCTTGGACTGGCTGCCACGCACTTTCTCGATCTCGCCCAGCTCGCCGGCGCGGAGGGCCTTGCGCATCGCCTTGGCCGGCCCCTTCGCGGTCCGCACGGTCCCCTCGGCGTCGGTGTACACCATGTACCAGACCGCTTCGCCGCCAGCATCCACGTCGCCGCTGGAGCCCTTGCGGGTGCTCTGGCCCAGCAGGTCCTCGGCAAACTCGCGGCACGAGGCCGGGCGATTGTCCGGATTGGCGCTCATGGCCCGGCGGATCGCCCAGTCGGTCCGCTCGGTGAGCGCGTGATTGACATCGCGCGGCGTGGCCAGCTCGTTCTTGAGCTTGCGCATCATCGCCTTGATCGGCTCTTCCTCGTCGAAAGGGACCTTGCCCGTCACCATCTGGTAGAGCGTGGCGCCCAGCGAATAGATGTCGCAGCGCACCGAGGCGTTCTTGGCGTTGCGGAATTGCTCCGGGGCCATGAAGTCCGGCGTGCCCAGGCCGTGGCCGGCGCGCGTCAAGTCAGCACCTTGCTCCTGGTCCTTGGCCAGGCCCAGGTCGAGGATCTTGGCGTGGCCATCCTTGCTGACCATGATGTTGTCCGGCTTGACGTCGCGGTGAATCAAGCCCTGGCGGTGAGCCCGGTGCAGGCCGTGCGCCACCTGAACGATCAGACTGATTGCCTCTTCCTCCGGCATCTTGCCCTCACGGTGGAGCCGGTCGCCCAGCGACTCGCCGTCGATGTACTCCATGACGATGTAGGGCTGGTTCCCGTTGCCGCTGAACTCGTGGACCCTCACGATATTCGGATGGTCCAGCTTGGCGGCGATGCGGAACTCCTGCTCGAAGCGTTTGAGGAGCACCGGGTTCTTGGCGACCTGGGCGTGCAGCACCTTGACGGCGACGATGTCTTCGGATTTCCAGCGGCGGGCCTTGTAGACGATGCCCATGCTGCCGTCGCCGAGCTTCTCCAGCAGGTCGTAGTTGCCGATGCTCTCCAGCGGCGGAGAATTCTGCGAGGTCATTCCGGGTCTCCACAGGGGCCAGCCGCATGCGAGTCAGGCCAGCCGGAGGGGGTTACATGGTGCTTCCGCGTTGATTCAAAACTCGGTGGGCGGGCGTTCTCTTACTTGTAGCCGATCAACCACAGCGCCAGGCACAGGGCCAGTGCCAGCGCGATGCCGAAGACCACGCCCCCCACCCAGCCGGGGCGGGGGACCGGGGCCGGGGCAGGCGCGGGCGCCGGTCGCGGGCCTTCAAGCATGGAGCGCGCCGAGCCGACCGTCTGCGGCGGCTGCGGCCCTGGCGGTGGTGGGGGCGCCTCGTTTTCCAGGTCGCGGCGCTTCTTCAGCAAATCCGACCACGATACGAAGGAGGCGCCGCTGGGCGGGTCGTCCTTGTCGCGTGCCTGGCCAACCGGCCCGCCCAAGTCGATCTCCGCGTCGTCGGCCGGCGCGTCCTTGCGCGGCGTGTTGCCGGCATCTCCCGCCTGGTTGACCATGACGCGCGCGCCCTGCCGCGCCGGCCCTGGCTCCTTTTCCGCCTCCGCCTTGCGCTTCGGCACCAGTGCCGACCATGAGGCGAACGAGGCACCGCTGGGCGGCCCGTCGTTGCCCGGAGCGGCATTCATGGCCGGCTTGCCCAGGTCGATCTGGGCATCCGACGGCGCCGGTTGCGCCGCGGTGGGCGCTGCCGAGCGCAGCAGGGAAGGCAATGGGGTCGAGTCCAGCGCGTGGCCGGGATGACTGCTGGCGGTTCCGTTCGCGGCCGTTCGCGCCTGGCAGCGCGGGCAGCTGGACAGGCCGTCGGCGAAGGGCTGTCGGCAGCGGTCGCAGTACTGTGCCATGAGGGCCTCACTCGGGCGGAGTTGGCTCGGGATCAAGGAAGCCTAGCAAATAAAAATGACCGCTGCCGAAAAAAGCATGGCGTCGGCGAGATGGACTCGTGGCATCACCGAAAGGCGGCCGCTTCGAGGAATACGACGAAGCTGCTTGGTATCACTTGGCTTATGGCGACAAACGTGAGCATGCTCGGCGCCCAGGCAGAGCAGGCCAGCCGCGATGTTCCTGGCGGCTTAGTGCAGAATGGGCTGAATTGCCTTCCCCTCGCAGAGGGTGAGCGGCCGATCGAGGCGGTCGCGGACCTGCATCTCCGGATCGACGCCGAGGCAGTGGTAGATGGTCGCCGCCAGGTCTGCCGGGCGGGTCGGGTCGGCGGCCGGGAAGGCAGCGAAACGGTCGCTGGACCCGTGGACGCTGCCGCCCCGGATGCCGCCCCCGGCCAGCACGCTGGTAAACACGCCGGCCCAGTGGTCGCGGCCATCTCGCCCCGCTCCGGCGCCTCCGGGCACTCCCTGGCCGACCTTCGGCGTTCGGCCGAACTCGCCGGTCCAGACGACCAGCGTCTCGTCCAGCACCGACGAAAAGGGGACGCAGCTCATTTTTCTTGACGCGGAGGCACCGCACCGCCCCGCCGCCGCCCCGAAAAATTAGCTGCGTCCCCTTTTTTACCTCCCTCGTCCACGGAAGCCGACACCATGAAGCGCTCGCTCGTCTCGCCGCGTCGCTGGTTTTGCGCCCTCGGCCAACTCCGCCACCGCCCCGTCCGCGAAAACTTCCGGCGCCGGTTCCGGCCGCGGCTGGAAGCCCTCGAAGATCGCACCGTGCCCGCCGTCGACGACGAGCGTCAGCGCCACGCTGACCGCCGACAATCACTATGGCCTCTACTTCGGCCAGGCGGGCGGCACCGGCTTGACCCTCGTCGGCCGCAACGAGGTTGGCTTCAACGGCAATCCGGGCGCGTACAACTGGTCCTTGCCCGAGAGCTACAGTTTTCAAGCCCAAGCGGGCTCTTATCTGTACGTGCTGGTTTGGGACGATGGCGGGCCGCAGATGTGGGCGGGTCAATTCGACGTGCAGGGCGTTTCCCTGTTCTCGGACACGGCGCACTGGCAGTACACTGTAGCCAGCGGCGCCAATCCCGGCGAAACCGGCGCCGACGAAAAGGGGACGCAGCTCATTTTTCTTGACGCGGAGGCACCGCACCGCCGCCGCCCCGAAAAATTAGCTGCGTCCCCTTTTTTATCCCGGCAGTCGTCGATCAGATTTTTGTTTTCGCGGATGCCCGAACGGGAGCAAGCGACGTCGTCATATCGGCATCCGGATTTGCCATCAAGTATGAGATGGAAAAATCCCAGTTGGGCAATTACGTCGTTCGCATCACAAAGACCGGTAAGGCTAACAGAGGGGTTCAGGCTGGCTTGGTTCCGGCAGCTGACAGAGATCCGGTCACTGCCCAAATCAATGAGTGAAATCAATGACAAAGCCGGCCGGAGAAACAAGTATGATGGCTTTCAAGTACTTCGTGTTTTTCGCAGTGGTCTGCGCCGGGTTAGGCGGCTGCCAACGGGAGGGGGGCCTGCAAGCAAAGGGGAACGGCCGCTCGTCGCAGATAAGGACAATTTCGACCTGAGCGTCGAAACCCTGGAAGCGACAGAAAGCGGGCCGGTTGTCTGCAAGGCGACGTTGACGTACCGGGGGTCCGCGCCGCTCGCGATCGCCGAGGCCGCGGGGTTTCCACAACACTTTTGGCTCGACGTCTCGGCACCTGCCGGTTGGGAGCGAACGCCATCGCGGAGCACCTCCTTGTATTCAGGGCCCGGTTGTGTTTCACGTGACCTGTCCCCCAAGGAGCGCGTTTCCCAATTCGTCTACCTTCATCAAAGATTTGCAGCGATTCCCCCCGGCAAGGCACAGTTGAAGTTCACCTGGCATGTTTCGGTCAGCGCACGGGATCCATCTGGAAATCCGTCGGTGGACGAAAACGGTCTTCCGATAATTGCGCACCAGAAAGAATGCACCGCCGATTGCACCATAACGGTTGTGCCGGCTTCGTCAAAGCATCTGGGAGAGATCGCCAAAGCAATGGAGGGGAAACTGAGCGACGCGGCTCGCTCGCTGGACGACCGGTCTCACCTGGCCAACATGCTCATCGGAAGCAAGCATCCGAGCTTCGCCCCGATTGCATTGCGGCTCATGCGTATCAACTCGCCTGATCGTCATTACGCCTTGGCGAAGCAGGTTGCCGAGTGGTCCAGTACAGACGCAGAGGTTCGGGCGGCCCTCGTCCATTACCTTCGCGAATCTGGCGCCCGCTGGGATTACGCTGTTTTCGACGAGTGGGAAAAGAAGAAGCCGGCCTTGCGCGAGGACGAATTGAAGATTCTGTTACGTGCGAAGGAGCCATGGATCAGGGCCTACACGTACAAGCTCTTCCCCAAGGAGTGCGGCGCAGAAGTGCGCGAAGCGCTCCTCAGAGAGAGTGAAGAAATCCGAGACTACCTGACCAGGGAGTGAGGCTCGGTGGCTCATGAATTCAAGAGCTGTCAGGACCATCCCGGGCGGCGTCGAGATGTCCGGCCGGAAAAACGACTCCGCCCGCGTTTTCTTGCGCTCCGCGTGACACCGAAGCCCAAGCCAGCCTTGCAGAGCCTCGCCAAGCGGCCGTCGCCGTGAGGCAAAAACTGCTCTTGCGGCATCGCGGACGAGTTTGACACGCTGGGATGATGGGTGCGTGTCACGTGTCCGACGTTGACGCCTGGTGCGGCCCGTGCGCCACGTCACCATACGGTGCAAACGGCTCACCGTCACCAAAGCGATCTAACGGTGACCGCCGTCACCAAACGGTCCAACGGCGCGCCCCGTCAGCAAACGGCTCAAACCGGCGACCGTCACCGGTCTAACGACGCCCGTCAGCAAACGGCTCAAACCGGCGGCCGGCATCCCAGCCGTCTAACGGGCGCCACCGTCGGCAAGAAGCGGTCGTGATTCCTAGTGCAGAATGGGCTGAATTACCTTCCCCTCGCAGAGGGTGAGCGGCCGATCGAGGCGGTCGCGGACCTGCATCTCCGGATCGACGCCGAGGCAGTGGTAGATGGTCGCCGCCAGGTCTGCCGGGCGGGTCGGGTCGGCGGCCGGGAAGGCAGCGAAACGGTCGCTGGACCCGTGGACGCTGCCGCCCCGGATGCCGCCCCCGGCCAGCACGCTGGTAAACACGCCGGCCCAGTGGTCGCGGCCATCTCGCCCCGCTCCGGCGCCTCCGGGCACTCCCTGGCCGACCTTCGGCGTTCGGCCGAACTCGCCGGTCCAGACGACCAGCGTCTCGTCCAGCATGCCCCGTTGCTCCAGGTCCTCCAGCAGCGCACTGAGCGCCTGATCGGCCACCGGGCAGAGCCGGGTCTTGAGGTCGATGAAATTGCGGCTGTGGGTGTCCCAGTAGACGCTGACGTTGGTGATGCCATCGTTCTGCCAGAAGACCGTGACCAGCGGCACACCGGCTTCGACGAGGCGCCGGGCCTGCAGCACCGCCTGGCCGTGGATATTGCGGCCGTAGCGGTCCCGGACGCGATCGTTCTCCTTGGTGAGGTCGAACGCCTCGGCCACGCCCTGCGCGCCCAGCAGTGTGAAGGCACGGTCGTAGTGGGTACGCATGGCGCTGGCGTTTGGCAGCTTTTCCAGCAGCCGTTGCTGGCCTTCCAGCCGGTTGAGCAACGCGCGCCGAGTGCTCGCGCGCTCGGTCGAGACATCGGTACGCAGGCTGAAGTCGGCGACGCGGTAGTCCGGAAGGCTGGCGTCGGCGTCGATGCGCATCGGCTCGAACAGCGGACCGAGCATGCCGGCGCCCCGGCCGCGCGATTGCTCGACGAAACGCGGGGCGCCGTTGGGAACGCGCGGCATCATCGACACGAACGGCGGCAGGGGCCCTTTGCCCCGGCCCAGACTCGCCAGCAGCGCGCCGTAGTGCGGCCAGTCCTCATGCTCCGAGCCGGCGCGATTGGGAACGCCTCGGCCGGTGAGCAGGAAGTGCGTCGCCGTGGTGTGGTCCACGTCGCCGTGGGTCATCGACCGGACCAGTGCCAGCTTGTCCGCGTGGCGGGCAGCCAACGGCAAATGCTCGCACACCTGGAGGCCAGGCACGGTGGTGGCGATCGGCTTGAACTCGCCGCGATACTCCACCGGGGCGCCTGGCTTCATGTCCCAGGTGTCCTGGTGGGCCGGCGCGCCCCACATGAACAGGAGGATGCACGCCTTGGCGCGCCGCTTGCCGGGTGCGGCGGCAGCGCGGCCCTGCAACAATTCGGGCAGCGTCAGCCCGAAGGCGCCGAGCGACCCGGCGCGGAGCAATTCGCGCCGGCTCATCGGCGCCGCGGTGTGACACGACCGGCAAGCACGAGCGGAAGTCATGGGGGCAACCTCCGGACGCGGGGGGCAAAGCGAGGCAGGACGGACCGGCAGGTACTCCACTATTAGACGCCGCCGGAGGCGTGACGCATAGGCTGAAAATTCCGGCGGCTAGATTTGCCCCGGCGGGCGGGTGCGGACATGCGACGCATCGGACCAGATGATCGCACCACCATCAAACTCGCGCACGGCATAGAGCACCGTGCCCCAGAGGGTCGTCTCTTTGCGGACCACGGTCGCCGGGCTCCAGATGAACTGCACCACGCCGTCCACGATCCGCGCGTTGGAGACGAACTCCACGAGGGCACCGCTGCTAAACTGGGGCGGGTGGAATACGTGGATCTGGGCGCGGGTCACCCACTCGTCCGGGAGGAACAGCGCCGTGAAGTGCGCCAGGTACTGGGTATCGATGGCGGTCACGACGGCCGACAGCCGGCCTTCGCCCGGGACATCGATCTGCACGCGCGTGCCGACCTTGATCGGCCCGGTGGCGATGAGCTGCTCGCGCAGGATGAATTCGGCGACTTCCCCGGTCGTGAAGCGGATCGTGTAGATGGGACGCTCATCCAGGATGCCGGCGCGTTTGCCGGCCACGCTAACAGCCTGGCCAAAGTACTTGGGCTGCACGCGCCAGATCTCCGCGGCACTGACCCAGGCGGTCACCGTGTCCCGGCCACGTTTGTAGCGCACCTGGAACGGCTGTGCCCCCGCGCGCACGGCCACGATCGTCGCGCCGACGAACTCCTGGCCCAACCGTATCTGAACCTGGTCCCCACGCTTGAGAGGCGTGAACCCCGCCACCGTGCTCAGCACGATGTCCTTGCTGAGCCCGACCGTACTGAAAACCGGCCGGACCCCGGAGACGGCCGTCAGTCGGGCGTCGGCATACTGCCCCAGGTCACCGAACGTGACGATGCCGCGCTGGTGCATGTCTGCAGCGGGGTCGCCGCGGAGCGCCCGCAGCAGGGTGTCGCGGTAGTTGGTATCGTTGTTCGTCAGCGTGTTGTCCGAGGACGCAGCCAGGATCGCGTACTGCTTGGTCAGCGTGGCGGCCCGCATAGCAGCAAACTTGTTCAGCTGCTCGGCATAGCAGGCATCCGTGGCAATGAAGACGCTCTGACCCTTGAAATTGGACTCGATCAGGTTGAGCACGGTCTCATAGGTCAGAAAGACGCCGTTGACGCTGATGCCGCCTGACCCCGGCTCATCGCTGTTGCCCAAAAAGCCGTGGCCGTTGAAGTACAGCACCAGCGAATCGCCGGCCGCCGTCTGGCTGCTCAGGTTCTGGATGGCGGTCTCGAGTGCCGCAATCGTCTGCGCGGAGCCGCGCAACGTCGTCACATTGCCGTTCGGCACCAAAGCCGTGAAGCGGTCCACCAGCTGCTGGTCGGCCGCCGCCCCATCGGCAAACGAAAAGAAGATGACCCGCGTCCGGCTCCAGTTCCAGCTGTTGGCCGCGGCGGGGGCGAGTACGGCCGGCTGGATCGAGGTCGGCACGGCGTTCGTGGTGACGACGGAGGTCATGCCCGGGTCGGCGGTCGGGAGCACCGGCAAGTTCGGCAATCCCGTGCTCAGCACGCCACCAGCAGGCAGCTCCCGCGTTTCCAGCAACTCGACAACAAGGCAAAATGGCTTCCGACGGTGGCTCATGGGCAGAGCTTCCGCGCTCACAGCGCAACATGGACTCAGGTGGAGGGCGAACTTGCCGGGGCGGTGCGTGAACTGCACCCCGTTTTCCGTGGCCTTCGATCCTAGCGGCCACGCTTGTGAGAGGGGACAGAAAAACCAGTTTTCACGAAAGCAACGTCCGAGTCGTTGGCGTACGGCTCGCCTACGCCAGTGCGTTCCAGAGCGGGCAGCTGTCCGGGACAGGCTCTCCTCGGCGGTAGGTTTCCAGGAGTTCATGGGAGCGTCGGGCCAGCAGGCGTCGGACCTCGCGACGTTTCCCCTTGATCCGGGGGATCACCATGCCATCGTAGCCGGTGGTCTGATGGCGCATCCAGGCGATCACGGCAGCTTCGGCGCGTTGCTCGACGGAAATCCGCTTCGTCCGAGCGACCGTGCCGCTGCCGACCGGAGTGGCATGGTCGGTAACCGCCCGGGCCAGGCGGCGGGCAAGGTCGGCGTAGTGGGGGTGGAATGCCAGGAACGACAGAACTGCCCCGAGGAAGTCCTCGACGAACTCGGCCTGGACCTTGTCCCGGCGGCGGGCATCGGCGGCTTTCCGCTTGGCGTAGCCTTCGGTGGACCGCTCGACCGCCAGTTCGGCTCGAATGCGTTCGATGGTCCCTGCCGCTGCCCACACGCCTCGGGAGAAGACCTTGCGGCCCTTCTTTTCCTGCACGATCCAGTGATCCCCCGCCTCCTTGACGCGCCGGGTCAGGGCAGCGTCCCCCGGAGGAAGCAGCACCCAGCCCTCCGGCACGGCGAGGACTCGGCCATCGGCGGTTCGGACGGTGTTGCGTGTCGGGCCAGGTGTGAAGGTGCTGCCGCTCAAGCTCCGCTTCCTTGCATGATCGCTGCCTCGTCGCCTCGGCTAGTCTAGGCGAGTCGGCACCAACCGGCCCTGCTGCCGACGCCCGCGGTATCCCCGGGGCATCTCGGGGGATTGTTCGCCTGGAATGTCCAGGTCGGTTAGCATGATGACCGCCTCGACGCCGGCCGGGAGGAGGGAGTGACGCGCATGGCCATCATCGACGCTCACGTGCACGTCTGGACCAGCGACACGTCGCACTACCCGCTGGCAGCGGGCTTCAAGAAGGAGAACATGGAGCCGGCCAGCTTCACGCCAGCGGAGCTGTTCAAGCACACCAAGCCGGCCGGCGTGGAGCGTATCCACCTGATTCAGATGTCGTTCTACGGTTTTGACAACCGTTACATGTTGGACATGATTGCGCTCTACCCGGAAGTGTTTTCGGGCACCGCGGTCATCGACGCGCTGGCCGATGGGCCCGAGCGGCAGATGGGGGAACTGGCCAAGAAGGGCGCCCGGGCCTTCCGCATCCGGCCCGGACTGAGCAAGCAGCCGGTCACCAAATGGCTGGAGCCGGCCGGGTACGCCGCCATGTTTGCCGCGGCGGCCAAGAACCGCCAAGCGCTGAGCTGCCTGATCGATCCCGACGGTCTGCCCGAGGTGGACCGCATGTGCCGGAAGTTCCCGGAGACCACCGTCATCATCGACCACCTGGCCCGCATCGGCGTGACCGGCACCATCGCCGACCGCGACGTGGACGCGCTCTGTGCCCTGGCGGTCCACAAGCGGGTGCTCGTGAAAGTCGGCGCCTTCTACGCCCTGGGCAAAAAGAAGCCGCCCTATACCGACCTGGCGCCTCTGATCCGCAAGGTGGTCAAGGCGTTTGGCCCCGAGCGCTGCATGTGGGAGAGCGACTGCCCCTTCCAGGTGGTCGAGCACAAGTACGCAGACAGTCTCGACCTGGTCCGCAAGCACCTCGATTTCCTGACCGCCGCCGACCGCACCTGGCTGCTCGGCAAGACCGCGGAAGGTGTCTTCTTTCCCAAGTGAGTGGCCGTCACGCCGGCCGCCGAGCCGTTTGTTGACGGCCGCGCCGGTTTTCCCCTGACGCAGCACGAAGTGAGGCCCGGGGGTCACTGCTGGAGCGTTTCGGTTACCCAGGGGTGCCGATATCCACCATTTTGACCAAGCAGGCCGTTCGCCGCTTGTTGCCCGCCTCTGCCACGCGCGGTGCCGCGACCCAACCCTCCGGGCGCCGGAGCCGGGGCGGGAGGCAAATCGGCCTTGACGTGCTGTGCCCCCCGCCCTATCGTCCGCCCTCCTTCACTGCACTCGAACCGATCTCCGCGCGGGCCGGCCCTCCTGGGCCGGCCGGGGGCGCCTGCGCCAAGGAAGGACGGGGGCCATGAAGCTGCTTTTCCGTGCTTGGATGATGTTGCTGGTTGTGCTGGCCGGCTGCGCTCAGTCGCAAACCCGCTTCCAGGTTGAAGAGGAAGTGGAACGCGATCCACTGAGCGAGACCAAGACCATCGGCGACGTGACCTCGGTCGCGAACGCCGAGCCCGTCGCGGTGAGCGGCGTCGGCCTCGTCGGCAGTCTGAACGGCACCGGCGGCACGCCCCCGGGCAGCTTCCGCACCGCTCTGGAGGCCGAGTTGCGCCGGCAGCACGTCGAGCACATCAAGGAAGTCCTGGATTCGCCGGACAATGCCCTGGTGCTCGTGTCGGCCATGATCCCGGCTGGGGCGCACAAGGACGACCCGCTGGACATCGAAGTGACCCTGCCGCCGCAGAGCAAGGCCACCAGTCTGCGCGGCGGCATTCTCAAGCCGTGCATCCTTTACAACTACGACAGCACGCACCACATGGTGCCCGGCACGCAGCGGGCCGACGCGCTGGTTCGCGGCCATCCCCTGGCCAAGGCCGAGGGCGCGCTGCTGGTCGGCTTCGGCGACGGCGACGAGGCGGCCACCATGAAACGCGGCCGGATCTGGGGCGGCGGCCGGGCCCAGATCGAGCGGCCCTTCTACGTCGTCCTCAACGGCGACAAGCAGTCGGCGCGCCTGGCAGCCCAGATTGCCCAGCGTATCAACGAGACATTTCAGGGACAGTACCGCGGCACCGGCAGCGAACTGGCCAAGGCCGAGAACAAGAACTTCGTCTATCTCCGCGTGCCCGTGCAGTACAAGCTGAATCTGCCTCGTTTCCTACGCGTGGCACGCTTGATCCCGCTCCAGGAGACGCCGGGGCCCAACAGCCATTATCGTAAGAAGCTCGCCGAAGACCTGCTCGACCCGGCGCGGACCATCACCGCGGCACTCCGGCTGGAAGCCCTGGGCGCCGACAGCATCCCGACGCTGAAGCACGGCATGGAAAACCAGCACAGCCTGGTGCGCTTTACCGCGGCCGAGTCGCTCGCGTACCTGGGCAGCCCGGCGTGTGGCGAGGAGCTGGCCCGTCTGGCGCAGGACCAGCCGGTGCTCCGCGCCTATTGCCTCACGGCCCTGGCCTCGCTGGATGAGGCGGTTTGCCACGTCAAGCTCCAGGAACTCCTGATGAGCAACTCCGCCGAGACACGCTACGGTGCCTTCCGGGCCTTGCGGGCGCTCGACGAGCGCGACCAGGTCGTCCGCGGGCAGCGGCTCAATGATTCGTTCTGGGTACACCAGGTGGCCCCGGGGTCGGCGCCGCTGGTCCATATCTCCACCAGCCGCCGGGCCGAGGTCGTGTTCTTCGGCGAGGGGGCCGCGCTGGAGCCGCCGTTCTCCTTCCTCGCGGGACCGGAGTTCACGGTCACCGCGGGGGCCGACGACGAGCGCTGCACCGTCAGCCGCTTCTCGCTGCGTAACGGCACCGGGCGCATGCAGTGCAGCCTCAAGCTCCTCGACGTGCTGCGCGCCCTCGCCGAGCTGGGCGGTGAGTACCCCGACGCCGTCGAACTGATGCGCCAGGCGGACAAGTGCCAGTGTCTGAGCTGTCCGGTGAAGGTCGATGCCCTGCCGCAGGCAACCTCGGTCTACGACCTGGCCAAGGCCGGCCAGGCGCTCAAGAAGGGCGAAAGCGACGAACTGCTGCGGACCGATGGCGAGGTCATGAACGCCCGGGCCGACTTCGGGGCGACACCGACCTTGTTCGAGGACGGTGCCCGCCGTCGGCCTCACCACGACGCCGACGATGGCAGCGCGGCCGGCGGGCAGTAGTGTGGACCGTGGGAATCGACCCGGAAGACAGCGTATGACCTTCCCGCCGCCCACGAATCCTCCGTCGCATCCCGCGATCCCGGACGGCTACGTCGCCGAGCCGACCAGAGTGCCAGGTGGACTCATCTATCGGGCACCGGGCACGACGGGCAACGCGAACACGATCCGCGTGATGCCGCCGACGAAACGATATCCGCATGGCTACTGGGTTCGCTATAATGCTCAAGGGCAGCCCGTGAATCCGGCAACCGGGAAGCCGGCGCCCAGGTCCGACACGCACGTACCGCTGCCGCCAGACGTGTGAATGGATTGCTGACATGTACCAACTTCGAGCGGACGAGGACTGGTCGTTCCTGACCGGCAAGGAGTTGATCCAGCTCTGTATCGGGGTTCACGACGTCCAGTTGCGCTTCGATGACAATATCTGCATTTCCATGCAGGCCGAAGAACCAGCGCAGGCCTTCCAACACAAATCCAGCCAGGCAAGATCGTCGGGCCTGGCGGGCATGGCCGGCGCGGCCGTCACGCTGGTGTCCCTTCTTGGCGCGCGTGTCCAGAAAGCCGTGGTCGAGAACTGCACCACCCTGGCGATCTACTTTGCCAATGCGGAAGAACTGCGAATTTACGACAGTAGCGCCGATTACGAGTCGTTCACAGTCAATGGGCCGAACAGGCTGATTGTCGTTTGATAGAGAGTTCCGCGTTCTGCGTACTGCGTTCCGCGTTGACTGCGGAACTCCCGACTCGGAACTGGGAACTCGGGACTCTATGCTCAAGCGCCTTGAACTGGTCGGCTTCAAGAGTTTTGCCGACAAGACGCTGTTCGACTTCGCCAACGGCATCACCGCCATCGTCGGTCCCAACGGCTCCGGCAAGTCGAACATCGTGGATGCCGTCCGCTGGATCCTGGGCGAGCAAAGCGCCAAGAGCCTGCGCGGCGGCGAGATGGCCGATGTCATCTTCAACGGCTCCGCCACCCGCCGCAGCTTCGGCATCGCCGAAGTGACGATGACCTTCGACAACGCCCGCCGCCAGCTCAACACCGACGCCTCTGAAGTGCAGATCACCCGCCGCGTCTATCGCACCGGCGAAGGTGAATACCTCATCAACCAGCAGCAGTGCCGGCTCAAGGACGTCAAGGATCTGTTCCTCGGCTCCGGTGCCGGCACCACCGCCTACTGCATCATCGAGCAGGGCCGGGTCGATAGCCTGCTCAATGCCTCCACCAAGGACCGCCGCAATATCTTCGAGGAGGCGGCCGGCATCAGCCGGTTCAAGGCGCGCAAGATCGAGACCCTGCGCAAGCTCGAGCGCGTGGATCAGAACCTCCAGCGCCTCAAAGACATCATCGACGAGGTGGACAAGCAGCTCCGCAGCGTCAAGCTGCAGGCGTCCAAGGCCCAGCGCTACCAGGAGTACAGCCAGCGCCTCAAAGAGCTCCGCGTGGCCCTGAGTCTCCAGGAATACCGCGAGCTTACCGACAAGCTGCGCGGCCGGCAGGCTACCCTCGACGAGCTGCGCGGCCGGCTGGCGGAGCGCTCCACCGTGGCCCGCGCCGGCGAGGCCGAGATGCGCCGGCTGGACGAGGCGCTGGCTCGGCTCGACGAGGCCGTCCACGAGCAGGAGGCCCGGCAGGCGCACGCCCGCCAGCAGATCGCGGCCGAGGAAACGACACTGGCCCGCGAGCAGAACCTGTCGGCCGACCTGGAGCAGGACCTCGCCCAGAGCCGGGGCCGGCTAACGGAGCTAACCGCCCGCGTTGCCGAATTGACCGACGCCGCCGCCATTGCCGCCAGCGCTTGCGCCGGGGTCGAAACCGAGAGCCAGGAACAGCGCCAGCGCGTTCTCGCCCTGGAAGATGACCTGCAAGCCGCGGTCGTCCGCCTGGCGAACTTGCAGCGCCAGATCCAGGCCGACAAGACCGAGCACTTCGAGCAGATGCGCCGCGCCGGCCATCTGCACAATGACGAGGTCACCTACAAGGCCCAGATGGACAACCTGCGCCGCGAGCACGAGAAGCTGCGTCAGAAGGGCGTCCAGGCAGCCGAACATCTTGCGTCGCTCGATGTGGAACTGCAAGCCCTCACCGAGGCCGACGCCACGCTGCAATCCCGCTTGACCGGCATCCGGCAAACCTTGACGGAAGAGACGCAGGAGCGCGAGCGCTTGCGGCACATGGCCGAGGCGGCCGTCACACTGGCCGCCGACCTGCGGGCGCAGCGCAGCGGCCTGGCCAGCCGTATCGACGTGCTTGCCGGACTGGAACGCAGCCACGAAGGCCTCGGCGCCGGCATCCGGGAAGTCTTCGGACTGCTGGAAGCGAGCGGAGAGCACAGAGCCCAGAGCCCAGAGTCCAGAGCGCAGAGCCAAGAGCCAAGAGCCCAGGGTCCAGAGCGAAAGGACGCTGCTTCCGGGCTCTCGACTCTCGACCCTGGGCTCTCGACTGCTTCCGGGCTCTCGACTCTCGACTCTCCGCTCTCGACTCTCTTGACGCGGGACCTGGTCCCCGGCATGGTCGCTGACTTTCTGACCGTGCGCCGCGAGTATGCGCCGCTCATCGACCTGGCCCTGGGCGACCGGGCCCAGTTCTTCCTGGTCCGCGACGTGGGCCGGCTCAACGACGTCCTGCGGCAGCGGACGCAACCATTCGCCAGCCGCGTGAGCTTTCTGCCGATCCAGCCGGCGTCCCGGCCGGAGCCGCCGTCGAGCCTCGAGGTGCCCGCCGGCTTCGAGTCGTTCGGGCCGCAGGGCATCCTGGCGATCCAGGTGGTCACCTGCGAGAACCCCGAGCTGGCAGGGCTGCCCGCGCAGCTCCTGGGCAACACGCGCATCGTCCCCGACCTGGCGACCGCTCGCGCCCTGGCCGCGGAAACGCCGGGGCTGCGCTTTGTCACGTTGCAAGGGGAACTGCTGGAGGCGGACGGCACTCTCACGGTCGGCACTTACCATCCCGAGGCCGGCATCCTGTCGCGCAAGAGCGAACTCCGGGAGCTGCGCGTGCAGGCCGCGGCCCTGGAACGGCGGATTGCCGGCACGGAGCGCGACATCACGGACCTCCGCAATCGGGCCACAGTCCTGGACGCCCAGGTGGCCCAGCACCAGGAAGAAGTGGCGGTGCTGAGCGAGCAGGCCGCCGACCTGCGCACGCGCATCGGCCAGCACCAGGAGCGCCGCGCCGGGCTGCACGAAGAAGTCACGCTGAGCCATTCCGAGATGAGCGGCATCCAGCAGGAAGTCGCCGCTCTCGAAGAGGCCTGGCACCGCGCCCGCGACCAGGCCGAGGCCGCCGAGCGCCAGGTCCAGGCGTTGCACAATCGGCTCGAACAGGCCGACCAGGAAGTCCGCGCCCGCGAGCAGCAACGCCAACTACAGCAGCAGGACTATACGACTGCCAAGGAAGCGCTGGCCCGTGTCGAGGAACGGCTGTCGGGCCTGCGGGCCCGCCATCGCCAGACCGAGGCAGACCTGACTCAGCGGCGCCAGGAACGGCAACAGGGCGAGCAGCATCTGGTGGCCGCCCAGGCCCGGCTCCAGGAGAGTCAACGGGCCATGCTGCAGGCCTCAGCAGCCCTGGCAGTCTGGTATCTGCAAAAGGAAGCCGCCGAGCGGCAGATCGCCGGACGGACCGAAGAACGCGACGCCTGCCGGCTGGAGCGCCAGCAGCTGGGCGAGCGCCTCCACTCGTCGCAAAGCGCCTGGCAGCAGATTCAGGAGGAAGCGCACGCCTGCGAGCTGCAGGTCAGCGAAGTGCAGCATCGGCGCACGACACTCGCCGACCGCCTGCGCGAAGATTACCAGCTGGAACTGGAGCAACTCTATCAGGAGACAGGGATCAGGAGTCAGGAGTCAGGAGCCAGAGGTCAGGAGTCAGGAGCCAGAAGTCAGAAGACAGGGGGCAGCGGGCAGCAGGAGGCCGATGGTGAGCGGGCGTCGGAGAAGCCAGCGACTCCTGACTCCTGCCTCCTGATTCCCGGTTCTGTCGATCCGGCCCAGGCGAATACCGAGATCGAGGAGCTGCGCCGCAAGCTGAGTCGGCTGGGGAGCGTCAACCTCGACGCCTTGCAAGAACTGCGCGAGTTGGAAGCGCGGGCCGGCACCCTGCAGATGCAGTTCGACGACCTGACTGCCGCGCAGAAGTCGCTGCAGGAGATCATTGCCAAGATCAACCAGGACAGCCGGCGGCTGTTCGGCGAGACCTTCACCACGGTGCGGGCCCACTTCCAGGAACTCTTTCGCAAGCTGTTTGGCGGCGGCAAGGCCGACGTGGTGCTGGAAGACGAAACGGACATTTTGGAGTCGGGCGTGGAAGTCATCGCGCAACCGCCCGGCAAGGAGCTGCGCAGTATCTCCTTGATGTCCGGCGGCGAGAAGACGCTGACCGCCGTGGCCTTGCTATTGGCCATCTTCCGCAGCAAGCCGAGCCCCTTCTGCATCCTCGACGAGGTTGATGCCGCCCTGGACGAGGCCAACATCGGCCGCTTCACCGCGGTCCTCCGCGATTTCCTCGACCGCTCCCAGTTCATCCTGGTGACGCACTCGAAAAAGACGATGGCGATGGCCGACGTGCTTTACGGCATCACCATGCAAGAGTCCGGCATCAGCAAGCGCGTGGCCGTCCGCTTCGAGGACTGGCCCAGCGAGAACGGCGACCGAGAAACGAACGGTCAAACGACCGGAACCGACGACGACGCCAAGAGTTTCGCGGGCCGCTAGGGGTGGTCCCCATGCCATGTGAATGGGAGGGACAGCATGCGCCTCTCCTACCTGTTGCTTGGCCCTTCTGCATTTGCTCTTCTCGCCGGTGCCATTGGTTGCGGTATCAGCTTGTTGTGCCTTGGCTCATCGGCCAGGGTCGATGTTGAGGCGGGTCGCATTGGGCTTGTCGGGGCGACAGTTCTCCTCTTCATTGGCGGGATGCTACTCTGCGCGGCCTTTGCTATGACCGAGGAGCGCGGCCTGGTGTTGCCAACTTTCGTTCGTTGGATACTGGTGGCAGCGCTAATGGTGCTTCCGACGGCGTTTCTTTATGGTCCGTTGGCAGGCTTTCATCACCATATCGGTTTCGGGCCGATGCCTTTCTTCTACATGGTGTGGAATGCAGAAGATCCGGCACCGGGAAGCTTTCAGATCATCAAGGGCTACGAAGTATGGTTTGATCCGCTCGTGTTTCTAGGACTGCTGGTGGTCTGGATGATGATTCTCTACGGGGCAATCCATTGGGTCCGCCCGGTCCGGGAACAACAGCAACTGGCGAGGTGATGCCCAGCCAGAACCTATCCTTGAGGCGCATGGCGGCGACCGTGTAAGGACGAGGCTAGGCAGGCCACGGTAGGCTCGTGCGGGCTATGCCGTGGTCGCGCTGTCTCAACGAGCGGTCGCGGCGAGAAGCTGCTTGCATCGCCTGCGAACTTGCCGCACAATGCGTGGGGAAAGGGCCATCTCCAGCTGCACCTACCCCCCAACTAAGCCCAACACTGCAGCGCGCCGGGGAGTGTCGCGCGATGCCGCCTCTCACCGTTCTCCACTTCGAAGCCGGCTTCGACGGTCCCGGCTGGTATGTGCTGGACGAAGGCACACCAGTCTGGGGCCCCTACGACTCGCGCAGCGATGCCGCGTGGGCCAAGAGAATCCACGAGCGCGACCTGTGCGGGCCGGCACGGCGGATCAACGGCTACACGGTCTGGATCGTCGATGCCGATGCCGCGGCGTCGGACGAGTATCGTCCCGCGGAGCGCCGCGGCTATCTCGTCATGGTGGACGATGAGGACATCGGGCCTTATCACCCGACCTTCCAGGACGCGGACCGGTACCTGCAGGAGATCGTCGCGGACATCCAGCAACATCCGGACGTGTGGCCGGTGCGGCCGGGGCTGGCGACCAGGCCGGAGAAGAGGATGGCGCCAACGATGCCGCCCGACCGGGTGCTGCCGGCGCAGCGCAAGAGCTCATGAAGGGATAGCCTCTTGCATCCCGCCGCGCCGTGCCCCACAATGCATGGGGTAAGGGCCCATTCCAGCTGCAACCCTCCCCTTTCTATTCCATCTGACCTTCAACCTCCGCGACTTAGCGCGCCGGGAGGCCGAGCGGTTCGTCTGGGGGAGTGCTCATGGCTGCCCGTTCCACCTGGAAAGGCTACTTGCAGATCAACCTGGTGTCGATTCCCGTCAAGGCCTACACAGCCACGGCCAGCGGCAGCGAGATCCGGTTGAACCAGTTGCACGCCAAGTGCAACGCCCGCATCAATTACAAAAAAACCTGCCCGGTCCACGGCGAAGTGAAAGCCGATGAGATCGTCTCCGGTTACGAGTACAGCAAGGATCAATACGTCATCATCGACACGGCCGAGCTGGACAAGCTCCGCACCGAGGACGACAAGGCGATCCGCGTCACCACGTTCGTGATGCCCGACGACATCGCCCCGGGCTACTACAGCGGCAAGATGCACTACCTCGTGCCCGACGGTCCGGTCGGCCAGAAAGCCTACACCCTGCTTCATGAGGCCATGCTGCGCGAGGGACGCTGCGCCCTGGCGCAGATCGTGCTCCACGGCAAGGAGCAACTCGTGCTCCTCCGGCCAGTCGGCGACCTGATCGGCATGCTGACCCTGCAGCTCGACTCCGAGGTCACCAAGCCGGCCGCCTTCGCCGACGAAGTGCCCAAGGTGGCGTTCACTCCGGAAGAGCTGAGCCTGATGGAGACCCTCATTGCCGCCTCCACCGCGAAGACCTTCGATTACTCCCAGTACAAGGACGTGTACATGGAGAAGCTGAGCAAGCTCATCGAAGCCAAGGTCGCCGGTCAGGAACTGGTAGCGCCGCCGGCGCACGAACATGCGGTCGTCATCAACCTGATGGACGCCCTGAAGCAAAGCGTGGACCTGGCACAGAAGCAAGAAAGCGCCAGGGCCAGCACTGAGAAGGCCGTCACGCCCAAGAAGCCGGCCAAGAAGATGGCCCCCACTGCCGCACCGGATGAAGCGACCAAGGAACGCAAGCGCAAGCGTTCCTGAGCTTGGATGTCATTTCCTCGTCATCAACTGCCGCTGGGGAGCTGCACGTCCCGCCACGCGCCTGGAAGGCGGCTTGCTATACTGGGCAGCGTTCGGTGACCGGAGGGACATCATGGCGGATTCCGTGCCCGAGCTCCGGGCCATCCTCGAAGAGAACGGCGAACCGGTCGCCCGCCGGGACGATGGCCGCCTCATCGACCGTGCGGGCCAGCTGTACTTCGAGTTTGACGGCGCGCCCGTGACTTGCGCCTTCCGGCCCCAGACAACCGCCGAGGAGTGGTATCGACAGGGTTACCAGGCCGAGACCGCCCGGCAATGGGGGGAGGCGCTGAAAGCGTACCGCCAGGCGCTGCTGGTCGGGGGTCCGGAGGCCGAGGCGTGCTACGGGCTGGCCCGCGTGCTGTTCGCCCTTGGGAAGAAGGAGTCGGCCGCCGAGCGTTTTCGGCAGACCGTCGAGGTGGACCCGACGCACGCCGCCGGCTGGAATAGCCTGGGCATTGTCCTCGAGGAACTGAGCGAGCCGGACGAGGCGCTGGCCGCCTACCGGATGGCACTCAGGGCGGCTCCGGGCTACGCCGAGGTGCATTGCCACCTGGCCGACCTCCTGGAGCGGCTCGGGCGGCCCGCGGACGCGCAGCAGCACTGGCGTTCCTACCTGCAGCTGGGCCGGGAAGCAGATTGGCTCCGCTACGCCCGGGAGCGGCTGCAGGGTTGAACAGCTTGGGCGGCTGCCTACCCGGAAGGCTGCTTTCCGTCGGGATCAGAGCCTAGCTTGGACGGCTCATCCGCTTCCAGATCACCGGACAGCCGGTAACGCCGCAGCAAGTCCTCGAGTTCGCTGTCGGATGGGCCCTCCAGAGGCACGCCGATGGGCCTGGTGCAGGCCGGGCAGCGGCCTTGGGTGCCCCGTTGATGGTTGGGGAACACCACCAGCGCGCGGCAGGTGGGGCAGACAAGGATCAGCATGGGCGGGAATCCCGCCGGGGAAGCAGGGGACGGCTTTCAAGTATAGGTCAGCCACACCAAAGATGCTGGATTTATTGTGGCGGGGCATTTCTTTGCCAGGTGGCGAAGGCGCGTCAGCCGTTACCGGCAGCGCTGCCCATGTCCGGTGTATCCCCGACGCGCTCCAGCGTTTCGACGAGTTGCTGCAACGTCAATGGCTTGGCGAAGTAGTGGCCGACGCCCAGACGCCGCCCTTCCTCCGGCGCGAGTGTGTCCCACCCGGCGCCCATTACGCAGAAGCGGATACCGGGGTGAATTCGGCGAAGGTCAGCCAGGAGGCTCCGCCCCTCGGAGCTGGCGCATTCCAAATCGACCAGGGCGATGGCCGGCCAGTGTTGCTGGCAGAGCTCCAGGGCCTGCGCCGCCGTGGCGGCGGGGTAGACTATCAAGCCGCGGTCCGTCAGCACCATGTACAAGAGCCGAAGGATGGCGGGTTCCTGATCAACGACCAAAATCGCCGGCCGCGGGTGGCAACTGGTGGTCTGCATGCTGTTCCGTGCCCATGGTGGCAGAGCGTATCTGTATAGTCTCTCTACGACGCGGTACCGGGCCGCAGGAATTCTACGAACCGACATACGGCGGAGCGAGCAGTCAAGGATGAACGGTCTGCTGCCGCCGTGCTGTCCGGCGCCATTGCGCCAACGTTACCGGCCCGCCGTGCCTCCCCGCCGCCCGCGCCGGCCTGTACGCGTGCAGGATCTCGACAGCCGCGACCACCAAGAACAATACGATTAGCATGCCCATCATGTCTGTTGTCTCCTTCGGGCGATGACCTACCCCGACCAGCGAGAGTGATGGGCACCCGGGGCCACGGGCGGCGTCGCTTTTCGGCATTCGGCCGGGTGGCTGGCCCCCGGTGCAAAGGGCAGGGTGGCACAACGGCAGGCACAGGAGTTGGGACGCGACCCAAGCCAACCCGCCTCCCCGTGATGGCAACAGGATGGGTTTGCTCTACGCGCCGGGGCGAAAGGGTCGTACCCTTATCTTGTCCTACGGGAAAAGCGCCTCCGCGTGCCTCCCGTTGCTCCGAGTACCCACGGGAATGGCACTGCGAGACGACACTCGACGCGGAGGTCGCACATGTCCGTTCGCTGGCAGCTCAAGATCTACGACGCTCAGCAGCTGGTGCACAGCACCGACGTGGATGGTGCCGTCGAGGTTGGCCGGCAGACCGACAAGGAGCCGGCACCGTATTTCGCCCGCCGGATTGCCGGCGTATGGCGCGTCGTCATCGCACGCCTCGACGAAACCGATATCTCCCGCAAGCACCTCCGCGTCGAGCCGCTGCCCGGCGGCAACATCAAGCTCCGCAACCTGAGCGCGACACTGTCGGTGCACCTGTCGGCAGGAGGCGAATTGCCCGCTGGTGCCGAGCGTGAGCTGACCTTGCCTGTCATCGCGGCGTTCGGCACGCGTTCGATTCGGTTCGAGTCACCCGAAGTCGAGAATCCCGCCTTGCAGAGTCTCGTCGAGGCAACGCGGGCCCCGGGCCGGAGTGAACGGATCCTCGCGCGCGCGGCCAACCTGCGTCCGGCCGGGGAGAGTGTTTCCCTGGAGCAACTGCTCCCCTGGCTGCGTACGGCGCTGAGCATCCTGGAAAGCGCGGCGGGCGCCGCCGACTTTTTTGACAAGGCGGCGCGGGCCGTCGTCGAAATGGTGGGCATGGATACCGGCCGGGTCTTGCTCCGCAAGGCCGGCGACTGGAAAGTGCAGGCCGAGGCCAGCGCGGCCAGGGAGGAGACCGATTGGCGGCCGAGCCGCCAGGTCCTGAACCACCTTCTCGAAGAAAAGCGGACCTTCTGGCTGACGCCGGGTCACGCCGCCGAGAGTCTGCTGGAGGTCAAGGCGGTGGTCGCCGCCCCGATCCTGGACCGCCACAGCGAAGTCATCGGCGCACTCTACGGCGACCGCCGCCAGGACGACCCGCGCGCCGAGTCGGTCGGTAAACTCGACGCCATGCTCGTGGAGCTGTTGGCTGGCGGCGTGGCGGCGGGGCTGGCGCGCGTCGAGCAGGAGCAGGCGGCCCTGCGGGCCCGCGTGCTGTTCGAGCAGTTCTTTACCCGCGAGCTGTCGCTCCAGCTGGCGGCCCGGCCCGATATGCTGGAAGGTCGCGACGCCGAGGTGTCAGTGCTCTTCTGCGACATCCGCGGGTTCAGCCGCATCAGCGACCGCATCGGCCCCGCGCGCACGGTCGAGTGGATCGGTAGTTCCCTGGAGGAACTCTCGGACTGCGTGCTGGACCACGACGGCGTGGTGGTGGATTACATCGGCGACGAGCTCATGGCCATGTGGGGCGCTCCCGGGGTGCAGCCCGACCACGCCGCCCGGGCCTGCCGGGCCGGCCTGGCCGTGCTCGGCCGCCTGCCGGCGCTCAGCGAGCGCTGGCAACCGGTCCTGGGAGAACAGATGCGCCTGGGGGTCGGCATCAACACGGGCGCGGCTCGAGTCGGTAACACCGGCTCCCAGCGCAAGTTCAAGTACGGCCCGCTGGGGCATACCGTCAACCTGGCCAGCCGGGTGCAGGGAGCGACCAAGTACCTCAAAACGCGCTTCCTGGTGACGGAAGCCACCCGCCAGTGCCTTGGCGCCGAGTTCCCGGCGCGGCGCATCTGCCGGGTGCGCGTCGTCAACATCGCCACGCCGGTGACGCTGTACGAGCTGGCGACGCCGGGCCAACCAGACTGGGCGCCACTGCAGGACGGGTACGAAAAGGCCCTGGAGCACTTCGAACGCGGCGAGCTCCAGCGCGCGGTGGCGGTGCTGGGCAAGCTCCTCGACGCGTTTCCGGAGGACGGTCCGGCCCTGGTGCTCATGGCCCGCGCCGTCAGCGCGCTGGTTGAGGAGCGCGAGGACTTCGACCCCGTCTGGGAGCTGCCGGGCAAGTGAGTGAATCGTGAGGAGCCAGAGGGCGCCAAGGGTCCCTGCCCGCCCGCTCGAGGTATAATGCGCTGCTGTAAAGGCACTTGCACGCGGCGTTTGCCGGAGAAGACGATCATGAGTGTGCCCAAGTCCCGACCGCTTGTTACCGTGGACGAGTACCTTGCCCTGGAACGTGCGGCCGAGGAACGCCACGAATACCTGGACGGCCGCATCCACGCGATGGCTGGCGAGAGCCTCAAACAGGGCATCATCACGGTGAACCTGGTCATTGCCTTCGGAACCCAGCTGAAAGGGACCCATTGCCAGGCCCTCACCAAGGACACCAAGGTCCGCAGCGGCCCGACACCCATGGCCGGCCACAGCACACAGGGCCTGTTCTCGTACCCCGACCTGGTAGTCATCTGCGCCGAACCCGAATATCACGACGCCTATCGCGACGTGATACTCAACCCGACGGCGATCGTGGAAGTGCTGTCTCCGACCACGGAAGCATTCGATCGCGGCGACAAATGGGACCGCTATCAAACCTGGAACCCGACGCTAACCGGTTACCTGCTCGTCTCCCAGGACCAGCCGAGAATTGAGCACTACCACCGCCAGACCGACGGCGGCTGGTCATTCCAGCGCCACACGAGCCTGCAAGCCAGCGTCGTCATCTCGTCGATTCACTGCACCTTGAAACTGGCCGACGTGTACGATCGGATTGTGTTCCCGCAGGGATGAAGACGGACGTTCGGAGTGAGTCGGGCTACGGCGTGCGCCGCTGCCGCGGGGTTGGGCGACACGCCGTATCAATGGCGCGTGATTCTTCCCCTCTTCGCCACAAGCCGCCCAGCATCAAGGCGGCGGCAAGGTGCGCGGGCCCGAGCAGCCGGTCGCCGGCTAGCGGTGGTGGGCGGTGGTCCGCGAGCGCGGGCGGCACGCTCCCCGCGCTGACGGAGTCAGCGGCCGCCCAGGTACCACGCACCGCGGCTTCGAGGAACTCACCGAGGCCCAGACCACTCCCGTCGATGCCGTTGCTGTCCGCCGGTGCGATCGTCACGGAGCGCATCACGGCGTCCAGTGCTGCAAAGGTGCTCGCGGCGGCCCGGATCGGCGCCGGCGTGGATGCCTGTTCCGGCACCTCGTCTACCTCGCCATCGCCCTGGGGCTTGGCGCCGCCGTCGGCGTCGGCGCCAGCGATGCGCTTCTTGAAAAGTCGGATCGCATCCTCGACGCCGCCGATGAAGCCATTGAGTGTGGCGGGCATCTTCGCGCCGTCACTGCCGCCGCCGCTGGTGTTTCCGCCGCCGGCGGGGGCCTCGGTCACCTCGTTGCTGCCGTCCGCGCCGACCAGCGCGGTGGTCACCAGGGCCACGACACCGGCGTGGGCGGTCGCCGAGTCCCCGAGCCCGACGACGAAGCCCAGGTCGCCCCCTTCTCCCGCAATCAGCGTGTCGTTGCCGGTCACGAGCGCCGCCAGCAGGGCCACGCCGGCATCCGTCACGGCTTGCACGTTGGCCGTCTGGCTGCGGTCCCCGAACCCGGAGAATAGCTCTCCGCTGGAGAGTGCGAAGACGAAAACCCGACTCTCGCCGGCGCTGGTGGCGTAGATCTCCGACTGACCGTTGACGTTGACCACCTGGAGCGCGCTGGGATCGGTCAACGCGGCGTCCCGGAAGACGAGTGCTTCGATAAACCTGCCCGAATCCTCGGCAAGCAGGCCCAGCGTGCCGTCTTCGAAGCCGGCAACGAGGGCCGTCTGGCCGAACAGGTTCATGGTCGTGAACGAGGTGATGTTGTTGGCTGCAAAGAGCGCGGTGCCCGAGAAGGCATCGAAGATACCCGCGGTGGTGAGCACCATGCCGTTGAGCAGGCCCTGCAGCGGGTTGCCGGGCAGGCTCAGGAAGGTGGCATTGTTGTCCTGGAAGAAGCCCGTGCCGAAGCCACCCTGGCCAATGCCGGGGAGGATCGTGAGGTTGTGGCCACTGGCATCCTTCTGGGCGTTAGTCACCACCATGTCCGGGATGCCGTCTTTATTGCGATCCTGGAAGGTGACGCCGATCGGAGCAAGACCCGCCGCGAGGCGGGGGCCGGGGTTTAGCGTCCAGTCCGTGACGCTGCCGTCGGCCTGCAGCGTGCCGGCACCGAACAGGATGGAAACGTCGTTGGAGCTCCGGTTAGCGACGGCGATATCGAGGATGCCGTCGTGGTTGAGGTCCACCGTGGTGATGCTGACCGGGTTGGTGCCGGCGAAGAAGGAGAGGGGCGTCGCATCGAAGTTGCCGTCGGAGCGGCGCAGGAACACCAGGATGTCGTTGCTGCCGCTGTTGGCGATGACGATGTCGGTCCCGTTACGACCATCCACGTCGGCGAGCGTGACAGCCCCCGGGCCGAGCAGTCCGTTGCCCTGCTGGGAGAAGGAGCCGGCGGAGAAGCTCGTGGTCCCGGCCTGCCGGATCTTCGCCAGGGCCTGGTCGAGGGCCTGGTTGGCCAGGATCACGTCGGGCCGGCCGTCGTGGTTGAGGTCCGTGGTGACGAAGGGCACAGCCTGGTCGGCACGGACGAAGGAGCGGAAGGTGCCGTCGCCGTTGCCCAGCAGGATGAGGATGTCGCCGAAGCTGTTGCCGACCACCAGGTCGGGCTTGCCGTCGCCGTTCATGTCCGCGACCGTCAAGCCGGTCGGGACGTTGCCGGCGGAAACGGTGACACTGGGAAAGAAGTTGCCATGCCCGTCGCCCAGGTAGACGGAGATCGTGCTGTCCCCCTCGTTGAGAATGGCCAGATCCAGGTTGCCGTCGCTGTTGAAGTTGCCGGCGACGACCTGGCTGGGCCGGCTGCCGGCCTGGAAGGTCCGGGCATCGGCGAGCGTGCCGTCGCCGTTGCCGGCCAGGAAGGAGAAGGTGTTGGCGTCCCGGTTGAGGACCACGACATCGAGCGTGTGGTTGTTATCGAAGTCGCCCAGTGTAAGGTCGGTCGTTGTGGCGCGCGAGGCGACATCGACGACGCCGCTGCTCGTCCCCAGGCTAAAGGGACCGGTGCCGGCGCGGAAGCGCGTCTCGGCATCAAAGAGCCCGTTTCCCTTGTTCAAAAAGACGCTGACGTCTCCGGAAACGGCATTGGTGGCCACGATGTCCAGGCCGCGAGCGTTGTCCACGTTCGCAAGGGCCAGCTCGAAGGGGCCACTGCTGCCGGAGACCGACAGCTTCTGCGGAACGGGGGCGAAGGTGGTGGCCGACGTGGCCAGGAACACGGAGACACCGGTGCCGCTGGTGATGACCACCAGGTCGCCCAGGCCGTCGCCGTTCAGGTCGGCGGAGGCGATGCGCGTCGGCAGCAGGTCCGTGGCGGGGCCGGCGCTGCGCTGGAACGTGCCGTCCGCGCCCAGGGTGTAGATGGAGATCTGGTCGTCGTTGACGTCCACGGCCGCCAGCCGCACGGTGGTCTTGCCATTGACGGTGGCGCTGAGCAGCGCGACATCCCGGGCCGGCGTTCCGGGGTTGACAACAATGGGTGGGCCGAAAACGCCCGGCGCTCCGGGGGTCCCGGCTCGGAACAGAATGTCGCCGGTCGAGTTGAGCACGACCGCATCGGTCGCCCGGTCGCCGTTGATGTCTGCCAGCAGCGGCACGGCTTGCGGCGTTGCCTGGGCGACCGTAGTGGCATCGACAAAGCTGGCGTCACCGCGGCCCAGCAGAACGGTGAGTTGGTCATCGTTCCCGCTGGATTCCTTGGATATCGCGGCGATGTCGAGCCGGCCGTCGCCGTTGAAATCGCCCACGGCCGGGGAGACGATGGTGAGGCTGGAGGGAAGAGCCGCCTGCGACGTTTGCGTGAAACCGCTACCGGTAAGTTGGTAGACGTTTATACCCATAACGATGGGTCGCAGATTGAAGAAGAAGTGGCGGGTCTCCATGACCACCGCCAGTTCATCGCGGCCGTCGTGGTTGAAATCGGCCACGACCATGGTCCTGAATGAGTTCGTCCCGAACACGGGCAGGTTCGGCTCGGGGGCAGGGGGGGCGATGATGCTGTAGACGTTGATCGTGTCGACCGTCCCATTGCCGACGCCGCCGGTGCCCTTGCCGAGGTAAACAAAGATCTGGCCCTTGAAGGTCTCGCTGGTACTGATATTCACCGCCACATCCTGGATGCCGTCGCCGTTGAAGTCGCCGACGACGGTCTGCCCGGACTTGGGAAGGATGCTGTCCGCCGAGTCGGGCAGTTTGAATGGGGTGAATGTGCCGTCGCCGAGGCCGCGCAGGATCGGCTCTTTCCCCGCGACGTCCACGATCAGGTCGGGGCTGCCGTCGCCGTTGAAGTCGCCCACCGCCCGGACCACGCCGGGCAAATCGAATGGTTGGCGGGTAAACGTCGCCGACTGGCCAACCGGGCTCCCGAGGTAAACGGCCTGCCCAAGAGCCAGATCGGTTTTTCCGTCACGGTTGAAGTCGGCGGCAAACAGGTTGTCGATCGAGCCCTTGGTCGGCTCGGTCACGGCAAAGCTGGTGCCGAGCTGGAAGCTGCCGTCGCCCAGGCCGCGGAAGATCGCGATGGTGCCGACCACGAAGCCTCCGACCGTCGGCGCCGGAGCGGTGGCATAGTACGCGGCCAGGTCGGTCCGCCCGTCGCCGTTGAAATCGCCCGTCACGACCAGCGACGGCTGGAGCAGGCCGAGACTGGGGTCCGAGAACGGGTAACCCGTGGGAATCTGGATGAGCCCGGTGCCCGTGCTGAGGCCCACGAACAGGGCGCCGGCCGCCACGTCGGCGCCGACCAGGTCGTCCAGGCCGTTGTTGCGGAACGAACCGGCCGCCAGCGCCACCGTGCCCGAGCCCAGCTGCGGCTGGCTGGCGGTCTGCAGCGTGCCGTCCCCGCTACCGAGGACCACGGTAACCGACGACACCGTGTTGACGAGGATGGTGGCGACGTCCACCCGGCCGTCGCCGTTGAAATCGCTAACGGTGGGGTTGTTGCCGCCCTGCTGCCCGTTGAGGGGCAGCGCATAGCGGCCTTCCGGCCCCAGCGTCTGGCCCGGGGCGGTCCCGGCGCCGAGCAGGACGTCGAGACTGCTCCCGCTCACGTAGAGGACGTCCCAGCGGCCGTCGCCATTGAGGTCGGTGACGACGATCCGCAAGGGGTAGCCGGTCGCGGTGGTGTGCTTGTCGGGCACGTCAAAGGTGCCGTCGCCATGGCCGTAGCTGACCGTGATGTAGCCCTGAGTGAAGGTGCCTGCCGCGCTGACATTCCCCGGGGTCTCGACCAGGTCGAGGTTCCCGTCGCCGTCGAGGTCGCGCACGGCGATGTCCGCCGACTGGTTGTTCAGGATGTCGCGGTCCTCGACCTGGGTGAACGTGCCGTCGCCGTGGCCGAGCAGCACCGTGCCGGACCCGGCGGTGAAGTCGAGCTGGCCATCGTTGTTGAAGTCGCCGGCGGCGAGGGCGGCGGCGAAAACGCCGTTGACCGCCGTCACGACCGACTGGGCCGCGAACCCGCCGGCGCCGTCGCCGAAGTAGACGGACAAGGTGCCGTCGCCCGCCGAGGCCTCGTTCCCGACGATCAGGTCGGCCTTGCCGTCGTGATTGACGTCGCCGACCGCCAGCATCGGCACCGAGAGAGTCAGCGTGAAGGGCATCAGGGTGAACCGGCCGTCCCCCTGGCCCAGCAGGATGTTGACCGTGCCGGGCGTCAAGGGGGCGTCGAAGATCGCGAGGTCGGCGATGCCGTCGTTGTTGAAGTCCGCGCTGCGCATTACCCCGAACCCGTTCTGGCTCTGGGGAATCAGGTGCAGGTCGGTCACGACGGGACTGCCGAAGCTGCCGTCGCCGAGGCCCGGCATCACCAGCACACCGTTGGGGTAACCGTTGCCCAAGTGGAACCCACGGTCGTCACCAATGGCCTCGACCAGGTCGGGGATGCCGTCGCCGGTGAAGTCGGCGGCAATGAGCTGGGTCTGGTTGATCGCCCCGGGCGTCAGGGCGGCCATCGGGTCAAAGGCCGCCGTGAATTCCGTCGCCAGGCGGTAGTGCGGGGCGCCGGACGGGGCCGATACCCTCAGGAGATACGTCCCGGGCCCGGCCAGGTGTTGCGCGATCACCTCGTCGGCGCCGGCGGTGCCGTTGGTCTGGACGAGCACGGTACCGTCGGTCCGCAGCAGCGCCAGCGTCGTGCCGCCGTCGATGTTCTGGACGCGCGCCGTGAGCAGGCCGTTCTGGGTGAGGGTGATCCGGTAGTAGTCGGCGGTGCCGTTCGAGAGCGCGGTCGCGGCGGTGAGCGCGTTCAACGGCACGTCGGCGGGACTGCCCGCCGCGTGGCCTGGGCTTGCCGCCGTCGGGCTGAACACATCGACGCTGTCCCAGTCGGTGTTGCGCACGTGGAAGCCGGCGCCCCACGGGAGGGCCATGCCGACGTACAGCGTCCCGTACTTGCCCGCCGGCAACGTGATGGTCGCCGTACCCGTGACCGAGGCACCGGCACCGAGCGACACCGCCGGCAGATTCAGCTGTTGCAGCACGCCGCTGAAGCGATTGTCCGCGGACACCTCCAGGGTCGGCACGACGTTCGCGACAGCGAGCCCACTCCGGTTCTCCAGGCGGTAGCTGATGTGCAACACCTGGAGCGCCGGGTCGTCAGGGCTGGCCACGTCCTCGACAACGTTGAACGCCGCAACCGTCAGCCCGGTCGTCAGGCCCGGCGTCTGCGTGACCGTCAGCTGGTAGAGGCCGTGCGTCGCGCCGAGCAGGATGCTGGCGTTGGCGAGGTTGGGCGCGGCCGTCGGGTTGTAGGAGCCGGTGCCGGACGCCGATACGCCGACGTAGTAAGTGGCCCCCGCCACCGTCTGGAAGGTGACGCGCGAGTCGGTCCCCTCGAAATCGTCGTTGGCGGCGATTTGCCGCAGCGTGCCGCCCGGGCCCTGGTTATCGAAGATGCGCAGGTAGCTGTTCAGTCCGCTGCCCATCTGCTGGGCATCGACCGCCACGGTCAATGTCCCGTTAGGAGTCGCCGGATCCAACTCATAAACGCGGTAATCGGAGCTGGCAGCCAGGAAGTCCGACGCGCGGGCGACGCCGTTGGTGAACGTCAGGGGCAATGTGCTGAGCAGCGTCCGGTCTTCCAGAATCTCGACACGCGGAGTACGCCGCGGCGCAATGCGACCAGAATACCGGCGCGGTTGCCGGCGGCGGGACTTGAGGGGGACGAGCATCGGCGGTCCTGAATCGTCAGTTACCGACAGGCGGCAATGCCTCCGGGGTCTAGCAGTCGAGCCAAGGTTGCGGCCGGCGGATGCACGGTGCCGTCCGCACACCTACTATAACACGCCGCTGTGACACGGGTTGTTCGCTCGCGCTGTTTGCGGATCGTCGCAAGTTTTTGTTGGTAATCCACAACGGGCGCTTGTTCCGGAGCCGCTTCGGCTAGCGGTTTCCGTACTTGGCGGCCAGCTGCGCGTAGGCTGCGCCTTGCTTTACCGGCTTAAGTGCTGGATCGGCTTGCACATATTCCTTCCAGAACGCCGTGCGCTGGTCGAGCGGGCTCGCCTCACAGGCGAGACGGAGCAGATGCACGGCCCGGTTCTCGAACCGCCGCCGCTGCTCCCGGGTCAGGTTGGTGCTCCGGGCGGGGTCGGGATCGACCCGTGCGGCGGCCTGGGCATAGATACGGGCCGCGTTGTACCAGTGCCGCGGCAGGGTCGGTTTGGCCTCCAGAGCAGCCTCCGCGTCAGCCACCGCTTCCTTCCACTGACCCAGCACGACCCGGGCATATCCCCGGCCGTTGTAGCAATCGACGCGATCGCACTCCTCGTGCTTGAGGGCCTCGTCGAAGTCGGCCAGGGCCAGTTTCGGCGCGTCGCTGATCAGGTAGGCCCAGCCGCGATACGCCAGGGTGCGCGGGTCGGCCTGCTTGTCGGCACGGCGGTCCATTTCCAGGGACTGCGTGTAGTCCTGGACGGCGCCGCTGTAGTTGCCGCGCTTGGCTTTTATCAGGGCGCGGGCCCGGTAGGTGGCCGAGGTCGCCGCTCCCTGCACCCGTTCCAGGGAATGGAGCGCCTCGTCGAGGCGGTTCAATTCGATGAGCGCTTCGGCACGCAACTGGTGGGTCTGCGGCGGCGGCACCTTGGGATTGACGGCGAGGGCGGCGTCGAACGCTTGCAGGGCGCCGTCGTACTTGCCGTAACGGTACAGAATCTTGCCGCGCTCCAGCTGGTCGTCGGCCAGGTCCCGCGCATCGCGAACGGGCTCCCGGCGGATGGCCTCCTCCAGGTCGGGGAGTGCCTTGGCGTAGTCGGGCCGCTTCAGGTAGAGCCGGGCCCGGGTGCGGTACAGCGCCGCCGACGGTTGCAGCTCGATCGCCTTGCCGAGCTGGGCCAGGGCCTCGTCGGCGTGGCCGAGCTGTAGCTGGGTTTCCGCCAGGTTGGCATAGGCTTGCCACTGCTTGGGACGCAGGCGGGCTGCCTCGGTGAAGTCGGCCGCCGCGGCTTCCAGCTGGCGTTCCTTGACGCGGACAACCCCCCGGTTGACCAGGATGCCGTAGCGGGCGAGCGAGTCGGGGTCGGCCTGTTCGGCGCGGTTGAAGTCGGCCAGGGCGGCCTCGAAATCGCCCGCCTGGCCGTGAGCCAGCCCGCGGAGAATGTACGCCCACGGGAAAGAAGGTTGCATGTCGATGCAGGCCGTCAACGGCTCAAAGGCACGGCCCGGTGTTTGGGCCTTCACGTAGTTGGCAGCCAGGTAGTAGTTGGCCCAGAAGTGGCGCGGCTCCCGCTCCAGGGCGCGCCGTAACTGGGCGGCCTCGCCCTTGAGGTCGGGCGGCGTCTTGGCCTTTGCCTCCAGGCCCAGGAGGAAGAAGTCAACCGCCAGTCGCGGCTGCGTATCCTCGGCTTCTTGCCGCGCCCGCGCGGCGCCGGCCGCGTCGCCGAATTGCTCGAGCAACTGCGACTGCCTCATGTGGTAGGCCTTCGTGGTCAGTCCCAGCGCCGCAGCACGCTCGAGGATGCGGAGTGCCGCGCTGGCCTGGAACCTGCGTTGCTCATCGGTCTGGACCGGTTCCAGGGCGACGGCGTTCGACCAGGGGAACAGGAGCTGATAGGACTCTGTCTTGAGCTTCGCGCGGACGGCCGGCGGTAAGTGATCGTCGTCGAAAAGGGCCGGGCCATCTTCGGTTCTCAGGCCGATCAGGGCGGCCGCCTCGCTCGCGGCCTGACGAATGGCCTGGCGGTGTTTCTCGCGGTCGCCTTCTTCCAGGGCCAGCATTTCGTGATACTGCGCCTGGTCGCAGAGCTTGGTGAAGCGCTGGATCCGGGTCGCGTCCGCGTGCAGCCGCTTGGCCTGGCCGCGCAGCTCGTCGAGGCCGGGATCCTCCCCGAGCAGGGCGACGGCCGCCTCGGCCACCGTGATGGCACGCGGCAAAGTCTTTGGCTGGAGCAGCGCTTGCTCGCCCTCGCGCAGCAACAGGCCGGCCTGAATGCTCTTCTCTTTCAGCTCCTGGCCTTTTTTCAGTTCGGCCTCGAGGTCCTGGTTGCGGCGGTACAGGTAGTAGCCCGAGGCCACGATCATCAGGAGAACGGCCGCCGCGGTCGCTGCCCAGGCGGCGACGACCCACGGCTTGCGCCGGGCATACTTGATGGCGCGTTCCCGCCAGCCGACGGGCCGGGCCTTGATCGGCTCGCCGGCCAGGTAGCGCTGCAGGTCGTCGGCCAGCGCCAGGGCGCTGTCATAGCGCCGGCCTGGCTCCTTGTGCAAGCATTTCAGGCAGATGGTTTCCACATCGCGCGGCACCTTCGACAGGAGCCGGGAGGGCGGCACCGGTTCCTGGTGCTTCACCTGGTCCAGCGTGTCCAGCACAGTGCTGCCCTTGAACGGTGGCCGGCCGGTGACCAGGTCATAGAGGATCGCCCCCAGGGCATAGACGTCCGCCAGCGGGCCGACCGTGTGGCTGGCGCCGCTGGCCTGCTCGGGAGCCATGTAGCTGGGCGTGCCCATGATGGCGCCGCTCTTGGTCTGGCCCGACTCGCCTTCGAGTTGCTTGGCCAGGCCGAAGTCGGTGATCTTCGCCGTCGAGAGCGGAAAGTCGAGAGCCAAGAGCCCAGAGCCTGCCTTGCCAGCTCGGCCTTCCGGCTCTGGACTCTCGGCTCTCCGCTCTGGACTCTGCAGCAGGATGTTAGCCGGTTTCAGGTCACGGTGCACGACGCCGCGCTCGTGCGCCACCTGCATGGCGCGGGCCAGCGTTTCTACCAGGGCAGCGGCGCTGCGGCCTGGCACCGGTGTGCCGCCGAGCTGCTTGTCCAGGCTGCCGCCATCCACGAACTCCAGCGAAAAGAACGGTCGGCCGTCCGCCTCGCCCACCTCGTAGATTTGCACGATGTTGGGGTGCTGGATGCGGGCGACGGCTTCCGCCTCCCGGCGAAAGCGGTCCAGCATCTCGGCGTCGGCGTGGGCGCCTCCCAGGATCATCTTCAAGGCGACGATGCGGTTGAGCTTGAGGTGCCGGGCCTTGTAGACGACGCCCATGCCGCCCCGGCCCAAGGTGCCGAGAATTTCGTAGCCCGGAACCTCGGCAGCTGCGGGCATCTTCACGAAGACGGTGGCCGGGGACGGCCGGGCCACCGTCTGGTGCGGGTCGGCAATCTCCTCGGGCTTCGGCGTCGCCGGCGGCAGTTTAGGCCGCGCCGTATCCCCGAGTTTCGACAGCTGCTCGCTGTGTCCGGGGAACCGCTCGGCAAATTCGTCCAGGGAAAGACCGGTTTCCCGCTGCCGGCGCAGCGAAAACTCCGTGGCGATCAACTGCCGGAGGACGTGCGTGTCCTTGCGAAGTTCCGGATAGCGTCCCAGGTAGTTCTCGACCCGCGCCGTCTCGCCCGCCTTGAGACGACATTCCAGGTCCGCGCGCACGAGTTCGCGCAGCAATGAGCTCGGGTCCATCCCGGTCACAAAGAGATAGTCGTCGATGGACGGCGCCTGCCCCTCGAGCCACGCTGCCTCAAACGACTGCACGACCTGGGCGACCTGGGACGTTGACGCGAGCGGCTTGCTGCTCTCACTCATCGCGATCTCACAATGGAACGCGGCGTGGGGGCGCTGGTTCAAAAGAGAATTATCCTCTTGGAGCGAACCCAGTGCAAGGAACGGCCCCCGCGTCCGCGGGGCGAGCCAGGGGCCTGGCGGACCTCGCCTCGAGGCGGCACCAGCTACCCCTCGCCTCCTGTATCCTGCCGCTCCTGATTTACCGTGACTCTTGCCCGGAGGTGGTGCTGCGCCCGCGCGCGTCGCAGTGCTGGGCATTGGACTTGGGCTGGGAAGCTGCCGCGAGTTCCATGTGGGGCGCCGTTGACAAGTTCAGCCGCTAAGGTGTCGCGAGCCAACTGGTCACACGCCAATCGTCGGAGATCACGCTGTATACGAGCCCACCGCTCGAGATGTGGGTCTGAAAGCGCAGCCCGATTCTCTCCATGGCATAGCCGCACAGCTTGGTGCTGAGCTGATCGGAGAAGTCTGGACGCTGGCTCTGCAGGCCGGCCGGAAAATCGCGCACGTCTACCTCGGCAGAGCAACTCTTGCCCGTCACGGGAGACTTCCGGCTTACGTAGTAGAAGGGCATCGGCGGCTCCCGTCTCAGGCCTAGGGTGCCTGTCTTCTCCCGGCCACTGCCCCGCTTGATGTCCAGTCCGCACCCGTGGCACCGGAACAGCCTATTCGCGCGCGATCCACGCTGGCCGCCACGTCTGCCGCGTTCTGAAGCCCAAGGCTCAATCAATCGGCCAGCGCGCAGACAATCGCCTTTAGAGACTCGATCCCCCCTGCCTCCCTCGCAAGCTCCTTGATCTTGAGGATCAGAGCGACAGGGTCGGTGCTGCCGGTCTTTTGTCCGGCTTGGGCCACGCGGGCGGCTTTCACACGCTTGTGGGCGCGCATCTGCGTCAGTCGGCCCTTGATCACGTAGACCAGGGAGGGGGTAATTTGGATTTTCTGCTGCGCGAGCCGCTCCACAACCTCCTCCGCGCTGGCGCGGGGGCTTTGCTTCAATACTTCCCGGATGGCTTGCGAGTGGCTGAGGGCACCCTTTTTTCTTGGCATGTTGGTTGTGTTCCCGTCCACTTTGGTAAGACCTTTCTGTGTTGGCGAGAGACTCTAGACGATCAGGACCATCTGCAAATGACCGTAGCCCGCGCCTGCGGATCCGCCATTCGCGTGACTCTAATCCAGGGTCGTAAGCCTACGTTTTGGGCAAGCGCCTTCCCGTGTACAACACTTCCGCCGAGCGCGCCTGCCCGCCGAGGTGCATAAAGTGCCCACCTTCAGTCTTGGCCTTCTCCTGAATATGCTGGAGAAACAGGACCGTAAATTCCTTCAGGGCCGCCGGCGGCAGCGCTTGCATCAGGGTCCGGATTTCCACTTCATCTTCTCGGCGCAAGACCTCTTCCCATTCGTTCGCAGACACGGTGCATCTCCTTGGATGGGCAGCAGCAAATGAGCGGTCGCGCCGCAGCTCCCGCAGCGGACGCTACATCGGTACTTTCCTGCGCTCCAATTCGGCGGCAATGCGCTGCAGGGCCTTCTCGGCACGCCGGCAATCCTGCCGCGAAGATAGCTTCACCAGCATATCATTGGCGTGGTCGGCCATGCGCAGCAGGGTGTTGGTGTCGGTACCGCGCAAGTCATGCCGGGCGATGGCAAGTAGGTTGGTCATGAGGTGCTCTTTCTGACTACAGTTGTTTCGCGATCGCGGGACAAGCCTCTATGATGGTGCCATCAGGGTTCACGAGCAGGAAATAGCTGTAGGCGATACGAGCCGAGACTACATCCTTGCCGATAAACACATTCACGCGATAGCGATTGTCCCAGAGCCTCCGAACCTGGACGGTCTGCGGCTCACTCTGCAGTCCAAGGGCTTGCATCACGTGGCGCTGGAGCACGACGCGGCGCTCGGCCTCCTCGGGTTTCGTGAGCTCCCCCTCTGGCTTTTCTCGTGCTTTCGCGGACATTATCCTTCTCCGAGGATCGTGAACCAAGCCTGCAAGGGTCGTCACTCGCTGCTCCACCTATTGGCCGACCGGTCGTTGGCGCGCAACCCGGCGGTGCCCAGCAGGCCCATGAGCTTTTTTTCCACGATGCCGGATGGTGGTAGATTGCCGCGCGGATCCAGGATTAGGACCTCTTCCACGTCCGCGTGGACGGCGCTGGTCTCCATGCCCAGCGCATCCCTCCCCGCAGGGTTTTGGCTGCCGTGAGGAACTGCGCGATCGACAACGTCCAGGGGGATCCCTTCCAAAGAGGACAAGGATCTGCAGGTTCGCGATGGAAGCTGATCGAGCATAGCCGCCTGCTTTCTTGTTCACACGGCACAATCTTCGGCCCGCCGACCCAACTGAATGGGAAGTACGGATCAGGAAGTCGGCGCCTTGGCCCCAGGAACGCTTCCGTGCCACGCATCCGTCGCGACGGGCCCGGCAAGCATCAACACTTGCACCACCGTACCGGTGGCAAAGATCTGCATCACCGCGCCCGTCATGGTCTCGATCTCTGCGGTTGACTGACGCACGTCCACACCCGTGATCCTGCGGATCTCAAGCCGCAGCGCGTCGGCCGAGGTGTCGAACAATCGATGGTGGTACTCGCGTAGCTGTGCGGCGCCGGAGGGGCTCCGCGCCATGGCCTTCTCGGCAGGCGATAGGGCGCCGTGCAAAGCGATCACGAGAGTGTCTCCGGTCAGCGTCACCGCTACGGATTTGGGCGCGTGTCCGGTCCGGCGCTCTTCAAGGACACCGGCCACACAGGCAATCTGCTCAGCCATCCCCGGGCCGGTCGTCCCCATGCGCTTCCTCTCCGCCATCAGTGGCGGCGGTCGCTAAAAAAAGCCGGCGTGGGGGAATACCAGGTATTCACCCACGCCGGCTTACTCGTCAACGGGCTCGCCGGCGCAGCCGGCCCGCCCTTCAGCTAGTCATCCGACGAATCGCGAGTACTCAGAACTACTGAATGCTTGCTCAGACCATTGTACCAGGAGCCCCTGGAAAAGCAAGCGCGTCGGGGAAGACTCGGTGATATCATCCACGGCTAGCCCGCGATTCTGTAGCTCCGGCGGCGTCGCGCGCGGCACCCGGCAGTTGGAGGTCCAGTCATGAAGACGCAGGGCGAGATCGAGGCCGCCGTCTGCGCCGGCATGAGCCTTTTCGAGCAGGAACATATGGGCCGCGGACCCAAAGCCATCCATGCCTACCTGCTCGGCGACCTGCTCGTGATCCGCCTTCGCGGCGTGCTGACAGCGGCCGAGCAGCAGCTCGTCAAGACACTACCCGCCGAGAAAGGAAGAGATCTGCTGAAGCAGGTTCGGACGCACCTGATCGAAACCTCCCGGCCTGCCATGGAAGCCATGATCGAGCAGGCGACGGGCGTGCGCGTCATGAGCTTGCACCATGATATCAGTACCATGAGCGGGGAAGAAGTCGTGCTCTTCACCCTGGCCGAGGTGCCGAGCTTCCGCGAACCGAAAAGGAAGTAGATTCTCTCCTGGTAACTTTTGCGCGCCGCGCGCAACACTCTTGTTTCGGTGCGCGTGACGCGAGCGATAAACGCAAACGACCCTCCTGCGGTTGCGGCCCCAGCCGGACCAGGAAATCCACGGCCAATCGACGTCTGGATACGCTCAGACGGCGGCTTTGGGTTTTCGCCCTGTTCACCCGGGTCGTGCCGGGTATAATGACGCCGCCTGGGTCATGCGGGCCGTGTTAAGGCCGTGATGTCGCCGACGGCATCCTTCCTGACGCCTCTCTCCTGTCCCTCGTCAACGCAGTGTATTTCGGAGAGCGTGCTGGCTCCACCTGGATCCATGTTCAGCGCCCTCCACGGTTCTCTTTTTCAGGAGGCCCTTCATGGGCAGGAAGTTGTACGTGGGCAACCTCGCCTACGACGTCACGAACGCACAGCTCGAGCAGATGTTCGGCGCTCACGGTACGGTGGAGTCCGCACAGGTCATCATGGACCGCGACACCGGGCGGTCCAAGGGCTTTGGTTTCGTCGAGATGAAAACCGACCAGGAGGCCCAGGCGGCCATCCAGGCCCTCAACGGTCAGCAGAGCGGCGGCCGTGCGCTTACCGTCAACGAGGCCAAGCCTCGGGAGGACCGCGGCGGCGGACGTTCCGGCGGTGGTGGTGGTGGTCGGGGTGGCTACGGTGGCGGTGGCGGCCGACGCTACTAATTATCTGCGCGAATCGTCCGACGGCCCTTGCCCGTGTCTTCATGGGCAAGGGGCGTTTCATTTTAGGATTGGCGTTCTAGCCGGACGTGGGTGCTTGACCGGCGGCGGACGCCAACGACCCTCCCGTTGATGCTTCCGTCACGGCGCGGGTCTGCCAGCGACCAAGGCAACTTTCGATGCATGAACGATCCGCTTACGACTGCCAAGCATGCGGAGCGTGTTGCATCAACCCGGGCTTTTTTGCCGGAACTGGATACGTTTATCTGAACAAGGATGAAGCCAAGCGCATGCGCCGGTTGGGCCTGACAGTCGTGCAAGCAGATGGAAACTATCATCTCGGAGCCCGGACCGGGTTGGAGCACGCGAGCACGACTTGTGTCGCCTTGCGGGGTAATACAGGGCGGTCCTGCGAATGCGCCGTTTACACCCAGCGCCCCCGTGCCTGCCGTCAGTTCCAGGTCGGCGCGGCAGAGTGCCGAGCCGCCCGGGAGCGGGTCGGCCTGCCACTGTGACATGGCTGGTCGCTTTCCCCCATCACATGTACTTGAAATAGAAAGCAGGTGAATCTTATGCGGAAACGCAAAGGCCGGCGTAAGGTGGGCCGGAAAAAACGTCGCATGCGGGCCAAAATCCGCCATCGCAAATAGCTAACGCGGCCGGTTAGCGCACGGACTCGGTGACCGGCACACCACTCATGGGCCCGCGAGGACGACCATGCCTGTCAAGAAGCCGCTTCCCCAAAGGGAGAAGGAACTGCAAGGTCTGCTGGCCACGCCCGAGGGCCAAAAGGAACTTCAAGAGCTGGAGTGCCGCTACCGTACCGTTAATGGCCGAACCAGACCGGCACGCACGTCGGTCATCACCTACATCTTAGTCCACGAGCGCGAGCAGGGCCTGATTGGCGGCTGATCGAAGCCGTGCGTCGGGCCCGCCCTGCGTTAGCGCCAGGCTTCTTCGAGTGGAGCCTCCACCCCGTCGGCATGGAGGATCGGACGACACTTGGCCATCAGACGCCGGGCCCGGCTGTCGATAAGCGGGGTGTAGGTTAGCCGCCGACAGCCCGACAGCCGGGCCGCCGCGACGACGAGGGCCGTTCCCAGCCCCTTTTGCTGGTACGCGGGCATCACCTCGATGCTTTCCAGGCAGAGCGCCTGTCCCCAGTCACCCCCGGTTCCGGTCACGGAGCCAGCAAGGCAATCCCCCAGGAACGCCTGCAATTGCAGGATCCGGCCGTCGGTCGAGCGGGCCCAAAGTATCTCATAGCCCTGGTCACAGGCGCAGCGCACCGCCGCTAGCGCCCGGACATCGCCCGGCAAGGGCCGCCGCGCTTCGGTCGAGGACCACCACGACGGCATCATTCGATCTCCACCGCGCCGCTGTGCGGCACAAATGTCAGCAAGAGGAGGCCGGGATTCAAATATCCTCCCGGACTGCGCAGAGACTCTCATCCGGCGGCGGCAAGTGCCGGTCTGGGCAACGAAACGGATGGTGCACCCTGCTCGCCCAAGACCTTCGCGCGGGGCGGCGTGCGAATTCCCCAGACGAGCCCGAGCCAGCCCAGCAGGCGGATCAGGTAGTAGCTCACGTCGATTTCCCACCACAAGAAACCCTGGTTCGCCGAACTCTGGTAATGGTGGTGGTTGTTGTGCCATCCTTCACCGAGGGTGATCAAGGCAACGAACCAGTTGTTCCGACTGCGGTCGCGGGTGGCGTAGCGGCGCCGCCCGGCGAGATGGCAGAGCGAGTTGACCGCAAAAACGGCGTGATAGGAGAGCACCGTGCTGACGCAGAAGCCCCACACCAGGCCGCTCCAGCCGCCGATGAGGATACACGCCGCCGCGAGCGCCAATCCCGGCACCCAGTGGTTGCGGTCGAGCCAGCGCAGTTCCCGGAAGCGCGCCCAGTCGCGGACCGCCCGCACATCGGTCTCGTTGTAGTCGGCCGCCAGCACCCAGCCGACGTGAGCGCGCCACCACGAGCCGGCGTGCGGTGAATGGGGGTCGCCAGGCCCGTCCGCGTGGCGGTGGTGGGCCCGGTGGTGCCCGGCCCACCACAGCGGGCCTTTTTGCAGAGCGCCACAACCCAGCCAGGCCAGTACCCACTGCACCGCCCGGCCGGCCTTGAACGCGCGGTGCGCGAAGTAACGGTGATAGCCGACCGTGATCCCGACCATGTGCATCAGGTAGCAGGCCGTACACAACATCAGTGCCGTGAGGGTGGTGCCTGTCAGAAAAATCGCCAGGCAGGCGAGGTGCAAGCCCAGGAATGCCAGGACGCCAATCCAGTTGGGGATCCGGGTCGTCGAATAGCGAGACTCACTTGTTGAACCAGCGCCAGGCAGCACGGAGAGGACGGCAGTTTTGCTAATGGGTGAACCTCGATTCGCCACTCATTCTGACCCGCGAACGCCGTCCAGAGGCTACGGATTGGCGGGGCGCGCTGCCTACGCCGACCGTCAGATTGCCGAACTTGGAAAGCGTGCAATTGGGACGTAACGAGCCGCGCCAGCCCGTCACCAGCTGGCGCGCGCTTTACAAGAACCAGGGCTAACGAGGGGCAGGGGAAGGGTGTCAGGATGGGAGGGACGGTTGCCGGTGCCCGGCCATCGCACGGTTCACGTGACCCAAGTGAATTGAATTGTATCCGAGCGCGGTGAGGAATGAAAGGCCGGACCGGGATGCGGGCGCACCCCCACATCGCCGCCTGCTGCACCCCGTGCTGTAGCATTCCGCTTCATCACGAAACCTTCACTTGCCCGTGGGGGTGAATCCCCGCAGAGTAGATCGGCCCATCCGCAGGAAGCGGTAATGACCATTTCTGGTGTGGGAGGTGCAAGCGTGTCTCAGCGGCATCCATCAACCGAGCCCTACATGGATTTGATCGACGGTCTCAGCGCCTCGCTGAACCGGCTGCGGAGCCTGCTCAACGACCCCGCCGCGCGACTGGCAGGGAGTGACGCCAAGTACCTGGTCGGTGGACAACTTCTGGGCCTGGCCCGCAAGTTCGAGGACCTGGCACGAGAAATCGAAACGCTGCCGGACTAAAGCGCGATTCGGTCAGGCTCGGGACGCGCTCACGGCTCCCTCCGGCGGCGCGGCGGGGCCGATGCCAAACACCTCGAACCACACCCCCGCGGCGGCGAAACAACCGAAGGCGATCGGGCCGTATGGGTTCGAATGGCCGACATACAGGCAGTACGTCGAGCCGGCCAGCAGGAGCAAGGGCGGGAACAACAGGGCCGGTCTCACCGCGCGGTTGGCGAGGTAGAGGGACACCACCGCCGCCCCCACGCCGATCGCCCAGCCCCACGAGCCGGTGTGGCTCACCCAGGAATTGACCCCGCCCACCACGCGACTGTTGTACAAACCGTCCACGACCAGGCGCACCGTCTGGGGGTTCATCTCCGGCGTCTGGTTGGTCAGGATGGCACCGATCGCAATGCCGGCGACCCCATCCAGGACGTTGTAGTAGACGATGAAGACCCACGTTCCCACCCGGCTAAGGATCGGCCAGATGCCGGAGTGTCCGTACGTCAGCAGCAGGACCGCCACTGCCATCAGGCCGAACAACGGCGCCTGCAGCAAGTGGATGTGATACCACGTCTCGGCCATCGGGTTCAGCGTCTCGTAGGGGTGCTCCGCGAAGTCGTGCGGGTGATGCCGCTCCAGCAACGCCAGTGCTCCCGGCACGGCAATCAGTAACAGCCAGCGCAAGACGGTGCGGACCGGGCGGTTCATGCGGACTCCTTGCGGCGCCGATTGCCGCGCACAGTTTTGGGCCTGCGATCGCCGAGTCTACGGCTTCGCCGCGTCACGATCTATTTCATTTGCCTCCGGCCCCGGCAGCGTGCTTTACTTCGGTGAAGTCCGACTACCGGGAAGGGAGGTCCTCGCCATGTCTAGTGTGTCCCGCCGCCAAGTCCTCGGCGCGCTCTCGGGCGCCGTGCTCGGTCTGGAAGCCGCAGCGGCCGACGACAAGTCCTCAAATCCGAACGGCGCGCCGCTTGACGTGGCCGTCGTGGGCGGCGGCGTCGCCGGCGTGTACGCGGCGTGGCGCCTGCTCACCGGTGACATCGCCCGCAGCGCCGTCCTCAAACCCCTGGCCGCCGGCCGCCCCGGGATGAAGCCGACCGTGGGCCTGTTCGAGCTGGGCGACCGGATCGGCGGCCGCTTGCGCTCGCTGGTGCCGCCGGGCATGCCGCATCTCCACGCCGAGATCGGCGGCATGCGCATTCCCCTCAGCCACACCATCGTGATGAAGCTGGTGGAGCACCTGGACTTGGCCGTCGTGGACTTCGCGCTCAACGGCAACCTCTACTACCTGCGCGGCAAGCGTTTTGCCGCCAAGGACTGGGCCAAGCCCGGCACGTTGCCTTACGACGTCGGCGCGAAAGATCGGGGCAAGACGCTCGGCCAGCTACGCGCCGAGATCATCGAACAGTACGTGCCCAACGCCGCCAAGCTGGACGAACGGGGCTGGGACCAGCTCAAGATGACGCACCGGGTAAATGGCCGACCGCTGTACGACCACGGGTTCTGGCAACTCGTGCTACAGGCCAAAGGCCCGGAAGTCTACCGGCTGATCCTGGACGCCGCCGGTCACAGTGCCGCATCTCGTGCCTGGAACGCCGCGGAGATGATGCCGTGGGTGATGGGGCACGCCCGAGAGCCGCGCAAGCTGGTGTCGCTGCCCAAGGGGCTGGAAGCGATCCCGCGCGCGCTGAGTCAGCGGTTCGTCAAGGCGGGCGGCCGCTTGCACACCGGGCACCGCCTGCGCCGCCTGAGTCAGGCCAAGCACGACAATGGGCCCGTGCTTCGTCTGGACTTCGACGGGAAGGACAAGCCACGGACCTACTATGCGCGCCACGTCATCCTGGCGCTGCCGCGTCGCTCCATCGAACTGCTCGACCCGGCATCGTTCCTCTTCGACAGCCCGCAGTTCCGGACCGACCTGCGCAGCGTGGTGGGGCAGCCGGTCGCCAAGGTCTACCTCGGTTATCCGCGCCCGTGGTGGCGGGACCTGGGCATCCGGACGGGCACGTCATGGACCGACCTCCCCTTTCGGAACTGCTACTACATGGGCACGGAGGGAGAACAGCCGGGCGCCGACGCGAAAAACCTCAACTCGCTGCTGTTGGCCAGCTACCATGACGAGCCGGATGTCGATTTTTGGGGCGCCTACCAGGGCTTGCTGCAGCGCGGCGGAGACCGGGCGTTCTTGCCGGCCGGAGGCGGGCCGGTCCCCGACGACCTACAAGCCGCCCAGAGCCTGGTGACGGAAATCCACCGCCAGCTCAAGGAGGCCCACGCGCCGAAGGAGGAGGTGCCGGCGCCGTATTTTGGAGCGTACTGCAACTGGGCGCAGGACCCTTACGGCGGCGGTTGGCACTTCTGGAACTTGCACGCCAAGTCGTGGGAGATCATCGCCCGCATGCGCCAGCCGATCAAGGATGCCAACCTGTATGTCTGCGGCGAGGCCTGGTCCACCGATCAGGGCTGGATTCAGGGGGCACTACACACGACCGAGCAGGTGCTGCAGCAGAAGTTTCGCCTGCCCCGGCCGGACTGGCTGCCGGAAGAGACCTATCTTGGCCCGTGATCGGCTCCCAGCCGCACGTCGCTGACCAGCACGCCGCGCACTCCCGGCAGAGTCGAAATGGCTTTGCTGAAGTCGGTCAGGTCTTCCCAGCGGCGCACGGTGCCGCGTAGCCGCACGACACCCGCCTGTATTTCTGCCCGCATGGCTTCAAAGCGTGCGTCGCCCTGGCGAAGATGCTCGACGGCCAGCACGAGCTGCCCCGGCTCCGGCGCGGGCGGCGTCGCGTTGCCCGGAGGCGGCGCTACGAGGATGGGGGGCATCAGCGCGACGACCGGGGGCGGGCGCACACCCGGGTCGGCGTCGGGCCAGTGGCTGGTCAGACAGCCGGTCGGCCGGCAACTCTCGTGCACCAGCGATTCGACCGTCGGCCCCTGGCCGGACGACAGCACGCGGTTGAGAAAGTCAGTCATGGGGTCGTCGGGCGCCGTGACCTGGAGCTCGCTGCGCACCTCCAGGACGCCGGGCACCTTGCGGACCAGCGCCTCGGCGCGTTTTCCCACGGCGGCCGACGGAACGCGACCCCAGACGACGGCCACGCCGCTGCGCACGCTGATCCCGAGGTTGAGCTGCGCCAGGGCCTTGTCCTGGTACAGTGCCTGCCGGGCGCGCAGGGTCAGGCGGATGTCGTTGAGGCTCGGCTGGTCGGCCCCGGCGCGCCCGGCCCACACCAGGAAGGCGAGGGTCAGGACGGCGGCTGCCCACAGGAGTCGCAGCGAGGGGACAGGACGGGCTTTCAAGATCATGGGTTGTTCCGCGAGGTGCGTTGCTCTTCTACCATTGTGGCGGGGCGCGGCGCTCGAGAGAACGGCGCCGCACAAACTTTAGACGAAATCGTGAAGCCGGCGATAGGGTGACGCGCTAGGGGTAAACTCTGACGCGTGCCGCTCGCGGCTTGGCCCTACGCATGCAACGCCGCCCCGGCGTAGGCAGCCCGCGCCGCCTCGGCGACTGCCTCGGATAGTGTCGGATGCGCATGCGAAATACGCGCGATGTCCTCGGCGCTGCCGGCAAACTCCAGCACGGTTACCGCCTCGGCGATCAGCTCCGACGCGCGTGGTCCGAAGATGTGCACGCCCAGCAGCCGATCGGTGTGCGCGTCGGCCAGGACCTTGACCAGCCCTTCGGTCTCGCCCAGGCAGCGTGCCCGGCCGCTGGCGGCGAAGGGGAATTTGCCCGCGCGGTATTCCTTGCCGGTCTCCTTGACTTGCTCCTCGGTCAGTCCAACGCTGGCCAGTTCCGGCCAGGTGTACACCACGCTGGGAATCGCCGCGTAGTTTACCTGGGCAGCATGACCGGCCAATTGCTCCACGCAGGCCACCCCCTCCTCCATCGCCTTGTGGGCCAGCATGGGATTGCCGATCAGGTCGCCAATGGCGTGGATGCCGGGCACGCTGGTCCGGTAAGCGTCGTCAACCTTGACGAAGCCCGTGCGCTCCTCCAGAGCCACGCCGATCTCTTCCAGACCCAGCCCCGTCGTGCAGGGCCTGCGTCCGACCGCAACCAGTACCCGATCGCCCTGGAAGGTGACTTCCTCTCCCTTACGGCTGGCGCGCACGACCACTTGGCCGGCCTGGGTCGCCGCGTCGGTCACGCGCGTCTCCAGGTGGAAGGCGAGGCCCTGACGCGCCAGCGACTTCTGGGCCAGGGCGGCCATCTCGCTATCGCTGTTGGCCAGGATGCGGGGCAGGAACTCCAGAACGGTCACCTTGGCGCCGAGCCGGGCCCACACGGAGCCGAGTTCCAGGCCGATGTAGCCCCCACCGACAACGATCAGGTGCTCGGGCACGCGTTCGAAGGCCAACGCCTCGGTGGAACCGACAATGGTGGTGCCGTTGAAGGGCAGCGACGGCAGCGCCGCCGGCTCGCTGCCCGTGGCCAGCAGGACCGTCTTGCCGCCGACGACGGTGGCCTTGCCGTCGGCGCCCTGAACGACAACCTGCCCCGGCCCGGTGAGCCGGCCGGTTCCCTGGAAGCGCGTGATGTGTTGCCGCTTGAAGAGGAAGGCCAGGCCATCGACCAGCCCTTTCACAACCTGGTCCTTGCGGCCAAGCATCGTCTTCAGGTCGAGCTGGATGTCCCCCACCTGGATGCCGTGGGTCTTCAGGCCGGTGCGCGCGGTGACGAACAGTTCGCTGGAATCGAGAAGGGCCTTGCTGGGAATGCAGCCGACATTGAGGCAGGTGCCGCCCAGGGTGGGCCGGCTATCGACGACGGCGACGCTCATGCCCAGCTGCGTGGCGCGCAAGGCCGCAATGTAGCCGCCCGGACCGGCGCCGATCACCACCAGATCGAAACGGTCGGCCATGCGCTGCCCCTTGAACAGCCTTTACTCGCGCGGGTGCCCGTGCGGCTGTTTCAGAGGTTGTGCCCCAGCGCGTAGACTTCCTCGGCGTCGAGCACCTGGTCGTTGCTCTCGAACAGCCGGGCGACGGCGGCGCGGTGGATTTTCATCTTGGTGCTACCCACGCCCAGGGCGCCGTAGCAGACCACGCCATCGCGTTCTTTCGCCTTATCGCTGGCGTCAACGCCCTCGATGCCCAGGGGCGGCACCGCATTGAGATCGATGGCCACCTTCAGCTCGGGGCACGCGCCGCGGGCAGAGCGGGGGAAGAGGACGATCCCCGCGGCACCCGCTGCCACAACGAGGGTGCGTCCGGCCAGAGCGGCGTGGAGTTCGTCGGCGCTGGCGGTGCCGTGCGGTTCCAGGCGCGCGCCGGGGACCTTGGCGGCAATGGCCTCACACACGCCGGCAGCCTTGACCTTTTGCCGGGAGCCGACGCGCACGTGGGCCCCGTGCCGGGCGAGCAGCAGGGCCACGCGCTGGCCGACCGGCCCGGTGCCGGCCAGGACCACCGCCGGGGCGGTCTTGAGGTCGGTGTGCCGGGCGGCGGCGTGGACCGCAGCCGCGGCCGTAGTGTTGGCGCCGTTGGCGTCGAGCAGCACCGAGACGCGCAGGCCGAACTTGGGCAGCATGTGCTTCTGCACCTCGGCCAGCAGGCGTTCCCCCGCTGCCACGTCGCTGCCGCCGATGAAAAACGCCGTGCGCTTCAAGTCCGCCGGGCCGCGCGTGAAGATGGCGCCATGGACCAGGCCTTGCACCTGCTCCGGCTTGACGCCGCCGTAGCTGAACAGTTCGTCCACGCCGGCGTCGATCGCCACGACGCGGTCGAACACGCTTGGCTGCGCGTCGCTGTCGAGTTGGATCAGGATCTTGCGTTTTTCAGACATGGGAGGTGCCGCTTGCGGCCAAGCCGCAAGCGGCGCGATGAGTTTTACTCAGGCGAGAACGGATGCTTGACCTTGTCCTTCTGCGCGGTGATTTCGTCGATCTTCGGCTCGCCCTTCATGGCGCGCGCGATCGCCTTCTTGGTGGCCTCGTAGTTGAACTTGTGGATCTTCTTGTCGTCCTGCGCTTCCCAGTGAATGAACACGCCGCAGACGATCACGAGGTTGTCCGCGTCGCTCTTGGGGATTACGCCTTCGGCAACCGAATCGGCCACGGCCTTGGCGACGGCGTGCTGGGCGGGCCCGAACATCTGCACGGCCTGCTTGGCGCCCTGAATCGTGACCTTGGTGATCAGCACCGTGGCGGGCTTGCAGATCCAATCAGGAGCCAGCACCGCCAGCAGGTTCGAATGGCCGCGCGACTGGCTGGCCAGTGCCGCGGCAAAGGCATGACCGACCGGGCCGGCCTTGTCGCCGATCAGCAGATCGATGTGCGCCACCTCGTTGCCTTCGCCGACCAGCGCCTCGCCGATGTACATGGACATGGTTGCGTCTCCCTTGGGTTCAAGCCATCTCCGGCCGACGGGCCGGTCCACAACTTCCTGCAAGAGTGGTGGAAGTTGTAACAGCTTGCCCGGGGACTGGAAAGGCCCTGCCTGCAACTTTCTGGCGAATGGACGCCCCGCCGGAGCGCTGGACCCGGCGGTCCAGCATTCCGGCGGCACTCTGCCTGGTGATGGCGGGTTATTGAATCGGTCGGCCGTACGGGTCGAACAGCGCCAGGAAGCGGAACAGCGCGGAATCGAGCCACGTGAAGGGCGTGGGCAGCGGCGTCGGCGGCTTGGTCGGATCGACCAGCGGCGGCCCGATCGGACCATTCAGCGCCGTGCCGGAGATCTGGTAGTTGGTTACCGGCAGCGTGGCGCTCAGGTCCTGGGGAGCGGCCACCACACGGAGCGTGTAGGTCCCTGCGAGCAGGTAGAGGTCCACGCTGGCCGACTCGCCGGGATGGAGCACGCGGTCGTAGACGACCTGGTTGTTCGCATCCAGGAGCGTGAATTCGACCGCCATCGGCAGCGCCGCGCCCGGCGTCTGCACGGCGAAATTCAGGTGGAATAGCAGGTTTTCGGTCAGCACCAGCGACCGGAAATCCTGCAGCACGGGGCTCGCCGGTGGCGGAGGCGGCGGGGGTGGCGGCGGGTTGATGATCACCGCGGCAAATGATGCGAACCGAGCGGCCGGCGCGGCTCCTACGGTCCCCCCCAGGCTACCGCTGACGAACAACTGGTCGGCAAGCTTCGTGTTGGTCGTGAAGTCGGCGCCCAGGAAGTAACTGCCGGTGTTGTTGGGCCCGGCCGCCTGGGCCGCCTGCACCGAAGCGTAGTATGTGGCGCCAGACACCGCATTGGGCAACTCCACGATGTAGACGCCGTTGCCACCGCCGATCACCGTGACCGGCTGCACGTTGCCCTGGGCATCGTAGACGGTGACGGTCGGATCGAGTCCGCCCGACTGCCCCCAGACCATGACTGCCAGCGTCTGCGGTACGCCGCCCGGCGACTGCGGGGCCTGGAAGCGGTAGAAGTCGGTCTGCCCCGCACTGGATAGCTGGCCCATCGTGCGGAAATCGAAGCGTTCGTTGGTCGTGGCGATGCCAGACTGCAAGGTGGTGGCGGACGCCTGGCTGTGGTTGTTGGGCGGAGGCAACAGCTGCGACAGCAGATTGACAACGTTAAACGGCGCCAGCGCCCGGCTGGAATCGGGGACAATACGCAGTCGGTAGGCTCCGACGCCAAAGGCATCCGGGGAGCCGCTCTCCACCTTGATGAAATACTGCTCGCGCCCGTTGATGCCGTCGATGCGGATGGAGAGGTCGCCGTGCAGGGCATCGCTGGCCGAGACCGACTGAAGGAGACGGCCCTTCCAGTCGTAGACGCTCACCTTCGCATCGAGAAGGCTGACGCCGCTGGTCTGCAGTTGCAGCGTGAAGCCCGGATTACTCGGCACGCTGTTGTAGACGTACCAATCGACGTCGCGCTGCGTCGAGACATCGGCCTCCACAGTCAGCGGCGGCAGCGGCGCGCCCATCGGCTTGCCGGTGTTGAGCAGCCGGCTGGTGTACTGCAGGAGCGACGCCACGCCAAAGTCGGTCGCCAAGAGCGGAATGTCGTTGCTGAAAAAGCCCTCGAGAGAGTCCGCACTCCGCGCCCCGTACAAGGCCTGGATGGCAGCGACGTCCTCCGGCGCCAGGCCGGTGCGGGGGCCGTTGTAATAGCTGAACATGGCCGACGCCGGGTCGAGGTTTTCCTGCAGTCCCAGCGCGTGCCCTGCTTCGTGCAGCGCCACGGTGAACAGGTCATAGGTCTCCTGCCCGCCAACGCCCAGCGACGCAGCGCTGTTCAGGATCACATCGCCCGACCAGGTCCCCGCCAGGGGGTCGAAGGGGATGCCGGTAGACAGGTACGACCCGCCGGGGCCGTTGGGCACCGCAGCGATGCGGATGTCGCCAAAGCCCGAGGCGCCCTGGAGCGGCCCGACGCTGCCCAGCGGTTGACCGTTGTCCGCGACCAGGCTGAAATTGATGTTGGCAGCGGCCGCCCAGGTCTGGAAAGCCCGCAACAGCGCCAGTTCCCAGGCGTTGGTGGACGGGCCGAGCGTGCCGAACAGACTGCTGCCCGTGGCGCCGGCGACGGTCGGCGTCGTCAGCGGCTGCCCGGTGTTGGCGATACCCACCGTCTGGCCGCCCACCAGGGTGCCGTCGGGCACCAGGCTCAGCGTCAGGTGCTGGGCGTCGGGCCAGGCGAAGGCAAAGCTCGCCGGATTGAGTCGGCATTCCAGCTGTTCAACGACGGGTCGGAGAGAGTGGCGCTTCATGACGGGTCTCAACTTTGGGGCCGACAGTTCGGACTCATTCCGCGGTTCGGGGGCCAGCCGTGGGATCAGGACGGCTGGGCCAGGGCTGCTTGCAAGGCACGTTCTGCCGACGGATTCACATGGTTCATGCTCTTGCGCGACGAGTTCTCCTCGCCCGCGCGCAGGGCCCTCTCGACGGCGACGAATACCGAATCGCCGATGCCGCGCTCGCAGATCTCGTACAGTTCATGCCGGCAGTGCATGAACTGCTCGATGACGCGCGGGTCCCACTGGTTGCCGGCGCCGCGGAGCATGACGTCGTCGATGCGCTCGCGCGGCAAGGCATTGCGATAGGCGCGGTTGGCCATCATGGCGTCGCACGAGTCGGCGACGGCCAGCACGCGTGCCAGCAGCGAAATGTTGTCGCCGGCCAGCCGGTCGGGATAACCTTGACCGTCCCAGCGCTCGTGGTGGTTGCGCACACCCGGCCGAAGGTGTTCCAGCTGCTTGATGTTCGACACCAGGCGGTCGCCGATGACCGGGTGCTCCTGAATGTGTTCGAACTCCTCGGGCGTCAGGTCGCCCGGCTTCTGCAGGACGCTGTCGCGGATGCCGATCTTGCCGATATCGTGCAGCAGACCGGCCAGGTACAAGTCGCTGAGCACCGCCGGGACCAGCCCCATTTGCTTGCCCAGCCGGACGGCGATCCGCGCCACGCGCTCGCTGTGGCCCCACGTGTAGGGATCCTTGGCGTCGATGGCTGCGGTCAGGCAGCGCACCAGGCCGAAGAGCGTGTCCTTGAGCTTGTCGTAGGCCTGGACTTGCCGGCGGTGGTTCAGGAGCATGCGCCGCGCCAGGGCGAGGATCTTGATGTCGGTGAGCTGAAAAGCGTGGTCCGGCCGAAAGCGCAGAGCGACGACCCAGCTGCCCCGCGTCTTGCTGACGCGCACGAGGACGGCGCTGTGCGGCCAGGGAGACATCGGCTTCGAGCCTGGTTCCAGGGTGGCACGCAGGAGCTGGCCGTCCACGCCGGGGGTCTCAGACAGCAAGCGCTCGGTGAACTCCCGGCACCAGCCCGGCGTCAGGTCCGGCGTGCCGCTGACGGCCGGCGCCTCGGCGCCGCCGCCCGGGTACCAGAACACCGTGTCCGCCTCGAGGCTCTCGCGCGCCGACTCCACGATGAGCCGAACTTGTTCCGCGGACTGGTCGCACTGCTGCAGCGACAGGCCGAAGCGTTCCAGCACGTCCCACGCGGTGTTCAGACTCAACCCGTTGGGGTGCGGCGCTGCACTGAAGGCACTCATCCTCGGCGAGGTCGCCATTGACCACTTCTCCTCGGGGGTAATCACTGCCGGACGGGGCCCCGGGTCTGCAAGGCCCGCGCCGCGCGGGCGCCGGCCACCAATTCACGACACAGGGGATCGTCGCGGAGGGGGTCCAGATCGGTGTCGGTATCCAGCAAGTCGAAGCCAAACCCTTGCTGTAGGGCCTGGGCGAGCAGACGCAGCGCTTCCTGCCGGTCGGCCGGGTGTTTCGCCGAGGTCAGCGCGTAGATGCCGGCGACCTGGTACACCGCCGGCGCCCGCGAATCGGCCCGCAGCGTGGCGCGCGCGTCGCGCAGGGCGGCGTCGCGCTTGCCGAGCCGAGCCAGCAGGACGCCGCGACCGCCCAGGGCTGACACGAAGTCCGGATAGAACTCCAGCACCTGGTCCAGCTTCTGAACCGCATCCGCTGTGCGGCCGAGCCGTTCGGAAAGCATGTGGGCCTGGTTCTGCAGCCCGGCCAGCGAGCGCGGGTTGCACGTCACCGCCTCGGCAAAGTCGGCGAGCGCGGCTTTCGGGTCGTTTTCCACCTGGGCCAGTCCGCGCGCGATCCAGCTGGCCTCGTCGGTCGGCCGGCGCCGCTTGCCCTCATCCAGGTCGCGGCGGGCCCCGGCCGGATCGCCCAGGAACTGGCGGACCCGCGCCCGCATGAAGTACGCCCGGGTCGAGGCGGTTTCCGATTTCAGCACGTGCGACAGGTCCGCCTCGGCCGCCCGGTAGTTCTGCTGCCCCTGCCGGGCCAGGGCCCGATGCAGGTAGCTTTCCGCATGGTCGGGCCGCATCTGGAGGGCCCGAGCAAAGTCTGCTTCGGCTGCATCGAACTCGCGATGCCGGAGCAGTGCCAGGCCGCGGTTGAAGTACGAGCCATAGAAGTCCGGCCACAGTGCGATGCAGGTGGTGTAGCAGGCGGCGGCATCCTTCTCCCGGCCCAGGCCGTCGAGGTAGCAGTTGCCCAGCAGGAGCCAGGCGCCGAAGTTCTGCGGGTCCTTGCGGGTCGCTTCCTGCAGGGCCGGCACTGCCTCCCGCAGCTGTCCCTTGACGACCAGTTGCCGGCCGAGCATGTAGTGGGCCCAGCCGTCGCGGACCGGCGTTTCTCGGGCCCGCTCGCGGAGGGGCACCGCTTCGTCTTTCCGATCCAGGGCGGCAAGCAGGTCAGCGCGCTGCATCCACAGGGCACGGGGCGCCAACTCGGTACCGTAGCAGTTCTCGGCGAACTCGTTCATGCGCAGCGCCTGGCGCAACGGCTCGGTTGCTTGACCCGACGCCGGCGGGAACGATTGCAGGTATTCGGCGCCGGCGAGCAGCATGAGCAACTCACCGATCTCCCGACGCAGCCGAGTCTGTTCTTCCGGAGCCAGGCGCTGGAATGCGGGGCTGTCCTGCCAGCCAGCATGGTGCAAGACCTGGTAGCGCTCCAGCGCACGCTGGCCCAGGACCTGTCCTTCGCGGCGCTGGTCGCGGTCGTCCACGCGGCCGTTGAGCAGGAGCCGGGCCTCGCGCAGCTCCTGCCGAAAGCGGTCGCGTTCCTCGGCCGCCTGTCGAATGGCCAGTTCGTCGGTCCGACGCTCCAGTTCGTGACTGCGCGCCACCAGCAAGGTCGCCGCCACGATAAGGAGCGTGCCGGCCAACGCCGCGAGGCCGAAAGGGAGCAGCCGCGGATGGCGGCGCCGAAACTTGGCGAAACGCTCCGGTAACGACGGCTCCGCTAGGTGACGCAGCGGCAGGTTCTGGCGCTGCCGGTCCAGGTCTTCGCGCAGGTCACGAGCCGTCTGGTAGCGCCGGCCCGGCTCCGGGTCCAGGCAGTGGCGGACGATCGCCTCCACGGCCGGAGACACAGCCGGGTTCCAGTGGCGCAACCGGGGCGGCATCTTCAGGCGGTCGGCGATCATGGCCGGCAAGATCGTCGGCACCGCGCCGCGCCGGGGCTCGAAGGGATGCTGGCCGGTGAGGAGTTCGTACAGGATGATGCCGAGCGAGTAGATGTCGCTGCGCAAGTCCGGCGTCAGCTCGTGGCCATCGAAGGCGGCCAGGTGCTCGGGCGCCATGTACGGCAGCGTGCCCCCGACCAGGGCGACCGACGCCCCGGCGCAAGCCCGGCAATCTTCGGACAGGTTGAAGTCCAGCAGCATCGGCTGACCGTAATCAGTCAGCAGGACGTTGGCGGGCTTGAGGTCGCGGTGCAGGATGCCGCGCTCATGGGCGTGGGCCAGGCCGTCGGCCAGGCAGGAGCCGACCCACAGGACGGCGTCCACGTAGCTCATGCCTTCGAGCATCCGCAGCGTGACCGTGGTCTCGCCGGGCGCGAGCGGCGCGGCGGAACCGGGCTGCCCATTGCTGGGGGGCCGGGCGGCACTGGGGTCGAGCAGTGCAGAGGACGGCTGCTTGCTGCCGGCCCCGTCGGCGGGGTGCGCGGTCTTGCTCTTGCGATCGTAGAGCGTGCTGACCAGTCCCTTGCCGGACACGGGCAGCCGGCCGCGCGTGCCCAGGTCGCGCAGGATGTCGGCCAAGGTAGTCGAGCCGAAATAAGGCATGCACACGGCCTGCAGCGGCCCGGCGCGGTGGAACGAGTAGATCGGCACAATGTGCGTGTGCTGCAGCCGGGCGAGCATCTGCGACTCGCCCTGAATCTCGGTGGAAATCTTGAGGGCCACCGGGCGGTTCGCCAGGTCGCCCTGCTGGGCCAGGTAAACCCGGCCGAAAGCGCCCCGGCCTAGTTCGGCCACCAGCCGGAAGCCGAGGAACTCGGTGCCGACCTCGGGAAGCGTGGTCAGCCCCTCGGCCAGCTGGTAGGCGGCGTGCGGGTTCGAACGGTGGATGTCGCGGAACAGGCGGGCGTGCTCGTCGTGACCGCGGAAGGATTCGCACCAGGAGTCCAGCTGATCGGCATCGGCCGGATCGTGCTGCACCAGGAAGTCGCGATATGCCTGGGCCGCATCGTCGAGCGGCCCCGCCACCGAGACCACGGGCAGATCGGCTGCGACATCGGACGGCAGCAGCGGGCGCACCGGAACCCGGCTCGTGGGCTCCGGTTGCAGGAAGCTTGATGTCCCGTGCAGCATGCGGTGTCCTCCGGGAAGAGGCAGTTTAACCACGCTGCGCAGGACGGCTCCCAAGCGGAGCACGTGCGGCGCTGGCCCTGCAGGTTCCGTGGACGCGGTACATGGCCCGCCAGGGTCTTCAGGATCGGAAAGGGCAGACGCGACCACAATGGCTGCGCCTTCCGTCCCGACTGGTACCGAAACGATCACTGAGCGAGGGCCCCAAGGGCCGCCTGGAAGGTAGGCCGTGAACCGGCCCTCCGGGCGCTCCGGGGAGTGGACGGGAAAACGAACGGCGGCACGATCCTGTCAGCGAGAGAGGGGATCGCCCGGGCAGCAAGACCGTGCCGCATTTCTGACCGCTGCCGCCGGCTTCGGACCGGAGGCGCGCGGAGGGCGCGAGAGTATCTCCCGGGCCCATCAATGAAGTGTGGGGTAAGAACGCTATTCTGTCAAACGGTTCGCGAAGAAGGTGACGCGCGTGCGACGTTACATGGGAAGGCGCCACAGGCGAACGGTCTGGTCCGCACTGCCCGACAGAGCCAGGCGCCCTTCCGGGGAGTAGGCGACGCTGGAGATCATCTTGGTGTGACCGGTGAACCGCGCCATCTCCAGGCCGCTTTCCACTTCCCAGAGCCGCATGAGGGTGTTTTCGCCGGGCAACGTGTATTCGCCGGAGAGAACATGCTTGCCGTCGGGGGAGAAGGCGACGCTCTGCACGAGGCCCATTTGCCCGCCGAAGCGGCGCAGCTCCCGGCCGCGGGCCACGCTCCACAGCCGCATGGTGCCGTCCGAGCCGCCCGACAGGACCTGCCGGCCATCCGGTGAGAACGCGACACTCAAGACCCAGCTGCCATGACCCCCGAAGCGGCGCACCTCTTGCCCGCTCTTGCTGTCCCACATGCGGATGGTCTGGTCCTCGCTGCCGTAGATGATGTGCTGACCATCCGGCGAGAAGGCGACGCTGTGGATCAGCCAGTTGAACCCTTCCACCGCGCGAATTTCGCGCCCGCTCTCCACGTCCCAGAGCCGGACCGACTTGTCCCAGCCGGCCGAGACGGCCTGGGTGCCGTCGGGCGAGAACGCGACGCTAACGACGGCATCGGCGTGTCCGCCGGGCCCACCGAAAAACCGACCACCCCCGCCGAACTTGCGCACCTCTTCGCCCGTCTCCACACTCCACAGACGCACGCTCTTGTCCTTGCTGGAGGAGAGGAGGTAAGCGCCGTCAGGCGAAAAGGCAACGCAGGTCACGCCTTCGGCATGGCCCGTGTAGCGGGTCAGTTTCTTGCCGGTCTTGATGTCCCACAGCCGGATCGTCTTGTCCTCGCTGGCGGAGACCGCCCGCCGGCCATCCGCTGAAAACGCGACACAGTGAACCGCGTCGGTGTGCCCTTCGAGGATGCGCCCCTCGCCGGGAGCGACGGCAGGCCGCGGTGTATCGCCCGGGCGCGGCGCCGTTGCGGGGCGCGAGCCGGGGGCAACCGCAGCTGCCGGAGCCCCGGGCCGGGATCGGCGTTTTGTCCGCACCGGTGCCTGAGCCTCCTGACCCAGGGCCCGCGTCGCTTCCATCCGCCGGGCCTTGGCCTCGCGATTGTTCGGGTCGAGCTCCAGGGCGCGGTTGTAGTCGGCCACGGCCCGGTCGTGCACGCCCTTCTTGGCGTAGGCCAGGCCTCGATTGACGTAGGCCAAGGGCAGCCGCGGGTCGATCTTGAGCGCCTCGGTGAAATCGACGATCGCCCGATCGTATTCCCCGGTCCGCGCGTAAGCGGAGCCGCGGTTCAAATAGGCGAGGGCCAGGCGGGGGTCGATTTTGAGGGCTTCGCTGTAGTCGGCAATGGCGCGGGCGGCGTCGCGCTTCTTCACGTACGCCAGGCCGCGGTTGACATAGGCCAGGGGCAAGCGCGGATCGAGCTTGAGGGCCTCGCTGTAGTCGGCAATGGCGCGGTCGTAGTCGCCCTTGGTGGCGAAAGCATTGCCACGGCCCTGGAAGGCGACCGCGCTGCGCGGGTCGAGTTGCAGGGCCCGGCTAAACTCGACGATGGCCCGGTCAGGGTCACCTTTTTGCCGATGGACAATGCCGCGCTGCACAAACGCGGCGGCTTCCTCCGCATTGGGCCGGGCCGCAGCAGCCTCGCCTGCCGGGGCAGCGGCAGGCTCACGTTCTGCCCGGGCCGCCGGGGGCGGGGCCGGCTCGCGTGCGGCTGCCGTCAGCGGCTCCAGGATCGCGGCAAAGCTAGCCGGACGGCGGGCCGCCGTCCAGGACGCGCAGTGCCCGAGCAGCTTGCGCCAACCGCCGGGCAGTGCTTCCTTTTCTTGGTCGTCCGGCTCGGCCGTGCGCAGCAGGCTGTAGTAGCCGGTCCTACCGAAGCTGTAGATGTCGGCGCCAGGGCCGATCGGCGTACCTTCGAGCCGTCCGGTCTGCTCCGGGGCGGCAAAGTCAAGAGTGGCATTGACGGTAGCGCCAAGCGCCGTCAGCCCTCGGGCGGCGGAGTTCATGAGCACGTCGCGGAGTACACACCGGCTCAGCGCCACACCGAAGTGAGTGAGCTTGACCCGCCAGCCCGCTGCCTCCTTGCGCACCAGCACGTGGGCCGGCCACAGGCTGCGGTGCAGGATCCCCTTGGCATGCGCGGCGGCCAGCGCCTCGGCGATCGGCCGGGCGATGGCGAGCAGGTCTCCCGCACTGAGCGGACCATGCTGGGCGATGTGGTCGGCCAGGCTGACGCCGTCGAAATAGTCGCGCACCAGGTACGGCCGGGTCTGGGCCGCGTCGGCGAAGTCGCAGTCCCGCAAGCGGACCACGGCTGGCTGGTCGAGCATGTCGAGCGCCTGGATGTCGCGAAAGATCTCCGCGACGCTGCGGTCGAGCACGTCGGCCCGCAACGCCACGGCGACGACATTGCTGCCCGAGCTCTTGTGCTTGCACAGGAAGCTCACCCCAAAACCGTCGGCCCCGAGGATGGCTTCCGGCTCGTACTTCGTCACCGGGAACGGAGCAAAGCGCTCGGGGTCACGAGCCGTGGCGGCCTTGAGCGCAGTCAGCGCCTCGGGCCAGTGCCGGCGTTCCACCGCCACCACGTAGGCGCTGGCGTGCATCTCGGCCTGCGCCATGAGCTCGCTGGTCAGCAGGATGGCCCGTTGCAGGTCCCGGGCAGCGGTATCCAGCTCCCCAGCCACGGCGGCCAGCTTGCCCAGGGCGTAGAGCAGCGCCCCGGACTGGCGCTGCTCTTCCGCAAGCGCCTGGGACCGAACCAGCAGCTGCTGGATGGCGGCACGGTCGTGTTCGGCGGCCGGCGTCAGGATATCGTCGCTGCGGAGCGGCCGCGCGTCGAGGCGGAACCGCTGGAGCAGCTGGAGAGCAGCTTGCTGGATCGCGTCGGGCGATGGCCCAGCCTGGCCCGACTCGGCGCGGCTGTCGCCCCGTGTGTCCGGTTCCCCAAGAACTTCGGCCAGGGCATCTAGCCCTCGTTGCTGCGCCGGGCTGATCCCGGTCTCCTCCGTGAGGACCAGGCGAGAGGCCAGGGACGCGTCACGCTCCACCTGTCGGCGGAAGTAGTGGCGGGCGGCAGCCACGAGCAATCCGGGGCCCGCCTCGCCCGACTCTTCTACCAGCAGGGAAAGGTTTTCGTGCCCGGCGCGGCGCAACTCCGTGGCCAGCTGCTCGACCAGGCGCCGCTCCGCGGCGTCGATGGCCGAGGGCGAGGCAGCATCGAGCCAGGGACGGCATTTGCGGGCAAGGTCGGCCGGATCCAGCGGCGCGCCCCGGAGGGCGCCCGCCGCACGAGCCTGGCGCAGCTCCTGCAGGCTGTCCTGACGAAATGTGGGCCCCTCCCGGGCAAGCTCGCTGGACGAAAGCGTGTCCAGCACCCGGGCAGGCTCGGGCAGAGGACTGCCCTCGGCGCCGAGCACGGCCTCCACCACGCGCCAGGCCTGGTCGCAGCTGCGGCCGAGTGCTGCGGTCAGGTCCGGCCCCAGCTCGCCGAGGCGTTGGGTCAGAACGGTAAGGGGTGAATCAGTCCCGGGAGTATGGGCTGCCTTGACCACGGCTTGTCGGGCGCCGAGCGCGACGGGCCGCAGGGCAAGCAAGGACAGATGCTGGACGAGTGCCATCGGCGATATCCACTCGGACTCGGCGGCAGGCCGTTCTGCCGCCGCGGCGCTGGTCGCGGATTACTATAGGACGCGGGTTCCCCGAATATAAGGGATGCGGCCCGCTTTCGCCGCACAAAAAACTTCCGGGAGAGTCGGCGTATTTGGACCGGTGTGCCTACCGCCAGGCGAGACGCCCACCGACCTTTATTCGCAACCCCCACGCGGCCTTCACCGCCGCTGCCCAGGCCTCCCGCCTTTCATTCCTCGGATTTTTGTTGCCAACCCGTCGCCTCTCATGCCTAAAATGGTCGCGTGCAGGCTCTCGGGCCGGTCCCGCATTCCCCACACGGGACCAAACCAGAGGCGGCCGGGATGCCTGCGAGCCTACCCTTGGATGAGGGACCGGCGGGCTGTGTGGCATGGCCTGCCTGGCGACTCTACCGAACCTCCGCCCGCCACTATCCATACCGACGGCGCAGCGAGTCTCCCGCGAAGTCTGCGGCTCGTTGCGGCTTTTCCGGACGTTCGGCGCGATAGGGAGTCCGCGATGAAACTCAGGACCGTTGTACTCACGTCCCTCGTCATCGGTGCCGCGGCCTTCTGCCCCCGGCAGGCGCGTGCCGACGAGGAGCGGGTAGTTTTCAACCGCGATATTCGGCCGATCCTCTCGGAGAACTGCTTCGCCTGCCACGGCCCCGACGCCAAGAACCGCAAGGGCAAGCTGCGCCTCGATACCCGTGAGGGCGCGCTGCAGCCGCGCAAGGACCGGGCTGGCGCCGTGGTCCCCGGCAAGAGCGCCGAGAGCGAACTGGTCTTGCGCGTGCTGGCCAAGGACCCCGCCGAGGTGATGCCGCCGACCGCGACCGGCAAGAAGCTCACGGCCCAGCAGATGGCACTACTCAAGAAGTGGATCGACCAGGGGGCCGAATGGCAAGGACACTGGGCTCTCATCAAGCCCGAACGGCCGCGCCTGCCCCAGGTCAAGGACGAGACGTTCATCGGCAACCCCATCGACCGTTTCATCCTGGCCCGGCTGGAAAAAGAAGGCTTGCGCCCATCGGCGTCGGCCGACCGGATCACGCTGCTTCGCCGGGTGACGCTCGACCTGACCGGCCTGCCGCCGACGCCTGCGGAAGTGGCAGCCGCGCTCGGCGACAAGTCGGACCAGTGGTACGAGAAGGCGGTCGAGCGCTTGCTGGGGTCGCCGCGCTACGGCGAGCACATGGGCCGGCACTGGCTCGACCTGGCCCGCTACGGCGATACCCACGGCCTGCACCTCGATAACGAGCGCAACCTGTGGAAGTACCGCGAGTGGGTCATCAATGCCTTCAACACCAACAAGCGCTTCAACGACTTCGCCATCGAGCAGCTGGCCGGCGACCTGCTGCCCAACGCCACGCTCGACCAGCGCATCGCCACCGGCTTCAACCGCTGCAACGTCACCACCAGCGAGGGCGGCTCGATCAACGAGGAAGTCCACATCCGCTATGCGGTGGATCGCACCGAGACGATGGGCACGGTCTTCATGGGCCTGACGCTGGGCTGCGCCGTCTGCCACGATCACAAGTTCGACCCGTTCACGCAGAAGGACTTCTACCAGCTGATGGCCTACTACAACTCCGCGGCCGACGCGGCGATGGATGGCAACATCAGTTCGCCGCCGCCCATCCTGCGACTGCCGACCGCCGCCCAGGAAGCCCGCTTGAAGGCTCTGGACGAGCAGTCGGCCCAGGTGCGCAAGAAGATTGCCGACGCGCTGGCGGCCGTGGATTACGCCGAGGTCGATCCGACCAAGCCGACCGAGACACCCGCGCCGCGCGAGATCGTCTGGATCGACGACGCGCTGCCCAACGGTGCTCAACCCGGCGCCGGCAAGGCCTGGGACTTCGTCGCGGCCCCGTACCCGGTGCACAGCGGCACGAGGTCGCTGCGCAATGCGTTCAAGGGGCTCGGCCAGCAATACTTCGAGAAGGGTCAGCCGGGGCTCAAGATCGGCGATGGGGACAAGCTGTTTGCGCACGTCTACCTCGATCCGAAAGACCTGCCCAAGCAGATCATGCTGCAGTTCAACGACGGCGCCTGGGAGCACCGCGCCTACTGGGGCGCGGACGTGATCCCCTGGGGCACCGCGGGCACCGCCAGCCGGCAGCCGATGGGGCCCTTGCCCAAGGCCGGCGAGTGGGTCCGGCTGGAAGTCGAAGCGAGCAAGGTTGGCCTCAAGCCCGGGGCAGTCCTCAACGGCTGGGCGTTCACGCAGCACGACGGCACCGTCTACTGGGACAAGGCCGGGCTCCTCACCCGCACGCCGCAGGATGGCGGGGGCTTCGTCTCGCTGGCCGCCTGGGAAGCCTTCGAGCTGAAACAGCCGCAAAGCAAGGTGCCGGCCCCCGTCCGCGAGGCGCTGAAGGTCAAGAGCGACAAGCGCACCGACGCGCACAAGAAGCTAATCCGCGACCACTTCCTGGAGCACGTCTACGCCAAGACCCGCCCGGTTTTCGAGCCGCTGCACAAGGAACTGGACGCCATCGACAAGGAGCGCAAGGCGGTGGATGCCGCCATTGCGGTCACGATGGTGATGGCCGACACACCGTCGCCCCGCGCCACGCATATCCTCATTCGCGGCCAGTACAACAAGCTGGGCGACAAGGTGGCGCATAACGTGCCCGGCTCGCTGCCATCCTTGCCCAAGGACGCCCCCGCCAACCGCCTGGGCCTGGCCCGCTGGCTGGTGGACCCGGCCCACCCGCTCACCGCGCGCGTGGCGGTCAATCGCTACTGGCAGCACTATTTCGGCCGGGGCCTGGTCAAGACCGCGGAGGATTTTGGCGTCCAGGGCGAATGGCCGTCGCACCCCGAACTGCTCGACTGGCTGGCCGTCGAGTTCGTCGAGAGCGGCTGGGACATCAAGCACATGCAGAAGCTGATCGTCACCTCGGCCGCCTATCGGCAGGCTTCGGAAGTGAAGCCGGAGGTGCTCAAACGAGATCCCGAGAACGTACTGCTGGCCCGTGGCCCACGCTTCCGCCTCGATGCCGAGGTGGTGCGCGACGCGGCGCTGTTCGTCAGCGGCCTGCTGCGGGAACAGGTGGGCGGCCGGAGCGTCAAGCCGTACCAGCCGCCAGGCATCTGGGAAGCGATCGGCTTCAACGGCAGCAACACCCGCGACTTCAAGCGCGACCAGGGCGACTCCCTGTACCGACGTAGCATGTACACGTTCTGGAAGCGGACCGCACCGCCGCCGTCACTGATGGCCTTCGACGCCCCGTCGCGCGAAACCTGCGTCGCCCGCCGGGCCCGCACCAACACGCCCTTGCAGGCGCTGGTCCTGATGAACGACGAGCAGTACGTGGAAGCGGCCCGGCACATGGCGGTGCGCATGGTGGAGGCCGGCAAGACGCCCGCCGAGCGGCTGGCCCACGGCTTCCGCCTGGCGACCTCGCGGCCGCCGCAGGAAGAGGAGCTGAAGGTGCTGGAACGCTTCTACGAAAAGCAGCTGGCGCACTACCAGTCCGACAAGGAAGCCGCCAAGAAACTGTTGACCGTCGGCGAGTCGAAAAACACCGCGACCATCGACCCCGCCGAACACGCCGCCTACACGATGGCGGCCAACTTGATCCTGAATTTGGACGAGACGATCAGCAAGGAATGAAACCTCCTCGGTCCCAAGCTCTGCTTGGGACCGCACTGCTCGCGAGGCTCTGCCTCGCGCGAGGCTTCGGAAGCCAGGCCCTCTGTCCTGTGCGCCTCAGCGAGGCAGAGCCTCGCGGCAGTTCCGTCCCAGGCAGAGCCTGGGACGGAGGTAAACGGCAGAATGATGGAGAACTAAGCATGGACCCCCGCCACGAGTTTTCGCGGCTTCTAACCCGGCGTTATTTCCTCGAGCGCTGCGGCCTGGGCCTTGGCGCCACGGCGCTGGCATCGCTGCTCAATCCGAAGCTGTTCGCGGCAGCGCCGGCTGGTGAGAAGCCGCTCGGCACGCTGCCGGCCTTGCACCTCAAGCCGACGGCCAAGCGCATCATCTGGCTCTTCATGGCCGACGCGCCGTCGCAGCTCGATCTGTTCGATTACAAGCCGCAGCTGCAACCCTATTTCGACAAGGACCTGCCCGATTCGGTCCGCAAGGGCCAGCGGATCACGACCATGACCTCGGGGCAGGCGCGCTTTCCGGTGGCGCCATCGGTCTTCAAGTTCCAGCGGCATGGCAAGCACGGCGCCTGGCTCAGCGAACTGTTGCCGCAGCTGGGCACCGTGGTGGACGACATCGCCATCGTCAAGACCGTCAATACGGAAGCCATCAACCACGACCCGGCGATCACCTTCATCCAGACGGGTAGTGAAATCCCCGGCCGGCCGAGCATGGGCGCCTGGCTTTCGTACGGCCTGGGCAGCCCCAACCAGAACCTGCCGGCGTATGTCGTCCTGCACTCGCGGATTCCCAGCGGGGCCGCGACGCAGGCCCTGTTCTCCCGGCTGTGGGGCTCCGGCTTCCTGCCCACCACCCACCAGGGTGTGGCCCTGCGCTCGGTCGGCGATCCCGTGCTCTACCTCTCCAACCCGCCGGGGGTGGACGAGGCCACGCGGCGGCGCATGCTCGACGGCCTGGCGGAATTGAACCAGAAACGCCTGCAGGCGAAGGGTGACCCCGAGATCGCCGCCCGGATCGCGCAGTATGAGATGGCCTTCCGCATGCAGACCAGCGTGCCCGACCTGATCGACATCTCCAAGGAGCCGAAGGACGTGCTCGACCTGTACGGCCCCGAGGTCAAGCAGCCGGGCACCTTCGCCTACAACTGCCTCCTCGCCCGCCGGCTGGCGGAGCGCGACGTCCGTTTCACGCAGGTGTTCCTGCGCGGCTGGGACCACCACGGCAACCTGCCCGGCAGCATCCGCCAGATGGCGCCGGCCGTGGACCGGCCCGCGGCGGCTCTTATCAAGGACCTCAAGCAGCGCGGCATGCTGGAAGACACCCTGGTCGTCTGGGGCGGCGAGTTCGGCCGGACGGTCTACAGCCAGGGCACGCTGACCAAGGAAAACTACGGCCGGGACCACCACCCGCGCAACTTCACCATGTGGCTGGCCGGCGGCGGCATCCGCGGCGGCATCGTCCACGGCGAGACCGACGACTTCAGCTACAACGTCGTGGAGAACCCGGTCCACATCCACGATTTGAACGCCACGATCCTCCACTGCCTCGGCGTGGACCACGAAAAGCTGACCTACAAGTTCCAGGGCCGCGACTTCCGTCTCACCGACGTCCACGGCAAGGTGGTGCGCGAACTCCTGGCGTGAAGTAGTGCAACCATGCCCGATTCGCCCCGCGGCGGTTTCTTGAACGACTGGTCCTGGGCCGGCAAACTCTGGCTCGGGTTCTGGGTGGTCGGCGTGCCGCTGTTGATCCTGACGGCATTTCTCGTCGCCGACCATCCGGTCTACGCCGGTGCCTGGGTGTGCTTCGGTGTTCCGGGCCTGGCAGGCATCTGGGTGGTTTGGTACCGCAGCAGACTGCGCGGCCTCGCCGTGGCCAAGGCGGGCGAACCCTTCCAGCTCACCTTTCAGCGCAAGCTCCGGCCGATAGACCTGGAGCCATTGCAAGGCTTGCCCCTGGTCCCCGAGAACCTGAGAGCTTGCGAGGCCGAGAACGCGCTCCTGGGACAGCTCGGCGGGCGGAAGGTGATCGTCATGGATTACCGGTTCTTCGTGCCGCCCAAGTGGAATGCGGCCATGTGTCCGACCACCATCGCGGCCTTTCCGGGCGGCGCCGCCGGCTTACCGAATTTCGCCTGGCGCCGCGCCGGAGTTTGCTCGGCCGCATCGTCTTGGGCGACGGGCACCCGATCTATGTCAGCAACGATCTCCAGCTGGGCTGGGGCGAGTTTGCCGAGCGCTACCAGGTTTCAAACGGAGACCCCACGGCCCTCCGCCCACTGTTGTCGGCCGACAAGCAGCAGTTCTTCGCCCAGCATCCGAAGTGGTGGCTCATCGTCCATAACGGCACGCTCCTCTTCGGCGGTCTCGGATTGGTCCCGACCAAGGAGTTCCCTGCCTTTCTGAACCTGGCCGGCCAGGTCACGCAGGTGCTGCACGGGCCGTGAGCCGACACCTCAAGGCCTGCAGGTTCCCCTCGATGCCAACGCCGCCGCGGCTCGTCGAGCTCCAGTGTCCGGGCTGTCAACGCAGCCACTGGGAAATCGATCACGACTGCCGGGCTGCCAAACTGGTGGGCGATCGGGAGTTGTCGTATGGGGAGCGCACCTACCGGTGCCCGCTCTGCGATGCGCCGCGGACCGGCTACCAGGTGCTGCAGCAGTCGCCGCCGGCCTTCTTTCTGCAGCCGCACGATCTCTATCCGATGAGCGTGGCGGAATTCGGCCGCTGGCTCGCCGTCTTTCGGATGCAGTTCCCCAAGGCCGAGACACTGAAAGCCGTCGGTATCTCCTGGTATCCCGGCCGGCGCCGCTGCCTGCACGAATGGCGGCTGACCCGGGCCCGGCGGATCGCGCCGGAACGGGGGTATCTCCTGGCGCTGTCGAACGCCGGCCCTGATGACGAGCGGATTCGCGTCGGCGTGCAGCGGGCTGGAGGCGAGGCGCACTTCTGGATGAATCCCGTCGTGGAACTGGACCGCTGCTACCACGGGTTCACGGCGGAAGAGCTGGAGGTGATTCGCGATCTGCTGGCCACACGCGAGCCGGCGATTCGCGCAGCCTGGGAACGCTTTTCGGCCCGCGCCCGGCAAGCCCAGACGCACTGGCTCGCCAGGCTTTTGAACACGCCGGGTTGATGCTCACATCGTCACGGCGAACGCCTGCTTGAGGCACGCCAGCGCTTCCTCGCCGTGCCGGCGTTCCACGACGACGCTGATACAGACTTCGCTCGTGTTGATCATGCTGATGTTGATGCCGCGCGCTGCCAGTTCGCCGAACATCCGGCGGGCGACGCCAGTGTGCGTGCGCATGCCGACGCCCAGGACGAACACCGTGGCAATGTCGGCGTCGCCGGCAACCTGGGCGTCCGGCCCCACGTCGCGGACAGCGTCGCGCGTGAGCTGCAGGGCACGCTCCAGGTCCTTGCGCGGGACACTAAAAGTGAGTTCAGCCCGGCCGACCTGCGGCAGGTTCTGCACGATCATATCGACGACGATGCCGCCCGCCGCCACCGCCTGGAAGACGCGCGAGCAGTTGCCAGGCCGGTCGGGCAGGCCGACGACGGTGACGCGCGCCTGGTCGGTGTTCAGGTGCACGTCGCTGATGATGATCTCTTCCATGCTGGCCAGCTGCTGAACGGCATTGACCACCTCGCGGGCCGATTCTTCCACGACGGGCGTCGGGCGGCGCATGAACGCCTGTTGCCCCGCGGGGCCGGCCGGCTTACCCGCACCCGGCCGGGCCTCGTGCAACGCAAAGGCCTGGTGTACCGCCCGCAAGGCACGCACGCCGTCGGCCTTGTCCACCAGCACCGAGATCTTGATGTCGCCCGTGGTGATCATCTTCATGTTGATCTTCTCGGCGGCAAAGGCAGCAAACATCCGCTCGGCCACGCCGGTGTGCGTCCGCATGCCGGTGCCGACCACCGAGACCTTGCTCAAGCCCTCCTCGTGGAGGACCCGGGCGCCCAGCTCGGTCGCCAGCGGCTGGAGCACCGCCAACGTGCCCTGCAGCTCATTGCGCAGGACCGTGAAGCCGATGGCCGCTTTCCCGCCGTGGCCCGCGTTCTGGGCGATCATGTCCACGACGATGTTTTGCTCGGCAATCGCCGAGAAGATGCGGTGGCTGACACCCGGCTGATCGGGCACGCCGTCGAGCAGGATGCGGGCCTCGTCCTTGACCATGGCCGCCCCGCAGACGACGATGTCGCGCATCCAGTCGGCCTCTGGCACGATCCAGGTGCCCTCGGCGTCGCTGAACGACGAGCGCTTCTGCAGCGGCACGCCGAACTTCTTGGCGAACTCGATCGAGCGCGAGTGCAGCACGTTGGCGCCGACCGAGGCCAGCTCGAGGACCTCGTCGTAGCTGATGAAATCGATCTTGCGCGCCTCGGCCACGATGCGCGGGTCGGTGGTGTAGACGCCGTCCACGTCGGTGTAGAGTTCGCAATCGACCTCGGCCGGTTCCCCGCCAGGGGAGTGTTTCATGACGGCGGCCAGCGCCACGGCGGTCGTGTCCGAGCCACCCCGGCCCAGCGTGGTGATGTTGTAATGCTCGTCGATCCCCTGAAAACCGGCCACGATGGCCACCGTGCCTTCATCCAGGGCCTGGCGGATGCGCTGCGTCGAGATGTTCTTGATGCGCGCCTTGGTATGAAAGCTGTCGGTCACGATGCCGATCTGGGCTCCCGTGAAGCTGATGGCCGGCTGACCCAGCGACTGCAGGGCCATGGCCATCAGCGCGATGGACACCTGCTCGCCGGTGGATAGGAGCATGTCCATTTCGCGGGCCGGCGGCTGATCGGTGATCTCGCGGGCCAGGGAAATCAGTTCGTCGGTAGTGTCGCCGCGGGCGCTGACGACGACGATGACCTGCTTGCCGGCCTGGCGCGCGCGCAGGGCTCGCCGCGCCGCCGCCATGATGCGCTCCGCCGTGGCCACGCTGCTGCCGCCGAACTTCTGTACGACCAATCCCATGATTACGCTTGTCCTTCGTCCACTTGTCCTCGGTCCCAGGCAGAGCCTGGGACGGAGGAGGCATTCCCGAGCCGGAAGCTTGGGAACGAGAATGAATGACAGGGCTTGCTTGGCAATTTACAATGTAGAGGGAAAGGAGGCTAGACAACCCAACCGTGCCCCTTGATATTCCTCGCGACGAACTCACCGTTCATCTGGAGCGCGCGTTCCTGGTCAGCGTGGAGCTGCCCGACCGGCCCTGGATCAGCCCGGACCCGCTGGACGAGCTGCGCGGCCTGGCGACCACCGCGGGTGCCCTGGTGGTGGGCGGCCTGACGCAAAAGCGCCTCAAGATCAACCCCGCCTCCTACATTGGCAAGGGCAAGGTCATCCAACTGCAGGAGCAGGCCCAGGCTGCCGACGCCGACGTGGTCATCTTCGACAACGACCTGGCGCCGCCGCAGTCCCGCAACCTGGAGAAGGCGACCAACCTCAAGGTGCTCGACCGCACCGAGCTGATCCTCGACATCTTCGCCACGCGGGCCCGCTCCGTGGAAGCCCGGCTGCAGGTCGAGCTGGCGCAGCTCGAATACTCGCTCCCCCGGCTGCGCAAGATGTGGACGCACCTGTCGCGCTACAAGGGCGGCATCGGCCTGCGCGGTCCCGGCGAAACCCAGCTCGAAGAGGACCGCCGACTGGTGGCCCAGCGCATTCGCGATCTTCGCACCCGCCTCGCCGACGTCCAGGCGCGCAAGCAGCGTGAGGTGAGCAGCCGCCGGGAGGAGCACACGGTCTCCCTCGTCGGCTACACCAACGCCGGCAAGAGCACGCTGATGAACGCGCTGACCGGCGCCGGCGTCTACGTCGAGGACAAGCTCTTTTCCACGCTCGACACGCGCACCCGGCAATGGCACCTCAAGGACTGGGGCCGGGTGCTGCTCAGCGACACGGTAGGCTTCATCCGCGATCTGCCCCACCACCTGGTGGCGTCATTCAAGGCGACCCTGGAAGAGACCCGGCAGGCCGGCCTGTTGCTGCACGTGGTGGACGCCAGCAACCCGGCCGCCGAGGAGCACATCAAGGCGGTGGACGCCGTCCTCAAGGAGCTCGAATGCGGCGGCAAACGCACGCTGCTCGTCCTCAACAAGGCCGATCGCCTGCCCGACCGCTCCTATCTCGACGTGCTGCAGCGGCACCATCCGCACGCGGTCGCGGTCAGTGCCGCCACCGGCCAGGGACTGGAGGACCTGCGCGAGGCGGTGATCGCGGCCCTGACCTCCGACTTCGCGGATGCCGAGATCGAGACGGACCAGGCCAACGGCAAGGTGCTTGCCTACCTGGGCGCCCACGCGGAGATTTACCGGCAGGAATACCACGACAACCGCGTGCTGGTCCGCTGCCACCTGCCGCGCCACCTGCTGCACCACATCCAGGGGCCCGGCGTGCAGGTCAGGTTTCTGGAGAGCAAATAGCCCCAGACAGAACACAGATCGACACGGATCAGAGGCTTCCCTTCTGATCCGTGTCGATTTGTGTTTGTCTGTGGCTACTACTAATCGTCGCTGCCGCTGGCGGACTCGCGCAGCCGCTTGAAGTTCTCCTCGTTGATCTCCACCTTGGCGTCCTTGCGCAGGCGTTCCACCACGTCGCGCAGGTACTTGATTTGCCGTTCCTGCTCGAACCGAGCCAAGAGCGGATCGCGGCGGCGTGCGTTGGAGGCGGCGTCGCGGTAGACCTCGTAGAACTCTTTTTCGGAGGGATCCCGCTTATCGATCAACACGGCAACGTAGTAGGTGGCCTCCGGCTTGTCCGGAAGGACAACCGTGGCCCCCTTCTCCTTGTCGCGCAGGGTGACGATCTTCTCGCCAAACGGGTTGGGCATACGCTGGCCCATCTGCTCCAGGAACATGGCGATCTGCCGGGAGACCTCGTCGCCGGAATAGGGCACGCGGTCGTCCTGGACACGCGGCTCGGCATATTTGTAGGCGACCTTGGGATCGAAGCTCTGCTCGCGCGTGACGCGTGCCAACGGCAACAGCTCGATGAGTTCCTTCTTGGTTTCCTTCATCGACAGGTCGCGGAGCTTCTTGACGTCGCCCTTGGTCTCCTGGGCGAGCTTGGCCACGCGCTCGGCGTCCTTCTTGGCCAGTTCGCGTGCCTTGAGCAGCCGCCACGCCTTCTCCACCTCGGCGCGGACGGCCTTGCCCATCTTCGGGTCGTCCAGCGACACGATGCGGGCCGGCTTTTCGGCAACCTTCCAGTAGAGGTAAGCCTGGTCGTTGGTGCGCCAGCTGTCCGGGAAGTGCTCCACCGTGTACAGCGCCGACTGGCCGAGGAAACGCGTGTCGAATTTGTCCGCCTTGGCGTCTTCCGACGGCGGCTTCACGTATTCGTCCTTGAGCGGCTTGAGGCCGGGGTCGTCCTTGAGGGTGAAGCGGTTCTCGTACTGATCGCTGATCGGCGCAGACTTGCCGGTCTCCAGGCCATAGCGCTCGATGACGAAGGGGATGTACTTTTTCAGCATCGTCTTGTCGCGCGATTTCTCCAGCGCCTGGATCTCCTTGTCGATCTGCTGCAACACGTTGTTGCGCGCCGACCGTGCCTTCTCCTTGGCAAGCTTCTCGCGGAGCGGCACGTAGGCAACCGAGGTGCCACGCTGCTCTTCCACCAGCCAGTCCTTGACCTGCGACAGGGGGTAGAAGTCATCCTCGTTGGTGACCGCAGCCGAAGTCGCCACGGCACGCAGGAGCGTGGGCAGCGTGCTGGCTGGGCCGGCGGGGAGGCCGCTCAACATGCGGGTCACATTGATCTGCACGGCGTCGGCGATTTCCCGGCGGGCGGCCAAAGCCTCGTAGTTGCTCAGGGCCAGCAGCGGCGCGGCGGGCGTTCCGGCCACGGCGCCGAACGTCTGCCCGACTGCGGCGGCGATGTCGATCGGCTGCTTCAAGCTGCTGTCGTGCAAGGGGTACGGCGGGAAGACCCACGAGTCGGTCCACGACGGTGCCCGGAAGCGCAGCCACTTGAGCTTGTCGTACTCCATGATGAGGGCCATATCGATGGCGCCGGGTTCGGACACCTGCGCCCCCAGCACAGCCGGGCCGGCAAGCGAGGCAATGTTGCCGAACGCCAGGCCGATGCGCTGGGCGGTGTGCCGGACGGCCTCGTCGTTGGCCGCCATCTTGACGAAGACCGGCTGGTCGGACTTGGCCGCAATCCACTCGATCTGCACGCGCTGGGCCTGTTTGAAGGCGGGCGTCGCCAGATCCGGCGAGTAGGCCGTGTCCCGGTACTTGCCGTACAGTTCCTTGATCTCCTGCTCGGTCGGTTTGTCCTTCACCTGGTCGAGGAACGCTTCCCCCTTGACCGGGATCAGGCCGACCTCGACGGTGGTGCGGAAATCCTTGAAGAAGGTCCAGAACTCGTCGGGAGTCGCGGGGGCGGCGACGCGGAAGATGGTGCCGGGATCGAAGCCGGTGAGGGCTGCCTGGGCGAGCTGCACGCGGAACTCATCGCGCAGGGAATTGATGAGGTTTTCGGGGCTGTAGACTTGCCGGAAGCGCGGATCGGCGCGGATGTTGGCCTCCACGCGCCCCGAGTCCGAAGGCTTGACCAGATTGCGCGTCAGGCGCGTGAACTCGCGGTCGACGTCCTTGTCGGTGAGGTTGATGCCGAGGCGGTCGGCTTCTTTTAGCCAGACCATGAAGTCCATGAGCTGGTCCGCTCCCAGCCCGCCACTGAAGTACATGGGGATCCGCTGCTGCTGGTTCATCTGGGCGGCACGAAACCGGGAGGCCAAGTTCACGTAGTCGGGATTCTGCTCCAGGTGCATGCCGACCATGCGATCGTCCACCTTGCCGGAGCCGGACTTGTCGAGCTTGGCCTTCTCGGTCTGTTCCATGCGTCCCAGGGCAGTGCCGGTCGCCTCGAACATGAACTGGTTGGCCATCATGCGTTGAAAGCGCAGGCTGTAGATTTGCCGCTCGGAAACCGCCTTGCCGTTGATGGTGGCGACATCGGTTTGGCGGGCCCGGCCGGTGATCCAGCGCGACACGTCCGAGAAGAAGTCGCCGCCGGTCATGAAGCTGCTGCTGCCGGCCAGCACGAAGGTCATCATGCAGACGATGGTCAGACCGGCGAAAAGGACTTTCTTGTGTTTGCGGAAGCTATGGAAGGGATTGAAAGCCATTGTGGTCCTCACTTTAGGGCGTCGGTCGCCGGCCGGCGCACCGGTCGCGGGCTTGACACTTGTCAAACCAGTGTAGTATGGGTGAAGAGCGTCCTCGCCCTAGTTTAGGGATTTTAGCGAGTCTGCGGCGCAACACAACACCAGTCGCGTAAGCCCACGGACGGCCGTCGGTGGGCTTTGATAAGGAGCTTTGACGTGCCACCACGGAAGAAGCCCGCCGAGAAGGCCAAGCCGGCCGCTGCGACCGCCCGGAAGCGCAAGGTCGTGGCCGAGACCGCGCCGCTGACCAAGACGCCGCCCAAGAAGAAGGCAGCGGCGACCAAGGCGACCACCAAGCCCGCCACCCGCAAGGGAACCAACCTGGTCATCGTCGAGTCGCCCGCCAAGGCGAAGACCATCCAGAAGTACCTGGGGCCCGGCTTCGAGGTGCGGGCCAGCTACGGCCACGTCCGCGACCTGCCCAAGCGGCGCCGCAAGGGTGAGGAAGTCGCCGGCATCAATATCGAGGCGGGCTGGGTGCCAACTTATGTTGTGGGAGACCGCGACGAGGCGGGCCGCACCCGCCGCCGCACGCCCAAGGACATCCTGGCTGAGCTGAAGCGCGAGGCAGCCAAGGCCGAGAATGTCTACCTGGCGACCGACCCCGACCGTGAAGGCGAGGCCATCGCCTGGCACATCGAGGATGAGCTGAAGCTGGCCGATTCGCGAACGTTTCGCATCACCTTCAACGAAATCACCCGCCCGGCCGTGCAAAACGCCCTCGCCCACCCTGGCAAGGTGGACATGGACCGGGTCAAGGCCCAGGAAGCGCGCCGCATCCTCGACCGGGTGGTCGGCTATCCGCTCAGCAACCTCATCAGTCGCAAGGTGGTCAAGGAACTGAGCGCCGGCCGGGTGCAATCGGTGGCCCTGCGTCTGGTGGTCGATCGGGAGCGGGAGATCGAGGCATTCAAGTCGGAAGAGTACTGGAAGATCACGGCGCTCCTGGCACCGGCCGGCACCGTGCCCTTCCAGTTCAAGCCGTTCACGATCACGGAAGCGCGGCGCAAGCCGGGCGAGGAGGCCAAGCCGGCGCCCGAGAGCAAGGACGGCAAGCCGGAGGCGGCGGCACCTGCCCCCGCCCTGCCCGCAGGCACCTTCCAGGCCGAGCTGGTGGAGTGGGCCGGCAAGAAGTTTGCGGCTGGAAGCCACGAGACGGCCACGGACATCGCCGGCCGCCTCGACACGGCGGCCTACCTCGTCACCAAGGTCGAGCAGAAGGACAAGAGCGAGCGCGCCCAGCCGCCGTTCACCACCAGCACGCTGCAGCAGCAGGCCAGTATCCGCCTGCGCTTCCGGGCCGAGCACACCATGCGCGTGGCCCAGCGCCTCTACGAAGGCGTGGACCTGGGCAGTGAAGGCGCCGTGGCGCTCATCACCTACATGCGTACCGACAGCACGCGCGTCTCCAACGAAGCGCTGCAGAACGTCCGCGAGCACATCGGCACGAAATACGGGCCGTCGTACGTGCCGGACAAGCCCAACGTCTATACCTCGGGCAAGAGTGCCCAGGAGGCCCACGAGGCGATTCGGCCGACCGACCTGAGCTACACGCCGCAGCGCGTCGATCAGCTGCTGCCGGCCGGCACCGAGCGGCGTCAGGACATGCTCCGGCTCTACACGCTCATCTACAACCGCTTCGTCGCCAGCCAGATGACGCCCGCCATCTTCGCGGTGAGCACCATCGACGTGACGGCCACGCCCCAGCAAGTCGTGCAGGTGGACGGCCAGCCGGGCGTGGGCCTGTTCCGTTCGACCGGCCGGGTCATGAAGTTCGATGGCTACCGCCGGGTCCTGGCGCCGGCCGGCAAGCAGGAGGAAGCGACCCTGCCCGCCGTGCGCGAGCAGCAGAATCTTGACCGCCTGGACCTGACGGCGAGCCAGCACTACACGCAGCCGCCGCCGCGCTACAACGAGGCCTCGCTGGTCCGGGCCCTGGAAAAGGAAGGCATCGGTCGGCCGAGTACCTACGCCAGCATCATCGGCAAGATCACCTCCGACCGCCGCGGCTACATCGAGGTGAAGGAACGCCGTTTCTTCGCCACCGACCTGGGCAAGGTCGTCACCGATCTGCTGGTCGAGCACTTCCCCAAGGTGATGGACCTGAAGTTCACCAGCCAGATGGAGGAAGAACTCGACGAGATCGAGGCGCGCAAGGCGCGCTACGAGCAGGTACTCAACCAGTTCTGGGGCCCGTTCTCGCTGGCGCTGCGCGAAGCCGAAGCGAAGATGCCCAGCAAGCGCGGCGTGGAAACCGGCGAGAAATGCCCCAAGTGCGGCAAACCGCTGGTGGTCAACTACAGCAAGAAGACGCGCCGCGAGTTCGTCGGCTGTTCCGGCTTCAAGGAAGGCTGCAAGTACATCAAGCCGGCCGAGGGGGAAGCGCCCCGTCCCGAGCCGGTGGAGACCGAGCACGCCTGCCCGACCTGCGGCAAGGTGATGGTGCTGCGCATGGGGGCGCGCGGCCAGTTCCTGGGCTGCAGCGGCTTCCCCGAGTGCCGCACCACCATGAACTTCGACAACGAGGGCAAGCCGGTCCTGGCGAGCAAGCCGACCGAGCACGTCTGCGAGAAGTGCGGCAAGCCGATGGTGCTGCGCGAAGGCCGCCGCGGCCCCTTCCTGGGCTGCACCGGCTATCCCAAGTGCTCGAACATCAAGGACGTGGACGCCAAGGGCAACCCGGTGCAGCCGATCGACACCGGCGTCACCTGCGACAAGTGTGGGGCGGCGATGGCGGTCAAGCGCGGCCCGCGCGGCCCGTTCCTGGGCTGCAGCGCCTACCCCAAGTGCCGCAGCACCAAGCCCGTGCCGGACGATCTGAAAGAGAAGCTCAAGGAACTGATGCCGCCGCCGCCCAAGAAGGTGATGCCGGCCGTCGAGGTGACCGAGACCTGCCCGGAGTGCGGCGGACCGATGGCGCTGCGCGAGAGCCGGCGCGGCGGCCGCGGCGGCTTCTTCCTCGGCTGCAAGAAGTACCCCAAGTGCAAGGGCACCCGCGAGGCCTCGCCGGAAATGCTCGAACAGGTTGGCTCGGCGTAAGACCACGCGCGTTTCGGGCGAGCCGAGGGGCGTCAGCCTCCGGATATGGAACCGGGGGCTGACGCCCCTCGGCTCGCCCGTATTTTCGTGACAGTTGCTGGGCCGAAATGGGGTTTACGCTCCTGACCTCGTCGCCACGCGACGCTTCTTGGAGCATGACCCATGCACTTCCTCTTCCCGGCTGCGACGGCGTTCCCGGCGTTGTTGATCCTCGGCGTCGTCCTCGCCACGGCTTCCCCCGCCCGGGCCGGTGATGCGGTGGGCCAGGCCACCGCGTCGAGTTCGGCTTCCGGCTTTGATGCGGATGGCGCGGTCAACGGCGACCGCTTCGCCGTCGAGCCGGATACTGCCTGGAAGGGACGCAAGGGCGCCGGCCCGTGGTGGTGGCAGGTCCGCTTTCCGCAGGTGCGTTCCATCGGCGCCATTCTGCAGATCAACGGCGATCATCCGACCGTCTTGCGCAACGCCCCGAAGCGCTACGTGTGGCGCTGGAGCGCGGATGGCGAAATCTGGCACAACCTGCGCGAGACCGAGACGCTGCGCGAACGCCGTCTCTTTCGCTTGCACCGCCTGCGCGAGCCGGTCGAGGCTCGCTTCCTGCGGCTGCACATCTACGAGACGGAGGGCGACATGCCCACGCTGCGCGAGGCTGAAGTCTACGCGCAGCCCGATGCGAAAGTCTCCTTCGGCGACTGGGTCGTGGCCGTCACTACCGATGAAGACCCGACGCTGCCGGCCGGCGGCGGCCGGTTCATCCGCCTGGCAAAGGCCTGCAAGGGCTGGGAAGGGCTGCACGCTCAGGAAGTTTGGCTGGACACATTTGACGAAGCCTTCGTCGCCGCGGAGCCTCGGCCCTTGTGCGCCTTCCTGACCGGCAACAGCACCGAGTGGTGTCAGCGCATGCAGGAACCGTGGCGGGGCACGCGCGCGGTCCTGCAGAAGCGCCACCTGCCGATCTGGGCGGCGTGCGGCGGCGCCCAGGGCCTCGCGATCCTCGACGCCATCGGCATGGAGCGGGCCTGGGACTGCCCGCGCTGCCGGGACCCGAAGAACCCGCTGCTGCCGATCTACACGCACATCGGCCATACCGGCCCGGCGCGCTGCGGCGACTACAGCAAGAACATCTTCGAGCACGGGAAGTTCAACGTGCGGCCGGTGGCGCGCGACCCCGCGTTTGCCGGGCTTCCGGAAGAGTTCGCCATCATGGAAGCGCACTGCGGCCAGATCGAGTACGTGCCCGAGGGCTGGGTTCGGGTGGTCACCCGCGGCAACGGGGCCAAGACCAAGAACCAGTGCCTGCGCGTGAAGGACCGGTACATCTACGCGGCCCAGTTCCACATGGAGATGAACGGCACCCCCGAGAACTCGCGCGCCATCATGGGCAACTTCCTGGGGTTGGCCAGGGAATGGGGCGGCTACAACCCGAAGGGGAAGCCGGTGCCGCTGCCCGTGCCGCTGCCGTGAGTGTCAGCGTCTCGACGCCAGCGGCAGGAACTCGACCTGGGAGACCATCGCGTAGCTCCGCGGACCGTTGAGCGTGTCCTGGAGCACGACCTCGATCTTGCCCTTGCTCGTCTCGGCTGCGGTCAGCACCACCTCGACAGCGGTGCCGGTTGGCGTCAGCTCGTGGGTGCCGCGCGGCCGATCCTGCACGATCACTTTCTCTTGCCGCTTCCAGCCCAGGCCGTCCACGAGGAGGAGCCGGAGCACGCCGGAGGTGCCTGGCGGTACGGTCACCTCGAAGCGCACCTCGCGGCCGTCGTACCAGCAGTAGCGTTTCCCGGCCGTGGCCGGCCAACTCGCCCAGCGGGTGCCGCGGAGCAACCGGTAGCTGAAGCCCGGTCTTGCCTGGACCGCGTCCTGATCGCCAGGGCCTGCGCCGCACTGGATCGCCAGCACGGCCGGGAGCGTGCGCGGAATTCCAACGAAACCGGGCTCCGATCCGGCAGAACTGGGGCGCACTTTCGGCGCCTCCGTCGGCCGCACAATCAAGTAGATGACCAATGCCAGGCCCGCAACCAGGACCAGGGCCTCGGCCATGACGCGCCGGCGCCAGCGCCGCCGGTCGGCTGCCTGGCGCATTTGCCAGCTTTCGGTCGCCGGCTGGGGCGTCGCGCCCTGTCCAGTAGCCGCCCACGTCTCCAGGGCATGGCCCACTTCGCCGGGCGTCTGGTAGCGGTCCGAGGGGCGCTTGGCGAGCATTCGTGCCAGCACCGCCGCGACGCCGGGTGGGACGTCGGGTCGGAGTTCCTGGATCGGGGTGGGCTGCACGGTCTGGTGCTTGAGCAGCTTCTCGGCGAGTGTGCCTTCACCAAAAGGCGGCCGGCCGGCCAGCAGATAGTAGAGCGTGCACCCGAGCGCGTAGATGTCGGCCCGCACGTCGGCCCCGTGAAAGTCGAGCGCCTGCTCGGGAGCCAAATAGTCGGGGGTGCCGATCATCACGGCATTACGCGGCGTCAGCGTGCCGCTCTCCGTGCAGACGGCCGTCACGCCGCCGTCCACGGTTCGCTGCAGCCGGGCCAGGCCCAGGTCGGCTATTTTGATGAGTCCAAAGTCTAAAGTCCCAGGCCCAAAGTCGGGACTGTGCGATTCTGACTTTGGGCTTTGGACTTTGGACTTTGGACTGAGAAGAAGATTGCTCGGCTTCACGTCCCGGTGAACCAGGCGGCGCTCGTGGATGTGCTGCAGACCCGTGGCGGCCTGGCGAACATACTCACATGCGGCGGCAACCGGCAGTGGTCCGCGGTCCTTCACCAGCCGGTTCAGGTCCGTCCCTTCTACGTACTCCATGGCCAGGAAACAGGTGTTGCCGCAGGGCCCGGCATCGTAGGCGTGGACGACGTTGGGATGGGACAGCTGGCTGATGATCTGCATTTCACGGTAGAAGCGTGCCACGACTTCCGGCTCGAACAGCAGTTCCTTGCGAATCCGCTTGAGAGCCACGATCCGCTGCAGCTTCAGGTGGCGTGCCCGGAAGACCTGGCCCACCCCGCCCTTGCCAAGCCGCTCCAGAATCAAGTATGGCCCCAGCACCAGGTCGGCAGCCTGGCCTTGCAGGAGCTGGTTGGCCTGGTAGGCCGTCAGCCAGCCGCGCTGAAGCAGCTCGCGAGCCAGCGCCCGTGGCTCCGGGCAGCGTGCGGCGAGTCCCGGGAGTTCCGCGCGCTGGCTGGCCGCCAGGAGCGGTAGCTGCTGCAGCACCTGAACCATGTCGGCCGTGGAGGCAGTAGGTCCAGGACTGACCTTGGCGGGGAGAACGGGGGCCGGAGCGTGCATCGGGCCGGTGAACTCGGCGGCCAGTTCGGCATCCACGCGCCACAGTGCCTGCTGCACCGCGGCAGCCTGGCGCGGAAAGCGCGCTGCGTACAGGGCGTGGCTGGGGCGGTCGCCCCAGCGCTGCCGGACGCGATACTCCCAGGCAATCAAGGCGCTGGCAGGCCCGTCGGCGCCTGCCAGCTCGGGATGGCGTGCCAGGTAGTCTTCCAGGGTGGGGCGCTCACCGAGCCCCGCGCTGCCGCCGGGAGCAATGACGTAGCGCCAGCGGTATTCGAGATCGATCGGGACCAGTTCTTCGAGCACCCTCAGGCGTGCGGGCCCCCCGGCAGGCAAGTACGCCTCGAGCCGCGGCGCAGCGCCGTTGTGCCAGGCTTCCTCGAAGCGTTCGAGGAGCGTACCCGGCGTGCATTCCTCCAGGGCCAAGGGCATGGAGCGGCCTCGGGGCTCAGGGGGCGGGGCTATCCCACGTTTGCAGCGCGCGCTTGATTTCCTCGAGCATGCGATAGACCGTGCGCTCGCTGCGCTGGGTGGCGGCCGTGATCTCGTCCAGGTTGTAGCCCTGCAGGCGGAGTTCCAGCACCTGCCGCTGGACCGGCGCCAGGCGACTCATCACCTGTTCCAGTTGATCGGTGAGGGCAATGGCCTCCACGGGCGACGGCTCGCGCGCCAGGGCCGACAGTCCCACACCGAGCAAGCTGTCCTCGCTGCCGAAGGCCTGCTCGCGCTCCACGCTCCGTTTGCCCGCCGTGTTGCGTTTCACCTGGTGTTGCAGCTTGTTCAGGGTGATGGTGACCAGGAGGCGCCAGAGGTCGCCGCCGCGCTGCAGATCGTAGCGGCCCTCGCGAGCGCCGGCAAAGAAGCTGCGGTAGACCGACTGGACCACGTCCTCCGGGTCTACCCGACGCGCTACCCGGGCCGACAGTCGGGTGCGCGCCAGGGCGACGAGGCGGTTGGCGTACCGGCGAAACAGTTCCGCCGCGGCCTCCTGGTCGCCCGCCCGCCACCGCTCCACCAGGATCTCGGGTCGGTCGTCGTCCATCGGTGCGTGCCATTCTACCCCGCGCCTTCGAGTGGCGAAAGGCAACGCCTCCCGTGCCCGTGCCCCTGCCCTTGCCCCTGCCCGAAAGGCGTGCTACCCCAAGCTCCGCCGTTCCCTGTGCCTGCCCGAAAGACCGGGCAAGGGCAGGGGCAGAGGCAAGGGCACGGGGGAAGTGCGCGCCATCTTGACGGCACGCGCGTCGGTCCGTTGGATACGACTCGGGAGCCGACGCAGGGCGCAATCATGTTCTTCACTGTGGCCGACGAGTGCGTGCAGCTCGGGCTGAGAGCGGGTGCCATTATTCTTCGCGACCTGCAGGTGACCGAGTCGGCCCCGGGCTTGCGCACCGAGATCGCTGCCGAGGCCGCGACCGTGCGGGCGCGCTTCGCCAACGCCGCCGCAGTCCGTGCCGATGCGCAGGTGGCCTCCTACCACGAGATCCTCCGCCGGGTAGGCGCCAACCCGCGCAGGGAACAGAATTCCGTCGAACGGCTCCTGACCTTTGCACTCAAACGCGGCGACCTGCCGGCCATCAACAGCCTGGTGGATGCTTACAACCTCGTCTCGGTTCGCTTCGCCTGCTCGCTGGGCGCCCACGACCTGGAGCGCATCGCTGCGCCGGCCGCCCTCCGGCTCCTGACCGGGAGTGAGTCGTTCACGCCCCTGGGCCGAGACGCACCGGAACCGGTCGTCGCCGGGGAGTTCGGCTACGTCGATGCGGCCGACCGGGTACTCTGCCGCCTGGATGTGCTGCAGGCCGAATTCAGCAAGGTGACGCTCCAGACGCGCACCGCACTCCTCATCGTCGAGGGCACGCGGGCCCACAGCACCGAGACGCTGCGCCGCACGTTCGCCGAGGTGATCGCGGCCGTGACCCGGCACTGCTGCGGGAGTGCGGAGATCGTTGCTTTCCCGGACGCCTGACGTCCTGTTCAGCGGGCCGGCACGAGCGTGTCCTTCGGACGAGTGGTGGGGCGCTCCGAACCGTTGGCCTTGCCGTCGCCCAGGGCGCTCTCCTCCGCGCAGCGCACCAGCTCGGTGAAGACGCCGCCGCGGCGCAACAGGTCGCGGTAGGTGCCGGTCTCGGCGATCTTGCCGCTGTCGAAGACAAAGATCCGGTCGGCGTCGCGCAGTGTCGTCAAGCGGTGGGCGACGAGGATGAGGGTGCGGTCGGCCCGGGCGGCTGCCAGGGCGCGCTGCACCTGGCGTTCGCTGATGTTGTCCAGGGCGCTGGTTCCCTCGTCGAGAATGAGAATGGGCGGGTTCTTCAGGAACAGCCGGGCCAGTGCCAGCCGTTGCTTCTGGCCGCCCGATAGGTTCTGGCCGCGCTCGGCGACGGGCGCCGCATAGCCGCCGGGCATCGCCAGGATCTCGTCGTGGATGTACGCCATGCGGGCCGCTTCCTTGATCTCCCCCTGCGACGGAGCGCCGTTGCCGTAGGCAATGTTGTCCGCGATGGTGCCGGAGAAAACGAACGGCGACTGGCTGACGTAACCCACCAGGTCCGCCAGGTCTTCGCGCGATAAATGCTCGAGGGAAATGCCACCCAACTGTACGGAGCCGCGCCGCGGGTGAATCAGCCGCAGCAGCACCTTGAGCCAGGTCGATTTGCCGCAGCCCGACCGCCCGGCCACGCCGATCGCCTCGCCGTGGCGAATCGTCAGGCTGATGCCGTGCAGAACGCGCTTGCGCCGGCCCTCGGTGGTCTGGTAATCGACGGCCAGGTCCTCGACGATCATGGCCGGCGCGCCGATCTCGAGGCGCGGCGGCGCGGCGGACTCCTTCGTCTCGAAGGAACGATCGGCGGGCTCGGCAAGCATCTTCAGAAAGTCGCCCACCTGCAGACTGCTCTCGTGCCCCTCGTCGATGACCCGGTGAATCTCGCTCAACGGCGTCATGACGCTCAGGAACAGGATCGAGAAGGTCAAGATGTCGCCGAGGCTGATGGCACCGGTCAGCGCCAGGTAGATGGCCAGGGCCAGCACCAGGATGTGGAACAGGCCCTCGTTGAGCGCCTTGGCGCAGCCGAACAGCGACATCTCGAAATGGTGGCGGTTCTCCCGCGCGCGGCGCAGCTCGGCCGCCCGGGCGATGCGTTTGACCTCGTGGGGCAGTGTGTTCGCCGCGCGGATGAAGTCGATGCCGCCGAGTTGCTCGACCACGGTGCCATCCATGTCCTCCCGGCTGCGCAGCAGCTTCAGCCGTACGCCCTTCTGCGACACCAGCTGCCAAATCGTCAACGCTACTGAAGTGGGAATGACGCCGACCATCACCAGGCCGATCCATGCCTCCTTGGTGACGGCGGCGGTCAACGCCATCGCCCCGGTGGCCACGGCCGGGAAGAAACTGAGAAAGCCCAGGCGCAGGAAACGGACCACGCCGTCCACGCTACGGCTGATCCGGCCGTGCAACGCACCGACCTTCTCGCGAGAGAAATTGCTCAGGTCTACCTTGAGCAGGTGACCGACGAGCTTGACCGTCATTTCGCGATCGATGCGCGTACAGGTGTTTTCGACGAGGTAGCGGCGCAGCACCTGCAACCCCTCGCGAACCAGGTACGCCACGCCGATCAGGACGAGATAGAATGCCGCCCCGCGCAGGAGCACGCTCTGCCCCAGTTCCTCCTCGGTGCCCAGCTTGACGTCATCCACAAGCCGGCCGAGCAGCAGCGGCATGGCGATGTTGCAGGCGCTGGTCAACGCCATGAGCACGCCCGCGCCTCCCAGTGCCCATCGGTAGCGGCGCGGCACGAGCCGCCATACCTGGCGAAACCGCCGCAGGATCAAGCGAATCTCGGTGCCTATGCCCTTGGGCTTTTCCAGGCTCGTGTGCATGGCAATCGGGCGGTCCTTGGCCGGGTTGGATCAGAAGCCGCTCCGTCGCGAAGCGCTTGGTCCTTTCCCGACGCAATGGACGTGCCAGGATCCCGCCAATTGTCCGGCGACCGTTTGCGCATGAGGTCGCACGCCGCTTCCTTCAGTGAAGAAGGCGTGAAGGGCCCCGCGCCACCGGGCCGTCGGTCTTGTTGACTTCCCGCTTCTGTAAGCTATGGTTTAGCGTCGTAAACGATCCTTCCCCCAGACGGGAGTCCGTCCCAACGCCAAGATTGTTTGAGGTTCTCACCGTGCGCGCCACGACGAGCTTGTATACCGGGAAGGAGCCCTGCCCGGGCTACCGCCTGCGCCAGCTCATCGGCGGCGGCAGCCAGGGAGAAGTCTGGGAGGCGGACAGCCCTCAGGGCGACCTGCTCGCTCTCAAGTTCCTCGGTTCCGACAGTGCCGCCCAGGTTGCCCAGGAAGTTCGGGCCATCCAGTTCGTCCGCCAGCTCAAGCACCCGCTCTTGACGCGCATCGACCAGGTCTGGTCGTCGCGCTCCTACGTGGTGGTGGCGATGGAGCGGGCCGAAGGAAGCTTGCTCGACCTGCTGGAAGCCCACGAGAGCGAATTCGGCCGGCCCCTCGAGCCCGACTACGTCTGCCGGCTGCTCGCGCAAGCGGCAGCCGCGCTCGACTTCCTCAACGCCCGGCAGCATCTCTGGCAGGGCCAGCGCATGGGCGTGCAGCATTGCGATATCAAGCCGAGCAACCTGCTGCTGTTTGGCGATACGGTGAAGCTGTGCGATTTTGGACTGGCCAGCGTGATCAGCACATCGCTCAAGCCGCACCGCCGGGCGGGAACACTCGACTACGCCGCCCCCGAGATCTTCCAGGGCCGGCTCAGCGACCGGACCGACCAGTATGCTCTGGCCGTGACCTACTGCCAGCTCTGCTCCGGCCGGATGCCGTTCCCGCCCACGCCCGAGCGCTTCGATCCGCGCTACACGCGTCCCGCGCCGGACCTGTCCACGGTCTCCCGCGCCGAGCGCCCCGTCATCGCGCGGGCGCTGGCTCCAGCGCCGCAGGATCGCTGGCCCACCTGTCGCGACCTCATCAGCCGCCTGACCGCAGCGATCGCCTGATTCGCTTGGTCTCCCTCTCCCGGTACTCCGGGAGAGGGTGGGGGTGAGGGCTGGACCGTGCACCGGCTGCATCCCCTCACCCCGGCCCTCTCCCGGAGTACCGGGAGAGGGGGCCAACGCCTCGGCCCCTCTCGGAGTATTCCGGAGAGAGGGAACCAACGCCTGCATGGTCCGGCCCTCACCCCGGCCCTCTCCCGGAGTACCGGGAGAGGGGGAAATCGGCATCCTCAGTCCGGCCCTTTGTTGCGCCGCACGTCGCGCGTCCCTCGTGAAAAAAAGTGAAGCAAATCTCACAATAAACTTCGCCGCAGCGCATCATATCCAGCGAACGCGAGACACGGGTGTGACGGGTCGGCACAACGACCGGGCCTGACTTGTGGGGGAAGAGGGGCCACGGGCCTCTCCAGGCTTATTTCGCCGAACGTCCCCGCCTTCGGTGGAGAAGGCGGCCCGCGGGCTCGTCCATGGTGCTGTGTGGACCGGCACGGACCGCGAGGTTGGCAGCGTCCTCGCGGTCCGCCGGTCTGCTTTTTTTCTCCCCACGCCTTTCTCAACCCATCCAAACGTAATTGCGCGGAGGCACGCCATGCGGCGGCATCTCCTCGTCCTGGCGCTGGTGGCCCCGGTGGTCGGCGTGGCCCTGTACCTCTACCGGCCGGCGAGTGTCGAGCCCACGGCCGGAAAACCGCTCCCGCCCGCGGCGGCCCCCTCCCCTGGATCAGGGCCTGTAACCGCGGAGCAGGCCCTGCGGCGGGCAGCACTGCTCATCGTCCAGCTGGAAGAAGCGCAGCCCGACATGGGCGGCCCCAGTTTCAAGCGCCGGTACGACGAGTTGCTGCGCGACGAGGAACCGTTGCGGCTCGCCTACGAAGCGATCAAACGCGAACGGCAGCCGGACCAGAATTAGAGCCACCGTTTCCCCGTCTGGGGACAGGGCCATGCGGCGCCAAACACTACTCCGCACCTTCCGGGCAACGGTCGGCGGCATGGTGGTTGCCAGCGGCGTGCTTGCCCTGGTAGCGGTTTTGACGCCGGCACCGCCGTCGCTTGTGCAGGCCGACGTGGTCTTGCCGTGGGACGAGGAGTCAGTCGCACGCACCGTCACGGAGCTTGCCGACGCCCTGAGCCCTCAAGCTTTCTATGCCCGTGCGTTCCCGCGCCAGCGTCTGGAGGACGCCGGCACCGGGAACCGACCTATGGCGCCCGTCGTCCTGCAAGACGATGGCGACCCGGACGACGAGGACGGGCGCACGGACCGCCCGGCGCAGCGCGAGCGGTGGCTGCGCGAGTTCGGCGGCAATGTCCGCTCGGAAGCGGCCGTGGCGTGGGGCCTGAAATGGCTCGCCGCCCATCAGGCTGACAATGGTAGCTGGAACCTGCACGACTGTGCCAAGGCCGGCAAGTGCAACTGCACCGGCGACGGCGCCGACAACCCGGTCCTCGGCACCGCGCTCGTGATGCTGCCGTATCTCGGTGCCGGCCAGAACCATCGGAACCGCTGGAAGGGCGATCTCTACAGCAGAAAGATCGATCGCGCCCTCAAGCATTTGCTGACGCACCAGCGCGCCGACGGTGGCGGCTTCGGCAACCTGTACACCCACGGCCTGGCGACCCTGGCGCTGTGCGAGTCCTATGGTCAAACCGGCGATCCCCTTCTCAAGGGGCCGGCGTTGCGCGCCGTTCGGTACCTGGCGGCCGCCCAGCACGACGCCGGCGGCTGGCGCTATCAACCGCGCACGCCCGGCGACACGTCCGTCACGGGCTGGCAAGTGGAGGCGCTGGCCGCGGCGCGGCGGGCCAGGCTGGACCTTCCGGCGGGCGTGCTGGAGAACGCCGGTCTGTTCCTGGAGTCGGTCCGGGCCACGGACGGAGGCTATGGCTATCAGGGCCCGAAGACGACGCCCGCCATGACCGCCGTCGCGCTGCTTTGCCGCCGCCATACGGGCTGGCCGCGCGTGTCCAAGGAGTTCAAGCCGGAGCGCGTCGGCGCCCTGGTCGCACAACTCGACGATCCCCGGTTCGCCGTTCGCCAGCAGGCGGACGAAACGCTGCGCGACCTTGGCCCCAAGACAATTCCCCTGCTGCGCGAAGCACTGAACGCGAAGCCCGCGCTCGAAGTGGCCACGCGCCTGGAACGTATCATCGGCCACCTGACATCGGCGGTCGCCTGGTCCGTCGCCCAGCCGGACGTGGCCCGCGGCGTGGCCCTGCTCCAGCGCCACCCGCCCACCGCGCAGAAGAAAGACATCTACTACTACTTCCATGCCACGGATCTGATGTTCCTTGTCGGCGGCGCGGCCTGGGAGGGCTGGAATGCGCGGGTGCGCGACCTGCTGATCGAACGCCAAGACAGGGGCACCGACGCAGCGCGCCGCCATCACAAGGGAAGCTGGGATCCCGCCGGCGATGCCTGGGAGCGTCAACTCGGCCGGCCCGGCGTCACGGCCCTGGCCGTGCTCACGCTCGAGGTCTACTACCGCCGGGCTGGCGACCTGCCCGTCCGACAGGTCGGAACTCCCCAGGAATTTCCCCGCGAACGCTGATGTGGGAGACGCCCCATGCTCGGCTTCATGGCCACCTTTTCTCTCCATCCCTCCGACGGCTTCTCTTTGCCGGAGCCGAACCGGCCGCCCTCGGTGCGGCGCTTGCCGGGACTCAGCACGGCGCAGAAACTGGCCATCGCCGGGTCGCTCGTGCTGCTGGCCGGAGTGTTCGTGCCCGCTTTCGGCGGCCGGCCCGGGGAGTCATTGCTGCAACTCAGCGGTCACCTGGATTTGCCGCTGGATGCCGTCATCGTCATCATCCTGGCCGCGCTGTCGGCGCGGCTGGCCTGGAAAGACCACTGTGTCCTCCTCTGGCTGACGGGAACCGGCTGTCAACTGGCACTGCTGTCTACCTACCTCCTCTGGGAGCCCACGCCACCTGTCCCGGTTGCCGTCTCGGTCACGGGCCGGCCAACCCTGTTTTGTGGGCCCATCCAGCCTTCCTCCGGTCTGCTGCTCGGCTGGTGGATCATGGAACTGGGTGTCTTCTGCCTGTTCATCGCGGCCTTCGTGGACGACCTACCGCCGGTGCGTCATTGGCGGCCGATGCCGCCGACCGCAGACGTGCAACAGTTCCTGCCGCCGCGTGCCACCTCTTGACGGGCTGCCTATGAATGACGGGAAATCGAGCCTTCCCGGCGAGGGCGGGGACGCCCACTGCTTGCCCGGCGGCGGTCCCCGTACAATGGTGGAGACGGTTCAACGTATCCGTCCGCGATTATTCGATGCCCCCGCCGGTGGACCGCCCCCGCCGCAAAAGGACGCCCCTCGGCATGCGCCAGACCTTCGACAAGGGGCTGCTCCTTGCCCTCGGGCTGGTGGTGGCGACCCTCCTGGTCAACGCCCTGCTTGCCTACCGTAACACCGTACAACTGAACGAAGATGCCGGGTGGGTGGGCCACACCCACGAGGTGCTCGATGCCTGTGCCGACGTGCTCCGGCTCACGGTCGATGCCGAAACCGGCGAGCGCGGCTTCCTCATCACCGGCAAGGCTGAATTCCTGGAACCCTACACCGCCGCCCTCGCACCGCTCGACCAGCACCTGGCGAAACTGAAACACCTCACCAGCGACAATCCGCGTCAGCAGCAGCGCGTCGCCGAACTGGAACGCCTGGTCGGCGCCCGGCTTGCCTGGCTCGCCAAAGGGATCGAGTTGCGACGCAAGAATGCCACGGAGGCACAGGCGTACACGGCGACCGGCGAAGGCAAGCGACAAATGGATGCCCTGCGCGCCCTGGTGGCCAGCATGGAGCGGGAAGAGCACGAACTCCTGCAGGCCCGCGAGCAGCAAACGGCATCCGCCTACCGCGTGGCCGTGACAACGGGGCTGCTCAGCGCCCTGCTCGGTTTGGGGCTGGTGGGTGCGTTCGTCGCGCTCATGGCGCGACACCTACTTGCCCGCCAGAGGGCGGCCGAGTTGCTGTACGAGCAGCGCGAGTGGTTCCGTACCACGCTGAGCAGCATTGGCGACGCGGTCATCGCCACGGACACGAACGGGCGAGTCGCGTTTCTCAACAGCGTGGCCCGCGACTTGACCGGCTGGAGCGAGGACGAGGCGCGCGGCGTGCCGCTGGACAAGGTCTTCCCCATTGTCAATGAACGGAGCCGTCAACCCGTGGAAAACCCGGTGCAACGCGCTCTGGCCGAGGGCCGGGTGGTTGGCCTCGCCAATCACACCGTGCTGATGGCCCGCGACGGCACCGAGCGCCCCATCGACGACAGCGCCGCTCCCATCCGGAACGCGGCCGGCGCCATCGCCGGCGTGGTGCTGATTTTCCGCGACGTCAGCGAGCGGAGACGGGTCGAGGATGCCGCCCACCGCGGCATGGCCCGCTACAAGGCCCTGGTCGAGGCCGCCTCGCAGATGGTCTGGGTCACCGATCCGCAGGGCCTGGTTGTGGAAGACTCGCCCTCCTGGCGTGCCTTCACCGGGCAGACGGCGGAACAGTGGCTGGGCCGGGGCTGGCTCGAGGCGCTGCACCCCGACGATCGCGCCCCGGCAGCTGAGGTGTGGTCCCGCAGCGTGGCCACCGGCACGGTGTATGAAACCGAATACCGCATTCGCGCTCGGGACGGCAGCTATCGGCTCACGCTGGCGCGCGGCGTGCCAGTGCGCGATAACCAGGGCCAGATCGTCGAATGGGTCGGCATGAACGTCGATATCACGGAGCAACGCCAGGCCGACGAGGACCGGCAGAGATTCGTGCTCCTGGTCGAGAACTGCAACGATTTCATCGGCATCTGCGACCTGCAGTTCGTTCCCGTCTACGTCAACCGCGCCGGCCGGCACATGATCGGACTGGAGGAGGGCGGCCCGGCCCAGCACGTCGGCGTGCGCGACTTCTTTTTTCCCGAGGATCACTCCCTTATCTTCGACGAGTTCTTGCCGCGCGTGCTGCGCGACGGACATGGCGAAGTCGAGGTTCGCTTCCGGCATTTCCAGACCGGCCAGCCGCTGTGGATGGTTTACAGCGTGCTCACTCTGCGCGACGCGGCCGGCAAGCCAACCGGGCTCGCGACCATCAGTCGCAACATCACCGACCGCAAATGCATGGAAGAGGCCCTCAAGGACGCCGACCGGCGCAAGGACGAGTTCCTGGCAACCCTGGCCCACGAACTCCGCAACCCGCTGGCCCCGTTGCGCAACGCCCTGCACATCCTCCGCCTCACTCACGACAATCCGGCGACACTCGGCCAGGTGCGCGAGATGATGGAGCGCCAGCTTGGCCAGATGGTCCGGCTGGTCGATGACTTGCTCGACGTGTCGCGCATCACGCGCGGCAAGATCGAGCTGCGCAAGGAACCCGTGGACGTGCGCCGCGTCGTGCAGAGCGCCCTGGAGACCAGTCGGCCGCTCATCGACTCTGCCGGCCACGAGCTGACCGTTTCCCTTCCCGATGAATCGCTGTGCGTCGAGGGCGACTTGACTCGGCTGGCTCAGGTGCTGGCCAACCTGCTCAATAACGCCGCCAAGTACACTCCCGAACGCGGCCGCATCAGTCTGACCGTCGAACGGCACGAGGAGCAGGTGGTTCTGCGGGTGCGCGACAACGGCATCGGCATCCCGGCCGACATGCTGCCGCACATCTTCGACATGTTCACCCAGGTCGATCGGGCGCTGGACCGAGCCCAGGGCGGCCTGGGCATCGGCCTGACGCTCGTGCGCCGCCTGGTCGAGATGCACGGCGGCCTGGTGGAAGCGCACAGCGACGGCCCGGAGCGCGGCAGCGAATTCGTCGTCCGGCTGCCGCTGATTGTCACGGCTCCTGACCCGCCGGTGCCGTCGAGCGACGGTCGGCACCAGGCGCCGAGTGCTCCGGGACGGCGCATCCTCATCGCCGACGACAATACCGACGGCGCTGCGAGCCTCGCGCTCTATCTGCAGATGCTTGGCCATGAGGTCCGCACGGCGTGCGACGGCCCCAGCGCCGTGCAGACGGCGGCCGAGTTCCGACCCGACGTGGCGCTTTTGGACATCGGCATGCCGGGCATGGACGGCTACGAGACGGGCACCCGTCTGCGGCAGTTGCCGGGGCTCGCGGCGGTCGTGCTCATCGCCTTGACCGGCTGGGGCCAGGAGGAAGACCGGCGCCGGACCGAAGTAGCGGGCTTCCACGCTCACCTGGTGAAACCGCTCGATCCGGCCGAACTGCACGAGCTGCTCGCCGGCCTGCCGGCGAGCTGAGCCATTGGGCCGCCCGGTCCGGCTTTCCCGGGACCCTGGCAGCCGGTAGAATGAGGGCCTTGAGCGGAGGTGCAATCGGGCCGCGGTGCTTGGAGGAAGCGTTGGTGTCGCCTCGCGAAGTTCTCAACTACCTGCAGACCGTTCCGTTTCGGCCCTTTCGAATCCACATGAACAGCGGCCGATTCTTCGACATCCGTCATCCCGAGATGGTGCGCGTAGGGAGACGCGACGTCCTCATTTTCACTTTTGTGAGTGAGACCCCGGACGTGTACGATCGCTGGGAAAACGTATCACTCATGCTGATCGAGGCGATCGCACCCTTGGAGCAATCGGTGGCCTGAGTCAAAACCATGTCGTCCCGGGAAATACTAGCCTACGTGAAGGCCCAGCCGTTCCGTCCGTTCCGGGTCCTCATGAGCAGCGGGCGCGCATACGAGATTCGACACCCGGAGATGATTCGAGTGGGGCGCGACTATCTCATGTTCTTTTCTTTTGTGAGCGACAACCCGGACGTCGTGGATCGGTGGGAGACGGTGTCCCTCCTGCTCGTGGAATCGATTTCGCATCTGGAAGCATCGGTCAGCTAATGAAACGAACCTTTGCCTTTGTCCAGCGTAGGCGATTGCAACCAAGAAAGTCGAATCCAACGAGGGTTCGCAGATGATTTCCTTCCAACGCCTCGCTAGCTACGTGGGGGCTGAGCCGTTCCGAGCATTTCGGATAACCACCACGAGTGGTCGCAGCTTCGAGATTCGCCACCCCGAGATGATTCACGTGGGGCGGAACACCGTTATCATTTACACGTTCTTGAGCGACAACCCTGACGAGGCACAGCAGCGGCAGGTTGAAGTTTCCCTCCTGCTGACCGAGTCCATCGAGCCGTTGGACGCCACCGCCCGTCCTCACGAGGCGTAATGAGCATGACCCCGATCAGTCAATCGGCCCCTCGAACCTTTGCCTTCGTCAGTCTCGGCTGCCCCAAGAACCTCGTCGATTCCGAGCGCATGCTGGGCAAGCTTGCCCAGGACGGGTTCGCGCTGGTGCCGGATGCCGACGGGGCCGATGTGGTGGTCGTCAACACCTGCGGCTTCATCGAACCGGCTCGGCAGGAATCGCTGGGCGTCATCCGCGAGATGCTCGACCTCAAGGAGCAGGGCCGGGTCGGCGCCGTGGTCGTCGCGGGGTGTCTCGCGGAACGCAAGAAAGACGAGTTACTCCAGGAAGTGCCGCAGGTGGACCACATCGTCGGCGTCTTCGGCCGCGAGGAAATTGCGACGGTGGTGAAGCAGACCTTAACGAGCGCAAAACGCAAGCGGGGGGGAGTCGCCGACGAGCAGCGCAGCCTGTTCCGGCCCGCGCCCGTGCGCGCGCTGGAGGACACCGCCCGGCTGCGCATCACGCCGCGGCACTACGCCTACCTGAAAATCTCCGAGGGCTGCGACCGCCTCTGTACCTTCTGCGCCATTCCGGGCATGCGCGGCAAGCACGTGACCAAGCCGGTCGAGGAAGTGCTCCGCGAAGCGCGTGAACTCGCGGCCGACGGCGTGCGCGAACTCATCCTGGTCGCCCAGGACACGACCTACTACGGCATGGACCTCTATGGCCGGGTCCGCTTGGCCGAACTGCTTCGCGAACTCGATCGACTGGACGGCATCGATTGGATTCGCGTGCTCTACGCTTACCCCATCCACTTCACCGACGAGTTGATCGACACGCTGGCCAGCGCCAGGAAGATCGTGCCGTACCTCGACATGCCGTTGCAGCACATCAACGACCGCATGCTGAGGCGCATGCAACGGCGCGTCAATCGGGCCGAGACGGAAACCTTGCTCGGCCGGCTGCGCTCGGCCATTCCCGGCCTGGCGCTGCGGACGACGTTCATTGTCGGCTTCCCGGGCGAGACCGACGCCGAGTTCGAGGAACTGGTGGCCTTTGCGGAAGCGACGCGCTTCGAGCGCGTCGGCGTCTTCCCCTATTCCTTCGAACCGGGCACGCCGGCGACCCGGCTGGACGGCCACCTGGACGAGGCAGTCAAGGAAGAACGCCGCAACCGCCTGATGGAAGCGCAGCAGAAGGTTGCCTTCGACTGGGGCCGGCAGCAGGTGGGCCGGGAATTGCCGGTGCTGGTCGATGCACCCGATCCCGAGATCCCCAACCACGTGCTGGCCCGCAGCTATGCCGACGCACCGGACATCGACGGCGTGGTGCGCGTCAAGGGCAAGGGCCTGCGCCCCGGCGACCTGGCGCGCGTCAAGGTAACCGCCGCCGACGGCTACGACCTGGCGGCGCGAGCGATTGGCGACGCTTCGACGAAGCGTGGCTAAACGACCACAGACCACGAACACTCCATGGCAACGACGCCGACCAAAGAACCGCCCGTCCTCAATCTGCCCAACGTGCTGACGGCTGGCCGTCTGGGGCTCGCCGTGGTGCTGTTTGTGCTCATTGGCTGGAGCCAGTGGGTCGGTTGCGTGCTCGTCTTCGCAGCGGCGGCCGTCACCGACTGGCTGGATGGTTACGTAGCCCGCAAGCAGGGTTTGGTCAGCGCCGTGGGCCGGAACTTCGACCCGCTGGTGGACAAGGTGCTGATCTGCGGCGCCTTCATCTTCTTGTTGCCGGTGCCGGGGGCCGAACTGTCGGCGTGGATGGTTACCCTGGTCGTGGCTCGCGAGCTGATCATCACCAGCTTGCGCAGCTTCTTCGAAAGCAAGGGCGCCAACTTCGGAGCGGACTGGCTCGGCAAGATCAAGATGGTGCTGCAGTGTGCCGCACTGCTGGCCATCTTCGTCGCCCTGGAGGTGCCGACCGCCCACGCGGCGTCCGATTTCTTCAAGCCGTTGCAGATTGCCCTGATCTACGGCATGCTGTTGGCCACGGCACTGAGCGGCCTGCAATACCTGTGGCGCGCGGCGCTGGTGCTCAAGAACGATTCCTGAAAGACAGGGATGACAATGCTCGGCATCGCCATTGTCGGCTGCGGCATGATCGCTCGCTTCCATGCGAAGGCGCTGGCCGAGGTTCCGGACACGAGGGTCGTCGCGCTGGTGAGCCGGAAGCTGGCCAATGCCCAGAAGGTGAATACCGAGCTTGGCCTGAGCTGCGACACCTACGCCGACATCGCTCCCGTGCTTGCGCGGAAAGACGTGCACATCGTCATCGTCACGACGGCGAGCGGCGCGCACCTGGAGCCGGCGGTTGCTGCTGCCGAGGCCGGCAAGCACGTTGTCGTCGAGAAGCCGCTGGAAATCACGCTGGAGCGCTGCGACCGCATCATCGCCGCCTGCGAACGGCACCGCGTCAAGCTGTGCACCATCTTTCCGTCCCGCTTCGCCGACGCCAGCGTCGTCCTGAAAAAGGCCGTGCAAGCAGGCCGCTTCGGCCGGCTGACCCTGGGCGAGACCACGTGCAAATGGTGGCGACCGCAATCCTATTACGACGAAGGTGGCTGGAAGGGGACCAAGGCGCTCGACGGCGGCGGCGCGCTCATGAACCAGGCGATCCACAACGTGGACTTGCTGCAGTGGCTGATGGGCCGGCCCACCCACATCTGCGGCTTCACCGCTACCCTGGCCCACGAGCGCATCGAGGTGGAGGACACCGCGGTCGCCTGCCTGCGCTTCTCGGGAGGCGCCCTGGGCGTCATCCAGGCGACGACCAGCGTCCACCCGGGCCTGCCCAAGACCATCGCCGTCCACGGCGATCGGGGCACCGCGGTCATCGAGCAGGAAGACGTCCTCCGCTGGGATTTCCAGCCAGAGACGGAGGACGACCGGGACATTCGCCAGCGCTTCGCCCAGAAGGTCGGAGCTTCGGGGGGTGCCAGCAACCCCGCCGCCATCTCGCACGAGTACCACCGCCGGCAACTCGCCGATTTCGTGCAAGCGATCCAGACGGGAAAGGAGCCGCTGGTCGATGGCCGCGAGGGACGCAAGGCGGTCGAGATCATCCTGGCGATTTACCGCTCGGCAGAGACCGGGCGTGCCGTGGAGCTATAACGCTCTCGGTATGAAGGAAGCCAAAGGAGTGGCGTCATGTCGAAGCACAGCTCTCCGTTCGTTGACTACCTGGTCTATCTCACGGTGCGGATTGTCGCCTGTATCATCCAGGCGTTGCCGGTCCAGGCAGCGGCCAACGTGGCAGTGGCCCTGGCCTGGCTGGCCTACCGCGTCGATCGCCGGCACCGCGAGGTGGCCCGCGACAATCTGAAACACGCCCTCCCCGACCTCGGCGCCGTCCGGGCGGACGGCATGATCCGCGACGTCTACCGCCACTTCTGCGGCCTGCTCATGGACATCCTGCACACGCCGCGCAAGCTCAACACGCACAACTGGCGCCAGCACGTCGCCATGGAGCACGTCGGCAAGCAGCTGGTGGAGACGCTGCTCTCCGATCGGCCGCTCTTGATCGTGACCGGCCACTTCGGCAACTGGGAGATGGGCGGCTATGTGCTCGGCCTGCTCGGTTTTCCGACGCATGCCATCGCCCGGCAACTCGACAACCGCCATCTCGACGAATTCCTGGGCCGTTTCCGTGGGCGCACGGGACAGAAGATCCTCGACAAGAACCGGGACTACGAGCTGATGAAGCAGGTGCTGGCCGACGGCGGCGTGCTGGCAACGCTGGGCGACCAGGATGCGGGCCAGCGCGGCCTGTTCGTCGATTTTTTCAATCGGCCAGCCTCCACGCACAAGGCGGTAGCACTGTTTGCGCTGGAGTTTCAGGTGCCGATGCTGGTCATGGGCGTGCGCCGCCTGGGCCGGCCGCTGCACTACCACGTGGTCATGGAAGACGTGATCCTGCCCGAGGAGTACGCCGAGCGCCCCGACGCCGTGCGCGCCATGACGGAGCGCTTCACGACAGCGTTTGAACGGGTGGTCCGCAGCGCCCCGGAACAGTACTTCTGGCTACACCGTCGCTGGAAGCACGCACCGCCTAAGAAGAAGGCGAAGCGGGCGGCGTGAGGTCGGTTGGCTTGGCCCCGCAGAAGCGGTATATTCTTCGCAGGGAACGCACTTGCTGCTACTCGTTCCGACCGCTCAAGGAGAAGCTCAATGGGCGAGACAGGCCGGCGTCTCTCAGGGTTGACCGCCGGCGACGTCATGACTCGTGATGTCGTTCAGCTCCCCGAAGAACTCCCGCTGCGCGAGGCGGCGGCGGTGCTGCGCCGGGCGCAGGTGAACGGTGCCCCGGTCGTCAACAAGGAGGGGCGCTGCGTGGGGGTGCTGTCAGCGGCCGATTTCATGCGCTGGGCGGAGGGCGGGAGCCTGCCTGCTGGGCAGGTATCGATGCCGGCTTGCCCGTTCCAGGTGAAGGGTCGCACCCTGGCGGGCGAGGAAGCGCTGATCTGCACGCTCGGCGAAGGAAACTGCCCGCTCCAGGTGATGCGGCCGATGACGGGCGGGCGGCACATTGCCGTATGCATGCAATGTCCCGGCGCCCCCGGACAGCCGCATCAGGAGCCCAGCGACTTGCCGGGTGGTCCCGTACGCGACTTCATGACGGCGGATGTCGTTACCGCTGCACCCCAAACACCTTTGCCCAAGCTGGCGCAGATGATGATCGATGCCCACATTCATCGCATCATCGTCGTGGACGCGGAGCGTCGGCCGATCGGCGTGGTATCCAGCACGGACCTGCTAGCGGCCCTGGCGTGCTCCGTGGCGTAGCGAACAGGAGTGCGCTCCTTTGCTGACCGGTCCCGACGTCATCCTCGGCCTGAAGATCGCCGTTGGCGCGGTAACATTGCTTCTGCTGGCGTCTTTGGTGGCACTGGCGCGCGGGAACTACCGGCTCCACGGGCGCATCAATCTCGTCTTCTTCACGCTGACGCTGCTCGCCTTGCTCGGCTTCGAAGTCATCATCCGCATCATCGAGCCGACGATCTTCGACTACATCATGCACAACGCCGAACTACGGCAGGCGCTCAACATCCATCTGTGCTTCTCGGTGCCGTCGGCGCTCTTGATGCCGGCGATGCTCTACACCGGGCTGACGCGGCGCCGGTCGATCCACCTGGTGCTGGCCGCGATCTTTAGCGTCCTGTGGATTGGCACCGTCTTCACGGGGATTTTCCACCTGCCGCACGCCGCGCCGCAGTAACGTGCCTTCTCGGGAGCCGACGTTTCGCATGACCGACCCTGTGCCCGCCCCGCCGCCTGAGACCTGGGAAGTCGATGCCGGCGTGCCCGTGGAAGCTCCCGTCACCGCGCCCGAGCCAGCCGCCCCGCCGGCCGCGAGGCGTATCCTCGAAGCCTTTTTCTTTGTCGGCGGGCCGCCCCTGACGGCGGAGCGTGCCGCGGAGGCGGTGCACGGCCTGACGGCGGCGCAGTTTCTCGAAGCGATTGCCGAACTCAATCAGGAGTACCGCCAGCAGGGCCGGCCCTACAGCATTCAGCCGCGCGAACAGGGCTATGTGCTGACGTTACGGCCGCGCTACCGGTCCGTCGTGGAGAAGCTCTATGGCACGAACCGGGAAGCCCGCCTATCCCCCGCGGCGGTGGATGTGCTGGCTTTGGTGGCCTATCGGCAACCGGCTACGCGCCAGGAGATCGACAGCCTGCGCGGGGCCGACTCGGGCGCGCTGCTTCGGCAACTGGTGCGGCGCGGGCTGGTAGTCGTGGCCCATCGTGGCGAGGCAGGACAGCGCGAGGTGGCGTATGGCACCACGCAGCGCTTCCTGGAACTCTTTGAGCTGCGCAGCCTCGACGATTTGCCGCAGACGCAGGACTTGCAAAGGCTATGAACCCGGCCCCGAGGGCCGCGCTTGGGTGGGGCGACTACTTCAGGTATTCGTGCACGGCTTCGCGGTAGGCCTCCTGCAGGCGGCGGGTCACGGGGCCGGGCATGCCCGTGCCGATCGCCTGGTCGTCCACACGGGTGATCGGCATCACTTCCGAGGTCGTCCCGGTCAGGAATAGCTCCGACACACGGCGCAGGTCATCGCGCTTCAGCACGTGCTCGCGCACGGGAATCGAAGCGCGCTGCGCCAGGCGCAACACCAGGCCGCGGGTGATGCCGGGCAGGATCGACGTGCTGTTCGGTGCCGTCAGCACCTGGCCGTCGAGCACGCCGAAGAAGCTGGTGTGCGTCCCCTCCGTCAGGGTGCCGTCGGGCAGGTAGAGCAGCGCCTCGGTGCAGCCAGCCTCCTTGGCGGCCTGCGTGGCCAGCACGTTGGCCAGCAGGTTGGTGGACTTGATGTCGCAGCGGTCCCAGCGGATGTCCGGCAGCGAGATGACGGCGGCGCCGCTGCGCCGTGCCTCGGCGTACGGGTCGGCAAACTCGGCCACGTAGAGAAACTCCAGCGGCGTGGCCTGCGGCGGGAAGGCATGCGAGCGCGTGGCGCCGGCGCCACGCGTCACCTGGATGTAGGCGATGGCTTCCTGAAAGCTGCCAGCCTTGATGGTGTCGAGCATGCGATCGCGGAGACGGGCCAGGTCAACTCCGGCGATGCGGATCGCGTCCAGGCTCCGGCCGAGACGTTGCCAGTGCTCTTCCAGGAGCCAAGGCTTGCCGCGATAGATGCGCAGCACCTCGTAGACCGCGTCGCCGAACAGAAAACCACGGTCCAGCGCGGGAATCATCACTTCGGACAACGGCATGCGCTTGCCGTTCACATCGGCCAGGGGTTGCATCGACCCTCCCAGTGGGCGGCGGAGCTGCGCCAGTCCTCGTTCATCTTATGCGCCGACAGGCAGCCGGATGGTGAACTTGGTGCCGCGGCCGACGGCGCTCTGCACATCGATGGCGCCGCCGTGTGCCTCGACGATGCGGCGCACCGTCGGCAGCCCCAGGCCGTGGCCGCCGGGCTTCGTCGAAAAGAACGGGCGAAACACCTTGGCCAGCACCTGGGGAGTCATTCCCTGGCCGGTGTCGATGAGGCTCAGCAGAAGCTCCGCGGCTTTCTTGGCTTCGCACTCGGCATTCCGCGTTCCGCATGCGGCCTGGACGGTCAGCTCGCCGCCGCCCGGCATCGCTTGCTCGGCGTTGAGCATCAGGTTGAGCAGCACCTGCTTGAACAGGTCCCGGTCGAGCGGCACCGGCGGCAGGTCGGGAGGAACGTAGCACTTGATCTCGATGTTGGCCTGCCGGGCCGTCGGGCCGAAGAAATCGACCATTTCCTCGACCAGTTCGCCCAGGTTGGTGGGCTCGAGATTGAGGTCCTTGACATGGGCGAAGCGCAGGAAGTCGTTGGCAACATCCACCAGCCGCTGGCACTCACCCTGCAGGCGCTGGACGCGTTCCAACGCCCGGCGTTCGCGCTGGGACTGGGGATCCTGAAAGTCCTCGGCCAGGAGCTGCAGGTTGAGGCCGAGGGTGCTCAGGTGGTTCTTGATCTCGTGGATGAAGCCGCCGGCCAGCTCAGCCAGCTCCACGTACTGCTCGTTCATGGCAGAGAGATCGGAAGTCGGAGACCAGGATGTCAGAGATCAGAGATAAAGCAGCCCCGGAGGAACGGGCTATTCCTCCGGGGCTCGTGGTTATTGCGTGCCGAGGGACCTAGAAGTCGTCAAGCGGGCCTTCGTCGCGCTCCATGGGCTCGGCGCGTGGCGCCGGCTCACCGCGTGGGGCTGGTTCGCCGCGCGGTTCTCCCCGCGGCTCGCCACGAGGTTCCCCACGATCGCCGCCGCGTGGCGGGCCACGATCGCCACCGCGGCCGCCATCCCGGTGCCCGCCGCGATCGCCGCCACGGCCCCGGCCGCCCCGGTCGCCGCCGCGTGGCGGGCCGCGATCGCCACCGCGGTCGCCTCGTTCGCTGCGTTCGGGCCGAGGCGGGGGCTCGCCACCTTCGCCGGCCGGGCGTGGGTTCTGTTCGCGGAGCAGTGCCTTGCGCGACAGCTTGACGCGGTCCTGGTCGTCGATGGCGATCACCTTGACTTGCATGATGTCGCCGATCTTGCACACGTCTTCGACCTTGCCGACATACTTGTCGTCCAGCTCGCTGATGTGGCACAGGCCATCTCGGCCGGGGAGGATTTCGATGAAGGCGCCGAAATCCTTGACGGACGTCACCTTGCCCTCGTAGACCTTGCCGACGCGCACCTCTTCGGTCAGCGCCTCGACCTTGCCCTTGGCGGCCTCCGCGCCGGCGGCGTCCATGTGGGAGATGTAGACCGTGCCGTCGTCGTCGATGTCGATCTTGGCGCCGGTTGCCTCCTGGATGCCCTTGATGGTCTTGCCGCCGGGGCCGATGAGCAGGCCGATCTTCTCGGGGTTGATGCGGATGGTGAGCAGGCGCGGGGCGTACTTGCTGATGCCGGTGCGCGGCTGGCGGAGCGTGGCGAGCATCTGCTTGAGGATGTCGCGCCGTGCCTCGCGCGCCTGGTCGAGCGTCGCCCGGATGATCTCCTCGCCGATGCCGTCGATCTTGAGGTCGAGCTGGATACCGGTGATGCCGCGGCCGGTGCCCGCCACCTTGAAGTCCATGTCGCCGAAGTGGTCCTCGTCGCCCATGATGTCGGTCAGGAGCGTGAACTTGTCGCCGTCCTTGACCAGCCCGATGGAGATGCCGGCCACGGGATCGGAGATGGGCACGCCGGCATCCATGAGCGACAGCGTGCCGCCGCACACCGACGCCATGCTGGAGGAGCCGTTGGACTCCAGGATGTCGCTGACGACGCGGATGGTGTACGGGAACTTCTGCGGATTGGGGATGACGGCCTTGAGGGAGCGCTCGGCCAAGGCGCCGTGGCCGATCTCGCGTCGGCCCGGCCCGCGGATCGGCCGGCACTCGCCCACCGAAAATGGCGGGAAGTTGTAATCGAGCATGAACTTCTTGCTGTACTCGTCCATGATGCCATCGACGCGCTGCTCGTCGCTGACGGTGCCCAGGGTGGTGCTGACCAGGGCCTGCGTCTCACCGCGCTGGAAGACGGCCGAGCCGTGGGTCCGCGGCAGCACACCCACCTCGCAGCTGATTTCGCGCACCTGTTTCGTGTTCCGGCCGTCGATCCGCTTGCCTTCCTGGATGAGGTCGCGGACGATGCGCTCCTCCAGGGCGGCCAGGGCGGCAGCCACCTGCTCGGGCGGGAACGGCGGCGACGCGGCGCCCGCCGGCGACAGGTCGGCGACGATCTTGTCGCGCAGTTCCTTGATGGCGTCGGCGCGGGCGTGCTTGCCGGACGTCTGTTTGCGTGTCTTGAATTCCTCGTAGTACTTCTTGCGCATCGCCTCGAAGGCGGCGCTGGGGGCCGCAGGCGGAGGCGGCGTCTTCTTGCCGAGCCCGGCCTTGTCGCGCAGCTCCTCGATCATGTCGATGATCTGCACGATGTGCTTGTGGGCGTACATGATCGCCTGCAGCATGTTGTCTTCGGACATTTCGCGCGCGAAGCCCTCGATCATGGTGACGGCGTCGCGGGTGCCGGAGACCACCAGGTCGAGGTCGCTCTCTTCCAGCTGGCTGTGGCCCGGCAAGACCGCCAGTTCGTTATTGATCCGGCCGACGCGCACGGCACCGGTCGGCTTCAAGAACGGAATGTGCGAGATGTGCAGGGCGGCACTGGAGCCGATCAGGCAGGGGATGTCCGGATCGTTCTCGCGGTCGGCCGACAGCGTGGCGGCCATGACCTGCACTTCGCGGAAGTAGTTGCTTGGAAAGAGGGGCCGAATGGGCCGGTCGATGAGCCGGCTGGTGAGGATTTCCTTGGTGGTCGGCCGGCCTTCGCGCTTGATGAAGCCGCCCGGGAACTTGCCCGCGGCGTAGGTCTTCTCGCGGTAGTCTACCACCAGGGGGAAGAAGTCGCGGCCTTCGTCGGCCTCGCCTTCAACGGCCGTGACCAGGACCACGGTGTCGCCGAACTGGACGGAGACCGCACCGTGGGCTTGCTTGGCCAGCTTCCCGGTTTCGATGATGAGATTGTTCGCGCCAAACGGACGTTCCACACGACTTGCCTGCACGGGACGTTCCTCTCAGTCGGGCCGGGCAGGAGGAGCAGTACGAGCGCCGAAAGGAAGAAAGCCCAGGAGCCGCGGCCCGTGGGCCTTCCGTCATTTCCGCAGGCCCAGGCGACCGATGAGCGCCAGGTAGCGGGTCCGGTCCCGGTTGCGAAGGTAGGTCAACAGGCCGGACCGCTTGCTGACCATCTTGAGAAGGCCGCGCCGACTGGCATGGTCCTTCTTGTGGGTGCGCATGTGCTCGTGCAGCTCGTTGATACGGGCCGTGAGCAAGGCCACCTGCACTTCCGGCGAGCCGGTGTCCACCGATTCGCGCCGGTATTGGTCGATGATCTCCGTCTTGCGGTCCTTCGTAATCGCCATCGTGCGGTCCTCGATCCCTTCGCGCGTACGTCTCCTGCCAGGACAATCTAAAGCTTCTGACCTTTTGGACTTTAGTGAATGTATCAATCGAAGACGAGATTGCAAGAGGATTTGACGACCCGCGCGAACCCCAGCGCTCCCTAAGCCCGGCCCTTGGGGCCGGGGCTGCAGTAACCCGGCCCCAAGGGCCGGGCTTGGGAACGGTGCGCTTGTAATGCGAGTCAATCAAACAGCGTCCGCTGCTCCGGTGGCGGCCACGCAGGTGGTTCGACCACTTGCAGATCGGGAGCCAGGCGGGTGAGCAGCTTCCGCATCCGGCCGGCGTTCTCCACCGCCTGCGACCGTTGACAGTTGTTGAACAACACCGCCGCCCGCTGGGTGTGCGCCGCGGCCGACTGCAAAGCGGTCACCCACTCGCCCAGTTCCGCGTCGCTGTAGTCGTAATCGTAACGCTCCTTGTCGCCCGCGTACCAGCGGCCGGCATTGCGGGAATGCAAACGAACATAGATGTGCGGCCCCGACTGCACCAGGCCGCTCGGATATAGCGCGGGTAGGTGCGGCGCATCGACTGCCACCAGGTCGAGACGGCGCTCCTGAAGCCAGGGGGCAACATCGGCCTGGAACCATGACCGGTGCCGAAATTCGACCGCCAGGCCGTACTCGCCCAGTTCCGCGGCGAGTGTCTCCAGCCAGTCAAGGCCCGCGCGATCATGGTGCTGGGCCTGGGGCAGCTGGCAGAGCAAGCCCTGGAGCTGGCCGCGCAGCTGCAACTCGCCGACCGCTTCGCGCAACGCGGGCAACTCGCGCGGGTCGCGCTCGTGGCTGAGCGTGCGGGGCAGCTTGACGATGAACTGGAAGCCCGGCTGCGTCTGGTCCGCCAGGCGTGCCAGCTGGAGGCGGGTCGGCAGGCGGTAGAAGCTGAAATTGAGTTCGATGAGCGGAAAGTGCCGGGCGTAGTAGGGCAGCATCTGGCCGGCACGGGTGCCCGGCGGGTAGAACGGGCCGACCCAGTCGGCGTAGGAGTAGCCGGAAGTGCCAATCCAGACTTGCATAAACGACAAGCCCACGGACGGCCGTCCGTGGGCTTGGGTTTTCAGCGGCCCGCCCCGATATTGAAGACGCCAGAGCCGTGATCGTGCTTCTTTCGCCCGCGGCCTGGTGTATCGGGCTCCGTGCCATCGGTTTCGCCCACGTCTTGTTCTTCGTGCTCACCTTCGTGTTCGTGCATCATCGCGCCCGCCTGGGTGGCCCAGCGCATGAGCCGGCGCGTCACGTCGGCGGCCTGCCGGCTGTGCAGGGGCGGCAAGGGCTGGCCCAGCGCCAGCCCCAGGTCCACGCCGAGCCGACGTTGCACCACATCCGCGGCTGTCAGAGCCATCTCACGATTGGGCAGGCGTGCAATGTCGCGCAGGGCACTGAGCGCTTGCTGGTTGAAGCCCATGCCGGGGCGGTCCAGCTCCAGGAGCGCGTCAGCGGCGATCAACCGGAGCGGCGCGGGATTCGTGCCGTCCACCGTTTTCAAAAGCAAATCGCGGTCCAGTTCCCCGTAAGATCGCAGGATCTGGGCCAGTTCGATGCGCAGTAACCCGGGTGCCTGGGTATTGCCGAGTTCGTGCTTGAGATTACGGATCAGGCCCGAGCCCGAAGCCTCCCCCAGGGCCCGCCGGTAATAGACGCCGAGCGTCTGAGCGGCGCGGACGCCGAGGCTCCCCTTCTCCGTGGCCCACGCCAGCAAGTCGTTGACCGCCTCGGGCTTGAACAGGGTGCTTTCCGGCACAAGCGGGCCGTCGCCCTGGAGCACCGGGTCGGCCAGCGCCATGCGAACGGGGTGGCGCATCCAGCTCCAGCGGTTCTCGGTGTCCCACAGCAACGCCTCGGTGGCCGCCTTGCGCACTTCCCGGGCCGGGTCGCGGAGGAACTCGGCCACCGTTTCCACCAGGACGCGGTCGTCCAGGCAGGCGAGAGCGCCCACGGCGGCGGCACGGAGCAAGGGTTCCTTGCAGCCCTGGGCAAAGCGCAGCACCAGTTCGGCCTGGCCGGGCCGCCACGAGGTGCGAAACTCCAGGGCCGACAGGGCGGCGAGACGAACCTGCGGGCGCGGATGCTGCAGCAGCGCCAGAGCCGGGCTCGGGTCCAGAGCGACAGCTTCCCGCAGGGCCTTGACTTCCGGCATGCTGCGCACGTCGGACAGCTCGACCGGCCAGTCCTTGCGGCGCGACAACCGTTGTGCCAGCACGCGGGCGCGACGGGTGGTCATTGCCCCGGAATCGATCAGGGTTTGCAGGCCGATGAGGAGCAACGGCACCACGAGCAGCACGAACTGGGCGAAGTGGAAGTACCAGTCGCCGGCCCCGTCGTTGGCCAGCCACGTCCAGGCGAGGCCCAGGAGGTAGATGACCGCCACCAACGGCCCGATGGGTTGCTGCAAGCGGCCGCTCACCACGAAAAAGCAGAATACCAGTGCCTGGACGGTGCAGCCCATCCACAGCATCGATTGCGCACGGCCATCCGTCCGCAAGCTACCGACCAGCATGAGCAGCGCAGGCACGATCAACAACAGCAGCCGGGCCACGCGTGTGGTGCCGCGTGCTACCGGACGGACGGAATCGTTTCCCAGATACATCACATCGTCCCTTGGCCGAGGGGAAGAGCCACGGCAGCCGCGGGATGACACACGAAGGGACGGGAATCCCGGACGTGAGTCCGTTCAAGCGCCAGCCACCACGATTTCAACCGGGGTCCAGGCGCGGTGCGGGCGCAATAACACACGCCCCGAGCGGATCCTGCTGCAACTATAGCTTGACACTCTGGGGCAGGCAAACCGGCTTGCCAAGAAAGCGGACCTTGCAGCTGGCCTGCCAGCTGACGCAGCTCGAATCGGGCAGAAGAGATACAATCTTTGCGACCGCGCTTGAAAGACCGGGCATGGGCAGGGACACTGTGCTCCCGTGCCGTTCCGAAAGGACCGGGGCAGGGGCAAGGGCAGGGCACGGAAGAGGCGGCCTCCCCGCCAGGTGGTTGGCGGCGGTCGAGCACGCTCACGCTCCAGGGAAGTCCGCGATGCCGATGCTCTCTGCCGTTGGTGCGGCCCGTCTGCGCCTGGCGTGCTTGTGGGTTTCGCAGGCCGCCCGGGTGCTGGGCGACAACGCGCTGCGGATGTTCGTCATCCGGCAGGTCGGCAGGGCCGGGTTGCTGGAGAGCCAGATTGCGTGGCACCAGGTCACGCCATTCTTCATCCTGCCGTTCCTCGTGCTGGCGCCCGCCAACGGGGCGTTGAGCAACACCTTTCCCCGCGGCCGGGTGCTGGCGGGCTCCGCCGCCTTTTCGCTGGCCGTCGTTTCCGCTCTGGCCCTGTGGTTCCATGCCGGCGCCAGCCCGTCCCAGTGGTGCGCTGGGCTGGCGGTGACGATGATCGGCGGCGCGGTCTACAGTGCGACCCGCTACGCCATGTTGCCGGCGGCCGCCGAGGACACCCGCGTCCCGCTGCCACGGGTCAACGGCTGGATCGAGATGGGCGGCGCCGCCGCGGTGGTGCTCGGGCTGCTGCTGGGTGTTCACGACAGCGCCTTCCCGGCGGCCATCGTTGGCTTGAGCGCGCTCTCCCTGCTGGCCGCCCTGCCCGTGCAATTCCCCGGCGACGTGCTCCGGCCCGAGCCGCTGGGCAAGGCCGTGGGCGGCTTCTTTGCCGACTGCGGCCGGGTGTTCCGCGACCGGGAGTCGCGCGGCGCCATGTTGGCGCTGGCAAGCTTCCTGGCCCTGGTCGTGGCCGGCACCGGCACCATCCTCGGGCACACGGGCGCCCTGCGCGCCGACGCCGACCGTGGCGAACTAGTCTGGGCGATGGTCGTGGTCAGCGGCGGCGTGGCGGCCGGCTCCTTGCTGGCCAGTCTGCAGGGCCACCCGCGACGCTCGCTCGGCCTGGTGCCGCTCGGCGCCACCGGCATGCTCGCGGCCCTCGGCTGGGCCGTCTTCGTGCACGACCTGCTCGGCCCGGCCTTGCTGCTGGGCGTGTCAGCCGGGCTGGTCAACGCGCCCTTGCGTGCGGCCTACCAGGCTGCCGTCCCGCCCGACGCGCGCGGCAACGGCATGGCCGTGTCCAACTTTGTCTTCTACCTGCTCATGGCCGTTTTGTCGCTGGGCCTGTTAGCGCTGGCCCATTTCGCCGGCCTTGCCTCCGCCGGTCAACTCGTGCTGCTCACGGCCCTGGCGATGCTGGCGTGCCTGACGGCCTGGCGCGTTTACTTCCGCGACAGCTTCGAGTTGCTGGTCGAGATGATCCTGCTGGTGATGTACCGCATTCGCGGGCACGGGCCGGGACTGGCGCAGGTGCCGCCCCGGGGCCCGCTCCTGGTCATCGCCAACCACACCGCCTGGATCGACCCGGCGTGGGTGGCCAAGGTGCTGCCCCGGCGGCTGTTCCCCATGATGACCAGCGATTTCTACGACCTGCCGGGCATGCGCTTTCTGATGCAGCGCGTGTTTCACGCCATCCGGGTGCAGACGGCCACCTTCCGCCGGGAGGCGCCTGAGCTGAAAGAAGCGATGGCCCGCCTCGACCAGGACGGTTGCGTGGCCCTGTTTCCCGAGGGCCGGATGCGGCGCGTGCCGGAAGCGTCCGTGCGCATGTTCGGCCAGGGGGTCTGGCACATCCTGAACGCCCGGCCGCAGACGCCGGTCATCGTCTGCTGGATCGAGGGTGGCTGGGGCAGCTACTTCTCCTACTGCAACGGCCGGCCCACCGTCAACAAACCGATGGACTGGCGGCGGCCCATCGACGTGGCCATCGGGGAAGCGCAGACGTTGCCGCCGGAAGTGCTGGCCGACCCGCGCACCACCCGTCTGTACCTGATGCGCGCCTGCCTGCAAGCCCGCGGCTACCTCGGCCTGGAAGTCCCGCCCCTGCCGGAGATGGGCGACGAGGAAGGGCTGGAAAAAGCAGAATTGAAGAATGAAGAACCGAGAACGGAGAACGGGGAATGAAAGATGGCTACGCAATCCGGGGGCTTACGCCCCGCGGCTCGCCAGAGCGACGAGTTTTCTGCTCACATCACAACAGGACGTGCTTCCCTCCTGGGCAACGACGAGCGAGACGCCGGCTGATCCTCGGGAAGACGTTGCGCCGATGTCCCGTCTTTCTTTGGGTTTACGCGTAATATATTTCAAGTGACCGGTCCGTGGCATCTCACTTGCTATAAACCGGGCAACACTCCCGCTTCCTCTCCGCGGGGCCGATTGCGTTAGGCAATCACCGCCAACTCTCTCTCCCGAGTTCGGCCGACCGAGTCTTGGTTCCTGGGCTCGTTAGTGCGCCCAGCCGGGTGGTGCTGCGCGCCCCCCGCTGAACGCGGCGACGGGAGACATTGCGTGCTGCTGGGTGAATCGATCTGTCCCTACTGCGGCGTCGGCTGCCGGCTCCGACTGGAAGGTGCACCGGCCGCGCCGAGCCGTATTCGCGGCGTAGAGAAGGCCCCTGCCAATCTCGGCGGGCTCTGCGCCAAGGGCGCTCAGCTCGGACCGACCATTCACACTCCGGATCGCCTGACCCGCCCACAATTGCGGCTCGCCCGGCACGATGATTTCCGCACCGTGGACTGGGACACGGCGCTGCGCTACGTCGCCGAGGTGTTCACCAACATCCTGAACACCCACGGTCCCGAGGCAGTCGCTTTTTATGGCAGCGGCCAGCTCGATACCGAGACCGTCTACCTGGTCAGCAAGCTCTTCAAGGGCTACCTGGGCTGCAACAACACCGACTCGAACAGCCGGCTGTGCATGGCGGCCGCCGTGGCGGGCTACCGCACGAGCCTGGGCAGCGACGGCCCGCCCGGCTGCTACGAGGACATCGAACTTGCCGATGTGATCCTCATCATCGGCAGCAACATGGCCGAGGCGCACCCGGTCCTGTTCGATCGCATCAAGGCGGCCAAGAAGGCGCGGCCCGGGGTGCAGGTCGTGGTGGTCGATCCGCGGCGCACGCCCACCGCCGCGGCCGCCGACCTGCATCTGGCCGTCGCGCCCGGCAGCGACATCGCGCTGCTCAACGCCCTGGGCCGCCTGCTGGTCATGACCGGCGCCAGCGATGATCGCTTCATCGACCTGCACACCGCCGGCTTCGCGGACTATCGGCAGTTCCTGATCGCCCAGGACTTGCGCGACCTGATCGCCCAGACCGGGCTGGCCCGCAACGATCTCGTGCGCCTGGCGAAGATGATCGCGGCAGCGAAGGGCTTCCTGAGCTTCTACTGCATGGGGCTCAACCAGAGCACGGTGGGGATGTGGAAGAACAACAGCCTCATCAACCTCCATCTGCTCACCGGCCAGATCGGCCGCCCGGGCGCGGGGCCCTTCTCGCTGACCGGCCAGCCGAACGCCATGGGTGGCCGCGAGGCGGGGCTCCTCTGCCACCAGCTTCCCGGCTATCGCACCGTGGAGGACGCCGAGCACCGTGCCCAGGTTGAAGCCTACTGGGGCCGGCGGGCCGGGTCCATTAGCGCGAAGCCGGGGCTCAGTGCCGTCGAGATGTTCCGGGCCCTGGAAAAGGGGCAGCTGAAAGCGATCTGGATTGCCGGCACCAACCCCGCCGTCAGCCTGCCGGACCTGCACCAGATTCGCCGGGCGCTGGGCCGGGCTCAACTCGTGGTGGTGCAGGATGCCTACCATCCCACCGAAACAACTCGGCTGGCGGATGTCATCCTGCCGGTCGCGCAGTGGGGCGAGAAGGAGTGGACCAGCACCAACAGCGAGCGGATGGTTGGCTACAGCCCGAAGCTGTGGGACCCGCCCGGCGAGGCACTGCCCGACTGGCAGATCCTGGCCCGCTTCGCGCAGACGCTTGGCTTGCCAACATTCGATCACGCGTCCGCCGCCGCGGTCTGGGACGAGTTCGTCCCGCTGACGGCGGGCCGGCCGTGCGACATGGCGGGGATGACGAGCGGCAGGTTGCGCGAAGCGACGAGCCTGCAGTGGCCGTGTCCGACCCTGGATCATCCCGGGACCAAGCGCCGCTACCTCGACGGCAAGTTTCCGACGCCCGACGGCCGGGCTCGCTTTGTCATTTGCGACCACCGCGAGCCGCGCGAGTTGCCCGACCACGAATTCCCTTTCGTGCTCACCACCGGCCGGCTCTACACGCACTGGCACACCCTGACGCGAACTGCCAAGGCCGACAAGCTGGTGCGTCGGGAGCCCGGGCCGTTCATCGAGATCAACCCGCAGGACGGCGCAGAACTAGGCGTTGCTGAAGGCGACTGCGTGCAGGTCTCCAGCCGGCGCGGCACCGTGCAGCTGCCGGCCCGCCTGAGCGCCGGCATGTCGCGGCGCATGGTCTTTGTGCCGTTTCACTGGGGCGACCTGTTCGGCGAAGGGAATGCGGCTAACTACCTGACGATCAGTGCCATCGGCCGGGTCGCCAAGCAGCCGGAACTGAAGTTCTGTGCGGTCAGCCTGGAGCGGGTACCGGAGCCACGGACTGGAGCGGGGCCGGAACGCGGGTCGGCGGAGGCCATGGCCCCGGCCGCGGTGCCGCTTGCCCTGGTGGCCTCCAGCGGATGAGTGGACGCGGTAACGACATCAAGGGAAACGCACCGATGCGCATGCGCGACTTCCTGAAGGCCGGCCACACACCCAGCCTGGTGTGCGCCTTCCTGTATTTCGACATCAGCTTCATGGTCTGGGTGCTGCTCGGCGCCCTGGCCAACTCCATCGTGCCGGAGTTCGACCTGTCCGACACGCAAAAAGGCCTCATGGTGGCCGTGCCCTTGCTGGGCGGCGCCGTGCTGCGCATCGTGCTCGGCCTGCTGACCGATCACATCGGCGCGCGCCGGACGGCACTGGGCGGCCTGGTCCTCACCCTGATCCCGCTGTTGCTCGGCTGGCTGTGGGCCGACAGCTTTAGCAAGCTGCTGGTGGTCGGCCTCCTCCTCGGCGTCGCGGGCGCCAGCTTCGCGGCCGCGCTTCCCCTGGCGAGCCGCTGGTATCCACCGCAGTACCAGGGCCTGGCAATGGGCATCGCCGGCGCCGGCAACAGCGGCACCGCCCTGGCGACCTTCTTTGGTCCGCGGCTGGCGGAGGTGATGGGCTGGCACGGCGTCTTCGCTCTGGCCTTGATCCCTGTCGCCCTGACCCTGTTGATCTTCATTGTCTTTGCCAAGGACAGTCCAGCGCAGCCAGCGCCGAAGACGTTGGCCGACTATGCGGCCGTCTTGCACCTGGGAGACACCTGGTGGTTTTGCCTGTTCTACTCGGTGACGTTTGGCGGCTTCGTTGGGTTGGCCAGCTTCCTCAACATCTTCTTCCACGATCAGTACGCGCTCGGCCGGATCGAGGCCGGCACCTTCGCGACGCTGTGCGTGATCGCCGGTTCGTTCCTGCGGCCGGTCGGCGGCTACCTGGCCGACCGCCTGGGCGGCATTCGCATGCTGCAAGTGGTCTACGTGGGTGTCGCCACGATGATGCTTGGCCTGGGGACGCTGCCGCCCTTGGCCGCGGGCACCTTGCTGATGTTTGTGGGCATGGCGCTCCTGGGCATGGGCAACGGTGCCGTCTTCCAGCTGGTGCCGCAACGATTTCCTCGGGAGATCGGCGTCATCACCGGCGTGGTCGGGGCGGCCGGCGGCCTGGGCGGCTTCTGCCTGCCCCTGCTGCTGGGCGGCCTCCGTCAACAAACGGGCAGTTTCGCCGGCGGCTTCCTGGCCTTTGCCCTCGTCGGTGGGGTCTGTGCGGTGGCCCTGTCGCTGGTTAGTCGGCAGTGGCAGGGGACGTTCGTCGCCGATGGCGGTTTGGCTGCCGGGGCGGCCCCGCCGCTGGCGGCAGCCGAAGGGAGTCCTTCGGTGTAAGCCGTTTCCATCCTCTCCCGGCTCGGTGGCCGGAGGGTTCGTCAATCTGGAGTCGTCCATGTACGCCGATGCAATCTTGACCCTGGGGGACCAGGCCGCGGCCAAGCTCAAGGGCCAGCGGCGCTCGCTCACGGGGCACTTCATCCGCTCGATGCTGGCCGGCATGTATGTCGGCGCTGCCATCTTCCTGATCCTCACCGTGGGCGGCTCGCTCGCCAAGGAGTCGCCGGGCACCGTCCGCCTGCTGATGGGCGTCTGTTTCGGCGGCGCCTTGACGATGGTGGTCTTCGCTGGCTCCGAGTTGTTCACCGGCAGCAACCTGGTGCTGACCCTGGGAGTGCTCACGCGCAAGGCCGACGGCAAGGACCTGGTCGTCAACTGGGTCTGGACGTGGCTCGGGAACCTGGCGGGCAGCCTGCTCCTGGCGGTCATGGTCATCCGCGCCGGCCTGCTCGACCCGGAGAAGTTCGCGCCGATCAACGGGTTCGTGCTCAAGGTGGTCGAAACCAAGATGAACTTGCCGGCCGAGCAGCTCTTCTGGCGGGCCGTGCTGGCCAACTGGCTCGTATGCCTGGGCGTGTGGATGGCCGTGCGGGTGCAGAACGAGGCGGCCCGTATCCTGCTGATCTGGTGGTGCATGTTCACCTTCATCACGAGCGGCTACGAACATTCGATCGCCAACATGTTCGGCCTGGCCCTGGGCCTGCTGGTGCCGCACCCCGAAACGATCAGCTGGGCCGGCTACGGTTACAACGTCGGCATGGCGACGCTGGGCAACATCGTTGGCGGCGCCTTCTTCGTGGCGGGCCTGTACTGGCTGGGAAGCCCCGAGGTGCAGGAACGGCTGAAACCCGTGACTGAAGCAACTCCGAGCAGCAACGGCACCGGGAACGGTGTGGCGCACGCGCCGGAACCCGTCCTGCAAGCGCGCTAACCCGAGGGTCCTCTCCATGATCCAGTCATTGCAACGCCCCGCGCTGGTGGTCGTGGGCACCGGCATGGCCGGCGCCAAGGTGGTCGAAGAGGTCGTGGCGCGCGCCCCGGACCGCTTCAGCATCCGCCTGTTCGGCGCCGAACCGCACGGCACGTATAACCGCATCCTGCTCTCCAGTGTCCTGGGCGGTTTCCAGGACCCCCGCCGGCTGTGGATCAATCCGCTGGAGTGGTACGAGAGCCGTGGCATAGGCGTACACGCCGGCGTCAAGGCCGAGATGATCGACCGGCAGAACCAGGTCGTCCTCGGCGGCGGCGGCAAGGTGGCGGAGCCTTACGACGTGCTGGTGCTGGCCACCGGCTCGCGGCCCTTCGTGCCGCCCATGGCCGGGACCAGGCAGCGCGGCGTCTTCGTGTTCCGTAGCCTCGACGACTGCAGTGCCATTGCTGCCTACGCCCAAGAATGCGACCGCGCCGTGGTCCTCGGCGGCGGACTGCTCGGTCTGGAGGCGGCGCGCGGCCTGGTCAGTCATGGACTGGAAGTCACCGTCGTCGAAGTGGCCCCGCACCTGATGGTGCAGCAGCTCGACGCCACGGCCGGGGCGTTGCTGCGCCGCAAGATCGAAGCGCTCGGCCTGGAAATCATGCTGGAAGCCCAGGTTGCCGAGCTGGTCGGCACCGAGGGCCGGGTCACCGGTGTGAAGTTCAAGGACGGCAGCGTGCTCGAGACCGACATGGTCGTCATCAGCTGCGGCATCCGACCCAATGTGGACGAGGCCAAGGCCGCGGGGCTGGCGGTGGAGAAGGCCATCGTCGTCGATGACCAGTTGCGCACCAGCGACCCGTCGATCTTCGCCGTCGGCGAGTGTGCCCAGCATCGGGGGCGGCTGTACGGCCTGGTGGACCCGGTTTACGAGCAGGCCCGCATTGCCGCCGACGTGCTGACGGGAGCGAAGCCGCAGGCGGCGTATTGCGGATCCCGCCTGGCGACGACGCTGAAGGTCATGGACGTGGATCTGGTGTCGATGGGCGACGTGCACGGCGGCGCCGACACGGAGGTGGTCAGCCATCTCGACCCGGCAGCGGGCGTCTACAAGAAGGTCGTGATCCGCGACGGCCGGCTCGCCGGGGCAATCGTCCTCGGCGCGCCGGACGCGGGCGGCCAGCTGCAACGACTGTTCCGGTCCGCGGAACCGCTGCCGGCCGCCGCGCTGGAACTGCTGACCGGGGAGAACGACCGCGATCGGCTCCTGCAAGACAGCGGCACCGACCTGCGCGGGCTGCCCGACGCCACGCAGATCTGCAACTGCAACGAGGTGTCGAAGAAAGAGATCGTCTCCGCGATCGTGGCGGGTCAGTGTACCGTTGCCGCGCTGGGCGAATGTACCCGGGCCGGTACCGGCTGCGGCACCTGTCAGCCATTGCTCGCCCAGCTCATCGGCACCTTTGGCCAGACGCCGGCAGCTCCCGGCAAGACCAAGAACAAAGTCGAGGTCATCAAGGATGAGAAGGACGGGCTGGAGGCCCTGCCGGACATCCTGCGTCTGGCCCCTTCCAACAACTGGCAGGAGCTGACCGAGGCGGACAAGCAGCGCGCCAAGTGGCATGGCTTGTTCTTCCGGCAGCCCACGCCGGGCCACTTCATGATGCGGCTCCGCTTCGCGGCCGGGCGCACCAATGCCAAGCAAATCCGAGTTATCGCCGACCTGTCGGATGAGTATGGCAAGGGCTTCTGCGACCTGACCACCCGGCAGCAAATCCAGCTGCGCTGGTTCACCCTGGCCGACGTGCCGGACATCTGGCAGCGCCTCGAAGCCGTCGGCTTGCACAGCAAGCAAACCGGCATGGACAACGTCCGCGGCGTCATCGGCTGCCCGGCGGCCGGCCTGACCCCTCATGAGCTCCTCGACGCCTCCGCTGTCATCCGGGAACTCGATGCCTTGTTGATCGGCAACAAGGAATTCACCAACTTGCCGCGGAAGTTCAACGTCTCGATCACCGGTTGCCTGGAGAACTGCTGCCACACCGAGACGCAGGACATCGCCCTGGTGCCGGCCTACCGCGAACTGGAAGGTCAGCAAGTCAACGGCTTCAACGTACTGGTCGGCGGCAAGCAGGGCTCGGGCGGTTATCGGCCGGCGACGCCGCTCGATGTGTTCGTCCGCCCGGAAGAGGCGGCGTGGGTCTGCGCCGACATCATCTGTGCCTTCCGCGACCACGGCGCCCGCGAGAGCCGGACGCGGGCCCGGCTCGCGTTCCTGATTGAAGATCGCGGCATTGCCTGGCTGCGCAGCGACGTGCAGCGCCGCCGCGGTGCTGCACTGCTCAAGGCCGGCACCGACCTGCGCAAGAAGCACCACGCCGACCACGTCGGCATCCATCCGCAGAAGCGCCTGGACCGGGAGGCCGAGCCGCTCTTCTACGCTGGCTTCGTGGTGCCGGTCGGCCGGATCACCACCGCCCAGCTACGCGGCGTCGCCGACCTGGCCGAACGCTACGGCACGGGTGAGGTGCGCGTGACGGTGGGTCAGAACCTGATCGTTCCGAACATCCCCGAATCGCGGATCGGTGCCCTGGCCGACGAGCCCCTGTTCAAGGAACTGCCTTACGACCCGTCGCCCATCATGCGCGGGCTGGTGGCCTGCACCGGCAACGATTACTGCGGCCTGGCACTGATCGACACCAAGGGTTACGCGATCGACCTGGCCCGGGAACTCGAACGGCGGACGGATGGCCGCCAGTTGAAACCGCTCACGATCCACTGGTCCGGCTGCCCCGCCGGCTGCGGCATGCACCAGGTGGCGACGATCGGCTTGCAGGGTTGCCGGAGCCGCGTCAACGGCGAGGTAGTGGACGCGGCCCACGTGTGCGTCAAGGGCCAGGCCGGCCCGAAACCGGTGGTGGCCACCGATCTGATGTACGACGTGCCGATCCCGCTGCTTGCCGACGCGCTGGAGCCGCTGGTCTGCTACTTGCCGCGAACGTAGTGACGTCCGTTTGGCTGTAGCCGGGGTCTGTGACCCCGGCGCACCAGCTACCGAAGACCGGCCTCTAAGAGGCCGGCTACAGAAGCTACGGTAGTCCCGCCCATTTGCGGCCGACCCATTCGGCCGTCACGAAGCCGAGGAAGATCAGCAGCGTGGCCCACTCCTGCCAGAGCTTGCGCTCGGTGGGCACGGTGCGCGTCATCACCTGGGATGCCAGCTTGTCGCCCAGTTCCTTGGCATTCTCCGCCGTGTAGACCTGGCCGCCGCTGCGCTGGGCCAGTTCCTGGAGCAGGAGCCAGTTGGTGGACAGTTCCAGGGTTTCGGCGCTCGTCTGCGGCGTCACGGAAAACGATGGCACCTTGTCTTTCAGCTCGGCAATCGACAGGCCGGCGAGCTTGTCGGCCAGGTCCGGAATGGCCAGCTCGATGAAGTAACGCCCGGGCGGCAGGTCGCGGATGCGGCCTTCCAGCAGGCGCGGCTGGGCCTCCTGCGCCTTGAGCGGCACCAGCGCCACGGCTTCCTCGGTCGCGTTCTTGTCGTCGGCGCGGACGATGCGGGCCCCGGCCAGACTGTTGGGCGCGAGCGGCTTGACGTCCTCGCCCAGGCGGACCACGACATCCACTTCGCCCCCCTGCGGATAGACCGGCTCGCGCGTGCCGAAGCGGACGTGGTCGTTGCCGGCGATCAACGGCTTGTCCGAGGCCGCCCAGCGAATGACCTGCCCCCAGAAGCGGTGATGATAGGTATCGCCCACCTTGTAGCGCCAGCGCCAGGTGCTGTCGAGGCCGACGTACAGCACCCGGCCGAAGCCGTAGTTTTGCCGGACGATCAACGCCCGCCGCCGCGCCGGGTCGTCCGAGGCCGGGCCGCGGTCGGCCGCCGGCGGCGCGGCGGCCTGGCCGGCGCCCGACGGCACGCGGTCGTCGGAGAACGATGCCAGCGGCACTGCGCCCGGTTTGCAGTCGCCGATAATCGCCCAGTAGTGCGGCGGCAGCAGGTGCCAGCGTTCGCGGCTCTTATCCGGTGTCGCGTCCATCTCCAGGAAGCGGGTGCGTTGGCCCTCGTCGGTCAACTGCACCTGAAAACCGTTGGCCGAGTCGAAGGGCCGCGGATTCATGATCGGCAGCAGCTTGAGCAGCGGATCCAGTTCCTCGGCGAGAGCCCCAGGCGGCGCCGCAGCGGCGTAGGCAAGCGGCAACGCCCGCTTGCCGGCCACCATCACCAGGGTGCCGCCGCGCTCCGCCACGTACTTTTCCAGCCGGGCCCGGTCGGCCGGCGGCAACTGGCCCGGTGCCACGTCGCCCAGGACGATGCAGTCGAAATCCGCCAGCGCGTCGGCGCCGGCCGGCAGCTTGAGCGACGGGTTGCCCAGCTTCTCCAGCTCCTGTTCGGGCAGCTTGCCCAGCCGCGGCTGCTGGAAGACGACCTTCTTGAGCAGCATGGTGCGGTCGCGGGCCAGGGCGCTGGCCAGGTAGTGGTACTCGTAGCGTGCCTCGCCGTCGATCAGCAGCACCTTGGCCTTGTCGTCCACCACCCGGATGACGAACTGGCGCTGGTTGTTGTCGGTGCGGACCTTCTTACCATCGGGGCCGGTCGCTCCGGGAAGCTGCTTGGCCGTCACCTTCATCGTCTGCGTGCCGAGCTGGTTGGGGCGCACCGTGAAGGTGCGGATGTAAGCGCGGTCGGAGCCGTCGTGCTTGATGCGCTGAGTCAGCGGCGGCTGGCCCGGGCGCTCCAGCTCGACCAGGATTTCCTGCGCCGGCAAGCCGGTGACCAGGACGCGCGCTTGCACATCGACATCGACGTCCTTGAAGATCGTGGGCAACGCCTTCACTTCCGGGACCGCGATCATCGGCGGCGATTCGCGGGCGCCCAGAGCGATCGGATACACCGGGATCTTTTGCTTGCCCAGCTCGACGGCGCGCGGTACCGGCGACGGCCCGTGATTGTGCTGCCCATCGGTGAGCACGACGATGCCGAGCACCTTGCCCGGATCGGCGCTGGTGCGTTCCAGCACGCGGTTCAGCGGCTGCTTGAGATCGGTGCCGGCCCCTGGCGCGGGGGGGGCGGCGAACAGGTCGTCGGGCCGGTCGGCCTTCACTTCCCAGAGGTCCTGGGCGAAGCCGTCCAGTTCGAGCTGGTGTTTGGCGGCAATGGCCTGGAGGAGGCCGCTGTCGCCCGTCAGGATGCGCCGGGCCATTTCGGTGCGCGTCACCTCGTCCACCCGCTGGCAGACCTTGTCGTGCAGCCGGCGCCGCTCCTGCTCCAGTTCCTGGCGGCGCGGAGCGTCCTGCGGAAACTCGTCGGCCGCCACCCAGACGGGGTTGCCCTTCTCCTGGTACTGCTTGATCCAGGCATCGAGCTGCGCGTCCGGAGCGAGGTCGGCAGCGAGCTGCAAAGCACGCGCCAGGCGCAGCTTGTCCAGCGGCGGCCGCTGCGGGTCGGCAACATTCATGCTCAGCGAGCGGTCCAGGGCGACAAACACCCGGCTCGGCGTCTCCACGCTGGTTTCGCGCGCCAGCACCGGCTGTAACAGGGCGATGAACAGCAGCAGACCAAGGACCACGATCCGCAGCGTGAGCAGCGTGATGGCCGTGCGCCGCTGAATGAGCTTCATCTCGTAGCGGTACAGCCAGAGCACCAGGGCCAGCGGCACCAGCGCCAGCAGGATCAGCCCGACCTGGGCGGCCCAGTGAAACTCGGCCCAGCGCGGCGTCATCATCAACGACATGTGCGGAAAGGGCAGGGGGATGCTGAACATGAAGCAACCTCGGAGGGCGGGGTGGGGCAGGCTCTGCTGCGCGGTGCCGGTCGGCGACACCCAATCTGCCAATCGTAAACCATTACCGGCTCGTTGGGAACCATGCGGCCGCGGAATTGGCCGAGTGCTTGGCCTACGTAGAGCCTGGGCCCCAGCACGCGACCAGACGGCCCTCCTTTCGCGGCCGGTCCATTTTTCGGTTTACCCGGAAAGGGCAGATTCTCCCGGAAAGGTCAACTTAATGAAACAGGCCGCAATGCCCGATAAACCTCCAAAGGGCGTGCGTTCGCGCCGCTGCGCAGTTCGCATGCAATCCGTGCAGCTTGCCGAGAACACCGATTTTCTCCGAGTCCGATCGGGAAACCTCGAGGTTCGCATGAAGAAGTCCTACCTGGCCAGCATGGCTGCTTTGTTTCTCTGGGCCGGCATCTCCCTGGGTCAAGGCCCGGCAGCTCCGCTGGTGCCGCCACTGGACAGGGCCGTCGATTATTCTCCCGATGGGCACCCCGGCTCGTGCTGCGTTGGCGAAGGCTATGCGACCCACGGCGTCGTGAGCGCCGAGGCCGAGTATGTCCTCTGGTTCCTGGCCAATGCCCACGACTCCTTTCCCGTGGCGGCCACCGGTCCGCTCGGCGCCCCGGGCACGCGGATCCTCGGCGCCATCGGCGACGCCGAGCACGAAAAGGATGAACCCGGCTCGGGCGGCCGCTTCAGAATCGGCTACTGGCAAACGCAGGAGAATCCCTGGGTGCCAGGGGGCATTCGCGATGTCGGCGTCGAGGCGGTGGTGTTCTTCGTCGGCCAGCGCTCGGTGGACTTCGCGGACAAGTCTTCATCCACGATCTTCCGCCCGTTCTTTGACGTGAACCACCAGGCGCCGTCCGGGTTTGTCGTGTCGTTTCCCGGCCTGGCTTCCGGGGCGGTCCGCGCGCACTCCCAGGCCGACCTGTGGGGCGCCGAGGCCAACGTCTGGAAGAACGTCGGCTTTACCTGGCCGGGCACCAACGGCAGCGTCGATATGATGGCGGGCTTCCGCTACCTCGACCTGAATGAGCGCATCGACATCGGCTCGGTGACAGCGTTCAACCCGAGCCTGGCCGCCTTCCCGGCGTTCCTGCCGTTCGCGGGGAACACGCTGCAAGTAACCGATAGCTTCTCGGTGCACAATCGCTTCTACGGCGGCCAGGTCGGCATCACCGGGAAATGGTGGCCGGCCGGCCACGTCCTCGTGGAAGGGACGTTCAAGGTCGCCGTCGGCACCACCAGCGAGAATCTGCTCGTCGCGGGCGGCCAGCTGCGAACGCTCCCCGATGCCACCAGCGTGTCCTCGCCGGCCGGCCTCCTGGCCTTGCCGTCGAACATCGGCAGCCATCACATCAACAAGTTTGCCCAGGTTCCCGAGCTGAGTCTGAAGTTGTCGGCCCCGGTGGCGAGCCACGTGACGGTGTCGGCCGGGTTCTCCGCAATGTACTGGAGCCGGGTCATGCGCCCCGCCCAGCAGATCGATCGCGACCTGGACGTTCGCCAGATCCCGAATTTCCCGGGTGCCGCGTCGGCGCCGCCCACCGGTTTCGGCCAGCCCGACGTCTCCTTCCGGCAATCGGACCTGTGGGCGCTGGGCATCAGTGTCGGCGTGGGCATCAACTGGTAAGCGGCGCAGCCGGCTTTGCGTCAAAATCCGAAATCCGAAGCGCGAAATCCGAAACAAATCCGAATGACCGAAGCAGCAAACGCAATCCAAATTGATTCCGCGTTTGGGTTTCGGAGCTTTGGTATTCGGATTTGTTTCGGGTTTCGGATTTCGGATTTCGAGCTTCGGATTTTGCGGCGAAGCCCGTCAAGCGCCCAGCAACCGGCCGTAGCCGCGGCAGTGGTAGCACTTGCCGTTATCGTTGCAGTTGGCGCAGCGGGCCGTGGAGATCGTGGCGTTGTCCAGGGCGACGAACCGTCGCCAGCCCCACACACCGCCGCGGAGGCCGAGAAACAGGTACGCGAAGAAGCTCCGCACGCCGCCGCCAAGGGCCGCGCCGTGGTAGTCGGCCCCCTTGCCGCCACAGGTCGGGCACGTGCCGGAACCCTGGCAGCGCGGGCAGAGCGGCAGCTTCGCGAACGCGTCACCAGTCGGCACGCCGTCGTCCGGGTTCCACGCTCCGCCTGGACCGACATACTTCTGAGAATTGAGCGCAACCGGCGGCGCACTGGGGATGTCGAGCTTCTGCCCACAGTGCGGACACGGGTAGAGCTTGCCCGCGGCACTGTCGGGAACGTCGAACCCCTCGCCGCACGCACAGCGCACAATGATGGCCATGACCGACTCCGCCGTTGACGCGAGGGGGGACAACCGGACCGGGCTTCTGGAGGTTATTCGCTGCCGGGCACCGCCATTCTAAGCGGAAAGCCCGAAATCTGGAACAGACGGGGGCGCAACCGTTTTCCCAGACCGGGGCATTTCTACCTGTACGACTTGCAACGTGCGTGCGAGCCGCGACTGCCGTGCCGACCGTACCACTTCCCCGTTCGCGCTGCTTGACCTCTCCATCCAATCCTCACCGAGTTCCCTGCGTAGCCAGACCGATAGAAGCAGCGAGCGGGAGGGTCGTGCATCGACGCACGCCCAGAAAAGGACTTCCGGAGGAAAGGATTTTTCCATGAAGCGTAAATGGGCAGGATGCCTGGTCGTTGCCCTGGGACTGTCCGCCGGTGGAGCTCGCGCCGGCGAGGGCACCATCTCTGTCCCGGCCGCCGAGACAGTCGCGCCGGGTGCGAAAGTGGTTGCCGCCGAACCGCCGGCCGCCGGCAAGCCGGCCGCCGCGCCGGTGCTCGTGCCGCCTGGTCCAGGCCCGGCTTATGTGCCTGGCGACCATGACCATGGCTGCCTGGCCGAGGAGAGCCACGGCGACGGCGGCAACGCTTACGCGCGGGTGGAATACCTGTTGTGGTGGATCAAGGAAACCACGCTGCCCCCGCTGGTGACCACCGGGTTCGCTACCGCCGCCCCGGCCGGCGCGATCGGTCAGCCCGGCACCAACGTCCTCTTCGGCGGCCACGAGGGCCCGACCGATGGCTTCAGCGGCGGCCGTGTCACCGCCGGCGTTAGCATGGGCGGCGGCCTGGGCATCGAGGCCAGCTACTTCCAGCTCGAGGAGAAGTCGCAGGGCTTCAGAATCGCCAGCAACGGCGACCCGACCGGCAACACCACCATCATTGCGCGCCCGTTTTTCAACACGACCACCGGCCTGCAGGACGCGCTCTTGCTTAGCGGTCCTGGCGTGGCGGGTACCGTCCATGCGGCCCTGTCGCACCGGTTCCTCGGCGCGGAGGCCAACGCGCGGTTCGGCGCCGGCAGCGACTGCGGCAACATGCGGATCGCCGCTCTGGCCGGTTTCCGCTTCCTGTCGCTGGACGAGAGCCTGAACATCGACGACGCGTCCGGCGCCGTCGTACCCACAACCTTTCACTTCGGCGAATTCGAGAGCTTCGCCACTCGCAACCGCTTCTACGGCGGCCAGGTCGGCATCGATGCCGAGTTCCGCAGCAAGCGGGGCCTGTTTGCCGGCGCCACCGCCAAGGTCGCCCTGGGTTGCAACGACGAGTCGGTGAATATCAACGGTGCCACGGCCCTGTTCGTGCCGGGTCTGGGCACCACGACATCCGACACGTCGCTCTTGACCGGCCCGAACAATCACGGCTCGCACACGCACACGGAGTTCACCTGGGTGCCGGAAATCAACCTGCGGGTTGGTTTCGCCCTGGGTCACGCCGTCGAGGTGACGGTCGGCTACAACTTCATCTACATCGGCGACGTGGCCCGCCCGGGCAACTTCATCGACCTGACCAACTCGGCCCCGCTGCTGGCGCCGACGACGGCTCATCCCGCTTTCCCGGGTTTCTCGAGCAGTGACTTCTGGGCGCAGGGCATCAACGTCGGCGTGGGCGTGCGGTTCTAAGCGACTGGACCTGGACGACCAGGCTGAGCGAAAAAGGGCGGCGCGGGATCAGTTCCCGGGCCGCCCTCTGTCATTGAAGGTGCATCCGTGACGTCGCTGCTCCGGCTCAAGGAGCGGGCGCCTTGACCTCCAGGAAGTAGGCCTGGCTAACCGTGTCACCCAGAACGTCGGTAGACGTCACCGTGAAGTTGACAGCGCCCACCGCCGTGGGGGTGCCGGTGACCGTCACGGTGTTGCCGACCAGCTGGATCGTGATCCCGGCCGGGGCAAAGCCGGCAGTGATCGTGAATTTCGTCGTGATGGTGGTCGCCGGGGAGCCGGTAAAGCTCGGCGTGATGGTCTTGCTGTAGGCCGTGCCGACGGTGCCCGCCGGCAAACTCGTCGGGGCCAGCGCCAGCGAGTTCTTGATGGGTTTCGAGGCAAAGACGCTCACCGGTAGACCCAGCGACAGGACCGGGAAGTTGGCCGGGCCATCGAACTGCAGTTTCACCGAGAGCGGCGCTGTGGCGCTAAACGTATTGGTCCCTGCGGTCTTCTGAGAAGTGAAAGTCAGCTCGAAGAGGTTGTTACCAAGTGACTGCGAACCCTCGAACTGAGCCTTCCCAAAGCTGGCGCTCTTGATCGTCAGATTGGAATAGGCCGCAGGAAGCGGGTTGAACTTGAGGAAGATGTTGATGGTCTGAGTCGTCGTCGTGGTCCCGCTCACCGTCGTCGTGATCGAGACCGGGTTGAAGTTTTCAATGGTCAGCGTGGTGCCAAACACACCCGCGGACGTCGGCAGCGCCGGCGAGTAGCTGGCGGCAATGGGCAGCTTTGTGGTGCCGGCCAGCGGGTTGACGGGTGCCACCGAGGGGCTGACGGCTGGCGCAAAGTTGCCAAGCACGCTGCCGTGCAACGCCGACGGCACGTCACGCGTCTCCAGCTGCTCAAAGGCCGGGCGAAACTTATGGGAAGCCGCGGAACGACGGGCCGACGCGGCAGGAGTCTTGCGCTGAATCCAGGCAAGCCAACCGGGAACAAGCATGGTGCCACTCCTCTGTGGGGTAAGGGTCTGAACGGCCAGTCAGGGCCGAATACCAGGAAGCGGACCGGCCGCCCGTGGCGTTGCGCCGCCGGGTCGAGTTCCGAGCCACCGGAACCTGGGCAGTCCGCACAAAGTTTCACGCTATTTTGATATGCGAATGGTGGAAGGCAATACTTCGCCCCATGAAAAGATGGTGAAGAGGCGCAAGCTCGACCGCACAGATGGTCCGGCGACCACGGTTCTTGCGGAAGCCAGCGAATCTTTTCGGACCGTCCCGCTTTCTCCAGGGCAGGCATGCCCCTCGACGGCCCTTCCCGGTTGTTCGGCTCAACCCGATTTCTCCGAACACCCGATAACCCAGGCAGTCTCCCGGGCTCCGCTCCCAGGGTAGTGGGGTATCAGGCACAAACCAGGAGGATTCGCCAATGGGTCGGCTCTCACTCACCTTGACGGTCGCGCTCATTGCAGTCGGGTCGAGCCCGGCCGAGCCACCCGCAGCCGATCCGGCGCACCCGGTGCCGACTGCCCATGAGACGCCGGCCAAGCATAGCAGCCTGCGCGACCACCTGCACTGCTGGCTGCACGGCAGTGAAGCTGAGAAGCCGGCCGCCCACGGCTGCACCACGCGTCCCTATCCCTTTGTGACGACGCCGCCGGTGCCCGTCAGCCGAACCACAACCTACGAGCGCTTCGGCTTCGGCTGGGGCATCAATGGCGCCGGCGGTCTTCCCGGGTTGCCGGCCGTCAATCTGGTCGGCGGCAGCTGGTGGTGAGAGCGTCCGGCACGGGACCACCCACCGCGGCGTTCTTCTCTTCCTCTCCCGGAAATGAAGAACGGAGAACCGAGAACCGAGAACGGAGAATGCAAGGTTCATTCTTCATTCTCGGTTCTCGGTTCTCCGTTCTCCGTTCTTCATTTCTTCCAGAACCCTAGCGTTCAGCTTCGTCTTCCGCACGCCCCACCGTCGGAAAACTGCTCTTTACTCCCATCGCGATATTGCCTATGAGGGCCGCCCCGAAATCGACAATTCGGCGGCGGGCCTGCGCGGCCACCGCTGCGCGTGGACAAAGACCGGGTTGGGTCTGCACGGGACCGGATCCGTTCCGGGGTGGGCGCGGTCAACCCGTCAGAAGGGGGACGTACCATGAATCGCCTTCGCTTGTGGGTCGTGGGCGCGCTGGCTCTGGGCTGCCCTGTGGTCTGGGTGTGGGCCACCGAGCCGACACCCTGGTCCCCGAATCCTCGACCGGCGGCACCGCTGGCCGATGGCCCGGTTCTGGTTCCTCCCGCGTCTGCGGCCGACAGCGGCCCGGACATCCGCATGCCCGAGGGCCGGGAAACCGCCGGTCCAGAACTGCCGGCGCCGCAGCCTGCCCGAGCGACGCCGCTGCAGCCCGTCGGCCCCCCGCCCATTCGGCACGCTGCGCCATCGATCTGGCCGGTCCAGGCAGTCCTTCCGCGGGCGGAGAGGGAGGCCCGTCCCGAAGCGGCCGGCCCCGCGCCGGCGCCGTTGCCTGACCTGATCCCGCCCGGCTACACGATCACCGGCTGGAGCTGCGTGCCGTCCGAAAATCCACCCGAACCAGCGGCACCGCATCCGGCTGCCCAGGTGACGCCGGCTCCGTCGGCAGTCGTGCAGGTCCCGTACACCGTGGCGGCGCCGGCGCACAGCATGCCTGCGGAGATGCCCGCGTATCTTCCCGACCCGCCCGCACCGAAACCGGTCGTGGAAACACCCCGGGCCGAACCCGCACAACTCCCCGAGTTGGTGCCGACCGCGCGGATGGCCGAGTTGAAGTCGCCTGCAAGCCCGGACTGCGAGCCCGCCGCAGCGCCACCGCCGCCAGCTTCGCCCGCGATGGCGGGAGCAGTAAAGCCCCCGCGACCCGTGGCGCAACCGGTGGCCGACGTCGCCCCGCCGAGCCCCAGCTGGCCGACGCCCGTTCCGGAGGCGGTTGTGCCGGCCGGAGAGAGGGTGATGCCAGTCGAGAATCCGACAGCGGCTGCCGAGAAACCGTTGCCCATCATCGAGCGGCCGGTGCCGGTTGCCGAGCGGCCCGTGCCGGCGCCTGAGCCGATTGTCCAGTCCGCGGCGAAACCGATGCCGATAGTGATCCCGACTGTGCCGCCGGTGGACCCGTGGCAGAGCCCGTATCCGGCGTTCGGCCCGCCGCAGACGCAGACACAGATGCAGACGCCGGCGCAGACACCGGCACCGATGCCGGCGCAGATACCGGTGCAAACACAGACGCCGGCACCGACACCGGCCCCGGCTCCGCCGGCCCCGCCCGTGCCGGCCGCTCTTGCTGCTCCCGAAGCGGTCCGCCCGGCCGCCCTGCAGGCCAACTCGCAAACGGTCAATGCGACGCCATTGAGCACCTTTGCGGCCGAGCCGGCGCGTCCCGGCGACGCAGATATTGAAGCCCGCATCCAGCTCTGCCACGCCCGCCAGTTGTTCTTCGCGGGACGGATGGAAGAGGCCCGGCAGATTGCCGTCAAGCTCGGCACCAGCCTCGGGGCCCACTGGGGGCGCAATGAGGACACTCCGGACAAATTGATTGAGGACATCCACCAGGCCTGCCTGCGCCGCGACCGCGAGGCGTCCTCGCAGGTCCTGGCCGAGGGCCGCAAGCTCTATCAGCAGGGCAAGCTCGACGAGGCCGAGAAGCGCGCCCTGTCCGCCGCACAGCTCCACGGTCCGTACAGCCTCTTCGATCTGGGCGATCGGCCGGACCGCCTCCTGCGAGACATCGCCGTTGCGCGGTCGCGCGGTCGGTCCACAGCGGGTGCCAAGTCGGTCAGTGTGCCCGTGCCGGCCGTTCGCGAGACGGCGCCGGTCGCCGGGGACGCGGCCAAGTTGCCGACGGCACCGCGCTCCGTGCAAGCCGTGGCACCGAAGATCGGGCCCGACGGCGCGCCGGCCGGCACCCCGTCGGTGGCGGCAAAACCGCCCGCGCCGGCCCCCGAGATCATGACGGTCGCCGCCATGGCCAGCGTGCCGACCGAGGCCGCGGCGCCGCCAGCCGCCCCGACCCTGGGCACCGTGTTGCCGGACATGCTGCCGACGGCGGACCCCTTTGCGCCCGCCGCCTTGCAGATGACCACCGGCGTCGCCGAATCGACGCCGGGCCCCGGGCCTGGCGCGGCCGAGGAGGGCGTGATCTTCCAGACTCCGCCCCCACCGGCGCGAATGCCGATCGGCCCTCCGGGCCCCGGCGGTCCTACGGTGCTGGCGGAGGAGGCTGCTCCGACGTCACGGCCGGCACCCAAGGAAGCTCCAGCGGGAGCTGCCCCGGCGCCGGCGCAGTCGGTTGAGTCCGGCTGCCATGGCGACGGCATGGGCTGCTGCACATCGATGGTGAATTGCTGTGAGCAGTGCTGCTCCAGCGCGCGTATCACCGCCGAGGTCGGGATGGCCTTCCTCTGGCCCTACTGGCGCAACAACCCGGCGTTCGTGACGGTGACGCCGGGCGCCACGCCGATCTTCCGCCAGTTCGATTTCGACTACGGCGCGCAGTTCGTACCGCAGCTTGCGGTCGGTGTGCACTCAGCCGGCGGCATCGGCCTCCGCCTGGGCTGGTGGGGCTTCGTCTCCTCGAATAGCCGATCCGCCGAGGGGCCCGCGTTCAGCGCGGCGCCCTTGGGCCTGGAGGTGCTCGCCGGGCCGGCCCAGCGCCTGGCAGCCCTCAGCGACCTGCACTTCAGCGTCTGGGACATGGAGGTGACCGAGGAACTGCGCTTTTCGCAGTGCTGGCTCCTGGTGACGGGCGGCCTGCGCCATGCCCACCTGGCCCAGAACTACAAGGTCCTGACGGCGGACGCGGCCGGTGTACGGGACAGCCTGAACTCCGGTCACAACTTCGACGGCATCGGTCCCACGGCATCGTTCGCCGCCAACCGCTGGGTCGGCAGCACGCCCCTCTACGTCTATAGCCAGGTGCGCGGCTCGCTGCTGTTCGGTACCGCCAAGCAATCGGCCGGCGTGATCGGCGGCGGCGGCGCCTTGCCCGCCCAGGCTGCCACCTCGACCGACACCATCCTGCCGGTTGCGGAGATCGAGCTGGGCGTCGGCTCCAGCGTCGAGGTGGGCCCAACCCGCGTGTCGCTCCGCTCCGGCTTGCTCGGCCAGGCCTGGTTCGACGCCGGCAGCTCTTCAAGGTCCACGGTGCAGGCCGGGTTGCCCGCGACGGTGACGGACGCCACGCTCGGCCTGCTCGGCTTCACCATGCGGGCCGAAGTGGAGTATTGATCGGCGCCAAAATGTTGTGGAAGCGATTTCTGCACGGTCGAGTCCTCGACCGTGCTTTCTTGCGCAGTGGCCTGTCTTACTACAACAGAGGAAGCGTACTTGCCGGACATTCGCCATGAGCACGCTCTCGTTCACGGGCTGGGCGGCGGTGGGCGCCGCGGCGCTGGCGCCGGTCGGCGCGCTCTTCGGCGCCGCGGCCGGGGCCCTGGCACGCGCCAGTGGCCGGGCACCGGGCGGAGCGCTGGGCAAGGGGGTCGCCCAGGCCCTGGCGCGCCTGGCGCGGCGCGAATTCACGCCGGCCGTCACGGGGGCCATTGTCGGCGGGGTGGACGGCGCCGTCTTCCTGAGCGTCGTCGGTCTGGTGGTCGGATTGGTGGCCGGCTACGGCGGCGCGGCTCCTGATCCGAGCATTGTGGTGATCGCCGTGGTCGCTGTCACGCTCCTCGCCGTGACCGCGGTCGGCCTGGGAATGCTGGCGCACGGCCTGGAGCGCGGCGGGATGCGCGGCCTGGTCTTCTTTTCCACGATCGGCATCGGTGGGCTGCTGGGCTTGACGGTCGGCGGGCCCGTCGGAGCCCTGGAAGGGCTACTGCTGGGCATCCTGATCGGTGCGCTCGGCATGACCTTGCACGGCCGGGAGAGACCCGTCAAGCGCCCGGTCGAGGAAGAGCCTCCTTCCACGGCGCCGCGCTGAGCACTTCGTAGCTTCGCACCTGTCACCAACCCGACGCGCAGTGTCACGAGCCCGACGCGCCAGCAAGGGAGTGATTCCCTTGCTGGCGCGTCGGGCTCGTTAACATCTTTTCCGCCGATGCGTTCGCTCAGAACACTTGCCGCACCACCTCGCCGCGGCTGATGGGGTGGGGTCGGCCGAGCGTATCGTGGATCTCGGTGTCGGGCGCGTAGCCCAGGGCGTGGAAGATGGTGGCGGTGAAGTCTTCGGGACGCACCCGGCCGTCCTTCGGTTGCTCGCCGTTGCGGTCCGAGGCGCCGATGACCCGGCCGCCCTGCACTCCGCCGCCGGCCAGTGCGGCGGAGTAGACGTGGCCCCAGTGGTCGCGGCCGCCGGCGCCGTTGTGCTTCGGCGTGCGGCCGAACTCGCCCATCCACACCACCAGCGTTTGATCGAGCAGGCCGCGCTCCGACAGGTCTTCGAGCAAGGCCGAATACGCCTGGTCCATGATCGGCATCAGGAATTCCTTGCACGCCTGGGCGTTGGACGCGTGCGTGTCCCAGCCACCCTGGTTGAGCTTCTTGTCGATGCGCGTCCAGTTCACCTGCACCATCGCCACGCCGGCCTCGACCAGGCGGCGGGCCAGCAGCAGGCTCTGGCCGAAGCGTGTGTGGCCATAGCGGTCGCGCATGATGGCCGGCTCCTGGCTCAGGTCGAACGCCCGGCGGGCAGTCGGCGTCCGCACCAGGTCAAAGGCCTGGCGCGACAGATCATCGTAGCGGCCGGTCGTGATGCCACGATCGAGGCGGTCGAGGTGCTGGTTGACGGCGCCGAGGAGCGACTTGCGGCCGTCGAAGCGTAGGGCCGGCACCTCGTCGGGTAGGGCCAGGGAGTTGATCTTGAAATCGGGCTGCGTGGGGTCGCACATCAGCAGCCAGGGATCGGCCTGGCGGCCGAGCCAGCCGGCGTCCTGGCCGGGCCAGGGGATGTTGCCGTCGTTCCAGATATGTTCCGGCACCGTGACGACCGACGGCATCTGGCGATTGGCCGGGCGCAGCTTCTTGACGATCGCCCCCACCGACGGGTAGTCGTTGGGCGCTCCGGGCCGGGCGTTTTCGACCTGCGGCGGCTTGTGCGGCTCGCCGGTGAGCATGTAGTAGCCGCTGGAGGAGTGGGCATTGTCCCGGCTGGAGAGAGCGCGGAGCACGCAGCACTTCTCGGCCAGTCCGGCAGTGCGCGGCATCAACTCGCCGACCTGCAGGCCGGGCACGCGCGTGGCAATCGGCTTGAACGGGCCGCGCACGATGTCCGGGGCCTCAGGCTTGGGGTCCCAGGTTTCGTGCTGCGGCGGACCGCCGAGCAGACACATGAGGATGCACGACTTGGCCTTGCCGAAGGCTCGCCCCATGCCGTCGCCCGGCACAGGGTTGGACCGCGCGTGCACAAGGTTCGGCAATGACAGGCCAAGCATGCCGAGACTGCCGACGCGCAGCCACTCGCGGCGCGTGAGGCCATCGCACAGCCGATAGCCGGCAGGGTCATGAATCGTGAGCATGGGGCTTCCCCTGAACAGTGGGCGCTCTTGAAGGCGCCCGGAAGGTTGCGGGCGGCGGGTTACCCAGCGGATGTTACCGGTTGACTCTCCTCTTCTTCTCGATCCTCGGCCTGGCGGAGCAGTTCCACGACCACGTCCAGGTGGTCGCGCATGGCGCGCTCGGCAGCATCCGGGTCGCCGGCACGCACGGCTTCCACGATGGCGCGGTGGCCGCGGTAGGTCGTCTCCGGGTCGCGTTTCCGCGGCGCGGCGCCCGTGATGCTCGCCATCACGAACTCCTGAACCACATCCATGACGTTGCCCATCAGCTCGTTGCCAGTCAGGTCGAGGAGCTTGCGGTGGAACCGCAGATCCAGCGGGAACGCCTCGGCATAGCTGAGGTCCGGCCGGCGGATCTCCTCGCAGAGCGCTGCCAACTCGACCACATCGTCTGGCGTGGCCCGGAGCGCGGCAGTGCGCACGGCTTCGCACTCGATGGCCCGCCGGAACTCCGCGAACTGCAGCAACTCGCGCGGCGAGATCGCCATGGCGCTGCGGACAAGCTTAGCACAGTTGAGCAGACTGCCGGGGTCGCCCACGAACATGCCGCGGCTGCCGCGCACGCTGACCAAGCCCACTGTCTCCAGTCGGCCGATCGCTTCGCGGAGCACGGTACGACTGACTTCCAGCTGCTTGATGAGCTCCGTTTCAGTCGGCAGACGGTCGCCCGGGCCGAATTGGCCGTCCGTGATGAGAGCGCGGATGCGCTCCACCACCGTGTCAACCAAGGATTTCCGGCGAACCGGCTGCATGCGGACCACGAATCCATCCTCAACGCAGTACGATCATCACTTCATCATACCATCGTACCATCCGTCTTGTCCGGGTCAACAGAAAAAGTGCGCGATTCCGGATCAATGAGGGGGGGCTCTACGCCAGAGCGCTGGCGGCGGGGTGAAGGGGGTCCTGGCGGCCGGCGTGGTCAGCTTTCGGTCGATCACGGTTTAAGACGAAGGGGAGCCACGGTTAAGATCGTGTAGCAAAAAGTGCAGAAAAGCGGTTTAATAGTAGACGAAAGAGTATACGTTCCTAGAATGACCCCCGCCGGCCAGCTGGCCAGAAGGCGAGGACGCATGAAAATCAGCTCCCAGGAGGAATATGGTCTGCGCTGTCTGCTCCGCCTGGCTCGGGCGGAGGAAGGGCAGTCGCTGACCATCCCCGAGGTGGCGGCCAGCGAGGGGCTGTCGGCAGCCTACGTCGCCAAGTTGCTTGCCGTGCTGCGCCAGGGGGGCCTGATCGAAAGCGTACGGGGCCGGTCGGGCGGTTACCGTCTGGCGCGAGCCCCGGCGGAGATCCACCTGGGAGCGGTGATGATGGCGCTGGGCGAGCCGCTCTTTGAAGACGCGAATTATTGCGCCCGCCACCCGGGGACCGAGACCGACACCTGCGTGCATCTCGGGAACTGCACGCTCAAGGCACTGTGGCAAACGCTCGACCTGTGGATGCGCCGAGCGCTGGATCAGATGACGCTGGCCGACTTGCTGCAAAGCGGCGGCCGGGTCACCGAGCTCTTGCGGGCCCGGCTGGCGGAAGCGGTGCTGGAAGCCGATCCGTCGCCGCTCATCACGCTGACGGCGGTTGCCCGGAGCTGAACGCGAACGGTTGGGAGACCGAGGAGATCATGAGTACTGCGACCAGCACGATCGAGGAATTCGCCAAGCGCGAATACAAGTGGGGCTTCGTGACGGATATCGACGCGGAGACGCTGCCGCGCGGCCTGAACGAAGAGATCATCCGTCTCATTTCCGCCAAGAAGCAGGAGCCCGAGTGGCTGCTCGAATGGCGCCTCAAGGCCTATCGCCACTGGCTGACGATGGCCGAGCCGACCTGGCCCAACGTCCATTACCCGAAGATCAACTACCAGGACATCATCTACTACTCGGCTCCCAAGCCGAAAAAACAGCTTCAGAGCATGGACGAGGTCGATCCCGAGCTGCGCAAGACCTTCGAAAAGCTCGGCATCTCGCTGGAGGAGCAGATGCGCCTCTCCGGCGTGGCGGTCGATGCGGTTTTCGACTCGGTCAGCGTGGCCACCACCTTCAAGGAGAAGCTGGCCGAGCTGGGTATCATCTTCTGCTCCTTCTCGGAAGCGGTGCGCAACCATCCGGAGCTGGTGCGCAAGTACCTCGGCAGCGTGGTGCCTTACAACGACAACTATTTCGCGGCCCTGAACTCGGCGGTCTTCAGCGACGGCTCCTTCTGCTACATCCCCAAGGGGGTGCGCTGCCCGATGGAGCTGTCCACCTACTTCCGCATCAATGCCGCGGAGACCGGGCAATTCGAGCGGACCCTGATCGTGGCCGAGGAAGGAGCCTACGTCAGCTACCTCGAAGGCTGCACCGCGCCGATGCGCGACACCAACCAGTTGCACGCCGCCGTGGTAGAGCTGGCCGCGGTCGGCGACAAGTCGCAGATCAAGTACTCGACGGTGCAGAACTGGTACCCCGGCGACAAGGAAGGCAAGGGTGGCATCTATAACTTCGTGACCAAGCGCGGCGCCTGTCGCGGCCGGGGCTCGAAGATCAGCTGGACGCAGGTCGAAACGGGCTCGGCGATCACCTGGAAGTACCCGAGCTGCATCCTGCAGGGGGACGACTCGGTCGGCGAGTTCTACTCGGTGGCCCTGACCAACAACTACCAGCAAGCCGACACCGGTACCAAGATGCTGCACATCGGCAAGAACACCAAGAGCACGATCGTCAGCAAGGGCATCAGCGCCGGCCGGGGGCAGAACAGCTACCGTGGCCTGGTCAAGGTCCTGAAGGGCGCCGTCAACGCCCGCAACTACTCGCAGTGCGACTCGCTGCTGCTGGGCGACAAGTGCGGCGCCCATACCTTCCCATACATCGAGGTGCGCAACCCGACCGCGAAGGTGGAGCACGAGGCGAGCACATCGAAGATCGGCGAGGACCAGATCTTCTACTGCAAGCAGCGCGGCCTGTCGGCGGAAGACGCGGTGGGCATGATCGTCAACGGCTTCTGCAAGGAAGTCTTCCGTGAGCTGCCGATGGAGTTCGCCGTCGAGGCGCAGAAGCTGTTAGGAGTGAGTCTGGAAGGGAGCGTGGGGTGAGAGATCGGGATGCACGATGGCCTACGAAATCCACCTGGGCGGGGACGCGGCCGAGGAATTGCATAGCTTCCGAATTTTCGAGCAACGCCGGATCGCTGATGAAATCGACAGCCAGTTGAGCCGCGAGCCGACCGCAGCAACGCGGCATCGGAAATGCCTGTTGGGCCTGACGCCCGAATTCGAACACCGGCCGCCGGTCTGGGAGCTGCGCGTCGGCGACATCCGCGTGTTCTATGACGTCGACGAGGAAGCCCAAGAAGTTCACGTGCGGGCCGTTCGGCGCAAGGCCCGGGGACAGACGACGGAGGACATCACGTGAAGCGAGTAACCATGGAACAGCTTCCCAAGGACGTAGCCGAACTGATCGTGTTCGCCCAGAGCGAGCGCGTGCTCATCACGCGCGACGGCCGGCCTTATGCGATTGTTGTAGGCGTCGAGAATAAGGACGCGGAAGACCTGGAACTCGAATGCTCTCCGGCGTTCTGGCGCATGATCGAGGAACGTCGCGGCAGCGCGAGTAGCATACCGTTGAAAGACTTCATGGCACAGCTGGAGGCCAAAGAAAAGTCGTGCGAACAACAGCAAGCGGGGACGGCGCAGGGTCCCAGCACATGAGTTCCGGTACATAGATCGCCATGGAGAATTTCCTGGAATGGCTCTTCGAGCAGCGCAGTTGGATTGCAATCGGGTTGGCGATCGTGCTCTTTGCCATCACGCTTACGCTACGCTTTGCTTTTGACCTATGGTGGCCATGGGGCATCCTGATGGCTACGGTTCTGGCCTTTGTGGGCTTGTTCATCGGGGCAGCCGAGTGACTATGCGGGGCTGCCATAGGAGGAGTGGCGCGTCCAATGCTCACCATCTTCAATCTCCACGCCAAGGTCGAGGACAAGGAAATCCTCAAGGGCCTGAACCTCAAGGTCAACGCCGGCGAGGTTCACGCCATCATGGGGCCCAACGGCTCCGGCAAGAGCACGTTGGCCGGCGTGCTGGCCGGCCGCGACCTCTACGCGGTGACCGAGGGCGACATCCTCTACGAAGGCAAGGACCTGCTCGAGATGGACCCGGAGGAACGGGCCCGCGAGGGGATCTTTCTGGCATTCCAGTATCCGGTCGAGATTCCCGGCGTCAGTAACAAGTACTTCCTCCGCGCGGCGCTCAACGCCATTCGCAAGCACCGCGGCCAGCCGGAACTCGAAGCCATCGACTTCCTGAAACTCCTCAAGGAGAAGTCGAAGATCATCCACATGGACCCGAGCCTGCTCGATCGGCCGGTCAATGCGGGTTTCTCCGGCGGCGAGAAGAAACGCAACGAGATCCTGCAGATGGCGGTCCTCGATCCACGGCTGGCCATTCTCGACGAGACCGACTCGGGCCTCGATATCGACGCCTTGCAGGCGGTGGCCGACGGCGTCAACGCGCTGCGCAACCAGGATCGCGCCATCCTGCTCATCACCCATTACCAACGGCTGCTGAACTTCATCGTTCCGGACAAGGTGCATGTCCTGGTCGGCGGCCGGATCGTCAAGTCGGGCGGCAAGGAGCTGGCCCTGGAGCTGGAGGCGAAGGGTTACAAGGAATTCGGCTACGTCGAGCAGCCGGCCAAGGGCAAGCAGCCGCTGCCGGTCTAGGAACGGCTCGACGGGGACCCTCAACGAGCAGATGACATCATGATGGACGTGCGCGACGAGTACGATACTTACCTCGCGGACTACGCGCAGCTCGGCAACGAGGCGAATGGCCACGCCGCCCTGGCCCCGTTGCGGCAGACGGCCCTGACGCGCTTTCAGCAGCTCGGCTTCCCGACGCTCAGGGACGAGGAATGGCGTTTCACCAACGTCGCCCAGCTTGCCAAGGTGCCTTTCAAGCTTGCTGGGGCCGACCGCCACGGTTTCGACCGCCGGCAACTCGACACGTTCCTACGCGGCACCGAGGAAGGGCAGCGCGTCGTCCTCGTCAACGGCCACTACGCCGCCGACCTGTCGCGGCACGATCCGAAGCTGGTCGGCACGCTGGCGCAGTTCCTCAAGCAACGTCCCGAGTGGGTCGAGGCGCACCTGGCGCGGTACGCCGGCTTCGAGAAGTATCCCTTCACCGCCCTGAACACCGCCTTTCTCCGCGAGGGCGTCTGCGTCCACATCCCGCGCGGCACGGCGATCGCCGAGCCGATCCACCTGGTATACCTGTCCGCGTCGCCCGGTGAGCCGACCGTCGCGCACCCCCGGGCCCTGATCGTTGCCGAGGCGGGGAGCCAGGCCACCGTCGTCGAGAGTTTCCGCGGCCGCGATGACGACGTTTATTTCACCAACGCCGTCACTGAAATCGTCCTGGGCGACGACTGCCGGCTGGACCACTACAAGGTGCAGCGCGAAGGGAACGAGGCCTTCCACGTTGCCACTCTCCAGGTGCAGCTGGGACGGACCGCGAACTTCTCCTCACACCTGGTTTCCCTGGGGGGCGCGCTTGTCCGTAATGAGGCCAATGCTGTGCTGGCGGACGAGGGTTGCGAGTGTACGCTCAACGGCCTGGCGCTGGCAGCGGGCCACCAGCTCGTGGACAACCACACGCGTATCGACCATGCCAAGCCGCACTGCGCCAGCCACGAGCTGTACAAGCACATTCTCGATGGCCGGGCGCGCGGCGTCTTCAATGGCAAGATCTACGTCCATCCCGACGCTCAAAAGACCGACGCCAAGCAGACCAACCAGACGCTGCTGCTGTCGGAGGACGCCGTCATCGACACCAAGCCCCAGCTGGAGATCTTCGCCGACGACGTGAAGTGCACCCACGGGGCGACGGTCGGCCAGCTCGAAGAAACCGCGGTCTTCTATCTGCGCTCGCGCGGCATCGGCCGTGACGAGGCCCGCAGCCTGCTCACCTTCGCCTTTGCCAACGACATTGTCGAGCGCATCCAGGTCGCCCCGGTCCGCGCCCAGCTTGCGGAGGTGCTCCTGGCGCGCCAGGGCCTGCCGCGGGAGGAGGTGGGGTCGTGAGCATCGAGATCCCGACCCGGCCTCCGCCCCGCGCAAGGCCCGATGGTACGATCTCCGGACTGGACCCGCACAAGCTTCGCGGCGACTTCCCGGTCCTGCACCAGCAGGTCCACGGCAAGCCGCTGGTTTATCTGGACAACGCGGCCACGTCGCAGAAGCCCCGCGCCGTGCTCGACGCGCTCAACCGCTATTACACGCAAGATAACGCCAACATCCACCGGGCCGTGCATCTGCTCGCCGAGCGCGCCACGCGTGACTACGAAGCCGCCCGCATCAAGGCGCAGCGCTTCCTGAACGCCGGCCGGCTTGAAGAAATCATCTTCGTGCGCAGCACTACCGAAGCGATCAACCTGGTCGCCTCCAGCTTTGGCCGAAAGTTCGTCCAGCGCGGCGACGAGATCGTCATCTCCTTCATGGAGCATCACTCGAATATCGTCCCCTGGCAGCTGCTGTGCGAGCAGACCGGGGCAATCCTTCGGGTGGTGCCGATCAACGATCGCGGCGAGTTCCTGTTCGATGACTACGAGAAGCTCCTCGGGCCGCGAACGAAGCTGGTCTCCGTGGTCCACGTCTCCAACGCGCTGGGCACCATCAACCCGGTGAAGCGGATCATCGACGCGGCGCACCGGCGCGGCGCCCGCGTGCTGATCGACGGCGCCCAGGCGGTGCCGCACATGCCGGTTGATGTGCAGGAACTCGACTGCGACTTCTATGCCTTCTCGGGGCACAAGGTCTACGGTCCGACCGGCATCGGCGTGCTGTTCGGCAAGACCGAGTTGCTCGAAGCCATGCCGCCCTACCAAGGCGGCGGCGACATGATCGGCTCGGTCAGCTTCCTGAAGACGACCTACAACGTGCTGCCCTACAAGTTCGAGGCCGGCACGCCGAACATCGCCGGGTCCGTGGGCCTTGGGGCGGCACTCGACTACGTGGAGGGCGTGGGCCGGGAGAAGATCGCGGCCCACGAAGCGGCGCTGCTCGACTACGCGACGGAGCGGCTTGCCCAGGTGCCCGGCGTGCGCATCCTGGGGACCGCGGCGGACAAGGCAGCCGTGATTTCCTTTGTCGTCGAAGAGCCGCCCATCTCGGCGCTCGATCTGGGCACACGCCTCGACCTGGAAGGGATCGCCGTTCGCACGGGGCATCACTGCTGCCAGCCGGTGATGGATCGCTACGGCATCCAGGCCACTGCCCGGGCGTCGTTTGCCCTGTACAACACGTTCGAGGACGTGGATGCGTTCGTCGCGGCGGTCAAGAAGATCGTGAGCAGTGCCGCGGCCCGGAAGCCGCTGCCGGTCGCTGCCGCGCCGGAGCCGACGTACGCGCCGACCGCTGCCGACAGTCCCGGGGCCGCTGCCGAGGAGCTGGCCGAGGTGCTCGACTTCCTGGGCGACTGGTCGGAGCGCTACCAGTACATCATCGACCTGGGCAAGAAGCTGTCACCTTTGCCGGACGGGTTTCGCACCGGGCCGAACCGTGTCCACGGCTGCCAGAGCACCGTCTTCCTGGCAGCGCGCAAGCGGCCGGGGACGACCGACGTGCTGGAGTTCCTCGCCGACAGCGACGCCGAGCTGGTGCGCGGCTTGATCGCGGTGCTGGAGCGGCTCTTTTCCGGCCAGCGCGTGCAGGACATCCTGGCGTTCGATGTGGAAGGCTTCTTCGCGCGCGTAGGGCTGGACCAGCACCTGACCCTCGGCCGGCGCAACGGCCTGGCCGCGATGGTGCAGCGGATCCGCGGGCTGGCGTCGATGATCGCGGGGGCACGCGAAGGGGAGAAGAAAGCCGCGGATCAACACCGATGAACACAGGTCAGACCTGAAAATGGTCATGGGCTGTGTTCATCGGTGTTGATCTGTGGCTAATCACCTTTGAGACCGTGGCATGGAACCCGTAGCCGACAAGCCGGCCGATATCGAGCAGAAGGTCGCCGAGGCTGCGCGCGTGCAGGAGCTGGAAGAGAAGATCGTCGCCGCCATCAAGACGTGTTACGACCCCGAGATCCCCGTCAACATCTTCGAACTCGGCCTCATCTACGGCATCGACGTGGATGAAAAGAGCGCCGTCACCATCCGCATGACGCTCACCTCGCCGGCCTGTCCCGCCGCGGGCACCTTGCCGCCGGAGGTGGAGGCCAAGGTCCGCGCCATCCCCGGGGTCGCCTCCGCGAAGACGCAGATCGTGTGGGAGCCGACCTGGGACCCCAGCCGCATGAGCGAGGCCGCCCGGCTGCAGCTCGGCATCGACGACTGGTGAGCGGCGCTACGTCCGGTCTTCGTCCCGGCGGCGCTTCCCCTTCGCGGTATCTCGAATTTCCCGCAGCGCATCCTGCATTCGAAAAAACGCCACCAGCACTTCGCAAGCGAGGCGAATGACCAGCGGGCCCAGGAACCAGATGCCGAGCGTCAGCAGCAAAGGCCCGGCCACCACGCCGAAGCGCTCGCCCCGGTTCAGCAGGGCGAGCACGCCGGCAAACTGCAGGCCGCCCACGAGTACGCAGCCTGCGAAGCCGCACCAGAAGAGGATTTGAATCAGGACCGGTGCAGCCAGCTTGCGGAAGAACAGAAAATCGGCCAGGACGTTCGGCGCGGGAGCGGGAGCGGGTTCGGACGCCTTCGGTTCGGCTTCCGGTGCCGGTTTCGGCGCGGTCGGTTGCGGCAGTTCGCTCCACACAGCCGCGGGACGATCATCGACGGCCGGCGATACCGGGGGAAGGGCCGGAGCGGTCACTGCCGATGGTGCCGGCAGGGGTGTCTCATCGCGAGGCGGTGCAGGCGGCGGGTCGGGACTGGCCGCGGCGGTGAAATGGGCCGCACATTTCGGACAGCGCACCGGCCGGCCTTCCATACTATCGGGCGCGCGAATGCGGGCGTCGCAGTCGGGACAGGTGATGGTGATCGGCATGACGCTTTCTCGTGCGCCATAGTCATGGCGGCTCGATCGGCACCTCGCACTGATACCACACGCTGGCGCCGTTCACCAGATCGACGCCCACGACCGGTAACACACTCTCCGGGGCCTGCGAAGGCTGCGCCGGGGCATCCGAGATAAGGACGAAGGGCCGACCGCCAAGGGCCGGCTCGACCATGCCGTAGGCGACGGTGAACCGGTCGAGCACGGCGTAGATTTCCAGCGATCGTTCCGCCGTGCCGACGACCTCGCCCTGGATACGGAGTCGGCCGTCGGTTCCGGTGGTGACGCGGACGTTGCGCAGGTAAGCGCTACAGCGGATCTCGAGCGCCACCTCGCCCGTGAGGCCGCCCGTTTCCGCGGAACCTTCGACTTCCACTCGTAGCTCATTGCGCGGCTGGAGGAGGGACGTTACCTCGAGATCCAGAGGAGTCGTGCTGCTTTCGTGGACACCGAGCGAACGACCGTTGAGCGTGATCTCCGCGCGATCGGCAAAGCTCGCGAACGTGAGCCAGACGCGATCGTCGGGGGCGAGTCCGCTGGGGAGGCCAAACCGGCGGATGAAACGAATTCGCCCCGCGAAGCCGGGCAGGCCGCCGTCGCTCCAGCGACCCGGCATCGTCATTCGTCCCGTGGGTGGCAGGGGTGTATCAGCGCCGCCGTGCCGAGCGAGCGGCACATACTCCCACGGGCCACGCAGTCGGATGCGATGGGGATACATGCGTCAATCCAGGACATGTAACGACGACTATCCCTTGAAGGCCAGGGCTCGTTCCCGGTCCCCGGCAATGCTGCGCAGCAAGTGCGAACAATCTGCGTACGGCGTCACATCCGGCGAACCCTGGGCGTGCAAGAACATGCTCTGGGCCAGCGGGTTCCGCAGGACGACGATGCTGCTCGACACGGTGCCTCGGTCCGCACCACGCAGGCAGATCGGTGGGCCGCCGTTGCCGATCTGGCCGCACAGTTGCCGCAGCGCGGCCACGCAGTCTGCGGCATTGCGGTACGAGCGCTGGTGCAGCCACCACTCGGCGTAACCGATGCGCGGGTCGCGGCCATCGTTGACGTCGCGGGCCGTCAGCACGTGCAGCCCCGCCGGCATGGGCCGGACCCGCAGCCAGTCGCCCGCGTGCAGCACGACCAGGCGCTCCGCGTCGGCGCACACGACGTTGCAGCCTGCGTACTGGTCGGTGCCCAGTTCACGCGCGGCCAGGTCCACGGCCGCGGCAGCCGACGAGCAGGCCAGCAGATCGCGGGCCAGCAAACCCCGGCTCCGCGGCTGGAGGGGGACGCTGGTCTTCGGTCGATTCGTCACGGCCACGAGCACGCCGCGGTCGTTGACGCCCAGCCAGGTGCCGCCTGCCGTCGGGTCCCGACCACCGACCGCTCGGCAGGTCCCTTCCAGGACCTGCGGCGGCTCGCCACCCCGGGCATAGGCTTCCTCGCGATTGGCCCCCACCACCAACGGGGAGTCTTCCACCACGCGAAAGAAGATGGCCAGCAAACACATGGTGTCCCTTGTCCCTTGTCCGTGGTCAGTTGCTCTCGGGTATTGTAGAGTGAGCCCCGGACAGCGCCTCTTTCTTGCAAGGGACAAGGGACAAGGGACATGAGCAAGCTGCGCTGGGGCATCCTGGGAGTCGCTCTCATCAACGAGCGGCTCCGCCCGGCGTTTGCCAAGGCGCGCAACGCCGAGCTACGCGCCATCGCGAGCCGGTCCCGGGAGCGAGCCGAGCAGGCGGCGCGGGCGGCCAATATCCCTGTGGCTCATGGCAGCTACGAGGCCTTGCTCGACGACCCCGCCATCGATGCCGTCTACATTCCGCTGCCGAACACCCTGCATGCGGAGTGGACGCGCAAGGCGGCCGAGCGCGGCAAGCACATCCTGTGTGAGAAGCCCTTGACGCCGACCGCTGCCGAGGCCCAGGAACTGGTCGATTTCTGTCGGGCGCGGAAGGTGTCCTTGATGGACGGCTTCATGTGGCCGCACCACCCGCGCACCGCACGTCTTCGGCAACTCCTGGACGGCGGCGCGATCGGCACCGTGTGCCGTGTCGGCGGGGTGTTCACCTACCGCATGAAGGAGCTCGATCCGGCGAACATCCGCTTGCAGCCCGGCCTGGCGGGTGGCAGCCTGCTCGATGTCGGCTGCTACCCGGTGTACGGGATTCGCTGGGCATTCGGCGCGGAGCCGGTGCGCGCCCATGCGACCGCACGCTTCGAGCATGGCGTCGATGTCGAAATGAACGGCACACTGTGGCTGGCGGACGGTCGCATGGCAACCTTCGATTGCGGCTTCACGCTGCCCTTGCGCAGCTGGCTGGAGATCGCCGGCACCGAGGGTGTCGTCCGCGTGCCGGAGATGTGGGTGCCGCACCGCCCGGCGTCGTTCATCCTCGAGCGCGACGGCCGGCCGCCCGAAGAAGTCGTCGTCGAGGGCGACCAGATCCAGCACATGATCGAGGGGTTCGGCCGGGCGGTGCTGGAAGGTGTGCCGGTACGACCCGATCCGCAGGAAGCGGTGCGCACGTTGCGGGTGCTCGACGCCCTGGCGAAATCGGCACGCGAAGGGAAGGTCGCTGAAGTTGCGAAGTGACGCGTCATGAGCCGAGGCAAGCTGACCCTCATTGGTGTCATCGTCGTCGTGGTGGCGCTGGTCGCCTTCACGATGTTCGATCCCAATCGGTTCGTGCTCGGCACCCTGCGCGGCGATAGTTGGTTCGGGGGCAAGCCGAGCAGCTACTGGCGGCGTCTGCTGCGCGAGGAAGACGCTCCGGCACTCAAGGCTCCCGAGGCGGTCCCGGTGCTGCGGGAGGCCCTGCGCGACAAGAACCCCGGCGTGCGCGCGCGGGCGGCGTTCACCCTCGGCGCGCTCGGTCCCCAGGCCTCGGCCGCCGTCCCGGACCTCATCGAAGCGCTCAACGACGACAGCGGCAGCCCGGACAAGGATGCGGTGCGCTTCCTGAAGCTGCTGCTGCGCGTGAAGGCCGACGGCACCAAGATCCAGAGCGCGCAGTTCGGAAGCGATCACGAGGCGGCCTACTACGCGGTCGCCGATGCCCTGGTCGATATCGATCCGGAAGCGGCCCGCAAGGTCCTGGCGCCCTAGTGCCGCTGGAGGCCAATGGGCCGCGGAGCTGCGCTACGCGGAGCTAGCGCTAACGCGGATTTTCGCGGATCAGAACCTGCCTGTTTTTCTGCTTCCCCTCTGATCCGCGCGAAATCCGCGTTACGAAGTCCGCGTGGCGCAGCGCCGCGGCCCATTGGACCCATCGACCACTCCCTGCTTCCACCCGCGGTACGCCAGCCGTAGAATGAGCGCTGGCGTTGGTCAACCCGTGGCCACCACTGGCGACGGTTTGTTCATCCAGCGTTCCTCCGACCGAGAAAAACGCCTGCCTTTCGGTGCGGCATCGCGTTTGCTTCCGCTGGCGCAACGCTGCAAGTAATCCCTCCCACCCGCGACGAGGTTGGTCATGAACAGGCGACAGTGGTTTGGAACGGCAACGGCGTTTGCGTACGGCACCCTGCAGGGCGTGGACCGGGGCTTCGGCGCGGAACCGGCCGGCAAGGTGGGCCCCGATGCCAAGCTCTGGGGCGGCATCGTGGACAAAGCGGTCGGCTACCTGAAGACCACCCAGGATCCGAAAGACGGCAGCTGGAGCCGGGACCGCAATCGCGGCGTCACCGGCGTCGTCGTCACCGGGCTTCTGGAGACCGGCAAATTTGGGCCGGACGACCCGCTGGTGGCCAACGGCCTCAAGTACATCGAGTCGCTGGTCAACGAGAAGGCCGGGCACATTGCGGGCAACGACGGCCCGAAGGTGCAGTTGCAGAACTACGTCACCTGCGTCAACGTCATGGCGCTGCAAGCTGCCAACCGCGCCGGCAAGTACAAGAAGATCATCGGCAACGCCACCGACTTCCTGAAGAAGCTGCAGTGGGACGAGGAGGAAGGCAAGAAGCCCGACGACGATTTCTACGGCGGCGCCGGCTACGACAGCCAATCCCGGCCGGACCTGTCTAACACGCAGTTCTTCCTCGATGCCCTCAAGGCGGCGGGGGTGCCGTCGGACGACCCGGCCTACAAGCGGGCCCTGATCTTCGTGAGCCGCTGCCAGAACCTGAAGGGCGAAGACAACAAGGCGGGCTGGGCCAGCAAGATCAACGATGGCAGCTTCATCTACACCGCGGCCGGCGGCGGGCAGACCAAGTCCGACAAGCTCGAAAACGGCGGCCTCGTCGGCTACGGCAGCATGACCTACGCCGGCATCAAGAGCCTGATCTACTGCGGCGTCAAGAAGAACGACGAGCGCATCAAGAAGGCCTTCGAGTGGACCCAGAAGCACTACACGCTGGAGTACAACCCCGGCATGCCCAAGTTGAAGGGCCACCAGGGCCTGTACTACTACTACCACAGCATGGCCAAGTGCCTGGACGTCTACGGCGAGGACTTCCTCACCGACGCCGCCGGCACGAAGCACGACTGGCGCGCCGAGATCACCGAGACGCTCGCCGCCAAGCAGCAAAAGAACGGTAGCTGGATCAACGAACTCGACTCGTGGATGGAAGGCGACCCCAACCTGGTCACCGGCTACGCGCTGATGGCCTTGGGCCACTGCAAGCCCAAGGGATGACAAGGTGACAGGTGACAAGGTGATGGGCTAAAATGAGAGCCATGCGTCACCTTGTCACCCGGTCACCTTGTCCCCTTGTCATCCTTCTTCTGCTTCTCGTTCCGCCCCACGCCGCTGCCCATCCCGTCCCCAAGGATAGCCACGATCGGGTGATCGTCGTCCGCCTCACCCGTGAGGCGCTGGTCGTGGAATACCTCCTGGAAGTGGACAGCTACCGGATGCGCAAGGACCTGGAAACGGTCCTGGACGACAAGCCGGGGGAATGGGCCAAGCTGACGAACAGCGTCGCGTTCTATGGAGCGTTCACCCGCGCCTACGGCCCGTTGCTGGCCGGGAACCTGACCGTCAAGTTCGACGGGCAGGAAGTGACCTTCGACCGCGTGGACTGCGGCACCCCCAAGGAAACCGACAGCATTCAGTTCCCCTTCGTATTTCGCAAGGCCTGGAAGCTGAAACCCGGCGTGCAGCATCGCCTCACGTTTCGAGAGGGGAACTACGACTTCGAGACCGACAAGGGCCAGATCAACGTCACCATCGCAGCCAACGAGTCCGTTGCGATCCTGGAAAAGACGCAGGCCGACGAGGCCACGCGGATACGGCCCTACGCCCAGCGGCGGCCGGGCGATGACCGAAAGCTGCGCGAAGTCAGCGCCACCTTTGAAATCGGCATCGGCCAGGCCGCGGAGCCAGGCGGTGCCGCCGACTCTGAAGCGCCGGGCCGCCCGCGCACGCTGTTCGCGCTGCTGTTTCACTCGGAACTGGGTTTCTGGGCATTGATGGCGCTGGCCGCGGGGCTCGGTGCCGTCCACGCGCTGACGCCGGGCCACGGCAAGACCCTTGTGGCTGCCTATCTGGTCGGCGAACGCGGCACCGCCTGGCATGCCGTGATCCTGGGCCTCGTCACCACACTGTCGCACACCGGTGCCGTGCTGGTTCTGGCCGTCGCCCTGGTCCTCCTGTTTCCGGACATGGTCCCGGCGGACGTGCAGACAGCGCTGGGCCTCGTCGCCGGCCTCTTGGTCGCGGGCCTGGGTTTCTGGCTGCTGCTGCGCCGCTTATCGGGTGGTCCGGATCACATACACATTGGCGGCCACCATCACCATCACGGCCATCATCATCACCATCACCACGAACACGGCGACGCCGACCACGTGCACGACGAAGAGGGCCATGTGCACCCGATGCCGAAAGTGCCCGTCGGTTGGCGCGGACTGATCGTGCTCGGCATCAGCGGCGGGATCGTGCCGTGCTGGGACGCCATCGCCATGTTCGGCCTGGCGATCAAGGCCCAGCGGTTGTGGCTGGCGTTGCCGCTGCTCGTGTCATTCAGCGCGGGGCTGGCCGGCGTGCTGGTGGCCATCGGCATCGCCGTGGTCTACGCCAAGGGCTTCGCCGGTTCGCGCTGGGGCGAGAGCCGCTTCTTCAAGGCCTTGCCGATCGTGAGCGCCATCCTCGTTTTCGCCCTGGGCCTGTGGCTGTGCTACGACAGCCTCCATCCGGAGGACGTGGCTGTCGCCGCCGGTGAGTAATAATCGATGGCATCAGGTTCGTAGTTCCGCCTTCAGGCGGCGCGGGCTCGCCGCCTGAAGGCGGAACTACGAACCCGGAGCAATTACCGATCGCTCCGCAGATAGCCCAACCTCTTTGAGCCCGACGCGCGAGCAAGGGCCGGCCCTTGCTCGCGCGTCGGGCTCGCCAGAGGCAGGACGGCGCACTTTGACGGCGGCCGCTCAGCGCCTGGTCGCGCTGTCGCACCGTCCATAAATTCAACCGGCAGTGTGATCCGGTTCCACCGCTCTGGCTGCCCTGAAAGGGCAGCGAGCATATAGCCCAGGGGTGCCGCGCCAGCGGCTCCCCTGGGAACGGACCGACCCCTTGCTCCTCCAACCCTGAAAGGGTTGCAGATTCCCGCCAGTTCGCCGGCTCTGCAACCCTTTCAGGGTTGGTGTTGACGAAGGGCGTCTTTTCCCAGGGGAGCCGCTAGCGCGGCACCCCTGGGCTATGTTCTTGCTGCCCTTTCAGGGCAGCCGGACCCAGCATTCAGAGCCGGCGCACCTGATCGTCCATCGTTTGGGGTGCACCGCGTTGAAGGTTGTCGAGCTCACGGCGCTGCAGGTTCGCATTCCGCTGCGGAAGCCGGTGCGGCATGCCTCCCACACGCGCGACGCCACGGATAACGTCGTGGTCCGCTGCGTGCTCGAAGACCGCACCGAAGGCTTCGGCGAGGGGGTGCCGCGCGAGTACGTGACCGGCGAGAGCATCGAATCGACCGTCGATCTTCTGCGAAGCAGCGCTATCCCCGCCCAGCTGGAAGCGTGCCGGGACTTTGGCCAGGTCGTGGCACTGGCCGAACGGCTGCACCTCGCCCCCGTGCCCGGCGACGACCGCGCCTGCCAGGGAAATGCCGCACGGTGCGCCGTGGAGCTGGCGCTGCTCGACGCCTATGGCAAACACTTTCGCCAGCCGCTGTCCGAGGTGACTCGTCTGCTGGCGCCCGATCTGTACCGACCGCAGCCGTGGGTGCGCTACAGCGGCGCCATCACGTCCGCCCGCGCCGGGCTGAAGATCCGCATGGCCATGTGGCGCATGTGGGGCTATGGCTTTCGGCAAGTCAAGGTAAAGGTGGGTCTGCCAGGCCAGGACGACCTGGCCCGCTTTCAGTCGATTCGCAAGGCGTGGGTGGCGCGCAAGCTGCGGCTACGGGTCGATGCCAACGAAGCGTGGTCCGCTGCGGAAGCCGTCGCGCGCATCCAGCAACTGGAGCCGTTCGGCATCACCTCGGTCGAACAGCCGGTGCCGCACGCGGACGTTGCGGTCCTCAAGGACGTCCGCCGGGCCGTGCGGGTGCCGATCATGCTCGACGAGTCGCTCTGCAGCCGCACGGACGCGGAACGTGCCGTGGAGCAGGCGACGTGCGACCTGTTCAACCTCCGGCTCTCGAAGTGCGGCGGCTTCATTCCCACGCTTCGGCTGGCGCAGTTTGCCCGCCGGCACAACCTGGGCTATCAGCTTGGCTGCCAGATCGGCGAGACGGCCCTGCTGTCGGCGGCCGGCCGGCACTTCGCCTGTAGTGTCGCCGACCTGCTGCACAGCGAAGGCTCCTACGATCGCCACCTGGTGCGCGAGGCACTCGGCACCCAGGACATCACCTTCCGCTGGGGCGGCTGGGCGCCGGCCCTGCCCGGGCCCGGACTCGGCGTCACGCTCGACCCGCCGGCGCTGGCGCGAGTCGCAATTCGCAAGGAGGCGCTGCTTGGCTGATGCTCCGGAACCATGCCTCGTCGAAACCTACACCGCCAGCGACGGCTACCCGCTGCGCTATCGACACTACCCGCCCGCCGATCGACCGCATGCTCAAGTGGTGTTCATCCACGGCATCCAGAGCCACGGCGGCTGGTACACCTACTCCTGCGACCGCCTGCGCCGGGCTGGCCTGGACGTCTATTTCCTCGACCGCCGGGGCTCCGGGCTGAATGTGGCCGACCGCGGCGATGCCCCGGCTTTTCGCCGCGTGCTCGACGACCTGGCCGAGTTCTTCCACCGACTTCCAGCAGCGCCGCCGCGCTTCCTGGCAGGAATCTCCTGGGGCGGCAAGGTCGTGACCGCCCTGCAGCGCCGACATCCCGGACTGGTGAACGGCCTGGCATTGCTCTGCCCCGGGTTCTTCGCGCGCGTCAAGCCGTCGCTCAAAGAACGCTTGAAGATCGTCTGGTCGCGGCTCGTGAAACCGCAGCGCATGTTCGACATTCCGCTCAACGATCCCGAACTGTTTACGGCGTCTCCCGACTGGCAGAAGTTCATCCGGGACGATCCGCTCGGCCTGCGTCAGGCGAGTGCGCGCCTCCTCATCGAAAGCGTGCGGCTGGACGCCTACTTGAAGGTGGTGCCGGGCCACGTAACGGTACCCGTGCTGCTCCTGCTGGCAGAACACGACCGCATCATCAACAACGACGCCACGCGCCGCTACGTGGAGCGCTTCGCGACCCAGGACCGCGAAATCATCGAATACCAGGGGGCCCACCACACGCTGGAATTCGAGCCGGAGCCAGGGCGATTCTGCGATGATTTGCTCCACTGGGTTGAGAAGAGGTCCGGCTAAGCCGCAAGCGGCGCCGTCTCAAGTCGCCACGATTGCCTGGCTTGCGCAGGCGGGATAGGCGAAGTTGCCGCCGGCATCGGTGCGCGCGGAATCTTTGTTTTTCATTGAAAGGGCCTTTCCTCGAACTTACACTGAATTAACGCCACACTTTACGCAGGTCGCGCCACTCCGGAGCACGGATTAAATGGGGAAGGCGGACGAACCCGTTCATCGGATCCTCGTGGTGGACGACAACCGCACCAATGCGCTGCTCCTGGAGCGCGTGTTGCTGGGTGAAGGCCACCTCGTCGATGTCGCCAGCGACGGCCAGGAAGCGCTCGAGCGCGTCATCCACCACACGCCGGACCTGATCCTGCTCGACCTGGACATGCCGCGGGTCGATGGCTACGAGGTCTGTCGGCGCGTCAAGAACGACCCAGCCACGCGCTTCATCCCGACCGTCATTGTCACCGCCCAGAACGCCTTCGAGGCCAAGCTGAAGGCCTGGGAACTCGGTGCCGACGACTTCATCACCAAGCCGTTCCAGTGCCTGGAAGTGGTGGCTCGCTGCCGGTCGCTGCTGCGCATCAAGCGGCTGATCGAGGAGCGCGACTCGGCCGAGGCGGTGGTCTTCGCCTTCGCCCGGGTAGTGGAAGCGAAGAGCCCCTACACCCACGGCCACTCGGAGCGCGTGGCCGACTATGCGCTCACCCTGGCCGCCGACGTCAGCATCCCCGAAGAGCAGTGGGAAACGCTGCGCAAGGGCGCCCTGCTCCACGATATCGGCAAGGTCAGCGTGCCGGACGCCATCCTGGACAAGCCGGAGACGCTGACGACCGCCGAGTTCGAGATCATGAAGCAGCACACGGTGCAAGGGGCCCGCATCGCCGAGCCACTGCGCTCCGTGCGCGACGCCGTGCCGATGATTCGCTGGCACCACGAACGGCTCGACGGCCGGGGCTACCCGGATGGCCTGTTCGGTGCCGCGATCCCGCTCCTGGTCCGCATTCTGTCGGTCGCCGATGTCTACGACTCACTCTCCAGCGCGCGGCCCTACCGCGCCGCCATCCCGCACCCGCAGTGCCTGGAGATCCTGCGACGCGATGCCGCAGGGGGCGGCCTCGACCCGGAACTGGTCGATCATTTCTGCCGCTGCATGGCGGCCAGCGCCCCGGCGGTCATTGGCCGGGCCGTGCGGGTGGCCGAGCCCGTTTTCGATCGCAACAACACGGCAGCCTCGACCAGCATGATCCTCAGGTTGCGCTAGTTGCCAGATTCTGCTGGCTTTTGCGCAGCTGCTGGTTATACTCTTTTTACTATCCAACCAATTGTGGGGGTGTTCCCGAAGGAAGGAACTGAGGGCGCCTCCCGCTTCTGGGCTCGTTGCTTCGAGGAAAGGAGTCCTCCATGGCCAGTCCTACCTCTTCTATTCGCATCGGCATCTACGGTTCCGACGGCACGGCCGGGCAGGAGGGGCGCGGCTGCGGGCTCTGGCCCGTGGGCTACGTCGGTGCCGTCACGGCGGCCGGGGCGGTGCCTGTCGTCCTGCAGCCCTTGGCCCCCGGCGACTCCTGGAAGGAACTGTTGCACGGCCTGGACGGTGTCATCTTCTCCGAAAGCACCGCCGGCCCGCTGCGCGAGCCGGGCGACGAGGAAAACCTGGTACGCTACTGCCGGCAGTACCGCGTGCCCTACCTGGGCGTCGATCTCGGCCTGCACGTGCTGAACACGACCTTCGGCGGCACGCTGCACACCGACATGCCCCGCGAACTGCCCGAGGCGCTGCAGCATCGGCACCCTCCGGAGCGCGGCCTGCGCCATGCGATCACCGTGGTGCGCGGCACCCGCCTGGCCGAGCTTTACGGCGAGGGCGAAGTGGTGGTCAACAGCGAGCATCGCCACGCCGTGCAGCGGATCGGCCGGGGTTTCCGCGTCAGCGCCCAGGCGCTGGACAGCGTGGTCGAGGCCATCGAATCCGAGAGCGACACCTGGTTCGCGCTAGGTGTGCAATGGCATCCGGCCTCCGCCAGCGCCTCGGGCCTCGACATCCAGGTCTTCCGCGGCCTGATCGCGGCGTGCCAGCCGGAAGCGAAGCGCGAGGAGTGCCACGCGGCGTAGGTCGGCATTCTTGCGGCGTAATGCCCCGCAAGCGGCGTGAAATCAAAAGCAAGCCGGAGTCGCCCCTAAGTCCCAGCTGGGCGACTCCGGTGCTGACATCCCCAAGATGTCTCCGGCAAGGTAAATCTTGCGGAGATAGTGGTCAAGAGTTCACTTTTACGATTGTTCCGAAGGCATTATCAAAAAAAGCTTTGCGACGTATACGATTTTTATGTCCACTAATTGCAGCTGTTCTGGGTGCGTCAGCTGGCGCTCCGGAAAAACGGGCCGCTTTCACCGCTTGATGTTGGATAGGTGTTCGAGGGCCAGCATCAGCGCGTGGGTGCCCTTCCTGCCATAGCCCTGGGCCTGCACGGCGTTGTAGAGCTGGCTGGCCAGCGCCAGGCCGGGTAGCGCCAGGTTCATGCGCCGGGCCTCGGCCAGGGCGATGCCCATGTCCTTGATGAAGTGCTCGACGAAGAAGCCCGGCTCGAAATTGCGGTCGATGATGCGCGGTAACCGCTACCGCAGGAGCATCTTGCGGCCAGAACAGCCTGCCTGAGCACGGAGTTCAGCAAGCCACGAAACAGTCTATTCCAGTGCTGCTTTTCGGCAATGCGTGCACCAATCCGTGCACGAGAGGGCCACTGTCACGAAGCTCGTTCCAGCACACGGGCCACTTGAACGGGGTTCCACGGCTTTCCAGCACATTGGGATCCTAAGCTTAGAATTCCACGTGGACAAGTTGTCGCG
>JADMIO010817084.1_pt1 | contig 164627 bp, 165 predicted proteins | sample 8958161 | NCBI WGS metagenome assembly JADMIO01 (sample SAMN16585339, study PRJNA669376) | soil metagenome | isolation source: Crop rotation soil | place: USA: Cullars Rotation, Alabama | collected 2011 | reverse complement strand
GCCGCGACTTCAAGTCACGTGAATTCCAAGCTTCGGATCCCACTGTGCTGGAAAGGTTCGAGGAAGGCGTTGAAGCGGCGCTCGGCGACAGCGTTGGTGGCGTCCAGCGTTTCTTCGGGCGGGGCAGGCGTGTGTTCGAGCCAGACGCGAATGAAGAGGAGCAGCGTCTCCTTGACGATGCTGATCTCACGCTCGCGTACGATCTCGCGCTTCTCGACGCGATCGAGCCGCATCTTGACGGTGTCAGCGACGGCTTCGTCCTTTTCGTCGAGGAAGATGCGCCGGAGCGCATCGGCCGCGGCGCGCGTCGTCGGCAGTCCACGTGTCTTGGCCTCGACATCGAGCGCGCGGGCGAGATCAGGCTCGAGATAGATGGTGATCTTCTTTTTGACCTTGGCGCTGCTCATGGCTGCGCCTCCGGCGCGGCGTCATCCTCGCGCGGACGCAACGCGAAACGCGAAGCTGGCGGGGCCGATTGCTCGGGCGCTGCGTGCGTTTGCGATGGGGCCGAAGGCGTATCGGCATCTGCATTCTCGGCCGTTCGGTTCTGTGTTGAGGCTGGTGCTGCGGGCGCGCCATCGAGGACGGAGAGGAGATCAGGTTGGGAATCCGTCGGGGGACGCGACCGCAACGGCGTTCTGTTGGCGCCAGGGCGCTGCGCCGCGGTCTCACGCGGCGTTGCATTAGCTGGAGGTTCAGGCACGCGGCGTTGCGCGAAGCCCAGCGACTGGATGCCGAGCCACGGGGACGGCAATGCTGCGCGCCGGCCTTCGTCAGGCGCGGGCAGGAGCCGTGGGCGGAAGATCGGTTCTTCGTCGTAACGAAGCTTCTCGGCGCGCAAGGGCTTGGCGCCCGTGACAAAGATGAGTTCTTCGCGCTCGCTGAGGCGCCGGACTTCCGACGACAGCAAGAGCGGCCGGCGTTCCTCGCGATAGGTGATGGCGCGATGATCGAGGCCGAAGATCTGGCGCTTGCCCGACCAGGTCTCTTGCGGGCGCATTTCGAAAATGTCGCCGGCCAGTTTGGAGATGGTGTCGGCGGTCTCGACATCGGTCGCCGCGAAGCTGGTGACGATGTGGCAATTGTCGAGGATAGTGTGATGGCGCCCGTAAGCCTGCGTCACCTGGTGCAGGGATTGGGTAACGAGGTAGGCCTTGAGACCATAACCCGCCATCGCTCCCATCGATTGCTCGAAGACGTCGAGCTTGCCCAGCTGCGGGAATTCGTCGAGCATCAGCAAGAGCGATCGCGTCTTGCGCCGGCCGTCGGCGGCATATTCCTGATGCTCCATCAGAATGCGCAGCACCGTCCCAAACACCAGACGGATGAGCGGCTTCACGCGCTTGGCGTCATTGGGCGGCCAGCACAGATAAAGCGTGACCGGTTGCTCGGCGCACATGAGATCGGAGATGCGGAACGTCGAGGTCTGCGTGTTCTGCCTAACCAACGGATCGGCGAAGAGACCGAGATATGATTCAGCCGTTGCCTTGATGCCGGCGCGCAGTTTTTCGTGATAGGCCGCGTAGGAGAGTGCGGCGCGTTTGGCTTCGGGATGGGTTTCCGGTTCGCCGGTGGCGTCGTTCTTGCGATGGAGCGTCGCCTCCATCAGCTTCACGGTGTCGTCAAAGCGCGCCAAGAGTTCGAACACACGCGCCAGCGTCTTGGATTGCACGGGCTCTGCGTAGACGACGTGAATGATGAGCCCGGCCAGCACTTGCTTTGCGGCGCGGTCCCAAAATTCTTGGAAGCGGCCATCCCCGTAGGGATCGGCGATCAGCTCGACCAGATTCTGGACGTCGCGCACTTCCTGATGGCCAGGCCGGATCGTGTCCATGAGGTTGAGCCGGTCAGACACTGTCTCGGTCGGCGCAAAACGGATGACGGGACCGAGCTTGGCGCGCCAACCGGCCGTGCCTGGAAAACCCACGCGCGCGTCGCCCGAGTGCAATTCGTTCTTGAGATCGAGAACCAGAATGGAGTGGGGACTGGCGAGCAGCGTCGGCACGACGCTGCCGCGGGTTTTGCCCGAGCGCGTGCCGCCCGTAAGCAGGAGATGATGCGGTCCGTCATAGACGAGGATCTCGCGCCCGAGCTTACCGATAACGGCGCCGCCCTCCGCAAAGAGACCCGCACCTTCCGCGTCCTTGTGGCCGCCCCAATGTGTTGCCCCGAACGGACGTGCGCGCGGCGCTGCCGCGCGAAGGCCGATAAGGAGGATAGCGCCAGAAGCCGCAAATCCGAGAAAGACGATGAGCTTCGGCGCGAAGAAGGCGCGCGGGTAGCGCGCCGACCAGCGTTTGGACCATTCCAGAATTGAGAACGGGGCGTAGATGCGAGCCGCACCGACGGAGAGGAGCGGGCGCCCGAGCGCGGGCTGATCGTTAAATGCGTGAGCGCACGATTGCGTCGCGGCAAATCCAGCGAGCACGCTGATCGCGATCGCCGCGATACAGCTCCAAATCGTTCGTGCGCTAAGCGTCCCCTCCAACATGGCGCGAAGGGTCGTTGCGATTTCAACCCCTCGCCACTTGTTGCAACCATGTGAGGCAGCGTGCGGCGACGCGCGCGACGGTCGTGCGAGTTTCGTCACGCGCGTTGGTGTTAAGTGATCAATCTGGGCAGACGCGAAGAGGTGCTGTCTGAACGCAAAGCATGTATACTTCGGGTTGTGTGATCGCCATGGACCAACGCACGCCTATCGCCGAACTGCTGACTTTCGCCGCGCAATGTGAGCAGGCGGCGCGCCTCGACGACCTCGAAACGGTTTGGCGGACGCGAATGGGTGAATTGGGATTTACCTTCGCCGCACTCGGCGCGCACGTCGATCCATTGCGGCCTGACCGCGCGAGCTATGTGTTCCAAAATTATCCCGACGAGTGGATCAAGCACTTCTCGGCGCAGCGCTACCATTTGGCCGATCCGGTCTTTCGCGCCGCGGAATCGGGCGTTGGCGAATTCGTTTGGACAGATGCAGAATTTCTTGAGCCGCTATCTTGGCGCCAGCGGCGCATAATGCACGAGGCTGCAGAATTCGGGCTCCGCTATGGGCGTAGCCATGCGTTAGCGCCGTTATCGCTGCTCAAAGCATCGGGCCATTTGATCGCCAGCGAGCCAGATATGCCTGTCGATGTCTACGACGCGGGCAAGATCGCCAACATTCTGGTGCATCATCGCGCCGTTCAGCTTTGTGCGCCGCCGGTTTTGGGCTTTGCGCTGCTCCGGAAGCGCGAGCGTCAGTGTCTGGAATTGTGTGCAAGCGGTTTCACCGATGCTGAGGTCGCGCGCCAATTGGAAATCGGCATCGCAACGGTTCGCCGTCACATCGAACGCGCGCGCGTTCGCCTTGGCGCTGCGACCCGCATTCAAGCCGCCGCTCGCGCCATCGCGTCGGGACAAATCAAGCCGATCGTGTGAGGCGGCTCAAAATCTTGCACAAGATTTTCCGAAAGATTTTTCGACCCACATCGCAAGCGAAATGAACTAACCTTCACCGCTCGCCGACCTTGCCAGTCGAAGCGCTTCGCCATCTAAAGTTGAGGCTCGAGCGGTGGAGGAGCGAGGCTCATGCAAGCGCGCGTCAATTGGGCGTTCGCGGAGGTCTGCGATCGCGCGGCGAATGTTTCGGAAGTGCAGGCGGCCTTTATGCGCGAGATACGCCAACTCGGCTTCACGCATGCTGCGTGCGCATCGCACGTCGATCCCTTACGGCCTCCCGCGGAAGCGGTGATGATGGTCGATTATCCCATTCAATGGCTCGAACGCTTTAGCGCCAACAATTACGCCAGGCGCGATCCGGTCTATTGGGCGGCGCGGCGCCAGACCCTGCCATTTCAGTGGACCGATAAGAACTTTCGCCGTCATTTGGCGCCTGACCAATTGCGCATTCTCGCCGAGGCTGCCGAAATTGGTTTGACCGATGGCATCACCATTCCAATCCATGCGCCTGACGCGTTACCAGCTTCATGCTCGCTGGTGATCGGGCAAGATGGGATCGATCCGCTCAATGCGCAGCGAGCGCACTGGTACGGCGTCTATGCACACGAATGCGCGCGCCGGCTGCGGCTCGCCGACATTCCCGCAAAGCCCAAACTCAGTCCGCGTGAACGCCAGTGCGTACAATTGTTGGGGCAAGGCAAGGACGATGGCGCGATGGCGATCATTCTGGGGCTAAGCGAGCACACCGTGCACAACATTGTCCGCAGCGCCATGCACAAATATGGCGTCGCAAGCCGCGTGCAGGCCTTCGTGCGCGCACTCAAGGACGGGCAGATTCAGTTGGAGGATGTCGCCGCTTGATCGGATAAAGCCGTTTGTCAATAGGCACGATCGTGCCGGTTTCGAAGTGCGACAAACTCTGAGCACGCTCCGGGAACCAAGCCTGGAGTGCTCATGATCCACATCATCACCGCCGAAAACCGGCGCCATTACCATCACGCGCTGATGGAGATGCATCGCCAGCGCAAACAAGTGTTCATCGACCAGATGAAATGGCGTCTCGAGGAAAGCGCCGGCATTGAAATCGACGCTTATGATTGTCCCGAAGCAATCTATTTGATTGATGCGGCAGCACCTCGCGCGGCGGTGATGTGCTCGGCGCGCTTGTTGCCCACCGATCGCCCGCATTTGATGGCCGAACACTTTCAGTTTTTGTGCGACGGCGCACCACCGTCGGGGCCCGATGTTTGGGAGGCCACACGATTTTGCCCGGCGCCCGACACGCCATCAGGACAGGCGCGTCACGATCTCTTGGCGCGCATGATCGCCGCTATCATGGAAACCGCGCTCGTGTTCGGCATCGAGCGCGTGAGTTTTGTCGCCAATGCTGCATTGACGCCGCTCGCAGCGAAGGCCGGTTGGGACGCGCAACCGTTGGGCCCGGCGCGCCGCGTTGGACGCGATCGGCTGACGGCCTTCGTCGCGGCCATCGATCAGCGCGGTCTGCGGCGTGTGCGCGAGCTCAATGACATTAAAGCCCCCGTAACGCGCTTCTTCACCGGCGATGCAGTCGTGGCGGCTTAAGGGAGGACGAAGATGCAAAGCACTGTTCTACCGTTCGTGCCTAAGCCCCTAGCGCATGTGGAGACGCTGGAGCGCGATGGCTTCGTCGTGCTTGAGGATGTTCTGGACGCGCGCCGGCGCAACAAGCTCGCCGAAGAACTCGAACCTTGGCTCGCGGCCACACCGCGTTGTGAAGGCGATTTCTACGGCTGGAAGACAACGCGCGTGGGTGGGCTTTTGTCAAAAGCGCCGAGCGTCATCGATCTCGTCATGAACCCCTATATCCTCGCTATCGCTGAGGCGTTGCTGAAACCCAATTGCGATTGCATCCAGCTCAATCTCACGCAAGCCGTGCGCGTGCATGGCCAAGAGCGCCCGCAAGCCCCACACCGCGATGAAGAGATGTGGCCGTGGCCGACCGGCGGCAAGCACTGGCTTTTGAACGTGATGTGGGCGGTGAGCGACTTCACCGAAGAAAATGGCGCAACGCGTCTGTGGAAGGGCAGCCACCGTACGGCGCTGGATCGTGGGCTCGATCCCGCCGACAGCGTCGCAGGCGCAATGAAAGCAGGCTCGGCGTTACTCTTCCTCGGCTCAGTCACACACGGAGCGGGCCAGAATTTCACAGCGCTTCCGCGCACCGGCATCATCGTCAGCTACTGCCTGGGTTGGCTCAAGACTTACGAGAACCAATTTCTGGCGTATCCGCGCGAAATTGCGGCGGGCTTTCCGGAAGATCTCCAGCGATTGCTCGGCTATCGGATCCATCGTCCCAATCTCGGAGGATGGGAGGGCCAAGATCCGATCGCTTATCTTCGCGAAGAGCGGGGTCCCAAGCCGCACGTCGATGCGCTGACGCCTGAGATCGAAGCCCAGCTCAAGGCCCACTATGCGGGGGAGGGTGCGCGAGGGATGGATGGCTCTTGATCCGCGTCCCGGCGAGCGCGTCTATGTGGAGATCAAGCAGTCAATCTTATCGGGCGAACTGGTCATCCTGCAGCGGCTCGACATCGACAAGCTCGCATCTCACTTTGGCGTGAGCGCAACCCCGGTTCGCTATGCCTTGGGGCTTCTGGCGGCCGAGCGGCTCGTCAAACTGAATGCGTCGCGCGTCTACGAAGTCGCATTCTGGACGGAGCGTGAGCTCCGCGAGCTTTATCAATGGCGCCAACAGCTGACCAAATGGGCGCTCCAGTCTTACAGGCCTGAAGCAGCGCCTATCATTGCACCCGATCGTGACTATGCGGGCGCCTATCTGACGTTGATGGAGCACATCGGCCGCAACGCCAACAATGAAGCGCGCCGCGCCGGCCGTTCGGCCGACGAACGCCTGCAACAGGCGTTGCGCGCAGAGCCGGAGGTGCTTGCTGGCGCGGCCGACGAATTGATGCGGATTGCAGGAGAGCTTACCTCCGGAGGCGCTTCGCTCGGGGCGCGACTGCGTCGCCATTTTGAGCGCCGCATCAGCCATTGCGGCGTCATTCGCAGCACCGTTCACGCGAAAGCGATACCTAAGAATGGCGAATGAGCGGACCCGAAAACTTCGCACAAAATCTTTAGTCCGATACTTCGCCAAATCTTGCGGATCGGACGCAAGCTCTCCATCGCCCCTGACGCTCGGGGGCGAATGGAGAGTGAAATGCGCGAAGACATCGAACGCGAAGACGACATCATCGACCTCGGCGCGGCCACGACGCTGACCCAGGGCGACTACCTGCCGAAAGCCAAAGAGCAGGGCTACATCGTCGATTTCTGGGATGCGCCGTAAGGCCTGGGAGGACGGAAAATGCATAAAGACCAAACCCACGATGACCGCGAGCCCCTGATGGAACTCGGCGCCGCGACCGAACTGACGCAAGGCACGTTTATGCCGCATGCGACGGAATCGGTTCTCATCAAAGACTTCTTTGACGAGCCATGAGCGCGTCCGGCGGCGCGCTGAAAGGCGCGCCACCGGCGTACGCGCCGCTGCTGGCGCCGCACATTCATGCGGCGGAACTAGGCGCGCTCACCGTGCTCCTCGACCTCAAACGTGATCGCTATTTAGCCGCGCCGACTGCGTCGCTGGCCCGGCTCCGCTTGGCGCAAAGCGGCGATCCGCATGTCGAAGCCTTACGAGCGCGCCTTAACGCGGAGGGCGTCCTCGCAGGGCCTGACCGCGAACAGGATTGGTGGGGGTTTTGGCGCGCGTGTGTGTGGGCGAGCGGCGTCGTCGCGTCGAAGCGGCTTGACCGCGCCGTCGAACAAATACGCGCCCTGCGCCGCCGTAACGGCGTACACGCTTCTCCAGCAGTTTTCGTGACGACGTTTGAGGCGATGCGGCCATGGTTTCCCCGGCGCATGGTGTGCTTGTTCGATTCTCTTGCACTGACGTCATTCTTGAGCCGCCATGGCGCGCGCGGCGATCTCGTGTTCGGCGTCCGCGGCATGCCGTTCTCGGCCCATTGTTGGGTCGAAGACGAGGGCGCGCCGCTCAATGATGAGCCAGCCTATTGCGCTTCTTTCCAACCGATCCTGCGCGTGTGAGCTTGCCATGCATCATTTGCTTTGCTTGCGCTGGAAACCCGCGGACATAACCGGCAAACGCCGCAGCGATGCGATGGCGGCCTCACTCGTGGCGAACAGCGGCTGGGGCGAGATCATCAATTGGCGCGGCGTCCGTGTCTTCTTGCGTGAAGACGCCAATGACCTTGCGCCCGTTTTGCTGCCCAAGGAGACGGGAGTAGTTCTAGGCGCCTTGTTTCGGGATGGCCGCCCGCTTCGAAGCGTAGATATCGACATCGAGATGGTCGGCGCCTGGTGCCTGGACGATTGCGCCAGTTTTACGCGCGATCTGTGGGGACCTTATCTCGCGCTGATCGCCGACCATCGCCATGATCGCGTGCTTATACTGCGTGATCCAGGTGCGGCGCGGCCGTGTTTTGTGGCAGCGCCCGACGATGCCGGCGTCTCGGTCGTGTTCACGCATCTTGAGGATCTTGCCGCCGTACGACCGCTCGGCGAAATCGACAATTCCTATCTCTCGATGTTTCTGGCGCATCCTCGCTTGGTCACGCGCCGCACTGGCCTGGCAGACGTGCGCGAAATTCTCGCTGGCGAATGTGTCGCGCTGGGTCGCGATCGTGACGACAGTTGGATGGCGTGGTCGCCGCCTGCGCCCAGCGCTGCGCTAGCGCGCGAGAGCGCCGATGGACTTGCCGCGAGCTTGCGCGCCGTCGTCGAGCAAACTGTCAAAGCGTATGCGCGCCTCGACCGGCCGATCGTGCATCGTTTATCTGGAGGCTTAGATTCGAGTGTCGCGCTCGCTGCTTTGGCAGCGGCCGGCGCGGATGTGCGGTGCGTGTGCGAGCGACCGCTCGGCATCGAGGAGGGGGACGAAAGCTCGGCTGCTGCGGAAGTGGCTGAGGCGCTCGGCGTCACGCTTCGTATTGTAGATTATCGCGCGCGCGACATCGATTACAGCAGATTGTTGGATGAGCGCGCCGCCACCAAGCCAGCGCTCAGCCTTCTGACCTTCGCCGACAGGCATTTCATTTCAGCACTCGACGCCACGCCTGATACCTTGATGACGTCCGGACAAGGCGGCGACCAAGTGTTTTTCCGCGCAAGCGCCGTTGCCGCGATGGCGGATGCAGTACGCGATCGCTGCGCGCCATCGGACCTGATCGGCATAGCCCTCGACATTGCGCATGTGACACGCCAATCGGTTTGGTCGGTATTCGCCGCGGGGATCGAATATGGTCTCTTCAAATCCGGCGAAACGTACATGCGGGCGCTCTTGAAGACGGCGACGCCCACTGCGACGCAGGCTGACGTCTCTGGCGCCATCGCTGAAGCTCTGGCTCATCCTTGGCGAATAGCATCCCGTGCAGCGGGTCCAGCGCAGATGGCGCGGACGCTGTTTCTCGCAGACCTCCAGTATTATCATACGCCGTCATCGCTCAACGCGGCCTTTGTCAGCGCGCCGGTGCTGGCTTCGCAGCCGATCATGTCCTTCTGTGCGCGTCTGCCTGCCTATGTGACCATGCGTGGGGGCAGCGACCGTGCGCTGGTGCGGCAGGCGTTTCGCGATGTGCTCCCGGCGGAGGCGCTCGTGAGGCGTCGCAAAGGCGATACGACGCGATACTTTGCTTCGGTTGCCGCGCAAAATGCGCCATTCATGCGTGACATGCTGAGGGGAGGTGAGCTTGAAGGTCTCGGATTGAGATCTCCGTATGCAGCGATCGACGTAGACGACATCTCCACGGAATTTATTGCCGAGATGTGGTTGCGGCAATTGAAGGCGCTGCGGGTGTCGCAGCAGACGGAGCCCCAACGCGCGAGCGGCGCATGAGCGACCAACGCTCCGCGCGATCGGGATCGCTCGGATCGGGATCGATCTCACTCTTAAGCCAAAAATCTATCCACGCCATGGCCCTAAGCTGCGCGGCGCGCAGCTGACTGGGCCGGCCTTTGATGTGAAAGGCGTCTGGATAGAGGTAGGATTCAACCGGCACGCCCAATTCCTGCAAGCGCACTTGCAAGGGCGGCGCATAGATCGCTTCGCTTTGCGACAGGTTCATCAAAAGCGGCGTGTGCATGCGATCGGCATAAAGTGCTGCGGCGTTTTCCAGCCACCAGCCGGTCGGCGTCGGCCAAGGCGAACCGATGCCTGCGGCGATGCGATCCTGCCGGAATTGTTGGGACACGAGCCAATATTGAGAAATGTCGGTGGCGGGATTGCTCGCAACAGCCGCCGCGAAGGAGCGATGGCCGAGCGCCCAATAGAGCGTCTCGGCGCCGTCGCTCATGCCGGTGATGGCGATGGCGTTGGGATCGACCAATCCACGGCGTTCGACCTCGCTGATGAAGTGATCGAGCGAGACAAGTTTCATCCGTTCTTCTTCGCCCTCGAAATTGAGCAAATGATCGAAGGCTTGAGGCGATAAACGTTCGCTGAGGGCGTGCGCCTCCGGGCGTTCAACGCTCATCACGAAATAGCCGCGCGCCGCATAAACGAAGATGGGATATTCCCCGCCCGTGCCGCCGCGCAAAAAACCGCGAGAGCGATATTGCACGATGACCATCGGGTAGCGCCGCCCGGGCTGGTACCCGGTTGGGTAGACAAGGTGGATATAGGATTGGAGACCGTGATCGTCGGTGAATTCCAGCCGCTCTATGTGAGGGGACGGCGCGCTATTCCAGGCGAGGTTCGGATCATAAAGAACGCGCAATGCCCCGCTCGTTGCGTTCACCGCAACAATACGGCGAGGGTGCGCGGGGGTCTCCTGAAGGCAATAGAGTTCGCCATCGCCGCCATTGCAGCCAAACAGGATTTCATCGGCGGAGCGCAACCGCTTCACGGTTTGCGATGCCGGCGACCACACATAAGCGCCCATATCGCCCGCATCGAAGCCTTCGCCGCGCGTGAACCAAACCCGCCCATCGCTGAGCTTACCCGCATCACGGAGCGCGCCAGCGCAGGTCGCTTCGCCGCAAAGCTCGGTCTGTTCGTCGTGTTGCGCGAAGAGACCAAGCGGCGGCGAAGCGACATTGAGATGTGGATCGCGAGCCGCAATCCAGGCAGGTCTCGTAACGGGCGCCGGCGCCAGCGCGGCTGCTTCCGCGTCCGTTGCGGGGCGCGTTGCGCCGGTGTTTGCATCGATGATCAAACGCGCGCTGTGTCTCAAGACCGAGGGCGTTGGCGTTTGGCTATAGGTCAGATCGAGATCGTCGTTCAACCGGTAGCCTTGAGCGAAATTGGCGGCCGATGTTTGAGCGAGTTCGTCACGCGGCGTCGCCTCCAACACAACGAGCTGGCCGGGCGAAATCCAAGCGAAGTCGCGAATGTCGCCCGGAAGCGAGGCGATCTGGCGCGCACCGTCCTCAATCGTGCTTGCCCACAATTCGACCCGGCCGTCGACGCGCTTCAGATAGGCGACGCTTCGGCTATCGGGAGACCAGCGCAAAAAGCGATCAATCATAGCCCCGCTTTGTCTGCCGCTCTCGTCATGCCAAATGACGCCGCCGCCATCGCCAATTTGACGAGGCAAGCCGGCGCCATCGGATCGCAAGAGGAGAAGACTGAAGCGCGTATCGTTTTGCGCCGCATCGGTTTCTTCTTGAAAGACGGCGATCCAACGCCCGTCAGGCGACAGCGCCAGACCCGCATGCGGCGTTCCCAGTTGGCGCAGCGCGATAATGTCGTCGATGCTGGCGGTCGCCGGCGTCTGAGCTGCTGCGGGGGAGTGGTACAGCAAAGCACAGACGCCGGCCGCGATCGCGGCGCGGAGGTTGACCTTCACCATGTACGGCGAAGCTCCAGGCCGACGAAGCGTCCAATCGGGGATGCGGTCTGCGCATCGAAAGCGTAACCTTGCGCGTTGTTGACGAAGGGCGGATCAGCATCGAATAGGTTCTGAACCGTGAGTGATGCCTGGAAACCCGACGGATGGTCTGGTGTTCGCCAGTCGCGTGTGAGGCGGAGATCCCAAGTGGTTTGCGATGCGACCTTACGGGACGGCACGCTGATCGCATCGGTGTAGCTGTCCGTGTAGTTCGCAGTAATCGAACCATCCCAACCATGGTTCTCCCAATTGACGCCGGCGCGTGCGCGCCAATCGACCGGGTGGAAGAGCGTATCGAGCACGTCTTGCGGCGAGCCATGCGCGCGCGTGGTGTATTCGAGCAAGTCGGTCCCACTGGCGAAGAATTGCAGATGTCCAAACGCCGTTTCGAGTTCGAAGACGGCGCTCAAATCGATCCCGCGCGTACGCAAGCTTGCGAGATTAGTCAGGCGTCCATCGAAGATCGCCTCAATGCCATCTGGTGGAACCGCTCCAAGGACGGTGGTCGCATATCCCTCATACTGAGCGATTTGCGCGGGCGTCGGATTGCGGATGAACACGCCCTCGAAACCTGGCGCGCCTGCAAGCGCCTCGAGAATGCTTCCCGGGTCTGAAATGCGATCGGTGAAATCGATATCGAAATAGGTCGCGTGCAGAGAAAATCCGGACAGCCAATTCGGCCGCAGATCGAAACCGGCGGTCCAGTTTTCTGCGCGCTCGGGGCGCAATGTGTCATTGGTGCCGGCGAGATTGAGCACGCCGGTTGAGCCATTGGTGGCGAACGGATCAAGGGCGCCAGGGATTGAGGCGATAGTGGCAAGTGACCCGCCGAGCAATTGTTGGAATTGGGGCGCCTTGAACGATCGGCCCCAACTCGCACGCAACGCCAATTGCTCATCGACCTCCCAGGTGACGCCAACCTTGGGCGTGGTCGCGTCGCCGTAATCGCTCGCATGTTCATGGCGAACGCTCATCGAGAGATCGAGCGCGTGCACAAACGGAATATTGTTGTCCGACGTAACCAGCGGGACAAAGGCTTCAGCGAAATAGGCGTCAGTGGTTCGCGAGCCTGGCGGCACGACGATGTCGGACGCGCGCGTGCCGTCCGACATGATCCGGTGGTGGTCGAGCTCGAAATCTTCGGTGCGCCGTTCCACGCCAGCGGCAAGCCGAACGTCACCACCCCAAATCGCAAAGAGAGGCCCGTCTGCGCGCAGCGAGTAGGTTACGTTCCTTGAGTCGCCTTCGATGAAGTCGTTGTAGGTCAGACCCTGAAGCACCGCAGGATTTGTGTGTGACCCGTCACCGAAGGGATTGAAGGCGGTGTTGAGATCGCCGCTGGCTAAGGCCGCGGTCAGCAATGTCGCCGATTGGAAGACATTGCTCTGATGCGAGAAGTCGCTGTTATGACTGAGCGTGGCGTCGGCATTGAGCGCCCAATGATTGGCGAAATCATAGGTCAGGCCGACGATCGCCGAATAGGCTTCGGTGCGCGTCGTATAATGCGACGGGCCTAGATCGTCGCCCATATTGTAACTGATGCGTATTGGTCCTTGCCCGAGGAAGAGGTGATCGAGCTGGCGATAGGCGTTGGTTTCAGGGACCACCAAGGTGACGTTGTTTTGAAAGCGGTCAGTCTCGGCCTCGCGCCGCGTGGCGAACATGTCGGCGCGGAAGGTAAGCTCTGGTGTGAAGTCCTGCCGCAATGAAGCAAAGATGCTGTTGCTTTCTTGAGCGGGAATAAGCTGCTCGCCTTCGTGTACGGGCCGGTAATTGACCACGCCCGGAAGCAGATCCGCCTCGCTGAGATGCATCCCGTCCTGATCGTGGGGAATGGCGAGCACGACATTGGTCGCGCCGATCCGCGTGATGTTGCCTGGATTGGTGTTGGTGGAGGAGAAGTTTGTGCCGCCCCAAGGCCTGAGGTCAGAGGTCGCTGAGAATGGCCGATCCGCTGCCGCGAGCGAGCCGCGATTGCGATATTCGTAGCCGATCATGGCGTTCCCGGACGACCAAGCCGTGCCCAACAATTGCGAGAAGCCGAACTCGGTTGGATCGCCGCGTGTCGCTGCGCCATAGTGAACGTCGCTTTCAGCGCCTTTGAAGTCGTCGCGCAAAATGACATTGACGACGCCGGCAATGGCATCGCTGCCATAGGTGGCGGAGGCGCCGTCGGCGAGCACGTCGATATGATCGACGGCCGCAAGTGGGATGGTGCTGATGTCGGTAAAATTGCCCCAGCCGGCGGGCGCCATGCGCCTGCCATTGACGAGCGTCAGGGTGGCATCCGAGCCCAACCCGCGCAGATCCACGGCCGAGCCGAAGGCGATGTTGCGGCCTGAATTGGCGGGCGCGCCGAGTTGCGACACATCGCTTTGAGTGCCCGTATAGGTTTGCGGCAGCGTCGACAGAACATCCTGAACGGTGGTGCGCGCGGTTTGCTCAATTTGCCCGCGGTTGAGCGTCGTCAGATTGGATCCCGCCGGATGAGCGCCGCGAATGCGGGTGCCGGTGACAACGATGGTTTCGTCCCGGCCTTCGCTGTTTCCCGAATGCTCGGCTCGCTGATCGGTGTCAGCGCCGCTACGGACGGCGCTGTCCGGCTGGGGGCGCGGCGTCTGCTCCTGCACCAGCACCAAATTGCCGCCGCTGATATGGCCGTTAAAGCCGGAGCGCACAAGCAGAAGATCGAGAGCGTCCTGGGGTGTGTAGGATCCATGCAGCGGCGGAGAGGAAAGGCCGCGCAGGCTGTCGCTGAAGTACAGCGCGTTCACGTGCGCTTGGCGAGCGAACTCACCCAGCGCACTGCTTAAGGGTTGGCCCGCGATGTCGAACTGGACGCGCTCGTTTGTGCTGACGCGTTGCAAGTCTTGCGCGAACGCAGGCGCGGACGTGATCGCGCTCATGGCGCCGAGCAGCAGTGCGCTCGCCAGCGTTCGCTGGCGCGTTTCACGCTTTGTGGTGTCGCCCTTCATGTTTTCCCCGTTGCCGTCCTTGAATGGACGTTGTCGGTGGAAAGACACGTAAGCCGGCTCAGTGCGCCATGGAGTTGAGAGATAATTGCACGCGGGGTCTTGGGGCTCCGGCGCCCCTTGCAACGGAACCACCATGGGGGCGCATGATTTTCCCTCGAACAGTCGCGGAGATAATCAATGGCGGCGAAGACGAAACCTTGGACGCGACGCAATCCGAAGAAAGCGGCAGGCCGCTCGAAAAAGCTGGGCGTAAGCCAGAAAGCGTCTGCGAAGAGAAGCCCCAAGCGGGCAGGGCGCGCCTATCCCAACCTCGTCGACAATATGCGTGCGGCGCAAAAGAAGCGTTGAGCGATGCAGACGACCCAGCAGACGCTGAAGACGTCCGATCAACGCTATATCGTTGTGGACGGCGCGCTTTGGCGCGCTGCCAATCCCCACCTGGCGCCCGAAGAAGAACGCATCCTAATGCAGGAATTGACGGCGGCGCGGCGGGCGGTTTACGCCGCTATCAAAGCACACAATAGCGGCGCCGAACGGCTTGCACGGGCGCCGGCGCATAAAGCCAAGGTGGCGTTGGGCGGGCGAAGACAGCGGCGAGGCCTCGCTTGGCGCTGCCGCGTAGCTGAAAGCGCGGCGCCGGCGAGCTAATGTCGTGTATCGCCGCCAAGCCCAAAGTGGCGCCGATACACATCGAAGCAAGCCTTGCCACGCGCCAAGCGTAAGAGCGCACCTTCGGCGATCGCGCGCGCGCGACGGAAGTCCTCTTCGATGAGAGGCGCGATGACTTCTTTATTCCACTCCTCTGAGTGGCGCCGGTCGAGAACCGCGTGGAGCGCGAAATAATGGCGCGCCTTCGCGGACACGCTCAAGCGCTTCAGGCCGTCGGTCACTGCTTGGCCCGATCCGGTGCGGTCATTTCAGTGACGCCGAGCGCTCCGATGGCGTGAAAGGCGAACGCTCGATTCATGGCAAGCGCCATCATCAAATTGCCGAGCGCAAGAGATTGTGGGACGACATTGTCTATATCGGGATCAAGATCGAGATGCGTGGCGAGCTGCGCCAGCATCGGGCCGTGCATGCCTTTCTCCTGCCCACGTCCCATCTCGTCCCAGAAATTGCGCGCCATCTCTAATTTCGGGCGCACCGGCATTCTCACTTGGGCTAGCGCAAGCACATCTTCAAAACCCGCTTCGCCAGCGACCTCCTGGTGGAGAAACCAGCGCATCTCTTCAAAGCTTGCGTGTTGAGCGAGCCACGGGAAAAGGGGATCGCGTTGTCCTGGTCCCCATTCGCGCATCGATTCAAACCAAGATAGAACACAAGCCGGATGCTTCGGCATGGTTTCGAGCAATGGCGCAACTTCACGCCGGCATTGCGCAACAAATTCCTCTTCAAGCGCACGCAGGCGTCGTTCCGCGGGGACGGTTATCAAGGGCTCGCCAAAGCCTGGCGTGAGACGCCGGCGGTTAAAGCGAGCGAGCATCTGTTGTTGCTGTGCAAAGGCCGTGTTCGCGAAGGCGGTCGCGGCGTGCGTGCGCTTGGGATCTGGATCGAAGGTCATGAGGTCCGTTGCTGGACGGGGTGGTTGGACCTGGGGCGTACTGCCGCACGCGCAATGTTGGCGGCGATTTCAGTAACCTGGGTTAAGTCGGATCGCGCACGCTAGTACATGGAGGGTGACTACGCGTTTCACCTCCGCAAGCGCACATCGCTACGTATTGGAACTTCGGCGCCTGCATCCCCGTTCAGATGCCGAGGAGACCATCATGGACAAAGAACATGTTAAAGGCGCGGCGGACAAAGCTTCCGGTGCGGCCAAGGATGCAATCGGCAAGGCCACTGGCAACGACAAACTTCGCGCAGAAGGCGCGATAGACAAAGCTAAGGGCGCCATCCGTAGCGGGGTTGGCGACGTGAAAGACGGCATCAAAAAGGCCGATGTCGACGCGCAGCGCAAGCGTGAAGCCGATCGAAAAGACTAATCTGCAAGCCTGTCTGCCCACAGTCCTGATGCGCGGAGCTCCGAGAGCTCCGCGCTTTTTTCGTCAGCTTTGAGCAGCGATTGGAAACGCCTCGGCCTATCTTTTTTTGATCAAGGCAAACGGCAAGAAGCAACCCACCGAGGATCAGGGATGCGCCGCGCTGGGTTCGTCGGCGCCGCTGTGGTCGAGCGTCTTCACCATATCGAGATGATGCTGGACCACGGGATAGGTGTTGTCGGCGAAAGTTTTCAGCACGTCATTGTCGCCATGCTCGGCGTAATTGTGCAAGAGATCGAGCGCGGCCTGATGCGCGTGAGTTTGCTGATCGATATATTTTTGATCGAAATCCGCAGCACTCGCATTGGTGAGGTCGTCGAGCATGTGTTGATGATCGCTATCCAACGCCGTCGGTAGTGCGAGACCTGATTGACCGTGGATGGCGGTGCGCAGTGCTGCGGAGGACGCAGTATGGTCGTGCACCATTTGCCGCGCAAAGGCTTTGATCTGGGCATTGCCGCCACGACGCGCGGCCAATTGGCTGGTTTGAATTTCGAACATGTCGCTGATCGCGACCGTGTTGACGAAATTGGGCGCAGCGGGCGGCGGCAGAATTTGCGAAACGGGATTGGGATTGCTGGTTTCGGTTGTGGTTTCGGTGGTTGCAGGCGCTGTTGTGCTGGTTTGGCCGCACCCAGCAAGCCCAAGCATTGTCGCGACGACGCTCGCCGACAGTAAAAGCTTCATGGTCATGGATGGCTCCCTCAGGGGCGCTTCGCGGTCCGTGTCGTTAGCCAAACGTCGCCCTGGTGGCGTGGTTCCGGGCGGCGGCGCTGCGGCGGCACTCTGAAGCGCGGAGTCGCGCGGCGCGGAATTCCGGATGGGTAGAGGCGGAAGTGACTCGACTTATCCTCGCCTTCTTTGCGAGCCTTGCGAGTGTTGGTCGCGGTGAGCAACCGAACAACGTTGCCCACCAATTCATTCGTGGAACCAAACAATACGTAAGCGACCTTACGCGACGACGGCGCTAAATCCTCCTTATGGTGAAGTTGCCGCCGCCTTTGCCCCCGTTTCCGCATCATCGTCGGGAAGCGCCGGAACGTGATTTGACCTACCGCGTGTGCGAGGTCCTGCGGCCAACGCTTTGACGCGCGCGATCAGGACCAAGTTTTTCATCACGGGCCGGAGCCGCACCGGCCGCTCGATTCAGAGTCGCCAAAACCCCGCGAATGACCCGCTCGCGCGCGCTTCCGTTCAAGAGGTTGAGACAGCCTGAGATGATTTGCAGGATGTTGTTTAAGTCGTGCGCGACGCCTCCTGTCAGCTGACCGACGGCTTCCATCTTCTGGGCTTGGCGCAATTGCATTTCGAGCGCGCGCTGTTGTGTGATGTCGATGCAGCTGCCGAAATAGCCAGCGAAATCGCCATTGCGTTGAAACGGCGTCCCGTTGTCGAGAATGTAGCGATATTCCCCGTCATGGCGGCGAAGCCGATAAACCATGATGCTGGCGGGCGTCAAAGGCCTGCACATAGGTGGCAAGACAGCCGTCGAAATCGTCCTTGTGAACGCCTTCCGCCCAGCCATTGCCCGCTTCCTGTTCGAGCGTGCGTCCGACGAAATCAAGCCAAGGCTTGTTGAACCAATCGCAGAGCTTGTCCGCACCTGAACGCCAGATCATGACCGGCGCGTTGTGGCAAGTTCGCGAAAGAGATGCTCGTCGGGCGCGCTCATGTAGATCTCTATGGTGACGAAGAAAGGCGCAAATGACAAATGCCTACGAGGCGGACACGCCTTCGAAACCGTCGCAATGCGCGGGTCAAACCGTGCCAAACGCAAGACCGATGAGTTTAGTTCCGAAGGATTGCGAAGATTCTTTCGGCCGCGTGAGGCTCGGTCGGCCTATCGGGGGACTCAACTCGTGGGCAGGATGATATTGGCGAGATAGCCGGCGCCGGTCTCGCATCAAGCTTTGGGATGGAAACAGGCGCGATGAAGAGTTCAGCGGTGGCGGGTTGACGAGGTGAGGGCGTCTCGCGCGCTGGCGCCGGGCTCTCGTGCTTTGCACCGCGCCGCGCGTTGAATTAGGAAGGCGCGTCTCGGCCCTTCGGGTCTCGATACCTGATGCAAACCGACCCCGCGGAAAAACTTGAGTGACGACTCGCAGGGCGTCGGCAAAAGCGGCTAGGCAGCGATGGACGCTTAGCTGCGGCGCATGCCCCAATACGACCGCGCCAAGGTCGGGAATAGTGTGCATTCCTGACCTTCAAAGGTTGTGCCTGAAAGGCTGAGATTGGCCCAATTCGGACACTGGCGTTTGCTTTGTCCGAACGCGTATCATCGCGACATGACGACTTATTCTATCATTGCCATGTCCTCGCTCGCCACGCCTCCGGACGTAAGCCGAGGCGACGTCATAAACATTGATGCGCCTTGGGATTTGATTGAAGGGCTCGTGCCCTTGGTGTTCGACAAGTACGCTAAAGCTGACCGGGTTGTGGTCGTGGACGAGATGGGGATCACACAGCGCGAATGGCGGCGTAGGACCGCGTGAATGCCTCCTCTCGGCGACGGCCCGCCGAAGGTCATGCAACACGACCGGCGGCAGCAATTGAGCGCGCAGGCCATTCGAAGAAATTCGCCGTTGGCGTAGGCTGGCCCATTCCAGACACTCGTGAGTTGCCGGTAACTTTGCTGTTCCAGAGCAATGCGCGCTTGTCAGGCCTACAGACTGGTGTCGGCGACCTTGCCCCCGGAGCGTCGTTACTCACCCTACGCGGGGCTTGATGTTCGTCGAATAGGCTGCGGGTATTGACGCTTGGCCTGTTCCCATCCATCGCGTCTCCGCGCCGCTCAAAGGCGGAGAGGTCAATTCCTATGGTCTATGTATTGGCAGCGGCTGCGGCGGCGATTCTAATCGCGCTGATCGTTCTCTACAATCAGCTGATCTCTCGCCGGCAGATGGTCAACAACGGCTGGGCTGATATCGATGTCCAGTTGAAGCGCCGCGCAGACTTGGTGCCGCAACTTGTTCGCGTCGTTGAAGGATACGCAGACCACGAAACGCAATTGTTTACCGACATCGCTGAAAAGCGCTCGAAGGCGATGACCGCGGGCGATGATCCAGCAAGGCGGGGGCAAGCGGAAGCCGAGTTCGCCCAACCTGTGTCTCGGCTGATTGCTGTGGCCGAAGCTTATCCCGAATTGAAAGCCAGCCAGAATTTTCTCGATCTGCAACATCAGCTGACCGACACCGAGAATAAGATCGAGATGGCGAGGCGGTTTTATAACGGCGCGGTTCGCGAACTGAACACGAGCGTGGAAAGCTTTCCGTCCAATCTGGTTGCGCCGATTGCCAGTGTTTCCAAGCGCGAATTTTTCAATGCCGAGGAAGGCGACCGCACTGTGCCTTCGAGCGCGATCGCAAAACCATGAACAGCGTGTCTCCCGCCAAGGTGCCCGGCCTACGTTCCGCGATCGCCTGCCTCCTAGCCGGGATCGCCACATTCTTGCTCGCGGCGGCGCCTGCCTCGGCCAAAGAGCGGATCGATCAATTCAACGTGGTGCTCGATGTCGCCAAGAGCGGCGATATCGTGGTCACCGAGACAATTGATGTAACAGCTGAGGGCGATCAGATTCGTCACGGCATCTTTCGCGACCTGCCGCGCTACTACGAAGATCACGGCGAGCGTCTGCTCAATCGCTACGAGGTCCTAGGCGTTCAGCAGGACGGACACGCCGAGCACTATGAGACCAGCAACGAAGACAATGCCTATCGCATTCTCATCGGGGATGCCGATACGCTGGTTGCGACCGGAGCGCATGAATACGTCATTCGCTATCGCGTGCGGAGCCAAGTTCGGTATTTCGATCGCTACGACGAGATCTATTGGAATGTGACGGGAACCTACTGGGAGTTTCCGATCGTCCAGGCTCGAGCGACAATCATATTGCCGCCGGGCGCGCACATCACGCAGACCGCTGCCTATACAGGCGTGCTGGGCAGCATGGGCGGCGACTACGCCTACACGCAAAGCGGAAGCCAAGGCGTATTCACAGCGACGCGGCCGCTCGAAGCGGAAGAGGGCATGACTGTCGCTGTTGGTTTCGCCAAGGGTCTTATCGATCCTCCGTCAGGTGCCACACTGGGCTGGCTTTGGTGGCAGCGATATGGCGCGCTTGCCATTCTTGTCGCGTCGCTGCTTGGCCTCTTCTGGTTTCTCTACCGCGCGTTTGAGCGCGTTGGGCGCGATCCGCAGAAAGGTCCGGTGTTTCCGCGCTATGAGGCGCCGGCGTCCTACTCACCTGCGGCCGTCCATCACATATATTATTGTGGTTTGAGAGGAAACCGCGCGCTCATAGCAACGCTTGTGAACTTGGCGGTGAAGGGGCGTCTTACCATTGATGCGTCCGACAAGGGCTCGACGACGCTGACCAAGGCAGCGCCGGGCGCAGCCCACCCTGGCGCGCTCTTTGCTGACGAAGACCTTGAACTGGAGCGTGGGGTGTTTGGCGGCGCCGACTCGAAGTCGTTGGGCGGCGCGTACGATCCAATGTTCACCTCGGCTTATACCGAGTTCAAACAACAACTCTCGCGCAAGTATGGCAGCGCCTATTTCCGCTGGAACGCGGGTTATACGGTTTTGTCGCTCCTGATCACCGTTGGCGTCGTGGTGTTTGCGGCGAACACGACGACGCAATGGACCGGCTGGCACACTCTAGCTGTGCTAGGCTTGGCCGCGCTCAATGGCGTATTCATGTATCTGATGCCCGCGCCAACGGTGAAAGGACAAGAAGTTCGCACCGAGATCGAAGGCTTTCGTCTCTATATGGAGACTGCGGAAAAGCTGCAGCTCAACGCCGTTAAAGTTGGTTCAGACGCTCCACCGCCCATGACCACGCAGCGCTATGAGCAATTTCTGCCCTATGCCGTCGCACTCGGTGTGGAAGCTCCATGGACGCATCACTTCGAAAAATTGATTCCGCAGGAAGCCGCAAACTATCACCCGGTTTGGACGACGACGGGGTGGGGCTCTTCGCATTCGTTTGCGGGATTGAATGACGCGATCATTTCTAATTTGAATTCGGGCGTTGCGAGCGCGCTGCCGCAAAGTTCGAGTTCCTCCGGATCTGGCGGCGGAGGTTCGTCGGGTGGTGGCGGAGGTGGCGGTGGCGGCGGAGGTTGGTAAAAGGGCCCGCCTATTGCTGGCTATATTATCGAAATTATTAGGCACGGAACAGCGTCGCCTACTCTGCGCGATGAACGCAGTTGTTGCCTAGAAATGGCCTCACCGCGAAAATAGCACGCGTCCTGTGTAGCGGTTGCAATGTTGCAGCGAAGTAAGTTTTTGCTCTTTGCGTGGGAGGGCGTCATTCCAAATTTCTCCGCCGACCAACTTAATACCGAACTCAAGCTCGCTGATCGCGGCGCCGCGGATGGCGCGAAGAATTTACCCGCAAGCACTGAAGGTCAGTTGTCCGCGATCGAGGCTCTCGCGGTCTCTCGTGTTGATGGCGTCTTGAAACAGCGCGCGCAGGAGATGCTGGGTGTTGGGCAGGGTGAGGATTTCACCACACTGCCGCAAGATTTGGAGGCTCTCGCGAGCGAGCCGCAGACGGTGCTGACGCAGTTTCGCGCCAAGAAAGCACGCGCGCAAAGCGCTCTCGGGCTTGAACTCAAAGAAGCGCAAACCGATTTCGCGCGCGCTTACCGCGACTATCGCAGCTTCCGCATAAAACATCAGCTGACCAACACCGAACCCAGTTACGACAACGTATTCTGGCGTAAAGTGTTCTGGCTCGCGTTGCTTTTCACGGTTGAGGTCGCCGCTAACGGTTGGATTATCGGTCAGGCAAGCCCTGGCGGGCTGGTGCAGGGCTGGACAACAGCACTGATGATTTCGGTGCTGGTAGTGCTTACCGGTTCGCTGATTGGAGCAGGGCCCTGGCGCTATCTCAATTACCGCGGTGAGGATGCGCGCGGGTTTGTGCATCGCTCTTGGGCGATACCAGGCGTTGTCATCGGCGGGTTGCTGATCCTCGTTTTCGCGTTCTACATTGCGCACTACCGCTATGAGTTGTCGCACAGCGCGTTGGACGCTCCTGTACCCGACAACATCCTAAGCTCCATCGCGTCGCGGCCTTTCGCACCGTTTCAGCAATTGGAATCGCTGCTGCTGTTCATCATTGCGATCCTGATCGGCATATTTTCCGTGGCGCGCGGCGCACATTGGGACGATCCGTATCCCGGATACGGTCCGCGTCATCGCCGCGTGGAGGACGCGCGCGAACGCGCTCACGAGATTTCTTTGCAGCTGTCTGCCGAAGTTGATGCCGCAAAAGAGGCAGCCGACGCCGCGCTCGCCGAGATCGCGGGTGAGAGTCAGGACATGGTGGCGGCTCTCCGCGCAACAATTTCCCGTACTCAAGACAATGCCGCCGAGTGGGATTTCATCGCCGCCCAAATCTTAGCAGAGGGACGGGACGCGATCGCCATGTACCGCGACGCAAATCGTGAAACGCGAACCCTACGCGCGCCCGACTATTTCGATAAGGACGCCTTTGCAGATGGCGCGCCACCGTCAAGTTCGGAAGTGCTTGAACATCTCACCACTGCGTTTTCCCGCGCTACCGCAAACATTACTGCATGCAAAAGTCAGATCGCCGGCGCGCGGGCGCAGCTGGAAGCTGAGTACCATTCTTTCTACGACGACGAGCTCGCGCCTTTCCTGAAAAGCGCGGCGGACAACGCTACGGTAAATGCACGCACGGAGTTCTCGGATATCTCTGCCGAACTCGAATTGCGGCGTGCCGAGGAAGAGCAAAGCGAGCCCGAGCCTGCGATGGAGGAGACGCCACCGCAGGAATTCACCTACGCGCACCGACGGGGGCGTCGTTAGATGCGCGACAAAGCAAAAGTGAATCGCGCGTATGGCGCAGCCACTGCGGGCGTGATCGCAACGCTATTTGTCTTGAGCATCGTCGTATGGGCGTTCCGCCCGGCGCAACTCGACCCCAATACGCTTTGTCCAGTCGCGCGCCCGATCGCCGGACACACGGTGGTCATCGTCGATCGCACCGACCGGTGGACACCCGCGATGAATTCCGCGCTCGCCAACATCATTGAGGCCGCGCAGCACAATACACAACAATACCAGAAGTTCTCCATCGTTGCGTTGGATGCCGATCAATCGACCCACCCGCTGTTCTCCGCCTGCAATCCGGGCCAGCCATCTCTGCTTTCGGACCTTTATCGCGGACGCAAATACACGCAGCGCGACTTCGAACAGAAATTTGTCGGCGCGGCAGACCGCGTCGCGGACGAGGTCAGTCAACCTGCAGAAGCGAGCGCAAGTCCCATCGTCGAATACGTGCATCGCTGGCTTGGCAGCGACGATTTCAGCGCATCTGTGCCGGACCGCCGGCTAATCCTCGTTTCCGATATGCGCCAGAACTCGCCGCTCTTCAGCATCTATCGCACGGGCGGGCAAGGGTTGGCGCCGCTTGTCGCCGATCAATTTGGACCGTCGGAGCGTGGCGTCAATTTCGACGTCTATTTCATAGCGCACGGGCAAGATCACAATGTGAGCGAAGAGCAGGTTAGGTCTGCTTGGGACCGTGCATTCAGTCTTATCGGCGCGCGCTATACCTGGCGCCAGATCGATTAGCAGCGCCGAGTTTTCGCGGCGCCGTAGGCCGCGCGCTGTCATCAGTCACGGACTTTCCTGCACACGTCTTCTGATGGCGGCAACCGCTATGGACGCGACTGCGCCTGCTTGATTGCCATGGCTCGATCGCAAGTATGTGAGAAGGTCGGCAATTTGTTTATTGTCGAGCTGAGCGCCATAAGCCGGCATCGCCGAAGCCGTTGGGCGCGCATCGGTCATCGGCGCTCGTGTGCCTTCGAGCACAATGCGGATAATCGTGGTTGGGTCGCGCGACTGCAGGCTCGAATTGTTGGCAAGGCGGGGGAACATGTTCGGCACGCCTTCGGCGTTGACGCCGTGACACGAGGAGCAATGCACGTTGTAGAGCTCTTCGCCATTCGCGGCGCGCACGTCCGCCTGCGCCGTCTCTTCAGGCGCCGGCGCCAAGCTGTGTAGATAAATGGCGATTGCGCGTTGGTCGTCGACGCTCATGTGCGACGTGGAGTTCACCACGACCTGACCCATCATGCCTGACGCTGCCGCGTGCTCGTTTCGGCCGGTTGCAAGGTAAGAGACGATATCGTCCTCACTCCAGCCGCCGAGGCCATCGCTCAGATTGCCAGCGAGATTGGAAGCATGCCAATTCTCGACCACGCCGCCTTGCAGATCCTGATGCGCTTTCTCCGCGCCGAGGAAATTGCGCGGTGTGTGGCAGGTGATCTCATCGACCGCGAAGTACGAAAGCGCCGCGACTGTGCCTGCCGGATTGTACCCCGCGTTCTGCGGAAACGCCGAAGCGCCACAGACGAACACGTTGTGGACGTCCCAGCTCTGCATGTAGCGGTTCACCGCGCTCTTGCTCGGGTCCGCGCCCATGATCGCGCCGCCGGTGTTGTGCGTGGTCTGATACGGCACCACGGAATAGTGGCCAGTGCGCTTGTTGACCTTGATCTCCCGCCCGCCCATCTCGCGCGCTATCTCGGCTGCGCGGTCGGTGAGGTAGTCCGACATCTTGTGTTCGTTGTCGGTGAAATCGAACGTCATCCGCAGCAGCGGGCGACCGTGGATGTCGGTGTAGGTCGGGTCGAGATCGAGATAATTGGTGCGATGGCTCATCACCGAGCCGTGCGTCGAGACCGACGCCGCCTTCAGATAGTTCGCCGCGACCGCGCGTTTCCACTGCGGCCCCCATGTCGGCGTACCGTCCGGCGTCGGGTGCGTTTCGATCGGGCGAGCGCCGGTGTTGAGCGCGCCGATATAGCCGCCGCCGATGAAACCTAAGCCGTGGTGATCGAAATTGTCGCCGTTGAAATCGTCGATGATCATGCCCAGCGCGCCGGCGCCGATGAAGGGATTGGTGATCTCGTTGTCGTAAAACACGTTGACCGATGACGTGATCTGGTAGGCGTAGTTTTTGCCGACAACGCCTTGCCCGGTGCGCGGATCGTACGGCGCGCCAATGCGTGAGAGCAGCATCAGGCGTACATTGTGCAGTGCGTAAGCTGTCGAGATCACCAGCGATGCAGGTTGGAAATAGAGTTGCCCTTGCGCATCGACATAGGTCACGCCGGTCGCTTTGCGGCGATCGCTATCGAGCTCGATCATCAGCACCTCGCTGTCAACGCGCAGCTCGAAATTCGGCTTGCGCATCAGCACCGGCAGGATCGTGGTTTGCGGGCTGGCCTTAGAGAAATTGCCGCAACCAAACTTTTCGCAGAAGCCGCAATACGTGCACGGCCCCATCGTGAGCCCGAGCGGATTGGTGTAAGCGCGCGACATGTTCGCGGCGGGGTGCGGGAAGGGGTGATAGCCGCGTGCGCGCGCCGCCGCTTCGAACTTCAGCGGGCCGGGCGTCATAGTCAGCGGCGGATTGGGATATTCGCGCGAGCGTTTGCCTTCGAACGGATTACCGCCGGGCTGGATCGCGCCGTTGAGATTGCCGGCTTTGCCTGAGATGCCGCAGAGATACTCGTACTTGTCGAAACCGTATTCGATCTCGTCATACGTCAGTGGATAATCTTCGATGGTCATGCCATCGGGAATGACGCTGCGCCCGTAGCGTTCGATATTGTGACTCTTGGCTTTGAAGTCGGACGGTAAGAAGCGCCACACTTGGCCGTTCCAGTGCACACCGCCGCCGCCCACGCCTTCGCCCGGAAAGAACGAACCCAAGCGCCGGATCGGCAGCCCGGTTTGATCGGCGGAATTGCGAAACGTCAGCGTATCGCGCCCGACATCCTGAAAGATGTGATGGCGCCACATATAGCGCAGTTCGTCCTGATCGAACGTCACCGCGAAATCGTTCGGTGCGTCGCGCCACGGCCCGCGTTCGAACGCAACGATTTTCAATCCTGTCTCGCTCAGCTCGTGCGCCATGATCGCGCCGGTCCAGCCGAAGCCGATCACCGCGATGTCGACAGCGGGCAGCACCCGCGCATCTGCGGCGCTCATGAGTGCGCTCCCGGCGATGGCGCAAGGCTGACGGGCTGATACGGCAGCCGTTCGTTGATGTGCGCGAATGCTGCGCGATAATCATAGCGCGCACCCGGAAAGCCGATCATGCGCCACGCGCCCATGCTGCGATTGCCGCCATAGAGCGGATCGGCGAAATAACCTTCGAGCGTGTTTTGCCAGAGCAGATCGAAGAACGCCTTGGCGCCGACGCTACCGTTCAGCTGGATGTCGCCCTTTTCGAGATGCTTCAGCACGTCGTCTTGCTGATTAGCGCTCAGCCGCGCGAACGGTGCGCCGTGCGTCTGCTGCGCGTACGCATTCACCGAAGCGATGGCCTCGCGATACGCAACCGCCGGCGCGTGCATCTGATAGCCTTGCGTCGGTTGGCCGGACGCAAACGGCTCTTTCAAATACGTCCGTTCGCCCATGCCGTATCCGCCGCCCAGCTGGCGATCGAGAAACAGCGCAACGCCTGCGTCCTTCGCGCCGGGACCCGTCCCGTCGGCAGGGATTAGGCGATCAACGGCTGCTTCGATGAACGCCGATTCTTCAGGATGGAAAAAGCGATAGTCGTACCCACTCACGGGGACGGGAGCGTCGGACTGGTTCGGACGCCAAGGATAGGGTTGAGCCATGCTGGCGGTAGGAACGAGAGCTGCGCCCGCCAAGAGCAGTCTCCGTCTACTAAAGTATTTGGTCACGCAACCCTCCGAACGCGCGCGAGGGTAAGGGTCGAACCGAACGCAAGGTTCCGGTTCGACCCATCACAATTTGGGGCAGCCCTCGGCTAGCGGGAATTGGTGGCGATTTCTGGGGTTGCGGAAGATCGCGCCAAATCGCGTTGAGCGTGGAGTTCGGCGAAATTGGGCCGCTCAACATGCTTGAGAGAAACGGCCGGCCCCTATGAACCGGCCATTCTGAGGATCACAGGTCAACGCCTTCAGAAACAGCAGGCGCTTCGTCTACCTCGACGCCGAGATAGCGAACGGTGCTCGGCGCGTGGTCCGTTGCGGACATTCGGACAGGAGCTAGCATCCGCATGTTGAGCATGGAGGGAGAGGAACCCGCAGACCAAATTCGAAGCCGCACTCAATGGTGGCGCTCGGGCCAAACGAAGTTTCTCGTGACGCTCAGCCGAGACGATGCGCGATGCGCGATATTTGTCTCAGGAGACAAGGCTGAACGGCTGTACGAGGTACTCAACTTGAGCAGCGAGCCAAGTGTCGGCCTTGAACCGGGGATCGACTGCTATGCGATCACATGCGCGAGCGCCCGGCTCTCATCCGTTCTGGAGAAGTTAGCGAAGGCGGTGCCTTGACGCAGCCATCAACGACCGCTCCCGGCGAAAGCGCGCCGGACACGAAGGATCGCACGAACAGCGGGCGGTCGCAGGCGCGCCGCTGATCCGCTATCATCTCCAACGAGGAGGGCGCATGGCTGTTCACGTCTCTGTCTTGCCGGGGGTCGGTGCTGAGATAACGGGCGTCGATTTGGGCAACCTCTCTGACGCCGATTTTGGGATCATTCGCCAAAATTACGCCGAGCACGGCGTGATCTTTTTTCGCGATCAAACCATCAGTGAAGCAGAGCACATCGCCTTTGCGGAGCGGTGGGGGCCGATCAACATTAATCGCTTTCTCTCTTCCCATCCGCGCTTCCCCGAAATCGCCGTCCTGACCAAAGAGCCGCGTGACACCGAAAACATTGGCGGCGCCTGGCACACCGATCATTCGTACGATTGAGCTGCTGCCGGTTTTACGGATACCGAGTTTAGGTGTTTTAGTGAGATCGGAGAGTGCTGATGGGACGGCGCAAGGCATATACGCGTGAGTTCAAGCTTGAGGCGGTGAAGCTGATCCGGGGTCGGGGCGTGTCGTTCGCTCAAGCGTCTCGAGATTTGAGCGTGCACGCCAACGTGCTTCGGAAATGGGTGGCCGACTACGAGGCCGACCCCGATCAATCGTTTCCCGGCCAGGGGCAGATGAAGCCGGAGCAGCAAGAGATTGAGCGGCTGCGCCGCGAGGTGACGAAGCTCAAGGCCGAGCGCGACATTCTAAAAAAAGCCGCGGCCTACTTCGCGAAGGACCAAGCGTGATGTTTGGTTTCATTGCGAAGCACCAGGGATATGGCCGGTGAGTTGGATGTGCGACGCGCTCGGTGTGTCGCGAAGCGGCTTCTTCGCCTGGCTGACGCGTGCGCCCAGTGCGCGTGCTCGAAGCGATGGCGAGATCGGCGCGCGCGTCCGTCAGAGTTTTCTGCAGAGCGATCGCACCTATGGCGCGCGTCGAGTCTGGCATGATGTTCTCGAAGAAGGTGTTAGATGCGGCCTTCACCGCATCGAGCGTCTGATGCGTATTCAAGCCCTGAAAGCACGACCGCGCCGCCGCCGGCTTCCACTCGACACGGGCGAGCGGCTCTCAGGCGCCATCGCGCCAAACATCCTCGATCGCCGCTTTCAGGCTACCACGCCCAATCAAAAATGCGGCAGACTTCACCTATATTTGGACCGCCGAAGGCTGGTTGTACGTCGCGGTGGTGATTGATCTCTATTCGCGTCGCGTGGTCGGCTGGTCGATGCGCGCATCGATGACTACTGACTTGGTAGCCGAAGCGCTGACGATGGCGCAGTATCGGCGCGGTAAGCCGGATGCCTTGATGCACCACTCCGATCGGGGATCTCAGTACACGAGCGAGCAATTCCAGCGACTGATGACAGAGCACGGCATTGCCTGCTCGATGAGCCGCGCCGGAAATTGCTGGGACAACGCCGCGACCGAGAGCTTCTTCTCGTCACTCAAAATCGAGCGCACAGCGCGCAAGACCTATCGCTCCCGTGACGAGGCTAAGGCCGATGTGTTCGATTATGTGGAGCGATGGTACAATCCAAGGCGACGTCATTCGACGCTGGGCTATCTCAGCCCAATTGCGTTCGAAGAAGACGAGGCGTTAGCTTAGGAAGGCATCCACGAGACCGGCAGCAGCTCACATGTCACCGAGCGACCGTCCCCTAGGGGTGTTTCAATCCGACCCCGAGTGGCAGGCAACGGCGAAGTCGAGCCGCGTAACCCGCATCGATCCACTCTACCGGCCTCTGCTCTGCTCTGCTCTTCATCAGTCGCGAAATTCACCTCACCTTGAAGCAGCAAGCGCCCGGTTTTCCGCTTGGATGCGAACGAACAGGATCACGGCGTTGAACATCGAAAACAGCAACGCGAACGCCCACAATCCAAACACCAAAGGCAGCACCGCGATCTCACCCATAACGACTGCGTAATTGGGATGGTCGACGAACCGATAGGGGCCGCGCTTTACCAACGCCTCGCCCGGCACGGTGATGATGCGTGTCGTCCAACGTGTTCTGAGGGTCGCTAGCGTCCATATGCGCAGGATCTGCAGCAAAGCGAAGACCAAAAGCCAATCCAAATGAAGAGGCTGATTCCACGCGAAACCCCACAGTCCGGCTAACCAGCAGGCATGCAAGATAACGATGAATGGGTAGTGTCCCGCCGCATGCTCGCGAGCGCCACGTTTAAGGAGTACAGCAGTGTTGCGATTGGCCAGCCATAATTCTCCGACCCGCTCACTTGTGACGAGCGCGAGGAGGGCCATCGAACCGATCATGCCGCGCGCTTGAGAACCGCGCAGCTGGCGGAAAACCCTGGCCCCATTGACAATAAGGCGGAGCGCATCGGCAAGCCGCGCTGCAATTGTCGATCAAGTACAAACAGGACTGTCGGAGCCGACATGTTGCCGTACTCCGCCAAGGTGTCTCGCTCGTCGTCGAGCGAGCCTTGTTCGATCGACAGGGAGCGCTCGAGCGCTGTGATGACTTTGGCTCCCCCAGGATGACAGATGAAACGGTCGATGTCCGAACGCTGGAGGCCTGACTGGGTAAGGATGCCGTCCACCGCTGGTCCCACATGTGTTTCTGCAAATGGAGGGATAGATTGGGCAAAGATCACGCCGAAGCCTTCGGGATCGACACGCCATCCCATGATGTCGAGGGTGTCTCTCCAGGTGTGTTGTCCAGTCGCTTCCACGCTTGCGAGCCCCTTGTCATCGCCACCGGCTTGCAACACGCATGCGGCAGCGCCATCGCCGAACAGAGCTGTGGCGACGATATTGGCTTTGTTCAGTTGGTCGAGACGAAAGGCGAGCGTGCAGATTTCAACAACGACAAGCAAAACCGTGGCGCCCGGCTGAGCCTGCGCCATTTTCGCGGCGATTGAAAAACCTGCTGTGCCACCGCCACACCCTAAGCCAAACACCGGCACTCTTTCGATGTTGGCCCGGAACCTGACCAAGTTCATTGCGCGCGCCTCAAGGCTTGGCGTAGCAATTCCCGTCGATGACACTGTAACCACGCAATCAACGTCTTCAGCGCGCAGATTTGCGCTATCAAGGGCTTTGGTGGCCGCATCAACGAAAAGATTGAGCCCTCCGTCTAGATATGCCTCGGTTCGCTCTGTCCAAGTGCGCTCTGAGGCAAACCACTCGATCGGTCGCACGCCGTACCGCGTATTTATGCCTGTTGTTGCGAACACTTTCGCCAAACGATGGAAGCTGGGATAACGCGCTCCAAACATGGCCTCCGCTGCCTCTGAAACATCGGATTGGACCAATTTGTAGGGCGGTACCGCGGTAGCGATCGAAAGCAGGTGGGGGGAAGCGGGCACGGATCCTCTTGAGCAATACGTAATCTTCCAACCTGATCACTAGCTGTCAGTTCCGTCCTCTCATGCAATGCATGCGCGAGCTTTTACGTGAGCGGCGCCAACCCTTGGCCTCCCTGCGCGTTGTTTTGGAATGGAGCTCAAATTCTTTCGCGCGCCCGATCGCCCTCTCGCACGCCTGGTTTCTGATGACGAGGGCGAGACGTGGCGCAATGCGACGACTGACGACCAGGGCCGCGCGGGGCTCATGTGGGACGCTCTCTTCGGGTTTGACGACGATGCCCGATCGCAGCCCTGGATGGCCAAGTACGAAGGTTTCTGAGGCGATCAATACCTGTGCACCGCGCCGCCTAGCGGAGGCTGAGTTCGAAGTTCCTCTGGCTAAGCCGATCAAAGCCAATTCGCTGTGGCGGTTAGGGCCCTCACCCGAGACGAATACGGACTGATAAAAAGGTGTGCGATTGTGGCTTGGGTGACCGGCATTTGAAAACGGGTTGCCGGCCCGCACAGGCCTTTCGCCGCAGCTCTTGGGCGGCGGCCATGACAACGTTACTGCGGTGTTGGTCGCAGCTGAAGCACCCTAAAGCGGGGCTATCCGCGTGGCGCTGTTCCCGTCATGAGCAATGGATAGGGATTTAAAGCTTGTGTTTGCCACCAATGCTTTTCGGGCCCGAGGCGCTCCACTTCGAAATGCAGGTGGGGAACAGGCGCGTTGCCCGTCATGCCAACAAAGCCGATGGTTTGACCTTGGCGTACATCTGCGCCTTCCGTAAGTCCCGGCGCGCGCGCTGAGAGGTGAGCGTAGTAATAAACGAAGTGCTCGCCTCGATCGAATTCGTAGATGGTAAAGCCGCCGCGCTGGCTGTCGAAGAATTTTACGATACGTCCGTCTGCGGCGGCGATTACTGCTGTGCCCTGAGGCGCCAGGATATCAATGCCTTCATGAACACGGCCCTCGCTTCGGGCTTGTCCCCAGGTGTCGCTCAGTTTGTCCTGAGTGACGCCAAGCACAGGGATGATCAGAGACGATGGTGTAGTTTCGGTCTTGGATGCCGGAGTGGAAGGCGTGGCGCTCTCACCCGCGCCCGGCGCCAGGAGCGTTCGGGCTTGCTCTAGCCGTGATTGAGTCTGGCTTGCGGTCGGCACCGACACGTGAGGCGGCTCGCGCATGCGCATGTTTGCGATAAAGAACGCGGTCAGAGCCGTGATGGCGGTAAGTGAAAACCACGGAACATGCATGAAGGGCCAACACAGCGGTCGAGCGGGGAGTTCCCGCGTGCGCATTTGGTCAGCCAAGCGCCGCACTGTGAACAAATGAGCATGGAGAATGTGCGCATCCAAATCGCTGCGAACGAGAGAGGGCGCGCATTCCGTGCTGACACCATCGATTAACCGGCGAAGCCTGCTGAAGCTTGCGACCGGCGCACTTGCGATCGCCGCTGTGGCCTCTGTCGTTCCGGGGCAAGCCTTGGCTTCTATCGCCGCTGTGCCGAACGCGGGAGTGCGTCGTCTAGCGCTTCTTAATACACATACCGGCGATCGCTTTGATGAGGCCTATTGGGAAAATGGGACTTACGTGACGGGCGCGATGGCGGAGATCAAACACGTCATGCGCGATCACCGGTCGAACGAAAGCCACGACATCGATCCGCGCTTATTGGATGAATTGCACAATTTAAACGGCTTGGTTGGCGCAAGCGCGCCTTACCAAATCATTTCGGGGTATCGCTCGCCAGCGACCAACGCGATGCTGCAGGCGAGTTCCGAAGGCGTGGCGACCCATAGTCTGCATATGGATGGGCGCGCGATCGACATCCGGATGGGTGGTGTTGATTTGACGAGGCTTCGCGATGCGGCGCTATCGATGCGCTCGGGAGGCGTTGGATTTTATCCGGCCTCTGATTTCATCCATGTCGATACGGGCGCCGTGCGCCGCTGGTGACATCAGCCAGGACGCGCTACTGTGCTCGCAGACAAGCCTTGATCGCGAAAGGATACTGGAACGCCGCGTTGAACGGCGTGACCCAGTTCTACTGCGTCCCAATTGGTCAGGCGGATGCAGCCGTGTGATTGGGTCTTGCTGACATTTTGCGGTTCTGGCGCGCCGTGAATTCCGTATGTGTCGAGCGTGAGCGCAATCCAAACCGCGCCAACGGGGTTATTGGGGCCTGCAGCGATAGTCAGCGCGCCATGATTGCGATGGCCAAAGGTTGGCAAACGCGCGGGATCGTAGTGGTAGATTGGGTCAAAGCTCACTGAACGCACTGCATAATCGCCCGATGGGGCGGGCGCATCAGGGCTGCCGATTGAGGCGGGGTAGAACGCCAGCAATTGTCCGCTCGCATCAAAAGCGCGCAATGACTTCTCGGTTTTGTCGATGACGATCGAAGCAACATGGCCGTCGAGATCGCCACCGGCATTGGCGACGATGATCTGCTGGCCCGCCTGGGAGAAATCAGTATTGGGGTTGAGTGTCTTTAGCAGCGTTTCATCCATGTGAAATTTCTCAGCGATGGATTCGCTGGCGCGCGCATAGCCAAGATGCTGAAGGTGCGACATGGCTTCGAGATCTTGCGGCACCGGCGCAAATGGACCTGCGACATCTTCTGACGCCAGCGTGTAGGTCACGAGGGCTGGCGCTTGATCTTGAGCAGTTAGAGTTTGCAGCAGCGTTGCGTCGGCAATGCCCGTGATCGCCATGTTGTGCGCCGCTTGGTAGGCGGAAACGGCTTTGCGAACATTCTCACCATTGTAGCCGTCGATCACGCCCGGCGAGAAATGCGCGCGATCAAGCGCCACTTCGAGGCGCACCATAGTGGCGTTGAAGGAGACATTGGCGGGTGGGGTTGCTTCATCTGGTTGGGAAGCCACGCCAGTTGCCGTCGTCATCGGGGGAGCGATAGTGATATCTTGGGGGATCGATGAGGCAGGAATTGCGGGGAGGCTGGCCAGATTGGAAAAGTCGCTGGCGTTATTAATCTGCGTGATCTGAGCTGGAGGCGCACTGGTTTGGGCAGGCGCTTGCGACGGCGCGTCTGCGGCAGGGGGCGTGCAGGCCGCCAAGATCAGGAGCGGAACAAAACCTCTAAGCCAATTCATGAGTGCAAACCCTCGACGTGCGGTCTGCTAATTGCTGAGGGCCTGCTCTGTTCCGCGGCTTCGCAGCGTGTTGAGCAGAGTGGCGCGTTGGCCCCTTAAAATGCTGCGCGGAGAATGGCGCCGCCTAACGCGCTTTCTATTGCCCAAGCGCGCGCTGGTTCCTGAGCAGAAGCTGGAGATCAGCCGCGGCGACAGAACTCAGTTCTCCTTATGTCGGCGCTGGCTTATAAACGCGATGCGTCGCGTGTCGCTCCATAAATCGCAACCACCGAAATGGCTGGCCAGGTGAAACGCTTGCGTCACGGCATCGCCGTCATTGGCGCAAGGTTTGGCATTGGCGAGGCGAAAGGCGTCGTCGATGAAAACATAGAATCTGTAGGAGCGCACCGAACCCTCATTGCTCGTCATAACCCGTTCGCTACTAGTCAGCTTATCGTCTGATCACGCCGCACTTTTTGCCGTCCTGATAAACGCGGCGACCGACTGGCGAACCGCGATAAAGGATGTTGCGGCGTAAAACGCAGCGCCACAAGCGGCCAGCAAGGCCAATTTGGCGAATGCTGAAAGTGACGCCATCTCGCTTCGCATGGCGGCGACGAGAGCCGCCATGAACAAGCTCAAGACCAGCGGGGGCGCAACATTGCGAAGATAAAGCAAGAGGGGGGAGCCGAGAATTTTACTGACCGTAAAAGCGGCTGCGATGTTCTGAGCGAGCATTGCGGTGACGGCGACGAGCGCAATTGCTGTTGAACCAAAGCGTCCGAAGATAGCGATGCCAAGCATCAGCAGGCACACAAACAACACGCGCTGAGCCACGATCCAGCGGCGGCGCTCGAGCACCAGCTGTGCGTTTTCCAGATAGCAAGTCGCGATCATGATCGCAGCGCCGCCGAGCAGGACGGCCGTTGGACCGGCGGCGCCGGCCCAGGCTGGTCCCATGGTCAGCGCGATCAGTTCAGGTGTGATCGACGCAATGCCAATGAAGAATGGAAAGACAACGAGCATGCTGAGGGAAAGCGCGCGGTTGAGCGCTGAAGCAAGGCGGGGAAGGTCGTCGCGGAGTTGCGCGAAGGTTGCGAGCGAGACGCGGTCGAGCGCCGCTGAAAGCGCCATAAGCATGGCAACGACAACGCGTTTGCCGAGATTATAGAGGCCAGCCGCGGCCGGGCCTGCCAGCACCGCGACGGCAAGACCGTCGAGAATGACACTTAAGCCGTAGATGATGTTTGCCGGCGCCAACGCCCAATTTGCGCGTTGCAGCGTGATGAATTGTTGACCGGTGAAGGAGAGATTTGGCCGCCAGTCGGATGAGCCCCAAAGCAGCGCGGCGGAAATGAAAGCTGAGGTCCATTGCTGATAGACCAGCGCCTGCACGCCGAGTTGGTGCATCGCAAACCAAATACCGACCACGCCGCCGATCAGCGCCGCGGCAATCGCTCGGACAGAAAGCATTTGGAAGCGCATGGTTTTCACGAGCCGCGCCTCTTGCAAGCGCTGGAAGCCGTAACCAAACAGGAGCAGCGAAATTTGCGGCAGAACGCTGGTGAGCGCTGGCGTGTTGAAGAGATGCGCGAGCAACGGCGCGAGCAAGCTCAGCAGCAATGTCAGCACAGCAGTGCTGCTCATGGTCCAGACGAACGCGGCGCTGAACTCTGCTTTGCCCGCATTGGGGTTGGCCACGAGGTTCGCGGCGATGCTTTCGGTGGTGAAAGAGCGGCAGAGCTCAACGATCCCAAGCGCAATCGCGACTGCGCCGAACGCCGCGGGCCCTACTAACCGCGACGTGACGAGAAACATCCCGAACGCGACGAATTGCGAAATGTAGCCGCCGGCGATCGACCATCCCGCGCCGCGAACGGCCTGTTTTAGAAGCGACAAGGGGAGCTCACGAGAAATATCGGCGCAGAACACGCATCTGCGGGCGGTCGACTGGATGATCAATCGAGGCAGGCTTGATGCTTAGCGCGTAAGTATCCGGCCACCAGGCGCCGCCGGCCCAATACACCCAGCCAGCCCATACGCTTGCTTCGGCGCGAACGTGGTCGAGCAAGCTCGCAAGTTCGCCGGCGCACGCAGTATCGCCGCCAGCGCCGAATTCTCCGAGAAAGCCGCGCTTTTGGTTTTGACGCGCCCACGCTGCGAAAGGCGCAAGCCGCTCCGGCGCGCCGCTGACGCACGCGCCGTTTGAACCGCTTGAGTCGGAATCGAGATATTGGTGGACGTCGAACGCGAAATGGTTCGCGGGGTCGGTGATCGCGAGCATGGCGCGCGCATTGCCGCTCTCGACCCACGAATGCGCACCCGACCACGCATTGCCGGACACAAGGATGAGTTGACGTGCGCCGGTGGCGCGGATCGCTGAGATGGTTGAATTCTGGACCGCGACCAGCGTGTCGGTGTTTTGGTCGTGCGGTTCGTTTTGCAGATTGAAGACAGCGTTCGAATTGCCACGATAACGTGTCGCCAGCGCGGACCAGAAATGCGCGAAGGCAGCAACAGGAACCGCTGGGCTTTCGCCGATGATGAGCTGTTGGCCATTTACCCGGCGGCGGCCGAATTGGTGCGCATCAAGTACAACCGTCATGCCGCCTGCGGCAGCGATAGTGGAATCGAGCAGGCGCACATAGGCTTCGTTCAGCGGGCCGCCGATCTGCGGCTGTGCACGCTCCCATAGAAACGGAATACGCAAGATGCGAGCGCCAGCGGCGCGGTAGTATGCGATCTCCGCGGCACGCGGCGCCACATAGTCTGTGTCGAGTTGGCCGGGGATTTTGTCCGGGTTGAACTCTAGTCCGGCGATATTGACCCCACCGGGGACGCCTGTTGCGGCGCGGCTTCCCAGGGCGACGGAAGCGGCCGCAGCGCTCGTGATGAAGCCGCGTCGGTTCATGCGGCGTAAGCTTTCGCCCGAGTTTGCACGAAGGTGCGCACGGGTTCCCGCCTCACTGCTGGCGCTGTGCGCGCCTCGGCGATCATTGCGCCGAACAAGAACCAAAGCAGCGCTGCGGTTTTCAGCGCAAACAGCGATGAGCCGCTCACGCAAAGCAGCGTGCAGATATAAAAGCCGATCAAGAGCTTGAACCTGGTCGCGGATGCGCTGGGCGTCGGCAACAGCACGAACCCGAACCAAAGCGCGACGCAGCACGGCAAGCCAAACGCTGACAGTACGTATGCATAGCCTGAATCAAGGGTCGCTGAATTGGCGTGCGAGAGACCGAAGATCTCCGCAGGCGAAAGCGAAGCAATCACACCGCCCGAACTCGCAAGGCGCGATGGCAGATCGTCTCCATAGTGCGAGAACGCGCCGCTGCTCCAGAGCAAAAAGCCGGCTGCAATGAATGGCGCCGGCGCAAGTGCGTAACGTGTCCATGAGATGGGAATGAAGCGCACCAGCACGAAGATGATCGCGGCAATCACGGCGAAGCGCGCATCAGCGAGAATTATGGCGCTCACGCCAATCACGCCCGCAGCCAGCGCTGACACAATCATGCGTCGCGGTAAGGAGAACGCCCACGCTAGCGCGATCGCGCCGAAGTTTCCCATCGAGACCGGCTCCAAGAAGATCGAAGAGACGCGGTGCGGCCCAAGCATCGGCAACAGGTTGCGCGCACCACCGCGCACGCTGCTGACAAAGAGCGAGTTCTGGGCCCAATCGCTCACGCTGCGATCGACCAAGCCGCGCATGATGTAGAACTGCAGCACATTGAACTGGTCTGCGTAGGCTTTTGGGGCGAGCAACTCGAACAGCCCAAAGCCAAGCACCAGAGCGGCGATCGTGAAGAACGTGTAGCGCGCGATACGCAGATCACCGGCCGCGAGCCCAAGCCCGAGGAACGCGATAATCGCCAAAACATCGCGCACGCCCTTCAAATCCGCATTTTGAGCCAAAGCGCCAATCAGCAGAAAATTTAGCGAAAGCGCCAAGAGCGGCATGATGATTACGCGCGGCGCGGAGCTGAGCGCGCTCGCCAACGCGGTCAGCACGATGAAGCCATCCGCGATCGCAACCGTTGTGGCGGAAACCGGCGCGCCGCGGCTAAACATCCAACACAGCATGATCGAGTAGAGCGCAGCGGCGAACACGAGCCAGAACGCAGCAAAGCGTACTGCTTGCGGCGTTTTGCGCGTCGCGCTTTTTGCTTTTGATGGAATTTGCAGCACGCGCGAGGTTCCCCGTCGCTCAAGACGCACCATAACGCGTCAGTATGCAGATAGTTCGAATGCGCGACGAAACTAATTAACCAATCACACGTTGGCGCGGCTGGTGAGTGGGGCGTGAGAGGGCGATCATGAGGACCCACGCGCGTTTGCTTGCCTCTATCATTTTGGCGAGCAGCCTATGTTTCGTTCAATTGGCCTCGGCGCAATCCGCGATTCAGGCGAGTGTCTCGACGCCGGCCGAAGCGAATTCAGCTTACAAACTCGGGCCGGGCGACGAAGTTCACATTGCAGTCTTCAACGAACCCGATTTAAGTGTGCAACAAAAGATAAGCGCGAACGGGCAAATCTCCGTGCCGCTGATCGGCGACGTTGCAGCCAACGGATTGTCCACCGAGGAACTTTCGCACGCGCTAGCGGAACGGTTCCAGAATGGCTTTCTCCGAAATCCGCGCGTGTCGGTTTCGGTCATCACCTATCGCCCGTTCTACGTGATCGGCGAGGTGAACAATCCAGGCGCTTTTCCATACACGGCGAATTTAACGATTGAGAGTGCGATCGCAACCGCGGGCGGTTTCAATCATCGCGCTTCGCGCAACCAAGTGTTCGTCAAGCACCAAGGGGACATGACGGAACACGCCTATCCGCTGACAGCCGCCGTCGATTTGCAGCCCGGTGACACGATCCGCATCGGCCAAAGCTTCCTCGCAACGCTGAGCGACCTCCCCCTCGGCGCCATTCCACACTGATTTTCACCTTAAGAGCATCGCCGCTCAGAAGGAGCGAATATGGACGGAAACACCAGCCTCATCGCCGAGCCGTTGCAGGCGCGCGCCGTTGTCGAAGCGCCGATACAGGAGGCGTCGCAAGTTTTTCACGATGCATGGGGCGCGATTTTAAGGCGGCGCTCCTTGGTGCTTATGATCTTCGCGTTGATCGTCGCGGTCGGGCTTACGGTCGTGCTCACGCGCCCGCGTCTTTATGAAGCTACGTCGATCCTGATGATGAGCCCCCGCGAACCTGAGGGCGTCGTCACGACGCAAGACACCACGTTTCGTCCGCCCGACACTGGCTACGTCGATAGTCAGCTCGATATTCTGGAATCGCCAGCGCTGGCAGGCGTTCTGGTCGATCGTTTGCATCTCAATCGCGACCCGGAATGGACACAGCATGGTTCCGACCGCGCTGATGTTATCGCTTCAGTGCAGAAGGCGATATCGGCCAAACGCCGCGAGCAAACTTACATCGTGGAAGTCGGTGTCAGATCCGTATCTGCGCAAAAGGCAGCGTTGATGAGCAATGCGCTTGTCGACATCTATTTGGCTTCACGCGCGCAGGCGCGGGTTCAGGCTTCGCAGCGCACCAGTGATTGGCTGCGCCAGCGCCTGGTCGAACTCGGCAACGAGGTACAAACCAAGGAAGCTGCCGTTGAGAGCTTCCGGGCACAGAGCGGGCTGCTCGCCGCCGGCGGCGTGCCTCTTACTGAGCAGCGCGTGCAGCAGGCAGAAGCCGCAGCCTTGGCGGCGCAAGTTGATGTCGCAGAGCACACGGCGCGTTGGCGTCAAGCGCAACAATTGGGCGGGGGATCCGCGGCTCAGACCCTGAGCGGCGCACTAACCTCGGAAGTCATGACCCAGCTGCGCGCACGCGAAGCCGACGTTGACCGGCGTCTTTCCGAATACAATGACCGTTACGGCGATCAGCATCCGCTCGTCATCGCCGCACGCGCGGAAAAAGCCGACATCGAGCGCCAGATTGGCGCAGAGGTGAATCGTTTGTCGGCGGGATTGCACAACGAAGCCGACATCGCACAGGCGCGCTCGTCCGCACTGCAGGGGGAATTGTCGGCGGCCCGCGCCAGCTTAGCGCAAAGCAACACGCAAGTAGTGCAGCTCAATGACCTCGACCGGCAAGCGGCTTCGGCGCGCGCCGTCTTCAATAGCTTCCAGCAGCGCTACAACGAACTGGCCGACGGCGCCGCGGGCGTGGGCAACGACGCGCAATTGGTCGCGGTCGCTTCGCCGCCGTCCAAACCCGTGTCGCGGTCCATTCCGTTGCTGCTGTTCTTGATGACGGCTGCGGGCCTGGCGGCTGGCGTTTTCACAGCGCTCATGGTGGAGAAATTAAGTCCGCTGGTGCAGACCCCCGAAGACATCGAGCGCAGTCTTGGACTGCCGGTGCTCACTACCATCCCCGCGCTTGGCGGACGAGATTTCGATCGGCTCGCCAGGCCGGAGCGGCATCCGGGCGGCTTCGCGGTCGCGCGGCCGCGTTCGGCTTTTACGGAATCTATCCGTCTGCTGCGTGCGCGCGTTGCGCGGTCGAGCGGGAACATATCTGGGCAAATTGTGGCTGTTGCATCGTCGCTCCCGCGAGAGGGTAAGACCACAACCGCGCTTTGCCTCGCCCGCGTTGCGGCGATGTCGGGTAAACGCGTGATGCTGCTAGATTGCGATCTGCGCAACGGGTCGCTGCACGTACTGCTCGGGTGCGAGCCGAAGCAGGGCATTCTCGAAGTGCTGCGCGGCGATGTTAATTGGCGCGACATCGTGGGCGCCGATGCAAGCGGCGCCCATGTCATTCCAACCACAGGCGATTGTTTCACGCCGGAAGATATCTTCGGTTCGCAGGCGATGCGTGGCTTTTTGGATGAGTTATCGAGCGAATATGATCTTATCGTGCTCGATTGCCCGCCCGTGCTGACGCTCGCGGAGGCGCGCGAATTGGCGGGTTTAGCGAGCTCGACTGTGCTGGTGGCGCGGCGCGGCAAAACGGCCAGTCACGCTCTGCGCGTTGCCTATGCCGAGCTGGTTGCAGGCGGCGCGAATGTCGTGGGCGTGGCGCTCAACGGCGTGAACATGAATGCGCCGGGATATTCGAGCTATGGCGACCCGCTCTATTTCAGCCGGGCGCAACGCGGCATGTACACGAGCGGCTAGGAGGCAAGCGCGGTCGACGCGCGGCGCTTATCGAGCACTTGCCGATAGAGCGCCGCCGTTGCTTGCGCATTGTGCGCCCAGGAATAGCGATGCGCGAAGTCGCGCGCTTGATCGCGAGCGGCTGTGTCGATGCTCGCCAGCGTGCTTGCAACGACGTTTGCTGCAGTGTCGGGATTTTCGAAAGGCGTGAGTGCGCCAACGCCGGCATCGCCCACCAGCTGTGTGAAAGATGCGTTTGGCTCGGCGACGGGAATGAGCCCAACCGAGGCCGCTTCAACAAGCGACATGCCGAAACCCTCGTACTCCGAGGCTGAAACGAACACGCCGCATTGAGCCGCGATCCCGCGCAGACGCTCTTGGCTCACGCCGCCATGCAGGCGCACACGGTCCGCGACGCCTAACGCGACGGCTTGTGCTCGCAGCGTCTCGGCCGGCACATCCCAATCCGGTCCCACGATATGCAGAACATCCCCGGCTAGCGCAGGAGAGGCCATCATCGCGATCAGCCGGTCGACGCGCTTGTGGCTTGAAAGGCGGCCCAGACAGAGCAGATCGCGGCCACGCGCGGTAAAATCGCCAAGCGGCTCGACGCCGTTTGGAATTTGCGTAACGGCTTTTCCGATCGCGCGCAGGTGCGTTTCGTCGGACGCTGAATTGGCGATGAGGTGATCGTATTGCTGCGCCGCAAAGCGGGTAACGGCGCCGAAATAGGCGCGCTTCAAGCTAGCCATCCAGGGCGTGTGGAAGAAGAGGCCGTGGCTTGTCGCGATCCGCGCTTGGCCGGTGCGCTGCGGGCAGCGTGCAATCCGCTCGAACATGCCGTCGATGCCGTGAACGTGGAGGATGTCGTAGTCTCGAAGGGCTGCTTCCGGAACAAGCGGCACGAACAGGCGCCGGTGGCCGATCATCGGGACGCGCTCGACATCGATGCCGTCAATGCGCTCTCGCGCCGGCAAGCGCGCTTCGGCTTTGAGGAAAGTGCGATCGAGGGTCACCACCCGGCTCTCGCAACCCTGTGTGTGCAGGTTTTTCGCAAGCAGATGCACAAACGTCTCAAGCCCGCCGACGGCAGGGGCGTACTGGCGCACGACGTGCAAGACGCGGAGCGTCATGGGCCGCCCTGCCGCATCCGATAAAGCACCAGGGCGAGCGCGATCACCGCGATTTCGATCGTGTAGCGCTTCCAGAGCCGGCCCGGCTCTTGTGCGAGGCGATAGAGCCATTCAAGCTTTGCCGCACGCATCCATCGTGGCGCGCGCCGGACGGCGCCGGCGAGAAAATCAAACAAAGCGCCAACCCCGACGAACGTCGTTTCCGGCATGCGCGCAGCGCAATGGGCAATGAACGCTTCCTGGTTGGGATTGCCGAGCGCGACCAACACAATGTCGGGCTTTGCGTCCGCCATCTCCGCGAAGATGGTGTCTGTGCTGCCGCTAAAGCCGTCGCGTATGCCGCAGATTTGGAGATGCGGGTAACGCGCGCCAATGCGGCGGGAGACCTCCGAGACGACGCGGGCGCGCGCGCCGTAGAGAAAGATGCGCGCGCCGGACGGGGCGGCGGCCAGTAGACGCGGCGTGAAATCGGTGCCGTTAAGATTTTCCGGAAATCCGGCGCCGCAGGCGAATTTTGATGCGAGAGTGAGGCCAATGCCGTCATTCAGCAGCACGAAGCTGGAGAGCGAGCGCGCGAAGCGGCGGTCACGGATCGCGTGATACAGAAGATGCGTGTTGGCGAAAGCGACCCGAACGCCGCGATGGCGGCTGGTCGCGCTGATAATGTCGTCAAGAACCCGCGTCCCCGCCTCAGCCCGCACGCAAAGCGGCCCGATATAGCGGAGAGCCCCCGGCGTGCTCAAAAGGCGTTCTTGTCGTGCACCAGCACCGCCAACGTCGCGGCCATGATGCCGATGTCGCGTAAGAACGACCAACGCTCGACATAATCGAGATCAAGTTCCACACGGCGGCGCACTTTCTCCGGCGTGTCCGAAAGCCCGCGTGCGCCATTGACCTGCGCCAAGCCCGTGATGCCGGGACGCGCGACGAAGCGGCGGACATAATGTGAATCTTGCGTCCAGAACGCATTGTCGTGCGCCAGTGCGTGCGGGCGTGGCCCGACCAGCGACATCTCACCGCGCAACACGTTCAGAATTTGCGGCAGCTCGTCGATGCTGGTTTTGCGCAGGAACCGGCCGATGCGGGTGACGCGTGGATCCTGCCGCTGTGCTTGCTCGCAAAACCCCCGGCCGCTGTCCATTTGGCGCATGGTGCGGAACTTCAGCACAAAGAAGGAACGGCCGCGAAAGCCTGTGCGGCGTTGGCGGAAGAGAATAGGGCCCTGCGAGTCCAGCTTGATCAGGATCGCCGCGAGCAGAAGCACCGGCGCCAGAAAAATAAGCGCGATGCTGGCGACGATGACGTCGAGAACCCGCTTGATTGCGCCACCGACGGGGCGATGCGCTAGCCGAAACTCAAAATTGGCCGGCCGATGGACGGAACGCAGAGGGCGAGCGGGCGAAGCGCGCGTTGCTTGCGTGCCGTTGAGAACAGCGACCTGCATTGATCCGCCCTTTGGAGACGACCCCGATTTGCGCGGCCAACGTGGCGGAGCTCAGTTTGTTTCCGGCTTTTCGCAGCAAACGGCGATTTATCTCAGTGCACTTGTGTTGCGGTCTTTGCGGGCGGCGGCGCGAGGTAGCCCGCGGCGACACCTTGCGACCACGCGAATTTGTAGCGCGCGAGCGGCATGTCGCCGCTCATCGCCGCGATGCAAGCGCGGGCCATCGGACGCGCAATAACCCAGAGCGCCCCGTGAGGTCCGTAGCGATGCAGACGCAGCACGCGGCCCTGGCCTGGCGCATAGCGCCGCGCGCGTCCGACGCCATCTCGATCTTCGCGAATGTTAATCTGGTCGTGATGGACGAGCAGTGAGGGGTCGAAATGCATGTGCGCCCCGTCGCTGAGAAGGCGCAGCAGAAAGTCGGTTTCTTCCCCGCTCTGAAATTGCGTTGATGAACCGACGCCAAGGCTCTCGTCGAACCTAAGATCGCCGCGCGCACGCACGAAAATCGTGTTGGAGTTCCCGACCCGCCAGATGTTGCGCCGGCAGATGGGCTGCGATTGCTTTAGGTAGACGCCAAGAGATTCACGATACAGGCCATCAACCGTTCGGCCACTGACCAGATCGAGACTAGGATCGTGGTCGAATAACTCGGTCACGCGCTGCAAAAGTTGCGCCGGATACCAGCAATCGTCGTCCGGGAAAGCGACAATATCGCCGCGCGCCAAGGCCAAACCGGCATTGCGGCCGCGAGAGACGCCGCGGGCGGATTTGGTTTCCACCAGGGTCAGCAGGCCGCGATACTGATCGAGTACGCGCTCAAGCCGGTCATCCGCATTCTGATCGACAATGATGGTTTCAAAATCGGTGAAGCTCTGCGCCGCAAGAGACGTGAGCAAACGTTCCATCTGCGTTGTTCGCCCAAGGGTGGAGACGACGAGGGAGACGCGCGGCATGTCAGGCGCTCAGGTTCGCGGCTTGAGCGTTGGGCTCGGCCTCTGGCTTGCGGAAACACACCGCCATTTGCGTGAACACGCGCGCGGCGATCGGATCTGGAAGGTTGGCGAAGAACGATTCAATCCCTTGCGTGACGCTCGGCGGGGCGCTCTCGAGAAGCGCTTGTGTGCGCAACCGGCCGGCAGCGACGAAGCTGGTGAAAAGATCGGTCGAGAGAATTGTCAGGTTCGCGGTGCGTGACAGCGGCTCGATTTCGTCGCGATGCAGAAGGAAGATGTGCCCGTCGCCGTCAGGCCGATATTGCGCGGCTTCGAACACGCTGGGATCGGGGCAGGCAGAGAATTTCGGCAGACGGTTGGCGAAGTATTCGCCGTTGGGCGTCGTCATCACCACGTGGCCGCCTGGTCGTACAAGGCGCGCGACCTGCGCAAGAAATTGGTCCGGGTGGGCGACGTGCTCGATAATCTCCGTGATCAAAACAAGGTCATAAGCGGCTGATGGCGCCAAGCTAAATACGTCGCCCGGTAGATAGTCGATGTCGCCATGCTCGTGTTTGAGCTTGACGTAATCCGCCAGCTCGGAGCGGAGATCATTCCACGTGACGCAATAACCAAGCTCGGCGAGCCGCAGCGAGAAATTGCCTTGTGCGGCAGCAATATCGAGAACGCGCGCCGGCAAGGGCGCCACGCGTTGGATGAGCGCAAGCGTGCGGGCCATGCGTTCCCTATAGGCGCGGGCGTGACCCAGCCGCGCGCTTGGTGCAAATATCTCGATGCGATCGTAAGCGTGGGCCGTGCGCCAGCTCTCCGGCCAATCGTCGCTAGGGTGTGGTTCGATCATGCTTGTGTCGGCCTTAGCGAACTGGAGGGGCGAGCGGGGGGTGCGGCAAGGCCGCGATAGACGTCGAGCCGGCGCATGATGCGGCCGGGTAGGGATGCGATCCATGGATTAGGAATACGCTCGATCTGTCCGCGAACCGCGTGTTGGCTCGCTTTGACAAGGCTGGCCAGTGACGGACGCCCAACCCATCCGGCCATGGTTGTGCGCTGATGCGTGCCGAATTGACGTTTGTAGAGCTGATCGCCAACGCCGAAATCGACCTCCTGGAATCCGCTGGCCGCAGCCCATTCCAGCAGACAGCGCATGAGTTGCACGCCGGGCGAGTAAGGTTCGTATTCCCGGTCGTGCGCCATCAACATGCCGTGCAGAACCGTGTCGCTGCGCAAGCAGAAATTCGCCGCGATAAGCTTGCCCTTGAGCGTCAAAGTGAAAAGCGCGCCGCCGAAATACGGATTAGTCTCCCGCAAGCTGCGAAGCATGGCATTGCGGACCCAGGGACGGCGCCAGACCAGGGGCTGGTTGGTGTCGGCGAGCTGTTGCGTCTTCCAAGCCAGCAAGGTTTCGAGGTGCGAGACGTCTCTCGATTCCGCGGTGAACACGAAGTCCTCGATCTCGCGCGTTAGTTTCCGGCGCACGCGGGCGAGCTGATAGAGAAAATTGCGATGGCGGCGCTTAACCTCGGCAAAATAAGGCGCACCGCCAGAGGTCAGATCCGCGAACCAAGACGCGGTGGCCGATTGGACGTATGGCGCAAACGCAGCCTGATCGCTTGGAACATGCGTAAAGTCGAAGCGCGCGACATCCAGAGGGCGGCAAAGAGCGCTGGGACAGAACGGAAAATCCGGTTCCCCGACGATGCCCTGACAATCGCTGATAGGTGCGCCAACAGGCAGGCCCGCCGAGCCAAAGGAAGATTGTAGTGCGAAGAACCCTTTGATAACGCCGTCGGCCTGCACGATCGCGACGCGCACATCGGGCCGAACGCTTGCAATGAGCAGCACATAATCCGGAGTGAAGAAGGGGCTGCTGAGTGTTGGAGTTTGCGCCTGCAATTCGCGCCAGCGCGCGATCTCGCTGGTTCCCAGTTCTCGAACACGGACGATTTCAACCCGCACGCGGCATCCCCGGCGAAACCTGCGCCCTAACGTGTCGTACGCGGTCTAGTTCCGGGACGCGCTCAGCTCACGAGGCGTATCGTGTGAGCGAGGCGCGACCTTAGCGATTGGGATGTTGAGCCGGTCGAAACAATCCGCAGCCGATCGTCCTCGATTGACCGATGCCGCGAAGCTTTCTGCGAAGGCGCCGGTCTCGATGCGTCGAACTTTATTGGCGAAGATCCAGCGTTGGTGATGCAGCGCGCCGGCACGATCTACAAGCAGATGGTGCCCGGCCTCAGCGACCTGTTGTGCGAACCTCACATCGTAAAAAGCGATCTGAACATGGATCGCACGACGGTTTCGGCGAAAGGCGACAACCCGTTCAAGTGGGCGCCGACGCGCCGTGTCGCGGCTGATTTGCTGCGAGAGCGGCAAGACGGTTTCCTCTCCGGCTCGGCGCGGCGCTCAAAGCGTCGTTCGAAGATTTGAAAAAGCACGCCCTCTGCTTGATGGCCGGCTCGCGCGCCTCAGTCGATCATGTGCTGCGTACGCCCGCGCCGGAGCCGATCGAGAACCAAGTTACCGGGCAGGGCGGGTTGCGGCTCAACAAATTCGAGTCGTGTTGGCGCGCGTATCAGAATGCACAGCGCATTTGGCGGACGAAGAGCCAACAGGTCCGCAATGTTCCGTCAATCGCGCATTCAAGGCCGGGTACGAAAAGCGTCTGCGCGATCTCGATGAGGGCGGCACGAAGTCATGAGCGTGCTTGCGAGTGAAAAAACGCGCGCGCTCGGCGCGAGCCGGACATCTCGGCGCCCTGAAATATCTCTCGGTAGCGCGCACGCACGCGGGCTGCGTGCGCAAACTGAATGAGGACGCCTATCTTGATCGCGCGGATGTTGGGCTTTGGGCCGTTGCAGACGGGATGGGCGGGCACGAGGCGGGCGATGTCGCCAGCGCCACGGTGATCAATGCGTTGAGCCAAGTCTCGGAATTTCGTTCCGCTTACGCGCTTCGCCACGACGTTTGCTTGGCCCTGCATGGGGCCAACGCACAGCTTAGAAACCACAGCGATGATTTAAGCGCCGGCGTGTGCGGCTCAACCATTGCGACGCTGCTCATTCATAGTAGCCATTTCGCCTGCGTTTAGGCGGGCGACAGCCGCGTCTATCTCTGTCGCGACGGCGAAATTCGCCACCTCACGCGTGATCACAGCGTGGTGCAAGGTCTGGTCGATGCGGGCGAGCTAAGCGATGAGCAGGCGCGTGTACATGGCGCCAGCAATGTCATCACCCGCGCTGTCGGCGCCACGGATGTGCTTGAGTTGGAGAGCGTGCATGGCGCTGTGCGCCCAGGCGACCGCTTTCTGTTGTGCTCCGATGGTTTGACCGGCCCGGTGCGAGATGCGGAGCTTGCCGATTTCCTGCGTCGCCCACCGCTCGAAGCGTCACTCGACCGAATGATTGCTGCCGCACTCTCCCGCGGCGGGCATGCAATATTACAGCAGTGCTGGTAGCTGCTGAAGCGCGATAGCAAACTGCTGAACATCACCCAATCTGAGTAATCACCCGCTTGAGAGCGACTGATTTCGCGAGATCGCGCCGCGTGGCGTGAGTTGCGCCGGTCGCTGCTACAGCGGCCGGCGCAGTGTTTGCTCCGAACGACGCGAGGGACAATAGTCGCTCGGAACTAGGATAATTTGTACGCACTCGATTTGAACCTGCGATGAATCTCCGTGAACGAACAAGCAGGAACGGCGGTCGCGAGCCATAGGGCGAGACGAGCGGCTAATTTTGAGCGGGGCGGCCATCAAACACGACGCCCCGTCAGTTTTAAGAGAAGGGTGCTGCAAGAAGTGCGAGTATGCCGAAGGTGGCGCAATTCCAGAATAGTGAGCGGGCGAGCGGAACGCCGGCAACATAGAACGCGGTATAACCGACACGCCCAGCCAGATAAGCGATCGATCCGCAGCAAGTCAGGCCGTTTTGGACGTTCGCGGCGTTGGCGATGAGCACGGCTGCCACGAAGAAAGGAACGTCTCCAATTGCGGTAGTTGCGGCTGATGCGCCCAGGAATGGGCTTCAGCAGAGGCATCTCGGTGTCACGCGGACTCGCTGCCCATTTGAGCCCATACTGCGCGTTGGCCGCCTGTGCAGCGACGACCAGTTGGACGAAGCCCCACACTGGCGGCGACCAGCCGCTTCAACTCTTTGCGCATGCGACGCTCCGCCCAGTTGCCGCTCACACGATGGCGCGACCCAGCTGTGCTCAATGTCTCACTCGGCGAGAGTTGGCCGCTTAGAACGAAATACGGTAATAACTAATGTTAGGCATGCCAAGAAAATCTCGCGCGCTTTTTAATCGTCACCATCGGTTATCAGGTTAGAACTGCAGATGGTTCCATTATCGCCAGAGGCGATTCAAGACGGGCTAACGCTTCTCTTGTGGAGGCGGTTTCGGAGGCGGGTTGGGCTCGATTCTTTGAGGTCGGTTATTTTGCGGCTTTCCGCGCAATGGCGGCGGGTTCGCGATCACTTCGTCAATGGGTTCAAGTTTCTTCGCCATGACACGCTCGCCGGCGGTTTGCTGCTAACCCATCAATTTTAGCATCGCCTCACGCTGGTGCAATCGACCACACATCCTCTGCCACGCGCTTTGTCTTGAATGCAAAAATCACCATCGAAGGGGCATAGTGTCTTACTTATTTCACCCAACGGTATTTCGAGCCGCGACGCCGTCGTTGAAAATCACTGGAGGCTGCGCTTATCTTTGGCTTCATGCAGAAGCGACTGGGCACCGTCGAACGCGCCTTTGAACTGGCACATCATTCAGAGCTCATGACCGTTGAGAAAATCCGACGCAGGTTAAAGGCCGAGGGTTATTCGGATTGGCAGGAGCAATTATCGGGCACAAGCATCCGCAAACAACTTCGCACAATAGTTGCGGCCAAGCGCAGGCGGCTGGCTCCTCGACACGTTGCGCGTGGTTCAGAACACGTTGCGACTGAATGACGTCTTCGGCGAGATCGAGCCGTCCGGAGCGCAACGGTGCTTGCGATGCGATTTGAAATTGACCGCCGTTCGCGGAAGTGTCCGCGCGGACTGCGAAGCGCCTCGCGGCATATTTTTCCGCGAGGCGCGTGAGATCGCATTGAGATCAAACTTAGAGGCGGCGGCAATCATCACCATCGCGATCGCAGCGATAGTAGTGGCAATCGTCTCCGTCGCGATCGCAACGCCGCTCCGTACGATAACGGTCGTAGCGTTGATTGGACGAATAACGATTGTAGCGGTTTGGGTCATACCACCCGCTTATCCGTCGACAGGAATCACCGTCTCTATCGCAGCGGAATGTAGCGCACCGATCCCCATCCCGATCGCAGCGCGTAATATCGCGGGTATAGTAGTCGCGACCATAATAGCCCTGCGCGCTGGCAGGCGCTGACAATGTCGCAAATGACGCAATCGCCGAGGCGGCCGCTAGAAAAATGAGTTTGGCCTTCACGGAACTTCTCCCTTCGTTTTTCGGTCCTCGCGATTCGAAAAACGATCTTTTTTTGGCGACGTTCCGAACTTTCCTGAGTTGAACTGTAAGCCTTATTCGCGTCTGAATGTCGCAAGTCTGTGGGTGCGCTTTTCCTGCTTGCAACAAGTGCGCGCGTCCAAATTTCGCCAAAACGCCAGCCCGCTCTTGAGGACATTCAATGCCATCGCAGAGAGTAGGGCAGCAATGGAATTGTGCCCGACTAGGGGGTCAGGCAGTCTAACGAGGAGTGTGAGACTTCGGTCAGACGGCGAGATGCCGAAGGGTCTGCGGGCGGGGCGCCATGCGGCGGCCTTCGCCGTCTATCTCAGAGCAACAACCAACACCATCTTGGCGGCAAGCCTAAAAATCACGACGGCGTAGCGGACCCGACGGCGCTGGTTGCGAAATGGGGAGTAGGTGACGCTCGGGTGGGTTTGAGCGCCTCGCGTCTGCTGTCCTTGGGCGGAAATTTCTGGCTTGCCGCATCCCAAGGATTCCAAATAATTATTGTTCCGGCAACTGCAAGTAATGGTTAGCAAGCGAGAATCTGGCCTGATTGCTTTTCTGTGAGAAAAAGCGCTGCCTCGCTGACAATTTCAGGCTGCAAACAAAAAATTCGGCGTCCGCAATCTTCATGAGCCCGAGGTCGCCGATGCATACGCAGATGGTTCCGCCGGACTGGGGTCCTGACAAAGCCAGGATTGCCCTGTGGTCGATTGTTGGTCTGAGCTTCCTTGTCGGGTTTGTCGTGTTTCTGGTCGGATGATTTTCGCCTAGGGCGTTACCTGCCACGTGCACGCGACTATGCCGACCGTCCACGAGAGCCAGTTCTCTGCATCCCGCGTTTGTCCGCTCCAGCGAAGGAACCTGCGGTATCCAGGTAGGGTTCCCTACATTCGAAACCGGCGAGAACTCTTGCTGATCAGCCTGTTGGCTTCGTCGCGACGTGTCCAGATTTCAGTGCGTCGCAATCGCTTGGATCGATGATGATGGCGAGGAGCCAGATGGCGGATAACGGCGCGAACCTAGTGCGAGCGCAGCATTAGCTTCGTCATTACTAGAGCGCGATGCCGCCGCAATACGCGCCACAGGGGCGGTCGCGCCAATTGAAACCTATCTCATTTTCGCGTGTAAGGCGAATTCACGGGACAGAAGCGCGTGCCACACGTTCGTTGGAAACATGATTAAGCGATTTTTACTTCCCGCCTTCGCCCTGCTGGCTTGCTGCTTCTTCGCTAACCCAGCTTCCGCCGCCTCCAAGGACGATGCCTCCGCGAGCCCGCCCAGTATGGCTTCGGGCGATTTCGATCTCAGCACCGCTAGCGGCGCGCAAGCCATGCTGCGGCATATCCGTCACCAAGCTGTGCAGTCTTGCCGGCAAACCGATTACGGCCGCTTCCTTGGCTTCCGCTACGCGCATCGCGACTGCATCGACGCGCAGATGACGCGAGCCGTCGCTATCGCGCAATCAGCGACCCTGTCGTCGAACTACGATGAATACGTGCGCAAAGGTCATTCCTTCGCCGCCTTCACCCGCCGCGAAGCGATCTATCGCCCCGGCGAAGAAGACCTTGCGCGTTACTACCCGGCAACCGCGCTCGAACGCGGCGCGAGCGGCATGGTGCGGCTCGATTGTGTGGTGCAGGACGATTACCATCTGAGCTGCTCGGTTGCGTCAGCGCCGAAGACCGACCTGGGCTGGGGTGATGCAGCGTTGCAAGTCGCCACCACGTTCCGCGCCGATCGCCGTTTCAAGAACGGCCAGTCCACCGTGGGTCAGCACATGATTGTGCCGGTAGAGTTTCGTCATCCAGACGACCCGACCGTCAGAGGATAAAAACCCGAACCTGCAATCTCATAGAGACAATCGTAGCGGCGTGGAGTTTACAGATCTCAGTGACCGCAAACGGCAATAAACACGCCGACTTAATTTGCATGGCCGAGCGACCGATGAAAGAGGTGGGCGTCTTCGAATTCGAGAGGTGATCGCGTGCGGGAAGACGCCAATCGCCGGCATCAAAGCAATGCGATTACCGCCTTGTGATTAGCTGAGATTTCGATACTTCCTCTCGCGCAAACCGATACCGCGCATGGGCGACGAACGCAGCGCGAATGCAATTGATAAAAAGCTTGGCGAACTCATCCGACAGCGCCGTCTTGAAATCGACATGAGCCAGGAGCGGCTCGCCGAACTCATCGGCGTCACTTTCCAGCAGGTGCAGAAATACGAAAAGGGTATCAACCGAATTGCCGCATCGAGACTGTTTGAGATTTCGAAGGCTCTCGACATTTCGATCGCCCGCATATTCGAGCGGCTGCCGACCAAAGGGCATCGCATGAGTGAGGAAACGAGCGCGGTGGATGCGGCGCTTGCGACAGCTGAAGGGGTTCAGCTCGTGTCGTTGTTCTCCGCGGTGAAGAGCGTTCGGATACGACGGCGCATCGTTGAGTTAGTGCGTGCGGTCGCGGAGGAGCACGCAGGCAAATAGAGCGGACGCCTTCTGATTGGTAGGCAGCGCGTTCCAAAAACCCGCTTACACCCTCAACCTCTGGCATTTCCGCGCTTCTGAGGACATGCTGGGAGCATGCAAGCCGGCTTTCAGATCGAGATAAGGTCGCCGCCGCTGGGGTCAGCTCCGGCGAAGGCTGAGGTCGTCTTTGTGCTCGCCGATAATTCGGGTGACGCTGTGCGGCTTGTGCGCACCGCGCTTCGCCTCGATGAACATGAGCCCATATCAGTCACGCGCATCCTCACCGAGGGCGAAGTAAAATCGCTTGCCCTAAAGCCGTTTCAAGTGAAACACGCGTAGCGCCAATCAGCTTCCTCGGTATGTGAGCGCGAAGACGCTGTGCGTGGCGAGAGGAGGGGAGCATTGCTGGCCTTTCCCTTCATGAGCAGAAAGAGTTTAGGTGCGCTCAGCATGGCGATGCGTTCGAGCTCAGAGCAGAACTCTCGTTCGAGCGCGACTGATCTGTGTGGGCCTTCGAAGTGCGGGAAGCGGCGGCCTTAGCCCTCGCGGAGCGCGCGTCGCCTCAATTCCTCAGACGCAATGGGTTGTTCGCAGTCATCCTGGAGTGTGAACGCGTACCCGCGACGCATGAGGGTCTCTACGTTCCGCGTGGTGCGTCGTTGTACCGATAGGTCACCAGCGTGCCCGCGCGTTGGGCGAGAATGATGTATTGGACCATGAGCGGAAGGTGGCATGCTACTCGTCGCTCTTCGCCCGCCGCTTGCGGCTACTCACATGTTTAGATAGTTTGGGACATCAGCAGTTTCTTCCCGACGCTGATGAGCCGCGCCTTCCCTTCTCCCCCACACCACAGTCAGGGAGGCGCGGCTTCTTGCTTGCGTTGAGAGAAGGCTTTGATCGGTTCGCGACCACGTCAGCGCCTTCGAAGACCAACGCGCCGCGCTCGCGCACGCATGTGCCAAGATGCAGTTCCTGACGGCGTCAACTAAAGCTGTTGGTGCGTTAAGCGGAGGGTTGGTCTTCGAAGAGCTTGGTGAAGGCTTCCTTTGCCTGGCGCAGACCTTCGTCCGAGAATGTGATCGACTTGGCCTTGCTGGCTGGATTTGAGATTAGTCTCCGTTGGTGGAGACGCGCCATGGCGTCCCAATCAAAGGACTTCCATGCGCTGGCGATTTTGCTTCGCTTGTCGGACCAGTGACTTAGATAGAGCAGCGCCAGGACGGCTTCGTCGACCTTGCTTTTGTTCATACCTCTCACCGTTCCACGCTGAACCAACCCGGACACTAATGCTATTCTCGCTTGCGACCGTTTCAACCGCTGTGCGGGACGTCTCTGAGCCTGAACGAAATTTGGGCGCTCAAAGCCATCGTCAGGGCAAGCGGGCTCAACAACAAGACATTGTGAACCCCGGCGAACGTCAGCTGGATTGGGCCGACGTTGAGGAAAGAGGCTTCGCCCGCCACGCTCCGTGACCGTGACGTCCTGTCCGAACGGGTAATTCCCATTGAGCATGGGGATGGCGATCATCAGCTGCGCCCGCCTGAGTTCGGCTAATTGGAGCCGATCAACCCGATCACCCAGCTTCGCACCGAAGCGTCGTCCCATGGTCCGTTGTAGGCTATGTCAGGCTCGTAGGCTTCAAGCGGCCCGCGCGGCATGCCACGCCAAACTTTTTGTGGGATGCTGATTTGAGCCAGGCCCGATGGAAGCACGATTGTGCGCACTTCCATGTACGGACCATCCCCTGAGGTTGCTGAGCCAATAAGTTTTACGCCGGGCACGAAAAGCACTGTGTCAGCGAAGTCGAGACATGACGAAGCGCAAGTCCCGTTCGACAGCATGAAAACATGGGCTGGAAAAGGACTGTCGCCGCGTGGACGCCGCCGGGTTAGGCCGCCGCTCGGTGATGTGCTGCGCGGTCCACTGCGCCAGATCGGCGGCTTGGCGGTGCTGAAAGCGCGCAGATTTCGCACGACCTCGCGCTGATCGCGAACATTGGGTGAGGCCGCGCCAAATTCGGGGATCCCCACCGTATTAATCCAGTTTTCCCAGTAGGCGGCGTTTTCGGGTGAAGCGCGCCAATCGATTGCGGATTGGCCGGTGGAAGCGCTTCGCGCGCGCGCCGCAATATGATCTCCGAAGATAGCCGCAGCGAGCCTGTCAGCCCAAGCGGAATTGCCGCCGCCATTTCCACGCACGTCGATTATTATGGCGTGGCCGTTCCGGAGCGCATCGCCTCTGGCTCTTATCGCTTCAAGCAAGTGTTCGAGCTTGGGTGCGGTTTCAGCGCCTGAAGCAAAGCTCGGAACGCCGATCCAAAACACCCCAGGCGTGGGCTCGCTCAAACCCCATGTGGCTTGAGGCCCAATCGCTGCCGCCTGAAGAGCGGCTTGATAGGCTTCCCCCGGAACGGGCGGGGCGCGCCAGCGAAGGTCGAACTCGCGCTCTTGGCCCGCGATTGAGAAGCGGCAACGCGATGGCGCCGGAGCGTCAGGCACCGCGTAGTCCTGAAACAGGCGCGTCACGGCTCGCCGCCGATCGAGAGCAAGCCCTTCGTGCAGCACAAACGGAAACACCCGTTCTTCAGCCAGCGCGGGGAGGGAGTTTCCGTCGCAGCTGATAATTTGCGCGCCTAAAGGGGGTGCGTCCGCGTCGCTCTCGTCCCGCAGGGTAACGATTGCGCCGCCATTTCGCGATGCTGCGATAAAACCGGGCCATCGCGCTGACAGCGGACGCAGCGGTGCAAGCGCGATGTGCGGGTCGTTGAACCCATTCAGGTAATAAGCAAGCGCATAATAGTGACCAGAAGCGTCCCCCGCCTGTTCAGCAAGGGCGCGTGCGCGTTGGTAGCCTGTCTCAAGCCAAGCTGGATAAGAAGGATTTTCGGTATCGTAGGGAATGGGCGTTTGACTCTGGAGGATGGCGCGCGCCGCATCGAGATCGCTTATGGCTATGGCGCGCCAACCCGCGGACGTGGTCGGCGCAGCCTGTTGCTGTTGGGCTGAGGATGCAGAAGTGAGCGCGGCTAGCGCGGACAGCGCCGCTAGGGCCTGCCTGATTGCACTCATCACCAGTTCGTTCTCCCACTTTGATCGTGAGCCGTCTGAGACTTCGTACGGTCGGTCAACGCGAATTTCGATGCCAGGCGAACGCACCGTCAAGTTTAAATCGACGAAGATTTCGGCCTTCAAACTGTGCCTCCCAACGTCTCCGTTCCGCGAGCCGCCGCAAAGGCGAGTATTTGTTGGGCGCAAATGGCCGCCGACGATGCTGTCGTGACTCTAGCATGACGTGCAGCGCGCAGCTGCCGTTGGTAGACTTCCATGTGGCCAATTACGCCCTCAGCACTTGCCCCCCATCGACGCACAATGTTTGTCCCGTGATCCAGTTGGCGTCGTCTGAAAGCAGAAAAAGGCAGGCTTTTACGATGTCACTGGTTTCACCCATGCGTCCTAGCGGCATCTGTGCAAGGACGCGCTCTAACGTCGCCGCGGGAACGGTTGTGCGCGTGGCTTCGGTGTTGGTGGGACCAGGGGCGACGCCATTGATCCTGATGTTGTGTTTGCCGAGCTCTTTGGCGAGCGCAATAGTGAGGCCGTTCACGCCAGCCTTGGCCAAACCGTAATAGTTTCCGGCGCTATACGCCGCGGTGGAAGATTGATTGATAATGGCGCCGCCCCCGCGCGCTTTCATGGCTGCGAAGCAGGCTCGCACCATAACCAGCACACCATTCATGTTCACATCCATGAAGCGCTTGTAGTAATCGTAGTCGACGCCAAGCAACCCCTCCATGCGCATGCCCGCAAAGATCGCGGCGTTGTTGATGAGAATATCTACGCCGCCGAATGCTTCCTGTGTTGCCGCAACAAGGCGTTGCGCAGATTCAGGCGTTGAAACATCAACTGCCTCAAACAGCGCTTTGCCGCCGATAGCGTTTATCTCGCCGGCAACTCGCGTCCCTTGCTCGCCGTTGATGTCGGCGACAACGACAGCAGCACCTTCCGCACTCAGTCCACGCGCGTAGGCCTCCCCAATACCTTGGCCGGCGCCTGTAACGATCGCGACCTTATTCTTGAAACGCATAAATTCCCCATCTCTCTAAATCGTGGCGCGGAGGCCGCGCCATTTGGCGTAAAGTTCGTCGCGAAACTGGGGTGCGGCGATCGCGATCAGCGCTTCGGCGCGCGCATCGAGTGACCGATCGCGAAGGATCGCCGTTCCGAACTCGGTAACCACGACATCGACATCGCCGCGCGGAAGCGAGACGGCGGGGCCGGCTAACCGCGCGACGATTCGCGATCCATCTCGTGCGCAAGCGGGCAAGACAAGGATTGCCAATCCATCATGCCCACGCGAAGCGGCGCGCATGAATTCTGGCGCCCCGCCAACGCCGCTAATCGCGCCTGCGCTGGTAAACTCTAGATTGGCTTGCCCAAAAAGGTCCACCTGGAGTGCGGAGTTTATGGCGAAGAAGCGTGGTGTCTGTGCTAACGCTAAGGCGGAGTGAGTTGCGCTGACGTCGGCAAACGCAAATGCATCGTTGCGACAGATCGACTTGTAGAAAGGCATGTCGCCATACGCAAAGCCTGCATGATGCGCCGCGCCTGTCTTAGCGGCCCCGCAAGACAGCAATAATTCGAATTCGGGCGTCACTATGCCGGAACGCAAGATGATGCCGCGGTGATTGGTGAGTGCAGCGAGCACGCGCTTTGGGAGTGAGCCGATTCCAATCTGGATTCGGGCTCCATCTGAAATAAGCGAAGCGGCCAGCGCGGCAATAGAAGCTGCTGTTTCGCTCTGATTGCTTGCTGCCGGGGCTTCTATCAGCGGCGCGGCGCATTCTATTGCGATGTCGCGCGCGTCGAACGGAAGCGACGTGCCGCGTTTTGGTACGGGCATCAAGGGGTTGATGAAGACCAGTCGCTGCTTTGCCCGCCGCCACACCAGAGGTGCAAAGTCCTGCGAAGGACCGAACGAACAATGCCCATAAGCATCGGGCGGGGCGACCTGCAAAACGGCGAGATCGAATTCGCTTCGATGTTGAAGCCACGCCGCGATGGCGGAATAGGAGAGCGGGCGCAAATCCAGTTGCTGTGCCCGGGAAGCCCTTCGCAAACTTGGTGAAGCAAAGAACGAAGTGATGCGTGCATTGGGATGAAGTGCGCCGTAGTCGTAGTCATTAATGCCGGGAATAAAGCAGCCGGTGAAGGTGACGCCATCCGCGGCGCTTGGGTATCGCTCTAACAAACCACGGAGCGCTGTGGGTTCGCCGATGGCGCCCTGCACGAAGACACGGGCGCCAGGCTTAAACGTGCTCAGGACGCGCTCGACATCGGCGCTGCTGATGCCCGCCGGCATATCAGGTGCTTTCGAAGAGGGCGGCGATACCTTGCCCCCCGCCGATGCACATAGTTTCAAGCCCATAGCGGCCACCGCGCCGTTTCAATTCGTGCAACATCGTCGTCATGATCCGCACGCCGGTCGCACCGATAGGATGCCCAAGCGAGATGCCCGAGCCGTTGACGTTGAGTTTTTCCTGATCATCCCATTGCCAAGCCTTCAGAACAGCGAGCACCTGAACCGCAAAGGCCTCGTTGATCTCCACTAGATCCATCTGGTCCAGGTGCATCTTCAGACGTGTGAAGAGCCTCTCGACCGCTGGCACAGGGCCGATACCCATGTGCGCGGGATGACAACCCGCGGCGGCCCAGCCAACCAGGAAGCCCAGCGGTTCAAGCTTCAACTCGGTGAGCCTGTCCTCGGCCACGATCAGGCAGGCGGCTGCTGCGTCGTTTTGTTGGCTGGCGTTTCCCGCGGTCACGACGCCATTGTCCATAATGGGTTTTAGCGCCGCGAGTGTTTCGGTCGTTGTGTCGCCGCGAACTCCTTCGTCGCGGGCAAGCAAGGCAACGCCCGGTTTGTTTGGCGCATGCATGCCGATCGTCTCAGCCTCAAATCGCCCCTCAATCCACGCTCTTGCTGCGCGGTGATGGCTTTGAAGCGCAAAAGCATCAGCCGCTTCGCGAGAAATATCGTAAGCGTGCGCCAAGTTCTCAGCAGTCTCAATCATTCCCGAAATTATGCCGAACCGCTCCACAGGTTGAGACCGCTCGCGTCCCCGGTCGAGACGATCGTATAGTTTCATGGCGCCAGAACGCCGCCCGGAGCGCACATCGGTTGTGTAGAATTCAATATTGCTCATGCTCTCAACCCCGCCGGCGATCACGACATCGGCTGCACCTGTCTGCACCTCCATTGCTGCGGTGATGATGGCTTGGAGACCTCCACCGCAGCGGCGGTCGAGTTGAAAGCCAGGCGTCTCGAGGGGAAGCCCCGCCGCCAACGCGGCCCAACGCCCGATGCACGGCGCTTCGGAATTCGCGTAACTTTGGGCAAACACGACGTCGTCAATGCGCGCAGGGTCGACACCGCTTCGTTCGACGACGGCCTTTATCGCGTGCGTGGCGAGCGCATCGGCCGGCAGCGATGCCAGGGCGCCCATGAAACGCCCGACTGGGGTTCGCAGCGGTGCAACAATCGCGGCGCGCCTCATAGCGGTTCGTAGTCAAAGATGTTTCCACTCACTTCGAGCGGTGTGAAACTGTGGGCAAGTGAGGGAAGGCCTTTCGCAACGAGCTCATGGATCGTCCAGTCATCCGGGCGGCTGATAGCCTGAGCGGGACGAGGCTGACTGAATAAAATCAGCTCGTTTCCGCGTACGCAGAATATCTGACCATTGGCGGAGATCTGCGGCGCGATCAGCGCCAGTGCGGCTGTTGCGACTTGTTCAGAGCGCATGCCAAGACGCATGCGCTCGACGCGCTCCGCAGAGCTGGCATCAGTAACAGGAATGGCGGAGGTCATGCGTGTCCATGCAAAAGGGGCCAGCACGTTTGACCGAACCTGCTTGCTCGCGCCCTCAATCGCTACAATGCGCGAAAGACCAACAACTCCCATTTTGGCTGCAGCGTAGTTCGCCTGACCAACATTTCCGATGAGGCCAGATGTCGACGTAAAGTGGACATAGGCGCCGTCTTGCTGGGAGCGAAAGTGCTCGATCGTAGCGCGAACGACATTGAACGCGCCGCGGAGATGGGTTTGCACCACGGCGTCAAAATTCTGCGGGCTCATTTTGTGGATCATGCCGTCACGAAGAATGCCGGCCGGGTTAAGCACGGCATGCAACGAGCCGAACGCGTCGAACGTGGTTTGCACCATTTTCTGCACGGCTTCCAATGAGGAAACATCACCGTAGTCGGCGACAGCTTTTCCTCCGAAGCAGACGATCTCGGTTGCAACATCGTCGGCTGGGGTTGTTTGCGCCTCGTCAGCGCCTGAAAGCGCTCGCCCCACATCGTTGACGAGCACGTTTGCACCCTCACGCGCGGCGAGGATTGCGCAGGCGCGGCCAATACCTTGACCAGCGCCGGTTACGATTACGGTGCGCCCGTCAAGCGAGCGTGTCGCATTATGTGTCATGCGGCGTTTCCTGAGCAATCACGGAGGAGAGACGGTCCGCGATGAGCACCTTGGCGTCATCGACAATTCGGGAGACGAGTTCTGCGACCGTGGGAATGTCATTGATAAGTCCTTGAACCTGTCCCGCGGTCCAAATGCCGAAATTGATGTCGCCACTTGCGTAACCCTCTCGGCCCCGCACGCCCTTCACCAGGCTCGCGACCTCGGTAAAGGCCTTGCCTTGACGCTCTAGGGCCACGACCTCGTCGCTCACTTTGTTTTTGGCCACACGGGAGGTGTTTCGGAACGAGCGTAGGATAAGATTTGTGGCGCGCTCGTCATTGTCGACCAAGGCTTGCTTGAACGCGTCGTGGATCGGGGCTTCTCGGGTCGCGCAGAACCGCGTTCCTAAACTGACGCCATCGGCGCCGAGCGCAAGTGCTGCAACAAGTCCGCGCCCGTCAGCAATGCCGCCGCACGCTATCAGAGGAACGCTGAGCTTCGCTGCGGCGGCGGGGATAAGAATGAGACCAGGAACATCATCCTCGCCAGGATGGCCGGCGCACTCAAAGCCGTCGATCGTTATGGCGTCGACACCGAGCGCTTGCGCGGAAAGGGCGTGACGCACGGAGGTGCATTTGTGCATGACTTTGACGCCGTGCGCACGAAAGTCGGCGACATGCTCTGCCGGTTTGCTCCCCGCCGTTTCAACCACACGGACGCCGCTTTCGATGATCGCTCGCCGATATTCGGCGTAGGGCGGAGGCGTGAGTGTCGGGAGGATCGTCAAGTTTACGCCGAAAGGCTTGTCGGTAAGCTCGCGCGTGCGCCTAATCTCTGCCGCCAATGCTTCGGGTGTCGCGTGCGTGAGGGCCGACAGGAAGCCAAGCGCGCCGGCATTGGCGACCGCGGCGGTCAGCTCGGCGCGTGCGACCCATTGCATGCCGCCTTGGATGATCGGGTGTTGAATATCAAATAGCTCAGTGACGCGGGTGCGCAGCATGGTCTAACGGCCCTGAAACCGGGGCGTTCGCTTTTCTTTGAAAGCGCGAACGCCTTCTCGGTAGTCCGCACTTTCTCCACAAGTCCTTTGCGCATCCCGTTCCACGGTAAGTTGCTGTTCGAGAGAGCGCGCGAAGCTTTCGCGAATGGCGGCTTTGGCGAGGGCCAAGGTTTTTGTCGGCGCCAGCGCGAGCCTCGAAACAAGACCCTCCACGGTCTCGTCAAAGACTTCATCGTCGACTGCCTTCCAGATGAGGCCCCACTCGGCCGCATCTGGCGCTGAAATCGCCTCACCTGTCATCGCGTAACCAAGAGCGCGTGCAAGTCCGATATTGCGGGGCAATGACCATGTACCGCCCGCATCGGGGATAAGTCCGATAGCGCCAAAGGCTTGGACAAAACGTGCGCTCTTGCGAGCAATGACAATATCGCACGACATCGCGATGTTGACGCCCGCGCCGGCGGCCACGCCGTTGATCGCGCAGACGACAGGGATGGGCAAGGACGTAATGCGGCGTACGAGCGGATTGTAGTAGCGCTCCACCGTGGCGCCGAGATCGATATGGGCCGCATCCATATCGCGCTCGCCGAGATCCTGACCGGCGCAGAAAGCCCGCCCTGACCCGGTGATGAGCAACACTCTGGCGCCGCCCTCAGCGCTGTCGAGCGCCTCAAGGACCTCCTCGTGCATTTGCCTCGAAAAGGCGTTCATGTGCTCCGGACGGTTGAACGTTAGCCGCGCCGCGCCTCGGTCGATCTGGAAAAGAATGGTGGAGAAGGCCATGGCGCTCAATATTTGGCTGCAGGTAAATCGTCGATCGCGTGGCCGTGCAAGGGAATGAGCATGGTTCGCTTGAAGGAGCACACAAGCTCGTCGCGTTGGTTCTTTCCCGTCGTTGCAATCGTCACCACGCCCTGATTTGCGCGTGATTTCGACAGGCGTTTTTCCAGAACGGCGCTTTCGGCATAAAGCGTGTCGCCTGCGAACACTGGCGCGCTAAATCGGATTTCGTCCATGCCGAGGTTGGCGATGGTCTTTGCCGAGCAATCTGAAACGCTCATGCCAATCAGCAACGCCAAAGTGTAGGTGCTCACGACGAGCGGGCGGCCAAACTCGCTGTGCTTTGCGTACTCGAGGTCGAAATGGAGCGGATGAGTGTTCAAGCTCAGCAGAGTGAAGAGGTGGTTGTCGTACTCGGTGACGGTTTTTCCTGGGCGATGCTCGTAAACATCGCCGATTTCAAAATCCTGGTAATGGCGCCCAAAGCTCTCACGGTAGCGCTGCGGACCAATCTGTTTCCAATTTTGCACCATTGGCGAACTCAATACGATCGCGGCATGCGCAGGACGTTCTGCGCGAGATAGGTTAGGATGAGGTTGGTCGACACTGGGGCGACCTGGTAGAGGCGGGTTTCGCGAAACTTGCGCTCGATGTCGAACTCTTCAGCGAAGGCAAAACCGCCATGGGTTTGCACGCAGGCCTCAGCCGCGGCCCAGGCAGCTTCGGAAGCGAGCAGTTTGGCGATGTTGGCGTCTTCGCCAATCGAGCGTCCTGCGTCGAAACTGCATGATGCGGCGTCAACGGTGAGCGCTGCCGCACGCAATTGCGCGTAAGCGCGGGCGATGGGAAATTGAATGCCTTGATTGGCGCCGATCGGACCGCCGAAGACTTTGCGCTCGTTTGCGTAGGCGACGGCCTTGGCGATGAACCATTCCGCGTCGCCCAGACATTCGGAAGCGATTAGCGTCCGCTCCGCGTTCATGCCGTCCAGAATATAGCGGAAGCCTTTGCCTTCCTCGCCGATTAGGTTTTCTGCCGGCACACGTACGTTTTCGAAGAACACTTCGGTGGTGGCGTGGTTCATCATGGTGCGGATTGGCTTGATCGTCAGACCTTCAGCGTCGCGCATATCGAGCACAAACACCGAGAGGCCGTCGCCCTTGCTTTTGATGTCAGCGCTCGGCGTCGTGCGCGCCAGTAGCACCATCAGATCCGAATATTCTGCGCGACTGGTCCAGATTTTCTGGCCGTTAACGGCGTAGTGGTCTCCGTCGCGGACAGCGTTGGTGCGGATCGCGAGCGTTTCCGAACCCGAAGTCGGCTCGGTCACGCCGAACGCTTGCAGCCGGAGCGCGCCGCTGGCGATCGCGGGCAGCCATTTTTCCTTTTGCGCGACAGACCCGTGCTTTAGAATTGTGCCCATTGTATACATCTGGGCGTGGCAGGCGCCGGCGTTGCAGCCGCTTTTGTGCACTTCACGTAGAATGGCGCACGCCGCCGAAAGACCGAGGCCGCTGCCGCCATATTCAGTCGGAATAAGTGCGCTCAGAAATCCCGCGCGCGTCATCGCTGTGACAAAGGCGCTTGGATAGGCGCGCTCACGATCCAGTTGGCGCCAATAGGGCGCGGGGAACGTCGCGCAAAGCGCCGCTACGGCGGCGCGAATTTCTGAGAAGTCCTCATCTCCGGCCATGCCCCTTCTTGTATAACTATGTAGTATATGTCAATCTTTGGTCTGAAAACGCTTGAGGGACGGTATGAAGAGCCAATCGATTGTCGCCTACGGCGCTCCGCTCGCGGAGGTAACGGCCGAAACGCCCGTCCCAACGGGCGACGAAGTGTTGCTGGAGGTGCGGCACTGCGGTGTCTGTCACTCCGACGTGCATCTTCATGACGGCGCGTTCGATTTGGGCGGAGGCAAAAAGCTGGATGCGAGCGCGGGGCGCGCGCTTCCTTTCGCCTTGGGACATGAGGTCGCCGGCATTGTCGTCGCGCGGGGCGAAACGGCGCGCATCCCTCTCGGCGAAGAGCGGCTGGTGTTTCCGTGGATTGGATGCGGGGCGTGCGCAGTCTGCGCGGCGAGCGATGAGCATTTGTGCGCGAAACCTCGTTCGATCGGCGTCAACGCGCCCGGAGGTTTCGCAACCCACGTACTCGTGCCGCGTGAACGCTATCTGTTGCGTTGTGAGGGCGTGCCTCCAGATCTTGGCGCGACCTATATGTGCTCAGGGCTGACAGCGTTCAGCGCATTGAAGAAACTTGAAAAGCGCAACGCCGATCAATCCGTTCTCATTGTTGGTCTTGGCGGGGTCGGAATGATGGCCCTGCAATTTGCGCAGACGCTCACGCGCGGAACGATCTATGCGGCGGACGTTGATCCGCTCAAGCTGGAAGCCGGCAAGGTGATGGACGCGCATGAGGTGTTTGACGCCGCAGCGCCCGACGCCGCCAAAGCTATCCAGCGTGCGACCGGCGGAGGGGTTGCCGCTGCAATTGATTTCGTTGGGTCTGAATCGTCGATAAAGCTCGCCACCAGCGCTGTGCGGCGCGGTGGGCAGGTGGTTGTTGTTGGCATGTTCGGAGGAAGCTTTTCCATGCCAATTCCGTTCTTTCCCATGCGGGCTCTGCGCATTGAAGGCAGTTTTGTCGGCTCGCTGGCGGAAGCGCGCGAGATGTTGGATTTGGTCCGTGAGGGCCGCGTGCGTCCAATCCCGGTGGAGCGCCGCCCGATGAGCGCGGCCAATGCAAGCCTCGACGATCTGCGAGCAGGCCGTGTCGTTGGGCGCGTGGTGTTGTGCAACGAGGCGAATGCGCAGTGACCGATATCGATCGTTTTTACATCGCCGGGGCTTGGCGCGCGCCGCACAGTCTGCTGGTTCTTCCGATCATCAATCCTGCGACCGAGCAAGCAATCGGTCGCGTAGTCTTGGCGACCCCGTCGATGTGGACGCTGCTGTGGCCGCCGCGCGAGCTGCGTTCGAAGGTTATGCCGCGCTAGCGGTCGAAGAACGCGTCGCGCTGCTTGAGCGGATCGCGGACGGGCTTGGGCAGCGTCTTGATGCTTTGGCCGAGGCGATCAGCCTGGAAATGGGCGCGCCGCTTTGGTTTGCGAAGCGCGTGCATGCGACGGCCGGGGTCGCGCACTTCAAGCAAGGCGCAGCCATATTGAAGACGTACGCGTTCGAGAAGGACCGGGGCTCTACGCGGATACGGCGTGAGCCCTTTGGCGTGTGCGCTATGATCACGCCGTGGAATTGGCCGATTAATCAGATTGCCTGCAAGGTTGCGCCCGCGTTGGCTGCCGGTTGCACAATCGTGCTTAAGCCGTCGGAGACGGCGCCGCTCAGTGCACAAATATTTGCTGGGGTCCTCGATGAAGCGGGCGTCCCAGCCGGTGTGTTCAATTTGGTCCACGGTGATGGCGCGGGCGTTGGCGCGCGTTTGGCGGAGCACCCGGACGTCGATCTGGTTTCTTTTACCGGATCAACCCGTGCCGGCGTCGAAGTTGCACGCGCTGCCGCAGCCAGTGTGAAGCGTGTGACGTTGGAGCTTGGCGGCAAGTCTCCAAGCGTTTTTCTAGAGGATGCCGACTTCGAAAAACTCATCCCCGCGAGCATCATGGCGGTGATGTATAATTCAGGCCAATCCTGCAATGCGCCCGCGAGACTTATTGTGCCGAAGGCGCGCGTGGCGGAGGTGGAAGCATTGGCGTTGAAAGCATGCGACGCGATCACGGTTGGCGCCCCGGAGACGGCCGGCATCACCATCGGACCGCTCGCGAATGAACGCCAATTCAAGAAGGTGCGAGCGCTCATTGAGAAGGGACTGAACGAGGGCGCACGCCTTGTGTGCGGCGGTTTCGATCGTCCGCAAGGCGCCGAGCACGGCTATTTCGTGCGCCCGACAGTGCTTGGCGACGTGAAGAGCAACATGACCGTGGCGCGTGAGGAGATTTTCGGACCTGTCGTCACCATTCAAAGCTTCGGCGGTGAAGATGAGGCAGTGGCGATTGCCAATGACACGCCTTATGGTCTGTCGGCATGGGTGAGTTCGCGCGATTTGGGGCGTGCGCGCGGGGTTGCCCGCCGAATTCGCGCCGGCGATGTCCACATCAATGGCGCGGGTCCGGATTTCGCGGCGCCCTTTGGCGGATACAAGCAGTCCGGCAACGGCCGCGAGTGGGGGGTGGAGGGGTTTGAGGAGTTTCTAGAGACCAAGGCTCTGCTGGGTTTCACCCCCGCACAAAAACCCGGCCGCTAACGCAAAGGATGGATAGAATAGTTTAACAATTATGGTAAGTTATAGTTCTGGCAGGTCCGCTGCTCTATTGGCTGGACCAGGACAAGTGCATTGGCCAAATCGCGATTACAAACCAAGTCCGGCGCCCGCCGTCGCCCGAAAGCGCCCGCGGCCGCGTCGGCGGCGCAGGGCTTGCCGACGATGATCCGCATCCCGAAGACTGCGGACGTGGTTGCGTCGAACATCCGCAAAATGATCATCCGCGGCCAGATCAAAAACGGGGACTTCCTACCGCCCGAAGCGCAATTGATGGAGCACTTTCGGACCTCGCGCCCGACTATCCGCGAAGCATTCCGCATTCTTGAGAATGAGCAGTTCATCAGTGTGACCCGCGGGTCGCGCAGCGGGGCGCTTGTGCATTCCCCGCGCGTGGACAGCGTCGCGCGTTACGCGGGCTTCGCCTTGCAGGCGCAGGGGACGTTGCTTTCCGATATTTACGAAGCCCGCCTCGGCGTTGAGCCGTTCGCGGTCCGGCTTGCGGCCGAACGGCGCACTGACGCAGAAGTTCGCCGCCTTCGCGGCGAAGTGGAGCAGACGACAACGCTGCTTGAGAGCAAAGGCGTTGGGCCCGAGTTTCGCATTGCCGTGGCAAAGCTACATTTGTCCATCGTGGAAGTTGCTCGCAGCAATACGCTGACGATGCTCGCCGCCGTCATCCAAGGCGTAATTGAAACCCACCAGGCGAAGTTCGTGTCGTGGTCTGCGCCCGGCAACGCAGAAGAGCGCGCTGAACAATTGTCGCGCAATCGCCGCGCGCTTAAGTCATTCACCAAGGTCATCGACCTGATCGAGGCCAAGAAGGGCGACGAGGCCGAGAAACATTGGGTTCGCCACATTGAAAACGCCAACGCCGCTTGGCTTGCTGGTCACGATCGGACCGCGATCGTCGATGTTCTGGACTAACTTCGCGCCTTCCAGCTCAGGTCCAAGCTTTCCATACCCCACACGCCGACCGCGTAGGATTTTGGCGACGAGCCGGGCGTCAGAGAAAACGGCCCGATCCGCGTATTCCATTCTTCCAATGCTATTTTGAACTCCCGCCGCGCCAAATGCGAGCCGACGCAACGATGCGGTCCGGCTGAGAATGTTATGCTGCGCGTGTTGGAACGCGAAAAGTCGATGGCGTGGGGATCAGGATATTCTGCGTCATCGCGTGAGGCGAGACCAAGCGGCAACGTCACGCGGTCGCCTTTCTTCATCGCTGCGCCGTGAAAATCGTGGTCCCGCGTCAGGTAGCGGAACGTTGTCACGACGCCATGCGCGCGGATCATTTCTTCGACCGCATCGGGAATGATTTCCGGATTGCGTGCGATTTGCTCTTGCAACGCTGGTTGCTTTGCAAGCTCGCGAAACGCAAAACCCAGTGACGCTGCAACTGTGTCTAACCCGCCGACGAAGAGTAGGTAGCAAAGGCCAAGAATCGCTTCGTCGCTGAGAGGCTTATCGTCGACGCGCCCGTTAACGACCGCACTTGCGAGATCGTCCACCGGATGGGCGCGGCGTGCGGCGATGAGATCGAGCAAGTACGCCTTGATTGCCGTTGCTGCGCCAACGCGCTGCTCGTGCGTGCGCCCGTGAAGAAGATCGTCCTCCCATTTCAGGAATTGCGGCATCTCCTCGTGAGGAAGGCCCATGAGCCTGAGAAATACGCCTACCGGAAACGGTCGTCCGAACGCGGCCATGAATTCGCACGATCCGTCCGCGCGAAAGCCTTCGATCAGCCGCGCCGCGTCGGCTCGGATGGCGCCCTCCAGCGCATTGATGCGCGCGGGCGCAAACAACGGATTGAGCAGCATGCGATACTTACTGTGTTGTGGCGGGTCCAATTCCAGGGGAATGAGGGGCCAACTCTCGCCGAGCAGGCGCGAAAAACCGGCGATGTTGTCGCTCGAGAACACTTCCGGGTTCTGCAAGATTTCTCGCTGTAACTCGAACCGCGTGACGTACCAGCCAGGCGGGATGTTGGCGCGCGGCCGGGTCGGATTGAAGAAAACGTCAGGGCCGGCGTGCAGCTTGGCGGCGGCGCGGAAGGGGCAAGCTGTTGCCTCCGGGTCCTGCGAGAGATCCCAGCTTTGCAGCGTGCCCTGTTCCGGCGCGGCGCGCGTTTCGGTTGCACTCATGTGCCGACCTTGCTTATCATATTAAACTAGGTAATACTTCTATCAGACCCAATGACCCTGTCCAGCGCGCTTTCCTGTGACTGACGCGTTTCGGCGCCGGATCTCACTGCGCGTCAGCGCCGGCGAGGCTCGTGGCGCGCTGGTCGATGATTTTCACCACGTTCGTGTCGGTTTGGCGAGCGCGGACGGCGTCGTTTCCGCTGTTAGGGCCGATGCTATCCGCATCCCATGGACCACGTGTCCACTGGCGGCGAATGAGCTTCAGCGTCTCGCGGGCTTGCCGGTCGGTGTGGTCGCTGCCGGCTTCGATGAAGCAAATGATCGCTTTCTACACTGCACGCATATGCTGGATTTGGCTGTCCTCGCTGCGCGCGCGTTGCGCGATCAATCCGCGCGAACCGATTTTGACATGATTGTGGATCGTCCTTGCTATGCGCACACGCATGCGCGCCTAGAGTGCAGCGACGGATTTAAACTCGGTTGGGCAGTCAACGAGGATCAGATCGAGGCTCCGCTGGCGTATGCCGGCGTTAGTTTACGCGCGGGGTTCCGCGGCTGGGCCCGTGCTCACCTAGATTCTGAGCAATACGAAGCTGCGCTGACTTTGCGCCGCGCGCTGATGGTGTCGCGAGGGCGCCGATATGATCTCGATGCAATCGAGCGCCCCATGCGTGACGATGGCCGCTGTTTCAGTTTTCAGCCGCAAATTGCCGCCCACGCACGCCGCGTCATAGCTGCAACTCAGACGTCCGCAGAGTTCGGGCGGAAAGACGAAGATTGGTTGACCTTCAAGACGTGAGGTTTTCCGCGAAGTCTTGCTTGGCATCCTCGTATTCACGCGCAAGGCGCGCCACTAGATCGAAAGTCGTCGGAAGGTCGTCGATCAGACCGACACCCTGACCGGCGCTCCAAACATCCTTCCAGGGTTTGATGTGCGGGGGTAGGTCGGGCTTATGCAGACCGCGTGGCGGAGGAAGAGCTTCAGGATTGAGCCCCGCAGCCTCGATCGATTGACGAATGAAACTTGCCGGCAAGCCCGAAATGCTCGGCGTGTAGATGATGTCTTTCGTCTGCGCCGACGTGAGCAAGGCTTTGTACTCAGCGTGCGCCATCGATTCCTGCGTCGCGAGAAAACGCGTGCCCATGTAGATTAGGTCGGCGCCCAAGGCGCGCGCGGCAAAAATGCTTCGCCCATCGCTGATGGCGCCGGCGAGCACAAGTAAGCCGTCAAAGAGCCTGCGTACCTGCGGCAACAGCGCGAAGGGGTTGAGAGCGCCCGCGTGCCCTCCAGCGCCTGCACACACGAGGATGATGCCGTCGACGCCTGCCTCGGCCGCTTTTTCTGCGTGTCGCACGCTGACAACGTCGTGGAAGATTAGGCCGCCCCAATCGTGCACCCGTTTCGTTATTTCAGCGGGATTCCCGACGCTGCTGATGACAATCGGGGGCTTTTTGCGGAATGCCATTTGAGCAAGCGGATTTTCTGCGAGCGGCCGGCCAAGCGTAAAGTTGACTGCGTAGGGCGCGGCGTTTGGTTGTTCGCGCTGCAGCTCAGATAGTTCATCAAGCCAAGTCTCGAATTGTTCTGGCGGACGCGCATTGCCGGCTGGAAAAGCGCCAATCACGCCGGCGCGACAGCAAGCGCGCACGAGATCAAGGCCGGAGGCCAGAAACATTGGCGCGGCGATCACCGGCAGACGTAAGCGCGTAAGCAACGCCTCGCGTGTCATCACCAACCTGCCATTTGAGCGGCGCGTTCGCGATGAAGAAAGGGCGCCCCGAAGAAAGCGTGATCAAACAGCGCGCGGCGAAACCAGAGTTGCAGATCATATTCCCAGGTATAGCCGATGCCGCCGTGAACCTGAACCGCCAGCCGCGAGACAGAAGTGAAGCGGTCAGCGAGATGTGCTTTGGCGTGTGCAGCAGCGCGCGGTGCTTCAGGCAGGTGCTGATCCAACGCGTAAGCGCTATACCAGACGAGCGCGCGCGCTGGCTCAATCTCGAGCGCCATATTCGCAAGTTGATGCTTGATGGCTTGAAACCGTCCGATGACGCCGCCGAATTGTTCGCGCATCTTGGCGTATGCGACACTCATATCGAGGCATTGCTGGGCGCCGCCGAGCGCATCCGCCGCGAGGAGCGCGAGGCCGATGCTAAAGATGCGTGGCCCCAAATCCGAACCCGGAGCGGCGACAATCTCGCAAGGCGTACGATCGAACGATACCGTGGACAGACGCCGTGTCAGATCGGAGGAGGCGATCGGTCGAACGTCAACGCTCGCGCCCGCTTCCGCAAGCGCCAGCCCCCCGCCTTTGAGGCCGATCAGAAACAGTCGCGCCTTCTCTGCGCTCTGAACGAAACCGGCGCGGCCGCTGACGCATCCTTGCGCAAATTCCGCGTCCCAACTTTCAGGAGACCAATCGCCGCCAAGAGCAACGCTCGCGATCATATCTCCGGATGCAAGCGCGGCGAGCCAGCGCGAGCGGGCCTGCTCGTTGCTGGTCTCGCTCAACGCAAAAACCGCAATAAGATGGGAGAGAAACGGCCCGGCCGCTCCGGCGCGGCCAAGCGCCTCCATAGCGAAACATGCGTGTTCGGCGCCTAAGCCAAGCCCGCCGAATGCTTCTGGTGCGGCAACAGCGCCAAAACCCAGGTCAAAGACCGCGCGCCACAAATCTGGATCAAAATCTGTCGCCGCGTCGATCATGGATCGCTTGCGTGCGGGCGTGGCGAGGTTTGCAACCACGCCTTCGATCGAGGCTTGAAACTGCGATTGATCGGGAGAGGGATGAAACCTCACGGAGTATCTCCCCCAGCAGAAACGCTCCCATCGCGCGGCAGGCCGAGGCCGCGTTCAGCGAGGATGTTGCGTTGGATGTTCGAAGCGCCGCCCGCGATCGAGACGCCAAGCGAGCCCATTATCTGGTCAAGCCACTTTTCCGCCCCGCGCCGCTGTTTTGCGCTGGCTGGCAGAGGTTGCAGCAATGCCGCGTCGGCTATGAGCTCCTGCGCGATGCGGGCGACTTCGAGCCCGATGTCGGTGGTCAATTGCTTACCGAGCAGGCCGATCAGCCCGGGATCTTCGCCCGCAGCGGCGAGCGAGAAAAGGCGATAGGACGAATATTTCTGCGCTAACACCCAGGCTTCGAGTTTCGCTAAGTCTTGACGAACCTGAGCGTCGCGAATTGCCGGCGCCCCAAGGCGTTGGGTTGATCGTGCGAGCTCGATCAGTTTGCCTAGCAAATCCTCGGAACGCCCCGCCGTACCAATCGAAGCACGCTCGTGTTTGAGCGTGGTCTTGGAAATCGCCCAGCCCTGGCCTCGCTCGCCGACCATCCAATTGGCCGGCGTTGTGGCGTTGTCGAAAAATACTTCGCAGAAGTGGCTCTCACCGGTCATCTGCTTGAGTGGGCGCACCGTGATTTGGGGCTGACGCAAATCGATCAGCAAATAAGAGATGCCGGCGTGCTTAGGCGCATCCGGTTCGGTGCGCACGAGTGCAAACATGTAGTGCGCCCGGTGCGCCATACTGGTCCAGATTTTCTGCCCGTTGATGATCCACTGACCGTCGCGCAATTGCGCGTGCGTCTTCAGCGAGGCCAAATCCGATCCCGCGCCGGGCTCGGAATAGCCTTGCGCCCAACGGATTTCGCCTTCGACCGTGGCACGAATGAATTGCTCTTTTTGCCAGAGCGCGCCGTGTTCCAGCAACGTTGGGACCAGCATCGCCATACCAATGCCGCCAACTTCCATTGGCGCACGCGCCGTCTCGAATTCCTCGCGAATGATCTGGGCTTTGACGACGTCAGCAGATTGCTCGCCTCCGCCATAGATCTTGGGGATACCGCGATAGAGATAGCCTTGCGCGGTCGCGGAGCGGCGGAAAGCACGTTCATCCCGCTCTTGAGCCGGCGTTCCGGACGGCCAATTCAGGCGCAGAAAATCGCGCACTTCTCGGCGAAAAACCTCACTTTCAGGACCAAAAGACAAATCCAACGCAACGCCTCACGAGTCTTTGTTTGATTTGCGCTGCTCCGCGGACACCCGGGTCGATAGGCCCATGAACAGCGATTCCTGATCGAGATGGCGCGTGAAGGTCATGTCCTCGGAGGCGTTCAAATTGGCTTTCAGATAGGCCCATGCCGCTCGTGGTCCTGCGGCAAGTTTTTGCGCGACAAGAATCGTCTCATCGCGAAGGGCGTCATCTGAGAACACGCGATGATAGAGGCCAAAAGCGAGCGCTGCGTCGGCGGTGAAGGTCTGATCGAGCAAGAACAGTTCGCGCGCTTTGGCGGCGCCAAGAATTTTTGGCCACACGAAGCTCGCCCCGTAATCACCCGAGGCGCCGATGCGAGCGTAGGCAGCGACAAAGGTCGCGGATTGGGCGCCAAAGCGAAGATCGCATGCGCCAGCGATGCCGATGCCCGCGCCCGCAACCGGTCCGTTGACCATCGCAATTGTCGGCTTGGGCATCTCACGCAGTAGGCGGCTTGCGTCCGCCACGCGCCGCAAGCGGGCGCCGCGCATCTGCTCTTGGTCGCGCGCCGGGACCGGCTCAGGCGGACGCGCGCCTTCTTTGGTGTCGCCGCCGGCGCAAAATCCGCGCCCCGCGCCGGTGACCACAACGCAGCCGACGGTTGCGTCTTCCGCAGCCTGACGAACCGCCGCGAGCAAGCCTTCGGTGACCGCAAAATTGACCGCGTTAAGCCGCTCAGGGCGATTGAGCGTGATGGTGCCTACACCGTGCTCGACCGTGAAAAGAACTGCATCGTTCATCAACCTATTTAACTAGGTAAAATGAGTTCGTCAAACCCGCTATTCGCCGGTCCAATTCGGCGCTCGTTTTTCCTTGAAGGCACGAGGACCTTCCTTGGCGTCGGCGCTGGTCAGCACGCGGCGCGCAGCGGCCTTGGACATCTGCCGTAAATCCGCGTCCGGAAAATCATGAGCGGCCCGCGCGAGCGCTAAGCTTTCGCGAACCGAGAGCGGCGCGTTCGCCGCGATGCGAGAGGCGAGGTTGATTGCTTCGGTCAGCACTGCATCGGGCTCAGCCAACCGATTGACAAGGCCCAGTGCATAGGCGCGCGCTGCACTCAGATCGTCTCCGGTCGTGACAAGTTCGAGCGCAATGTGCCGCGGCAGCGCACGAGGCGTGCGATGGACGCCGCCCGCACCCGCGAACAGACCGCGCTTCACTTCGGGCAGGCCAAAACGCGAATTTTCTGCTGCAATAATCATGTCGCAGGCCAAGCAGAGCTCAAAGCCGCCGCCCAAAGCTGCGCCTCGCACCGCGGCGATCCATGGCTTGGTGCGCTTTGCATCAACAAATCCGGCAAACCCCCCCTCCGCCGTCGAAATCTTCGCGCCTGGCCTGCCGATCTCAGCGAGATCAGCGCCGGCGCAAAACACCGTGTCGAGAGAAGAGGCGAGAATGGCGACCCGATAGCTGGGCGTTGTCTCGATGCGGGCGACCATGGCTTCTATCTGCTCCGCCATTGACGTATTGATGGCGTTGCGCGCCTGGGGCCGGTTCAAGGTGACAAGCGCGACGTAGTCGGCGGGTGTTTCCAACACCACTTCGGGGCTTGAGCTTGGCGCATCCGGCATCGCGGCACTCTCTATTGACGGGTTTCAGATAGTTCACATAGTATAACAGGTAGATCAAGCCTGCCCAAGAGCAGGCTAAGCGAGAGCCGGCGCTGGAGCGACCGGTCCCGCGGGAGGCGGGATTAGCATGTACGAGGCGCAGCGCGAAAAAGCGGACTACGTTTGGCGCGAAGCGCCGGCGCAAACAGTGACGAGCATCGTTCGCGCTGGTGCAGAGAAATTCGGCGCCAAGACGTTTTTGGATTTCTCCGGCGAGAGCCACTCCTACGAAGAGACTTATCAGGATGTTCGCCGGCTGGCGGCGGGGCTTTGGGATTTGGGCGTTGGCAAAGGCCAAACCGTCGCGACCGTGCTCGACAATTCCTACGACGCCGTGCTCGCATGGTTTGCGATCAATTTTCTGGGCGCCATTAGCGTTCCGGTGAACACGGCCTATAAGGGCGAATTTCTGCGCCACCAAATCGCCGATTGTGGTGCCGAAATCGTTATCGCAGAAAGCGCCTATATTGCGCGCTTGCAGGATATTTCAGAGGGCCTGCCGCAGGTTCGATGCGTTGTCGAACGCGGTGCGGGAAGCGATCTAAGCGCAGTAAGCGGGAAAAAGATTGTGCCGCTCAGCGCATGTTTCGGTGAAGCAGCAGCAGCGCCTGAAATCGAAATCAAGCCGTCTGATCTCTGCATGCTGATTTATACGGCCGGGACGACCGGGCCGTCGAAAGGCTGCATGATCAGCCACAATTACGCCTGCAATCTCGCGCGCCAAGGCACACGCACGCGCCAGCCTGAGGATATCGTCTGGACTGCGCTTCCGCTGTTTCATTTCAACGCCACCGCTGGCGCGACCTTGGGTACGGCGCTGATCGGGGCAACGTTGTGCATTTATCCACGCTTCTCGCTGTCGAAATTCTGGCCTGAGATCGAACGAAGCAAGGCCACCGTTGCAAGTCTGCTGGGGTCGATGATCCCGCTGATCGCACAGGCCCCCGATACGGAAATCTCCAAGCGTTGCTATGGTCAGCTGCGCCGCGTCAACGGCGCGCCCTTTCCTGCGGAGCTGCAGGAAATTTGGATGAAGCGTTTTGGGGTCAAGGAGCGCCCCGGCTCAAGTGCGTACGGCCTCACAGAATCATCTCTGCTCACCAGTCTTGCCCCGGGCGTTCCCGCCAAGCCAGGATCTTCGGGAATGCGCAATGATGATTTCGATGTGCGGATCTTCGATGAGAATGACAACGAAGTAGCCCCCAACGTAGCAGGCGAGATCGTGTGTCGTCCGCGCAAACCGCACGTCATGTTCGAGGGCTATTGGGGCCGTCCGGCAGATAGCTACAAGCTCATGCGCAATATGTGGTTTCACACGGGCGACATCGGCAAGTTCGATGAAGAAGGATATTTCTACTTCGTCGATCGCAAGAAGGATTATCTGCGCCGCCGTGGCGAGAACATCTCAAGCTTCGAGATGGAGACGGCCTTCCGCGCGCATCCGGGCATCGAGGACGTCGCGGTGCACGCTGTGTTTTCGGACGTTGGTGAGGACGATGTGAAAGTGACGGCTGTGTTGAAAGCCGGTGCGACGCTGAGTGAAGAAGAATTGTGCGTGTGGGCAGTGGATCGCGTGCCGTATTTCGCGGTGCCGCGGTATATCGAGTTTCGGATTGAATTGCCTAGGAACCCCGTGGGCCGAGTGCTGAAATATCAGCTTCGGGACGAAGGCTGCACTGCTTCGACCTGGGATCGCGAAAAATCATCTCTCAAATTCGAGCGGCGGTGAACTATGGGCGCAGCTTACATCGTCGCAGCCGCGCGGACGGCCGGCGGGCGCAAGGGCGGCCGGCTGGCACAATGGCACCCGTCCGATCTCGCCGGCGCGGTCATTGACGATTTGCTGGCGCGCGCCAACGCCGATCCGGATTTGGTTGAGGATGTCATTCTTGGCTGTGTCACGCAGGCCGGGCAGCAATCGCTCAACGTCGCGCGCAATGCAATCTTGAGCTCGCGCCTGCCCGATTGTGTGCCCGGTGTTTCAGTTGATCGTCAGTGCGGATCATCCCAGCAGGCTCTGCATTTTGCTGCGCAGGCGGTGATGGCGGGCAGCATGGATGTGGTGATTGCAGGCGGCGTTGAGAGCATGACGCGCGTGCCCATGGGGCTGGCGGCGCGGCATCTGGCGCAACAGGGTTTCGGCGGCGTACGGGGCGCGCGCATGGAGAAGCGGTACGGCGAAGGCAATTTCAGTCAATTCGCAGGCGCAGATATGCTGGCTGCCAAGTATGGTCTGTCTCGCGAGGCGTGCGATGCGTTTGGCTTCGAGAGTCATAAGCGGGCCGCGCGCGCGACCGAGCGCGGCGATTTTCGCGCTGAGATATCGTCGCTCCCGGTAGATCCCGCCATGCCAGGGGAGACGCATGACACCGACGAAGGCATTCGCTTTGATCCCGACCTTGCCTCCATGGCCGCACTTAAACCTTTGCGCGAAGGCGGTGTCACAACGGCTGGAACATCTAGTCAAATCTGCGACGGGGCATCGGGCGTTATCGTCGCGAACGAGCAGGGCTTGAAAGCGCTCGGCGTTGAACCGATTGCGCGAATTGTCCAGATGACGGCGCTCGCTGGCGATCCGGTGATCATGGTTGAGGCCGTCATTCCAGCGACTCAACGCGCGCTCGATCGCTCCGGCTTGTCAATCGATGCGATCGACCTCTTCGAAGTAAACGAAGCCTTCGCCGCCGTTCCATTGGCCTGGGCGAAGGCGGTTAAGGCCGACGTGGAAAAACTCAATGTGTCCGGCGGCGCCATCGCCATTGGGCATCCACTGGGCGCTTCGGGAACAAAGCTCATGACAACTTTGACCTACGGCCTTCAACGCACCGGCGGACGCTACGGCTTACAAACCATGTGTGAGGGCGGCGGCATGGCCAACGTCACGATCATCGAACGGCTCTAAGGCAAGCAAATGCGATTGGATTCATCGGTCAGCGCGATCATCACAGGCGGCGCGTCCGGTCTTGGTGCAGCTACCGCGCGGAAGCTCGCATCCGCTGGTGTACGAGTGGCTCTGTTCGACAAGAACCCGCAGACCGGTGAAGCCATGGCGAAAGAACTCGGCGCGCTTTATTGCGACGTCGATGTCACTTCGGATGCGTCTGTCGATTCAGGTTTTGCCAAAGCACGTGCGGCCCATGGGCAGGAGCGGGTGCTGGTGAATTGCGCCGGCGGAGGCTTCACGCACAAGACAGCCTCGTTTGACAAAGCCACCGGCGCGGTCAAGCCATACCCAATCCCGGATTTTGAGCGCATCATGCAGCTCAACCTTATCGGCACGTTTCGGTGCATCGCGAAATCAAGCGCCGGGATGATTTCCCTTGATCCTGCCGGCGATGATGGCGAGCGCGGTGCGTCAAGCAACACGGCGTCCGTTGCGGCCTTCGAAGGACAAGTCGGGCAAGTTGCGTACGCGGCGTCGAAGGCAGGAATAGTCGGTCTGACGCTTGTTGTGGCGCGCGATCTTTCGGGGAATGGCGTGCGCTGCAACACCATCGTGCCTGGAACAATGGACACGCCGATGCTCGCGCGCGCGCCCGAAGCAGTGAAGCAAGCGCTCGCCGAACAAGTGCCGTTTCCACGCCGGCTAGGGCGCGCAGAAGAGTTTGCGTCGTTGGCGTTCGAGCTGCTTGCGAATTCTTATCTCAACGGCGAATGCGTCCGCCTCGACGGCGCCATTCGAATGGGCCCTCGCTAGACCCGGCCTGAGGCCACAAGCTGATTAAAGGGCGCGTCCTTGTCCGCGCGTGCATCTGCTGGAAGCCCCAGAACGCGCTCGGCGATAATGTTCTTCAGAATCTCGTCAGTGCCCCCCGCGATCCGGAGACCGGGAGAAGAAAGCAGAACGGACTGAAACAGCGCATGCAACGGAGCTTGCTGGTCCTCAGCGATAATTCCATATGCGCCCTGAAGATCGAGCGCGTACTTAGCCATATCCTGCAATTGGTTGGCGGCGATGATCTTGCCGATTGAGTTTTCCGGTCCTGGCGTTTGTCCTCTCGACAGCGCTGTCTGCGCACGCGCACGCATGTAGCGCAGCGCCTCGGATTGGACGAACCAGTCCGCGAGCCGGGCGCGAAAATTCTCATCCCCCACGAGCGCACCGCTACCGCCGTCAATTTCCCGCGCCAGAGCAATCAGTGTTTTGTAATCAACGCCTGAACCGCCTCCTACCGCAAGGCGTTCGTTCATCAGCGTGACTAATGCTACCTTCCAGCCTTCGCCGGGCTCCCCCAAGCGCTGATCGTCTGGGACAAGAACATCGGTGAAGTAGACTTCATTGAAGCCTGCGGCGTCCGACATTTGGCGGATCGGGCGCACTTCTATTCCAGGTGTGCGCATATCGACCCAGAACATCGTAAGGCCCTTGTGCTTGGGCAGAGCCGGGTCTGATCGCGCTAGTACAAGCCCGAAATCCGAATAGTGCGCACCCGAGGTCCAGACTTTTTGTCCGTTGAGGCGCCAACCGCCGTCCTCGCGGATCGCGCGCATGCGTACTGCAGCGAGATCGGACCCAGCCGCGGGTTCGGAGAAGAGTTGGCACCAAATTTCATCGCCGCGCAGAGCAGGGGGTACGAAGCGCGCCTTAACTGCGTCATTTCCAATCTTTAGGAGTGTTGGAACACACATGCCCAAGCTGACGTGAAAGTATCCAGACGCAACTTCAAAGCGCGCTTCTTCTTCCGCGAAGATCACCGCTTGCGAGGGCGAGCCGCCTGGTCCGCCCCAATCGCGCGGCCAAGTTATCTGCGCGTAGCCAGCATCTGCCTTCGCACTCTGCCAGGCACGCCCCCGCGCGATGTCGTCGTCCTTCTTGTTTGCGCTGCGCCGCGTGAAGCGCGGAGCGTTTTGTTCGAGCCATGCGCGAACGCGCGCGCGATAATCGGCTTCAGCGGGCGTATCGCTAAAATCCATCTCAGGCTGCCTCCAGAAGGTTGGCGGCGAGACGTTGGCGCCAGACTTGGGGCGCTCCGGCTATCAGCGCGAGATGGCACGCGCGGCGATAGTAGAGATGACAATCGGTTTCCCAGGTGAAGCCAACTCCGCCGTGAATTTGAATGCTCTCCTTGGCTGCGTTCCAATATGCCTCGCTTGCCGCGATACGCGCTGAGGCGGCAGCGATCGCAAGATCTGGCGATGACGCGCTGAGAGCTGAGGCGCCGAAATAAGCACTCGATCGAGCGAGTTCATTTGCGACATACATGTCCGCGAGCTTGTGTTTGATGGCCTGGTTGGCGCCGATGGGCCGGCCAAACGCATGCCGCAGCAGGGCGTAGTCGCGCGCCATTTCCAAACAACGGTCAGCGCCGCCGATCTGCTCGAACGCGAACAACACCGCTGCTCGCTCCTCGATGTGTCGTGCGATCTCCAAGCCTGCGCCTATTGGGCCGATGCGTTCGAAGCGCGCTTGCGCAAAGCGAAGCTCGGCAGCGCCCCGCGTGGGGTCGATGGTCTTGAGCGGGCGACGCGACACCTCGGAACGTTTTAGATCGACGAGGGCGAGACTAAGTGCTTCCGCCTCGCGTACGAGTACGAGCGCGACATCGGCGTACGTCCCATCGGTCACAGGAATTTTGATGCCGCTAAGACCTTCGCCGGCAATCGTTGCGGTAATTCCCGACGCTGCCAGATCGCCTGGACGTTCGTGAAAGGCGGCGCACCCGATCAGACGCCCTTCGGCGATTTGAGGAAGATAGCGCGCCTTTTGTTCGTCGCTCCCGGCAATGAGCAGCGCCTCGGCCAGATAATAAATCGTGGAAGCAAACGGCACGGGCGCCAAGCTTCGCCCCACTTCTTCCGCCAGCGCACAAAGTTCGATGCGTCCAAGCGCGAGGCCGCCGTATTGCTCGGGGATGGCGGCGCCCAACCAGCCCTGGCCGGCGAGTTCGCACCAAAGGTCTTCGTCATAGGCAAGCTTTGGCGCATCAAGCACGCGGCGTACGCGCGCCGGGGCACACTTGGCGTCGAGAAAGCGCCGCGCCTCGGCTTTGAGGTGTTTTTGATCGTCGGTGAAATCGAAATTCACGTCTGTCCGCCTATCAAGCGGACAAGTCTAACTAGGTAAACTACCAAGTCAAGTTCAGCGGATCGCGTAATCTTTGCCCTGCGCCATCAGTGCAGCGCGATCAACCTGCTTGGTTGCAAGCGGATTGCCGAGCTGACAGTATTTGAGCGCCGTCTGCAGGGCCGCCGTGCGTCCAACCTCGAGTGATTCCCAGAGTGCGCGGACGCTGCCTTGAACGGCCTCTGGTGGTTTTGCGGCGATGCGTGCTGCGATCTGATGCGCGCGATCAAAGAGATGGCCTTTGGCCACGACTTCCGTGACCAGAGATATGCGCAACGCAGTAGCAGCGGAGATGCGCTCGTCATTGCCCATGAGCGTCATGCGCAAAACTTCCGAGAAGGGCGCACGATAGCGCATGCCGATAGGTTCAAGCGCTGCAACCATGCCGTAAGTGACATGAGGATCAAAAAATTGCGCGTCCTCGGAACAAATCACGATGTCGGCTTCACTGAGCCAGTAGAACGCTCCCCCGCAAGCGATCCCGTGCACGGCGGCGATGACCGGCTTCCAGAGTTTGTTCTGTTTGGGGCCAAGATATTCCCCCGGATCAACCTGCGTCCAAAGATCTTCGTACATAGTTACGCTCGGACCCCCGGATTTTACGTCGACGCCTGTCGAGAATGCGCGTCCGGGAGCGGCGCGCAACACGATGGCGCGCACGGAGGCGTCGACCCGCATAGCTTCCCAAGCTGCGCGGAACTCTTGGCACATCTCGCGTGTGAAGCTGTTCATCGCTTCCGGGCGGTTTATGGTGATGGTCGCGACGCCGTCAGCGCCGGTCTCGACCAGGATTGTGCGATAGGCCATCTCGGCTTGCTCCTTCATCGCTATATTATATAACTATGTCTGCGGGCGCTACCCGGCGCGTTCGCCTGATCATAAGCGGGAGCGGCGATGAAAGTTGAACACGAATTTCCTGGGCGCCTCTACATTGGCGGCGAATGGATCGCCACGCGAGATCGTGAGGCTGTCATCAACCCCGCAACCGAAGATGTCTTCGCGGAAGCCCCGCTTGGAGCACGGCGCGAAGCGGAAGACGCAATCGCTGCCGCGCGCGAGGCATTTGATAAAGGATCTTGGCCGCGTCTGACGCCTCAAGAGCGCGCTGCCAAGATGGGTGCTTTTCTGGCCGCGATCGAAGCGCGCAAGCCGGACATTCTTCGTCTTATCGTTGCTGAAGCAGGGGCGACTGTCAAAACCGCCGAAACCGTCCAATATGCAACGCCTATGGCGCATGCGCGCTACGCGGTGGAGGCGGGATCCCGACCCCGCGATATCGCCATCGCGCCAGGCATCGCGCCCGATCTGCGCAGTGGGAAAGCGTTGGTGGGAGGCGTCGTGCGCCGCGAACCTGCGGGCGTCGTCGCCGCGATCACGCCGTACAATTTTCCATTCTATTTGAATCTCGTGAAAGTCGCACCAGCCTTGGTCATGGGCAACACGATGGTGTTGAAGCCGTCGCCCTATACTCCGTTCGAAGCCTTGGTGTTTGGTGAGATTGCCGATGAAGTGGGATTGCCAAAAGGCGTGCTTAACATCGTGACGGGAGGAACGGAAGTTGGCGAAATACTCACAACCGATCCGCGCGTGGATCTCATTAGTTTCACCGGCTCAGATGCGGTGGGCTCGCAAATCATGGCGCAAGCAGCGCCAACGCTAAAGCGGCTTTTGTTTGAACTTGGCGGCAAGTCGGCGCTGATCATAAGAGGAGATGCAGATCTCGATCGTGCGCTCACCGCAGGCCTTGGGTTCTTAACCCATTGCGGACAAGGCTGCGCGCTGCAAACCCGGCATATCGTGCATAATTCAGTGCGCAGCGCTTACGTCGAGCGGCTCGCTGCGGCCGTTCGCGCTGTAAAGATCGGTGACCCATCCGCCGCCGATACCGGGCTTGGTCCGCTTATCCGTGGGTCACAACGCACTCGCGTCGAGCGTTATGTCGAAGCAGGTTTGAAGAGTGGCGCGCGCCTCGTGACCGGCGGACGCAAGCCCCAAGATCAGACACGCGGCTTTTTCTATGAGGCGACGGTCTTTGACGATGTCGATAACGCGTCCTCGATCGCGCAAGACGAGATTTTCGGACCGGTCGCTACCGTGATAGGGTTCGACACGGATGAGGAGGCGATTGCGCTCGCCAACGCATCGCTGTTCGGTCTCTCGGGCGCGGTGTTCTCAGGATCGATGAGCGCTGCGTTCGAGATTGCCGCCGCGCTGCGCACCGGCGGCGTTTCCATCAATGGCGGGGGTGTAAGTCCTAGCGCTGGCGTCGTGCCGCCGTTTGGCGGTTTCAAGCGCTCGGGGCTTGGACGAGAAAACGGCGAAGAGGGCCTGAACGCCTACACTGAGCTCAAATCGGTTACCTTCCGCGTCGCTTAGCGATCCCGCGTCAGCAGCAGGCAGCCGCCATAAGGACCTCCGCCAACACCGGTGACGGCGACCTCTGCGTCTTTCACCTGACGATCCCCGGCGTCTCCGCGCAACTGCAACACAGCTTCGCGCAAATGGCCGAACCCGTGCGTGCGGCCTTCTGACAATTGGCCGCCATTGGTGTTGAGGGGCAATTCCCCGTCGAGCGCTATGCGCGCGCCGTCCTCAACGAAGGCGCCCGATTGTCCCTCGGGTGCAAAGCCTAGCGCTTCAAGCCAGAGCAGGGTGAGATAGGAGAAGCCGTCATAGAGGTGCGCGCTGTCGACGTCGCTGGGTTTGAGGTCTGTGCGTGACCACATCATGCGCGCTGCATCGTGCATAACCATCCGCGGAAAATCCTCGCGGGCGAACCACGTATCCATCCGATCGGTCGCGGCTGAGCCCACCGCTTCAAACCGTACTGGCCTGTGACGCGCGTTGCGCGCAGCATCCAAGCGGGAGACCACAACCGCCGTCGCGCCGTTGATTGGAACGTCGCAATCGAAGAGGCAGAAGGGCGTCGTCACCATGCGGGCGGCGAAATAGTCAGTAAGCGTGATCGGTTCGCGATAAATCGCCTTCGGATTAAGCGCTGCATTGCGCCGCTGGTTGATAGAGATCGCGGCCATCTGTTCGCGGCTAACGCCGTACTTTTGCATGTGCGCAAGCGCGTTCAACGCCGCCCAGTGCGCTGGTGACGAAGCCCAATAGGGCGATGACCATTGCCGCCACCCGGTCACGCGCTGGCCGTTGCCGCCTGCCGAATTAGAGGCGGGCCAGCGTTCACCGACTGCGCGCCAGCACAGCACATGCGTGGCGTAGCCCGCGGAAATCGCACCAATTGCGTTGACGATGGCGCCGAACATGGCCGCGCCCTCGCCGGAGCCATACCAGTTGAGAGAAAGCCCCAGGCTTGCCTTGATGTCTCCGACGCCGGCCGCGCTCATTCCTTCGCCATTGCCGGACGCGCTCGCCGGCCAGGTCGCGGCTCCGTCGATATCGGCCAGACCAAGACCAGCGTCCTCGATGGCCGCACGACAGGCTTCGACCGCAAGCGAGAACGGGTAGGTCACAGGATCGCGCGACAGCGCAGACTGACCAATTCCTGTAATCGCCGCGTTCTTTTCCCCAGTTCGCATCACGTGCGCACCGGCTTGAAAAACGGAATGAACACTTCGTCGTGTTGCTCGAACGCGACGTCGACTGGCGCGCCGGGCACGGCGGCTTCTATCGGCTCAATATTGGTGAGGAGCCGTACGCTCTCTTGCTCTTCAAGGCCAACGAGCGCGATCGCATATGGCTCCGCCTGTTTGGGCGTCCACACTTGCGTGTTGATGGTCGCGCAAAGAATTCGTCCCCGGCCTGATACGGGTTCAGCGCGAACTTCCGTCGACGCACACTTCGGGCATCCCGCTGCATAAGGATGGATCCAATACCCGCAGCTCTGGCAGCGCATGATGTGGAGGCGGCCGTCCGCGCCGCCGCACCAAAAGTAGCGGTTCATCTCATTGATCGCCGGCAAGGGGCGCGGAGGGGGTTCGCTCACGGCTCTATTGAACCTGTCTTTCTTGGTTTTCCTAGCCCAGCATATTTCCAGACTGGAACATGCAGTGTTGTCTAAGAACGCTATATAAGTAATATATGTCGCGCAACCGTGGAGATGGGGAAGCGCAATGGCCGAATCCGGCGCCAAGGCGGAAAATGATCAAAAGCTCGCGGCAGTCCGCTCTGAGGTCGAGCGCGACGTGGAGAAAGCGCAGCAATTTAAGATTCTCGACGCGGATATCGAGCGCGCAAGAAAATTGGTCGGTGTCGACACCGCGTTTGGCGGACACGAACAATCCTGGGTCGGCGCGGCTTCGCCCAGCGCCATAAAACGCTTCGCCTGGTCTGTGGGAGACGACAATCCGCTCTACTTCGATCCGAGCTATGGACCGCGCACACGCTGGGGCGCGCAGATTGCACCCGGCAGTATGGCGCAGATGATGAAGAGCCCCTTGTTCGGCGATCCGATGGATCCCGAACATGCGAAGCTTGCCAAAGGGCTGTTTCGCGGCGTGCACGTGTTCGTATCCGGCGCTGAAAAGATCTGGTATCGGCCCGTGTTCGTCGATGATGTGCTGCGCTCGTACAGCGGATATGACAGCGTTGAGGAAAAGCAGTCGGAGTTCGCTGGCCGCTCAGTGATCCGCTACAATCGCTACGTTCGGCTCAATCAGCGCGGCGAGATCAATTGCGTCACTCGCGTGCGTGCAATTTTCACGGAACGCAAAGCAGCGACTGAACGCGGAAAATATTCTGCAATCGAGCCGGCGCTCTATACCGACGAGGACATCGCCAAAATAGACGCTATTTATGCGGCGGAAACGCGTCGCGGCGCGGAGCCGCGCTATTGGGAAGACGTCGAGATCGGCGAAAAGATGCCTCCGATGGTGAAGGGGCCTCTGACGGTGACCGATATGGTGCTCTGTCATGCCGGCGGCTATGGCGTGATGGAATACGGGTTAGGCGGTGGGCGGCTCTGGTGGAAGAATCGCAATCGCGTGAAAAACTTTTACATCAAGGATGAACGCGGCGTGCCTGATGTCGCTCAGCGCGTTCATTGGGATCCTGAATGGGCTCGTAAGATCGGCAACCCAATGCCATACGACTACAGTGTGCTGCGTGAGGGCTGGTTGCACCACTATCTGACCGATTGGGTCGGCGATGATGGCTGGGTGTTTCGCCAATACGATGAGATGCGCAAGTTCAATTATGTCGGTGATGCGCAATTTCTTGAAGGCGAGGTCGTCGCCAAGCGCGAAGAGGCAGGGCGCTTCTTCGTCGATCTGAATGTGCGCATGGTCAATCAGCGGGGAACGCTGACAACCACGTGCGAGGCGACTGTGCTGTTGCCGAGCCGTTCGCACGGTCCGGTTATTTTGCCGGAAGCGCCGTTTGGCGAGCAGGAGAAGGCCGCACGGATGTGGGCGCGACACGGCGAATTGATCCGCGAAAATCCCCGGCTGGCGTTTCTGACCTAAGCCTTGGGTGAGCGGCTGCCGGTTTCGCGGTGTGCGTTTGCGTTGTTGACGCAACTAGTATAACTAGGTTAGCGAAGGTTACTAGCTGATAGAAACTGGATCGCGCTATGGTTGTGCGCCGCTTGCCGGATGCGTTGAAGGTTCGAGCCGAACGTCAGCCTGATGATGTCGCGCATGACGATCTTCAGCGCCAGCTGACCTTCCGGCAGTGGGATCGGGAAGCGGATGAGGTCGCTGGGGGGCTTGTCGCAGCGGGCTTGATGCCCAACGAACCCGTTTTTCTCGCGATTGATAATTCCAATGCAGTGGAGATGGCGATCGCATGGATAGCTGTGATGCGCGCAGGTGCGATCGCGGCGCCGGTCAGTTCGCGCTTGGCTTTGCCCGAGCTCTCAGACTATGCGCGTCTTATCGAGCCGCGTTTTGCGATTACCAATGCCGTCGATAAAATCGCGCCGCTGAAGCTCAAAACTTGGTCCGTCACCGACATGCCGCGCGACTTGGCGTCGCTCCCTGACCAATCCCGATTTTCCCCGCAAGGCGACGCGCAAATTCTCGGCACTTCCGGCACGACAGGTAAGATCAAAGGCGTTGTCATATCGCACGCGGACTTGTTGGGTCATGTCGATGGCATGGCGCGGCAGCGCTCGTCTTCAACCCTGCATGCCATGCCCTTTACGGGCACCGGCGGCAATCTCGGTCTGCTCAAGCTTCCGATACGCAGCGGCGCGACGATCATCACGCAGCCGCATTTTGAAGTGGCGCAATTTTTAGACCTGGTGGAGCAGCGAAGGCCGAGCGCGATATTCCTCGTGCCGGCGATGTTGCGGCTACTGCTGGGCGCGCCGGATATTGAGACGCGTGATTTTTCCAGCGTTGGCTGGCTTTTGACCGGTACGGCGCCGTTGCCAAACGATAGCGTCCGGCGAGCGCTCGAGCTGTGGCCGCATATCGAAATGCGCAATCAGTACGGCATGTCAGAAGGCGGGGCGCGCGCTAAGACGCGTTCCCGTGAGGCGCTTTTGAAGCCAGGCTGCGTTGGCAAGCTCGGCGCGCATCTGCAGGTGCGTGACGCGAATGGTGTGGTTTGCGCTGTAGGTGAGGTGGGCGAGATCTACGGCAAATCGTCCACGCCTCGCCGTTACTGGCGCGACAAGGACGCAACGGCTGCGGCTTGGATTGGTGGTTGGACCAAGTCGGGCGATCTCGGTTATGTCGATGAAGACGGCGACCTCATTCTGTGTGGGCGCTCCAAAGAGCTCATTATCCGCGGGGGCTACAACATCACGCCGATGGAGGTCGAACACGTTTTACATGCGCATCCCAACGTGAAGCACGCTGCCGTGGTGGGCGTAGCCCATGATGTGTTGGGTGAAGATGTAGCGGCGGCGATTGTGCTGCAGTCCGATGCAAAACTCGGCGCCGACGATCTTCAGGCCTGGTGCCGCGAGCGCCTTGCCGACAACAAAGTCCCTCGAACGATCTGCTTTGTCGAAGACATGCCGTTCAACCAAAACGGCAAAATCATAAAAGGCGAGCTGAAGCCGCTGCTGGAGCGTGCCGCTGCTGACCGCCGGGCGTCACAACAACGGTGACAATACAATGCGTGAGGCGCCCTGAGGCCAGTACCGATCCTGCACGACGCGCTTGTAGAGCTTGCCGTTGGGTTGGCGCGGCAAATTCGGATCAAAGTCGACACTGCGCGGGCATTTGAAGGCCGCGAGCCGGTCTCTGCAAAACGCAATCAGTTCATTAGCCAAAACCGCACCTAGAGTGCACCCTTCTACCGGTTGCACCACCGCTTTCACCTCTTGGCCAAATTCCTCGTTCGGAACACCGATGACAGCGACGTCGGCCACAGACGAGTGCTGAATCAAAACGTCTTCGATTTCGCGCGGATAAATATTCACGCCGCCGGACACAATGGTGAATGAGCGGCGATCAGTGAGATAGAGATATCCATCTTTGTCCAGATAGCCGATATCGCCCAGGGTCCACCACGGCTCCGATGGATGGCGAGCGTCTGCGGTTTTCTGCGAATCGTTGTGATATTCGAAGGCAGCGCTACTCTCGAAGTAGATCAGACCAGTTTCCCCCGGTGGCAGGACCACGCCTTCTTCGTCGCAGATGTGGATTGCGCCGCGCTGGCTTGTGCCGACCGAGCCTGGACGCTTGAGCCATTCGCGCGCTGTTATGAAGGTTGAACCGAACGCCTCCGAGCCTCCGTAGTATTCGGAGACAATCGGGCCCAGCCAATCGATCACCGCCTGCTTCACCGCGACCGGACATGGCGCGGCCGCGTGCACGAGTTGGCGCAATGAGCTCAGATCGTAGCGCCGCCTGGTTTGTTCCGGCAGTTTCATCAAGCGCACCAGCATGGTCGGCACGACTTGCGTGAAGGTGACGCGATATTGCTCGATCGCCTCCAGAAAAGCCTCTGGATCAAATTTATCGAGAACGATGACGCTGCCGCCGAGGCGTTGCACGGATGTGCAGTAAAACAGTGGAGCAGTGTGATAGAGTGGCGCGGGAGAAAGGTAGACGGTGTCTTCGCCGAGGTCGTAACGCCGCCCGAACGCAACCGCTGCTGGATCGGGCTGATCGATACGAAAATCTGGAAGCGGCATTTTCACGCCTTTGGGGCGCCCGGTGGTTCCAGACGAATAGACCATCGCGCGACCGCTACTCTCGTCGTGGGCTGGCGTATCAGGGAAAGCGCTGAGCGAAGCTTCCCAAGAGTCCGCAAGCGCGCCGCCTTCGCCAACACAAAATAGGTCCGGGGCGCCTTCGCCGAGCATGGAGCACGCCTCTCTCGCGCGCGTCGTCAAGCTGAAGGACGAAACCAACACTCGCGCCGCGCTGTCTCCAAGGATAAAGGCTATTTCGGAGGCCTGCAGCCGCGTCGATAGCGGTGTGATGTAGAGCCCAATGCGTTGCGCGGCCCAATACACTTCGAAGAACGCGGCCTCATTCTCGATCAGAAGTGCGATCGCGTCGCCGCGGCGAAGGCCGAGTTCAAGCAGCTGACGCGCGCCGCGATTGGCGGCGCTTTCAAGCGCGTCGTAGCTCAGCGTTACGTTGGCTGCCGGAAAATGTGCAGCGGTTCGGTTCGGCTGGACGTCCGCAAAATGTCGAGGATGCATCGTGGCTGCGGTTCTTTTCGGACAACGCTGACAAGGTATACTAAGTTCGTTTTATCTTGGAGCCAACGGGGTTTGCGTGCCGGACCGTGAGATCGATGTCGTGTTAATGCGCGGCGGCACCAGCAAGGGCGTGTTCGTGCGGGAAGGCGATGTTCCCCCGACAGGCGAGCGGCGCGATGAATTCCTCTTGGCGCTCATGGGCAGCCCGGATCCGATGCAGCTCGAGGGACTTGGCGGCACTCATTCGAGCACGAGCAAGGTCATGCTGGTGGCGGAGAGTAGGCGCGCCGATTGCGACGTCGAGTATACCTTTGCCCAGGTTGGCGTGGAGCGCGCCCTGGTCGACTACGCCGGCAATTGCGGCAATCTCACTGCTGCTGTCGCGGCCTACGCGATCGACGAAGGCTTAGTGAGCGTGCCAGACGGCGATGCGCAGATCGTTCTTTTCAATACAAACACGGGCCGGCGCATACGTGCGTCCCTGCGTGTTCACGGCGGTCGGGCAGAGACGGAGGGGAGTGCCATCAATGCTGGCGTACCTCGTTCCGGCTCGCCGATCGTGACTGAATATCTAGAGCCGGCGGGGGCTTTGACTGGCAAATTGCTTCCAACAGGGCGCGCGCGCGATAGCGTCGACATCAGCGGAAAAACAATCGAGCTCTCGGTCGTTGATGTATCTGGCGCTGTCGTGATCGCGCGCGCGGAAGACCTCGGGATAGACGCGGACGTCGCGCCTGCTTTCGTCAACGCGAGGCCCACGCTGCTCGAAAACTTGGAGGTGCTGCGCTCGGCAGCAGGCGCCATGATTGGTATCGCAGCGCTCGGGGCGCCGCGCTTGGTTCTGGCTGCACCACCTCGCGAGCATCGAACGGGCCAGGGGCGTATGATTGCCTCAAACTCCCACGACCTCATCGTACGCGCAATGTCGATGCAAAAGATGCATCACGCTTGTCCGTTTACGGTCGTGCAGAGTGTCGCCGCGGCAGCGCTCATCGAGGGGACGATCGCGCACGAATGCGCGTCGGGATTCGTGGGAAAGGAAGTCCGCATTGCGCATCCAAAGGGGATAGCGGCTGCGGTTGTTGATGGATCGTTCGATTCCGATCCGGTGACGATCTCGTCGGTCGCGGTCATGCGCACCGCGCGACGCTTGCTAAAGGGGCGCGCCTATGTGCCCTTGCCTGTGCTGTGACGCGCCTCGAGCGCGCGCCAATCGGCCATGCCGGTCAGCCGGTTGCGTTCAGCCATGGTGACGATTTTGTCCTCGTAGCCGGCGCTTGATCCGTTCTGCTTGAGAAAACGCAAGCCATCCTGCATCGCTTTCATGGCCGTTCGCGGTGCGAAATTCGCATAGAGCACGAGTGCGAAGCCCATCTCACCAAGTTCCGCCAACGAAGCCGTCGGCGTTTTGCCGCCCTCAACGATATTGGCAACGAGAGGGCCGGGGATTTCCGCACCAATACGCTGAAGTTCTCCTTCATCGGCCGGCGCCTCGACGAAAATGACGTCGGCGCCTGCTTCGCGGTAGGCGTGCGCTCGATCGATTGCCGCATCCAAGCCGTCAACGGCGCGCGCATCCGTACGGGCAATGAGAACAAGGTCATGATCAAAACGCGCATCCGCCGCGGCTTTTATCTTTTCAACCATTTCTGCCGCAGGGATCACGCTCTTGCCATCGAAGTGGCCGCAGCGCTTGGGTTCAACTTGGTCCTCAATCTGAATTGCAGCCGCTCCCGCGCGTTCAAACTCGCGCGTAGTGCGCGCCACATTGAGCGCGTTTCCATATCCGGCGTCTGCGTCGGCGATCACTGGGATCTCAACGGCCGCGCAAATCCGCGCCACCTCGCCCGCCATATCCGACATGGAAACCAAACCGAGATCGGGAACGCCAAACGACCAGTTGGCTACTCCAGCGCCGCTTGCATAAATCACCTCGAAGCCACAATCGGCTATGATCCGCGCGGTTAGCGCGTTCGGCGCGCCAGGCGCTAGGATCGGCGCGCGCTCCCGAAGAAGTGTGCGCAAACGGCGAGATGGTGTCGCGCTCATGCGGATGCTGCCTCGGAAATGCGGCCAGCGGAAATGGTGTCGAGCTCCAATCCGTTCTCGGACCAATAATCGCGCGGATCGACAATTTTTCCGGCGATTGCCGCGGCCGCAACCGTTGCCGGTGAAGCAAGGTAGATCGAAGCGTCAGGGCTTCCCATCCGACCCATAAAATTGCGATTGGTTGTCGAGATGCAGATTTCTCCGGGGCCAACGACGCCGCCTACACCGCCCGAGCACGCGCCGCAGCCGGGCGGCGTGAAGTGGGCGCCAGCTTCGAGAAGAATTTCCAGATAGCCGGCCTTGGTCGCGGCGATCATCACCTCGCGCGATGACGGCGTAACCATGAGACGTGTGCGAGAATGTACCTTGCGGCCCTCGAGAATGCGCGCGGCGACTGCAAGATCTTCCAGGCGCGCGTTGGTGCAAGAGCCGAGGAACGCCTGATCTACACGAACGCCTAACGCGTCGTCGATTGGGCCGACATTGCCGGGGTTGTGCGGGCGCGCCACCTGCGGCTTGAGCTGCGACACGTCAATCCTGTGCTCAGCCGCATAGGTCGCACCCGCATCGGGGCCGAACGGTGTAAGCAGCGCGTCGACGCGGGAGCGGAGAAACTTCAAGGTTGTCTCGTCGGCCGCGAACATCGCGAATTTCGCGCCCATCTCCAGGCTCATATTGGAAAGCGTCATGCGGCTCGAAAGCGACATGCGTTCCGCAAGCGGACCGGCGTATTCGATAGCCTTGTATTGCGCGTAGTCGGTGCCAAATCGCGCGAGCAGGTGGAGGATTAGGTCCTTCGACATCACGCCAGGTGGTGGAGTTCCGGTCAGCACGAACCGGATGGTCTCGGGCACTCGCACCCAGATCTCGCCGGTTGCAAGCACATAGGCGAGTTCGGTGATGCCCAATCCAGCACCTGCGGCGCCGACTGCGCCGTAGGTCGTGCTGTGCGAGTCGCTGCCAAAGATGAGCTCGCCTGGACGAGCGTCGCCTTTTTCTACGATGACCTGATTGATAATGCCATCGTGAGGATAGAAGCGTGTGATGCCGAACTGTTCGGCAAGGGAGCGCACCTTATTGTGAAGGCTGGCAATGTCGGGCGTTGGCGCGGGAAAAACAGCGGTGGTTGTCGTGCAAACTCGATCTGGGTCCCACGCTTGAGTGACGCCGATTTTTCGCAAGCGGCTCGCGCAAGACGCGAGGAATTCAGCAACGACCAGCCGATCAACTTTTGCGGTGACGTATTGGCCGGGTGTTACGTCGGCCTGACCGGAGGCGCGCGCTAGGATCTTTTCCGCCATCGTGTGTGGCCGCGGCGCGGGTTTTGCTGGCCTCTTCGCGCGCGGCGAGGTCTGATAGCCGGCCGACAATGTGTTGAGTAACCCGCCCGCATCGAAGATGCGCAGCATGTCGGCCGTTGGCGCAAACCCGTGGAGCTCCATGCCTGTCGTCAGATTGCGCACCAAGCCTTTGGTGAGGTCGACTTCGACTTGATCCCCCTCGGAGACAGCGCTGGAAACGCCCGGGCAAGCGAGCACGGGCAAGGCCAACGCCACCGCGTTGCGATAGAAGATGCGCCCGAAGGACTCTGCGACGATGACGCCGACACCAAGCCGCTTCAAATTGTTGGGCGCCTGCTCGCGGCTGGAACCGCATCCAAAATTCTTCCCTGCAACCAGGATGTCGCCGGTTGCGAAGTCGCGGGTAAAATCCGGCCTGCCGGGAAACATCTGCGGGCGGGTCTCTTCCCAAGATGCGGTGAAGGTGACGAACGGCGCCATCTGGTCGGTGTCGAGATTGTCGCCGAACATCCAAGCCCGGCCCGCGATGTTTGCGAGTGTCACGGCGCACCTCATGCTTTCTATGTAGTGAACTAGGTATACTAAGTCGTGCGTGTCGCCATGGCAACGCCGTCAGCTGAAAATTACGGCGATAGGTGTATTCTTCGCCAATCCCACCCTCCGCAGCGGCTACCGCACTGGATAGTAAGTCAAACACGTTGACCTAGTTATACTTCTCATATAGTGGCAAAGAATGCCCCCAGAGAGGGGCGAGGGCGCAGCATGAGCGCCCCGCGGGGAGGAAGAGGAAATGCGCAAGAAGAACCATTGGCTGTTTTGGGCGTCGCTCTCGGCTCTTACGGTGGCGAGCGCGCCCACTGCATTAGCGCAGCAGAGTAACCCCGCCCCCGCTGGAGCGGCGGGAACCTCGACCGCGACCGACCCCGATCAAGTCGTGGTCACGGCGCGCAGGCAGTCCGAGTTATTGCAGAACGTGCCGGTTGCGGTGACAGCGATCAGCGCCCAAGCTTTGCAAGATCGTGGCATTCAGACGCCTAACCAACTTGAGTTGATTGTGCCGAGTTTGCGAATCGTCGGGGCGCCGGGCACGCCGTCTTCCGTGCGCTTCCTTCTCCGCGGACAATCAAGCGGTGGTGTTATTCTGACCGTTGATCAGCCTGTAGGCGTCTATCTAAACGACATCTATGTCGCGCGTCCGAACGGCATTAATGCGAGCTTGTTCGATCTGTCCCGCGTCGAAGTTCTACGCGGCCCGCAAGGAACGCTTTACGGCCGCAACACAACCGGCGGCGCCGTAAAATTCGTGACGCATGCGCCCGACTTCAATGGCTTGCACGGTTTTGGTGAAGCCGAGCTCGGAAATTTCAACGATCAAAAATACAGCCTCGCAGCAAACGTCCCAATTATCGACAACGTCCTGGCTGGGCGTATCGCGTATCAGCGCTGGAGCCGCGACGGTTTCGGGAGCTCAGCGACAACTGGGGAGCGCTTAGGAGAAGGGCACGACGACAATTTCGCGCGTGGCTCCTTGCTGTTTAAACCGAGCGACACGTTCCGGGTGGATCTGTTCGGCGAATGGCTACAGATGCGCCAAACCGGCGATCTCATCGTGCCGGTCGGGTTGCGCGGGGGGCCAGCCGTTTGCCCATCGCCAAGCTTTCCGTCGCCCGCCGGCACCGCCGGTCCGCTCCAGCATACTCTAGCGAATTTCCGCGCCTGCATTGAAGATCCGGTCAACGGAGCTGCGACGCTCAATTCTGAGGTCGCGAAGGGCAACGCTGACATTTTCCACGGCTTCACCGAGCGCAATACCCACGACGATGTCGACGCCGTGACGCTTGGGCTCAATGTTGGAATTGATCTGCGGCCCGATCTGCATTTCCAATCCATCACCGGCTATCGACACTACCGCACCGACGTTGTGCAGGATCTCGACGGTACTAAATTCACCATTCTCGAAGTGGGCTGGGGCCAGGGGGGGATCAATTTTCCCAATCTGAATGCGCCGAAGCGCGATGATCAGACGGTGAGCTTTGCATCACAGGAATTCGATCTGAGCGGCAGATCTTTTTCGGGCCGTATGAACTGGCTGTTTGGCGCCTATGCCAGCTTCGAAGACGGCAGCGACAATTCTCAATCGGTGACCGCGAATAACGGCACAAACTACGACGCTTTCCGGGCCACCCAAGTCACGAACAACAGCTGGGCCATCTTTGGGCAAAGTGATTTCGACATCACCAGTCGTCTCAGCGTGACCCTCGGCGCCCGTTACACGGAAGAAACGCGCGGCCTCATCACGGCGCACAATCGGTACAGCAGCGTCACCAATACGTTCACTGCCTGCCGTGCTGGCACCTATCCCGCGACGCTTCCCGCCCCAACGTTTCCCAGCACCGATCCGAATGTTTGCGCCTTTTCTCAAGAACAGATCGGCCGTGACGGCCGTTGGGATGGGGTAAGCTGGCTGGTGAGTGCGAATTACAAGCTCACCGACAACATCTTAGTTTATCTCCGTTCCTCGCGCGGTTTCCGGAGCGGCGCGTTCCAATTGCGCGCGCCGCTGCAGCCGGCGGTCGATCCGGAGTTTGCAACCGATGTCGAACTTGGCGTGAAATCGGAATTGTTTGACCGTCGTCTGACGCTCAATCTCGCGGCCTACACCACCGACTATCAGAACAAGCAAGAATCGCAGGTTCTGCCGGGTCCGACGACGGTCCTGACCAATGCAGCTGCCGCAACCATCAAAGGCTTCGAAGGCGAATTCAACGCCCGCCTTGGCGGCGGCTTAACGCTCTATGGCTCGCTGACCTATCTTGATGGCCAATACGACAGCTACCCGAACGCGCTGAACGTCAATGGCGACGCCTTCAATCCGGTGAATGGATCCGGCGTCGATTTTGCTGATCCACGTTGGCGCTATTCACTGGGCGGACGCTATCAGCGCACGATCGGCCCCGGCCAATTGGGTCTGCAGGCCGATTGGGGATGGCACGACAAACAGAACCTGACGCCGCTCTCGCACGATCCGGCCTTCGGCTCCGCGAGCCTTCCTGAAAGTCTCGAACAACGGCTTACGGGCGCGGTTGGGCTGCTCAATCTGCGCGCCGACTACGAGCTGCCGAACTCTGGTTGGAACGTCGCGCTGTTCGCCACCAACGCGCTCGACAAGCACTATCAGATCATGGGGCTTAACCAGGCGACCACGGGCATCGTCACTGGCATTACGCAAGCGCCGCGGATGTTTGGCATTCAACTGCACAAGTCATTCGGCGCCGAATAGGTCTGCCTTAAAATCCCAGGGCGTCTTCTCCCAAGCCCACCACTGATGCTGCGTCGGCCAATGACCGACGCAGCATTTTCTTTTGTTAGGGCGTGGTGCTGATCGCGACGGGCGGGATTTCACGGACGAGATCGCGGCAGCTCTCAAAAGCTTGCCGTTCGCGCTGCAGAGGATCGTTGGCGAGGCGCGGCGCTCGGTCAAACAGCATGGTCGCCCGTGTCTCTGGCGTGTAGGCTGGCCAATGTGGCAGTCCAGCATGGTTTGGGTCGCCCGTTCGCGCAAATTGAGCCCAGGTCGCCGCCATTGCATGCGCGACGCTCGCGGCGCCGGGGGTTGTTGCGAACAATCCGCTGGCAGTCTCGGCATTGTCGAACACCAGCGGCACCTCGATGCTATGTGGCGATTGCACCGGGAAGCCTGCCGCGGTCTTGGTCTCCGACGCGAATTCGACTTGATACATGTAGGCGGGCGCTCCGCCAGCGCGCTGCTTCAACACCGCGATTTCCTGCGAGAGCGTGCGCAACGGATAATCGCTCATGATTCGCACGGCGAGCTGACCCGGAGACATGCCGGCGTAATCCTGCTTGTAGGCCTCCACGATGCCGCCAGCGCATGGACCGAGCCGTGGTGCGAGCGTTGGCAGCAATTGCGCCTCCGGCAATTGCATAATCTGGGGGTAGCCAATGACGAAGAGAGACATCTCCGTGCCGGTGGTGCCAATCATGATCGGCACATCGTGCGATACTGCTGGTGCACTCGCGTCAAAAGGGTGTGCGGGCAGGAATTTGCCATCGACTACACCCGCGAAGCCGCCGACCAATCCGTTGTAGAAGTCCATCCGCAGCGCGCGCACGAGGTTCATCTGTGCTGCAAGTAAGCGTTCAGCCGGCACATCCTTGAGGGCGCGCCAGTCGCTTCTCGCTAGGCCCAGCTGATGCAACATGTAGTCGGCGCTTTGTGTGGCTTGCGTCGCCGTTAGCATCCGATTGCCGGGTCCAGAATGGATGACTGCGCGATGGAAGAGGCCGCGCGCCGTGGGCACGGCTTGCATCATCGTCGTCTTTTGGCCACCGCCAGATTGGCCGAAAATCATGACCCGGTTGGGATCGCCGCCGAATTTCTCGATATTATCGCGCACCCATCTAAGCGCTGCGACGATGTCCATAACGCCTGCGTTGCCCGAGCTTTGATACTCCTCGCCCGCGAACTCGGCCAAATGCAGATAGCCAAAGGCCCCAAGACGGTGATTGATCGTCACCACGACGACGTCATGACCGGCCGCGAGATTTGCGCCGTCCGTATCGGGTTCAGAGCCTGAGCCGCCAAGCCAACGGCCGCCGTGAATCCAGAACATCACCGGACGGCGCGCTGAAGCGTCCAGATTGCGTGTCCAGACATTTAGGACGAGACAATCCTCACTCGTGGCTGTCTCGCGTTCTGGTCCAAAGATGCGCTGTGCATCGGCTTGGGCGGACGGGGGAAATTGGTTGAATTGTGGGCATTTAGGGCCGAATTCGAAAGCGTCACGTACGCCCGTCCAAGCTTGGGGAGCCGTAGGCGGCAGGAAGCGTTGAGCGCCGCTAGTCGGCCCACCATAAGGCAGGCCCAAAAAAGCGAGAGCGCCGTTGCCCAGCCGCTTGCCACGCACCTTGCCATACTGAGTTTCAACGATGTCATCAGGCCGAGACGCGCTCGTCGCACAACCGGTAATAGCTATCGCTCCAAGCGCGCTAGCGCCGCCCAGCAGGGTGCGCCGCGACGGAGCGGGTTGAGTGATTTTGCGCATCGACAACTCCTCAAGATATTATACAAAGTTATACTAGTGAGAGTGCTCGACGAAACACAAGGGCGCCAAGGGCCTAACGGAGGAACGAATGACGGCTCAGGCTGCTGAAGCGGGAGAAGAACAAGCGCCCGCAAAAACCGGCGTTTATCCTTGGTATGTCCTCACGGTCATATTGCTGCTGGTGATCGTGTCCTGGGCCGATCGGCAAGTGTTGGCTCTGCTGGTTGAACCTTTGAAGCGCGATCTCAATCTGCGCGATTGGCAGATCGGAATTTTACAGGGGCTCGCGTTCGCGCTGTTCTTCGCCGTCGCCGGCTTACCTCTCGGCCTGCTCGCCGATCGTGCGAACCGCCGCAATGTCATGGTCGCCGGCGCGACGATCTGGTCGATTGCAACAGCCGCATGCGGTTTCGCGACGTCGTTTCTGGGCTTGTTTGTTGGACGCATTGGCGTCGCCGTCGGTGAGGCGACACTCAGACCTTGCGCCGATTCAATGATCGCCGACTACTTTCCACGCGCGCGGTTGGGGCTCGCCTTCGGCATCTATATGTCGGGCATCGTCGTGGGCGTCGGCGCATCCTTCGTGCTTGGCGCCGCCGCGATCCAAGCGCTTTCGGGCATGGGGCCTTTGGTCGTGCCGGTGCTGGGTAGAATTGCAGTCTGGCAGGCAGCCTTCCTTGCCGTCGGTCTGCCGGGATTGGTAATCGCGCTTTTGGGTTTGACGATTGCCGAGCCAATTCGGCGCAACGCGGCCGGGCAGACGCGCGCATCGGTCTCCCTAACGTTCGCATTCATCGGCCGAAACTGGCGGGTCTATCTGGCGCATTTCTTCGGCTACTCGCTCGTTTCTCTTGTCGGCTTAAGCGTGCACGCGTGGGGCGTGACGTTCCTGATCCGCAGTTTCCACATGCTCCCCGTAGAAGCGGGGTATAGTTATGGCATCTGCGTGCTCGTGTTTGCTACGGCGGGTGTTCTGATGGGAGGCGTTGTGTCGCGTTGGCTGACGAAACGCGGCTTCGAAGACGCCTATTGGCGCTTGCCGGTCTATAGCGGATTGCTTTCCGCACCTCTGGTGGCGATTGCATTTCTAATGCCGACGCCGACACTTTCCCTTTGCGTGATTTCAGCCTGGCTGTTTGTCAACTCTATGGTTGCCGGCATGAATCCCGCTTCGCTTCAGTCAATTACGCCAAATCAGTTTCGCGGCCAGATGACTGCGCTCACGACAGTGGCCTCGCTGATGTTCGCGCAAATTCTCGGGCCATTGTCGGTCGGGTTGCTCACCGATTTCGTATTCCACAATCCGGCCGCTTTGCGTTACGCGCTGGCGATTGTTGGAGCGGTGTGCACGCCGCTCTACACCTTTGTGTTTTGGATTTCGTTGCCGACTTATCGCGCTGCGCTGAAGCGCAACAGCAGCATCGTTGGCGACTAACAGTGTGGCTGGTGAGCGGGGAAAACTAAGTGCTGCTCGATCTAACGCCAGAACGCCGTCAATTGCAGGAGCAAGCGCGTCGCCTGTTTGCGGAATTGGCGTCGCCGGAGGCGCTGCGCCACGTAGCCGACCGCGAAACCGGCATTCTGCGTGATCTGTGGCGCCAAGCCGGTGACCTCGGATTTCTTGGCGCCGCGCTGCCGGAAAAATACGGCGGCGTTGGTCTGAGGGCCGGAGATCTTTGCCTTTTGTGCGAAGAAGCCGGTCGCGCGGTTGCGCCCATCCCGTTGTTTTCTTCGATCTGCCTGGTGGCGGAAGCGATCAAATTGGCGGGCACGGACGCGCAGAAGACCCGATGGCTGCCGAAGCTTGCCGCGGGCGAAGCCATCGGCGCATTCGCTTTTGATGAAGGCGCCCAAAGCGACCGGGAACGGTTTGCGACGCATTTTTCGGGCAATCACTTGAGCGGTGAGAAATGGCCGGTCGCGGATGCGATGTTGGCCGATATCTGCGTTGTTGCTGCAAAACTCGAAAATGGTCGCACTTCGCTTGTGCTCGTTGAGATGAAGCAAGACGGCGTCGAGGTTGAGTCGCTTCAGGGGTTTGATCAGCTTCGTCAACACGCGCGCCTGCGGTTCGACGGCGCGTTGGCGGAGGCGATGATTCCGCACGATGCGGCGGACGTGATTGATCGCCTGCGGGATCGAGCCGCAGTCTTTGTAGCGTTCGAGCAGCTGGGTGGGGCGGAGGCCGCTTTGCTGATGGCGCGCGACTACGCACTTGAGCGCTACGTATTTGGCCGCAAGCTCGCATCCTATCAGGCAATCAAGCACAAACTCGCGGATATTCTGACGCTTGTTGAACTCGCGCGCGTCAACGCCTGGGCGGCGGCCGGTGCTCTGGACGCTGAGCGCCCGATCCACTCGCTTGCGGCAACAGCCAGGCTCTCCGCGGGACGCGCCTATGCGCTAGCTGCGCGTGAGAACCTGCATGTGCATGGAGGCATTGGTTTCACTTGGGAGGCCAATTGTCATTTTCACTATCGTCGCGAGCGGCTGCTTAGCGTCAATTTGGGGGAGGAGGCTAAGTGGCGGGATCTACTGGTCGAGACGCTCAAATCGTCCAAGGACGAGGTGAAAAAGGAAAAACCAGACAGCGACGCCGCGCTGGCCCACTGGCGTGGCGACGCGCGTGCCTGGCTCGAACAAAACGCCGCCGAGTTTGCTCAAACAGAAACCGACCTTCTGTCGGAAGAGCAGGTGGTGGCTCAAAGCCGCGCTTGGCAAAAGCGAAAAGCTGCGGCCGGTTATGCAGGTATTGCTTTGCCGAAAGATGTTGGCGGCGGCGGCCGCGCGGCGAAAGACGCTGCAGTGTTTGCCGAGGAGGAGGCGCGTTTCAACACGCCGTCCTTCACCGGCATTCGTATCGGGCCGCAAATGGCGCTGCCAACGATCAAAAAGCACGGAACAGCGGAACAGTACGCGCGCTTCGCCGCGCCGACGATCCGCGGCGATTTTACATGGTGCCAGCTTTTCTCAGAACCGGGTGCGGGTTCTGATTTGGCGGCGCTGCGAACACGTGCGGTGCAAGACGGCCAAGTTTGGATCGTAAACGGACAAAAAGTTTGGAGCAGCTGGGCGCATCACGCGAACTGGGGACTGTTGCTTGCCCGCACCGACGCCTCGAAGCCCAAGCACAAGGGCCTAACGTTCTTTCTGCTCGACATGCGTACGCCCGGGATCGAGGTTCGCCCGATCCGTCAAATCAATGGCAATTCCGATTTTTGTGAAACGTTCTTAAACGACGTTGTCATTCCGGACGAAAATCGCATCGGCGCCCTCGGCGAGGGCTGGGTGTGCGCAATGACTGTCCTGGCAAACGAACGCCAAGGCGCCGGCAAGCGTGGCGGTGAAGCGGGAGATGTCGTGCGCCTCGTGCGTCAATTGGCAGATGCCGGAGAAAATCAGCCGCCCCTCGCTGACGCCGCCGTTCGCGCCAAACTGGCGCAATGGTTTTGCGAGGAAGAGGGTCTGAGGAATTATTCTCGCCGTATCCAAGCAGCGCTCGCAAAGGGTGAGCCTCCGCCACAAGCGCTCGCCATGATGAAAATTGTGACGGCGCGCAAAATGGAGGAGATCAACGCATTCAAAATGGAACTCGGTGGATTCGCCGGCGCATTCGGATCCGATCCGGAGCGCCGCGAAGCGTTCAGCCAATACCTATGGTCGGCGGCTTTACGCGTCGCGGGCGGAGCCGATGAAATTCTGCGCAACCAATTGGCGGAGCGCGTGCTAGACATGCCCGAAGAGCCGCGCACCGACAAGGAAACACCGTTCGATCAATTGCCAGGATGAGCGCGCACCTTTCTTCGTTGCGCGGAAAGACCCTAGCAATTACGGGAGCGTCGCGCGGCCTCGGCCTTGCGCTCGCGCGCGCTGGCGTGGAGGCGGGCGCCAACGTCATTATTCTTGCGCGTCCTTCAAAAGCGCTTGACGAAGCAGCCTTTGAGCTCCCGGAAGCGACTTGCTTTCCTTGCGACGTGCGCAATTCTGAAGCCGTGAGCGCAGTATTCACGCGCATCGCTGCTCAGTTCGGACAGCTTGACGCGCTCATCAACAACGCTGCGGTGTGCATCCTTCATCGGCTCGATCGGATGCAAGACGAAGATATTCGAAATGAAATAGAGACCAATCTCATGGGCGCGCTGTTTTGCATGCGCGAAGCGGTCAAGGTCATGCCGGCGGTGGGCGGTGACATCATCACCGTCACATCGGAATCGGTGCGCTGGCCGTTTCCCTATCTCAGTCTATACGCAGCGACCAAGGCTGCTCTAGAAACGCTATCGGCGGGATTACGTTCGGAATTGAAGCTGCGTGGCGTGCGTGTCTCTGTGGCGCGGTGCGGCCACATCGCTGGCGGCGGTCTTGGCGCTGCTTGGCCAAAAGAGACCAAAGACGCGTTTAAGCAGGCGATAGCGCTGAGCGGGCACGCCGCATTTTCTGGTGCAGCCATGGATGCTGAAGTCGTAGCCTCCGCTATCCTCGCGGCGATCGGTTTGCCCAGATCGGCTAATATCGATCTCTTGGAAATTCGATCGGCCTAGACGTCGGGTTTCGCCGCATCCCCAACCAGGCGGAGCGCGCCTTCGGGGCAAGCGTTTGCGCCCTTCAAGGCCACGCCTTCGAGTTCTGCGGGCACGTCTTTTTCCGCAAAGTCGATATAGCCTGCGCTGTCCAGGGTGAAAAAGTCGGAAACCGCAGCGCAGCGCGCGTGGCCTGCGCATTTGGCTTGATCGGCGATAATCTTCATTCTACGCCTTTGCGTGACATATATATAGAAGTATAATATGTCCGCCGACTTGGCAACGTCGATGACTGAAGCGGATTTGTAGAGGCAGCGATGAACGTTGAAGACTTGGTCCTTGTCAGTGTCGATGACCACCTCATCGAACCGCGCGACGCTTTCACCCCGCACATGCCCGCTGCGTTCAAGGACCGTGCCCCGCGAATGGAGCGCCGCGGCCAGAAGGATGTGTGGCTCATCGAGGGGCGCGCATTCGGTACCGTGGGCCTCAACGCCGTGGCCGGCCGTCCTCGCGAGGAATACGGCATGGAGCCGACTTCGCACGATCACATGCGCAGGGGATGCTACGACATTCACGCCCGCGTCGATGATATGAACGCCAACGGCGTGTTGGGATCGATCTGCTTTCCGACATTGCCAGGCTTTGCAGGCGCGCGGTTCGCCACACTACCAGACAAAGAATACGCACTGGCGCTGATCCGCGCGTACAATGACTGGCACATTCACGAATGGTGCGGCGCTCATCCCGGGCGTTTTATTCCATTGCCCATTCTGCCGTTGTGGAGCCCGGAAGCGTGCGCGCAAGAAGTGCGCCGTCTCGCGCTCCTTGGCGCACATGCCGTGACCTTCCCTGACAATCCAACGAAAATGGGGTTGCCCAGCATTCACTCCCCGGATTGGGATCCGCTTTGGCGGGCGTGCGCTGACAACAAGGTTGTGATCTGCTGCCATATTGGCACGGGCGCTACAGCTGAGCACGCGTCGTCAGAATCGCCGATCGAGGCCTGGATCATCACCATGCCGATGTCGATAGCCAATAGCGCGGCCGATTGGCTTTACGCACCGATGTGGAAGAAATTCCCGTCTCTTCGCATGGCTCTGTCGGAAGGGGGGATCGGTTGGATTCCATACTTCCTTGAACGCGCCGATTTTGCTCACAGCCATCACGGCGCGTGGACGAATTTCGACTTTGGCAAGGACAAGCCAAGCGATGTATTCAAGCGCCATATCATCACCTGCTTTATCGACGACAATTTCGGGGCGAAAAATCTCGCCGATGTCGGTGAAGACATGGTCACGTGGGAGTGTGATTTCCCGCACTCGGATTCAACTTGGCCGGATTCCCCAGAATATCTCTGGCGCAGTCTCAGGGATTTGTCGCGGAGCCAGATCGACAAGATCACGCATCTGAACGCTATGCGCGAATTTTCGTACGACCCATTTTCGCTGCTCGGGCGCGAGAATTGCACCGTTGGCGCACTCCGGGAAAAAGCAATCCACATCACAACCACGCCCACACAAGGGCTAGGCGGCGCCAAGCCACTCGCTGGGACCGCCCGGCCGATCACATCGGGCGACATCAACCGTATGTTCGCGGCGGCCGAATAGCAGGTGAGTGCGCTGGAACTCGAACGCCAAGGCGCATTTTTCGTTGGCGGCCGTTTCGCGCGCGCCGCGGCCGGCACGGTGATGACCGGCCAGATGTTCGTCCAGTTTCAAACGCCTCACGCAGCTCGTCCTTATCCAATTGTGCTCATGCACGGTTGGTGGCAGACGGGCGCGGTTTGGCTTGGTGCGTACGACGGGCGCCCGGGATGGTCCGACGCTTTTCTGCGGCAGCGTTACAGCGTCTACGTCGTCGATCTGCCTGGGCGCGGCCGCTCCGCTTTTCATCCAGAGTTTGATGGGCCGGGATCTTCGCTTCCGCTTGAAGCGGCGCGCGCCGCCTTCGTCGATACACATGTGCCGGGTGATGAAGAGGGAAGCGCACGTCACACACAATGGGCCGACACCTCTGACGCCGCGATCGCCGAATTTTACGCAAGCCACGTACCATCGTCGACCAACGACGAATGGCTGGAAGAAAGCGGTGCTGCCGCCGGCATTGCGTTGCTTGAGCGAATTGGCCCGTGCATTCTCCTGACGCATTCGGGATCGGGTCCGCTCGGTTGGCTCATCGCGGACCGTCGTCCGGAATTGGTCAAAGCCATTGTCGCAATTGAACCAGCCGGGCCGCCTTTTGCCGATGTGCTTGGGCCGAAGGCCGGGATTGTTCGTCGACCATATGGCCTCACGTCCACGCCACTAAGCTTCGAGCCTCCAGCGCCGCTCATCGAGAAAGGTGAGCAATATCGCTACCCGACGGACGCACATTCTCCGTGGCCAGACGGCCAAGAGCGCCGTTTGCAGAAGGTGAAACAACCTGTGCTCATGGTTATGGGGGAGGCTTCCTATCACACTGCTTATGATCGTCTGACGGCCGACTTTCTGCGCCGAAGCGGGGCACGCCTGGATTTTCTTGCGCTGAGCGACCGTGGAATCTCCGGCAATGGCCACATGATGATGCTGGAGGCGAACAGCGACGAAATCGCTGGGCTCATCTGCGGCTGGCTGAATAATCTCAATCTCTAGTCACCCGAGCTGGCGTAAAGCGTGTGAACGTACGCGGCCGAGATGGGTGCTAAGACGAAGCGATGCTAGCAAGCCTGCAACGACGGCAAGCCCCCAATCATGCCATTCATGGACATCGATGAGCCGCAGCGCGAGCAGAAGATAGCCAGCGATCGCGAAATTGATCACACCCCAAGCGACGTTTGATACCGGACCGGACTCACCAACTCCCGGCGGTTTTCCGAACGGGGACTGAAATCTGTTGCCGGAAACGCCTTGAACGAAATGGGGGATGCCATTCACCAGGGCGTAGCCGCCGACAAAATGTCCAAGATAGAAAAACCACGGCATTGACTCCCCCGCACTTCGCAGGACATTTTCTCAACCTAAAGACAACATGTCAAACTAAGTTATAGTTCAGCCGGATTTCTGAGTGGGCCTATTCAGGCACGCCACCCGCTGGTTTTGTAACCTTGCCTCGCGCGTTGCAGGCCGCCTCGAAGCTATCTCCTGTCGCCGCGAGCAGGGCGGGCTTCCCGGCGTAGGCTTCGTAGCGGCGCACGATCACATCGCAGTAAAGCGGATCAATCTCAATTAGCCGTGCACGCCGGCCGCACTTTTCCGCCGCGATCAGCGTTGAGCCAGATCCGCCGAACGGGTCGAGCACGATCTCACCGCGACGTGTCACGTCCTTGATCGCGTCCTCGATCATCGCGATCGGCTTTATTGTTGGGTGCATCGAAAGCTCAGCGTCACGCTCGCCCTTGAACACGTTCACACCAGCGTAGCTCCAGACATGGTCCGGTTGCGGCAAAACCGGCCGAGCTCGACGTTGTTGACGTGTGCTGCCTGACCAATTTTGTGGACGAAGACCATCTCGTGCTGCGAGCGATAGAGCGAACCCATGCCGCCATTGGTCTTGGTCCAAACGCAGACATTCTTGAATTCGTCGAACACCGCAGCGCCAGCCTCCATCAGCTCGCGCATGTGACGCCAATCCATGCAGACAAAGGCGATCGCGCCATCGCGGCATTGGTTCGCTGCAGCGCCGAGCGACGCCTTGAGAAAGGCAACGAACGCTGCTTCCGACATTTCGCCGGAGGCCATCGCAAACTCGCGCCGCCTGGCTTTGCCGCGGCCGCGCGCCAAGCCGCTGGGCGGGAGGGCTGCCCCTGTTGCTGTTAGGCTGAAGAAAGGAAAAGCGAGCGGGGCCAGCGCGGACAGCGCCGCCAGGGCCTGCCTTATTGCACGCATCAATTACCCGTTCTCCCGCTCTGACAAGACGCCGCAGCGTTCGCGCCGCCAAGCGACGTGAAATTTTCGACGCGAAGGCGGGCCGCAGGTCAAGTTTCAATCGACCAAGTTTGCAGCCCGCTTAAGCTTACGGCCTCTGTGCGTCTCCGTTTGAAGATGGCGCCGATGACTGATCGCTGCTGGTTTGCTGCGCGCTCGCTCCAATCTGATGCGTTGGCGTGACGTTCGCGAGTGAAGCAGCATTCTCCGGGGAAGTGCGTGTCCAGGAAACGACGCTGTACCCTCTTTGCGCAAGACACGCAGTCATAGCCGTCTGAATTTCACGCTCGTTTCTATCCCGTCGTGATTTCGAAAGATTGTAGGTGGCGACCGGAACCAAGAGCAGCAACCCAACGCCGGTGGCCCCCAGCACCCCACTGCCGCCGACGCTTGCCGCGGCCGCGACGCCGCCAAGAATGTGAACTCCCGCTGCGCCGCCGACCGTGCCAACAACAACCGCGCCGGTGCTGTGCCCAAAATTTCGCTCGCCTCGGGCAACCGCCGTGGAGCGGATTGCGAAGTCGCGTTCGAACGCCGCCTGATTTTCCGCAGGCGGTTGTACTACCGGTGTGTACGGCCGAGGCGTCGTCGAAACGCAACCTCCCAGCAAGAGCGCAATCGCTGCGAACGTTATTCCGGTTTTGCGCAACTTCATTCGTTTACCCACCCGCGGATCGAGGGTGGCGGGCCTAGGTTTGCTTCACAAGCGCAAAAGGATTTGTCGGCTCAAATGCCGTCAGCGACGGTATTATTAGGTGGCGCGCGATATCGCTGGCGTCCTCCGAGGCTGCGGTGCGCCGTGGCGCGTATCGCTTCAAGCATGCTCGCGCATTAGCACAAAAAATCCTCGCGTCGCCACTTACCAGAAACATCGAGTTCCAGCCCGCTTGGCGGATTCGCGCGGATGTTGAGCAGATGGCCGCATCGAAAATTGCCGCCATCATGACCCGCAACGGCAACCGACAATGCTGCGCGTTATCGTGTATGCGCTTCTTTCCTGAAAATCGAGCCCGGTCGATCTGAACGTGAGCCAGATAAAGGCGTGGTCGCATTGCTCTGGCGATACGAAGTCTTTGGGGATGGCGGTGAGAAACCGGCGGCCGGAGATTGAAGAAGTCGATAGCACAGGCGTTTGCTTCGCGGAACTCGGATGACGCCGACGTCGGACTGACGGTCTCCATCGCGGCGACCGGCACAGCTCCGTGGCGATTTTATTGGAATTGCAGTCGCGCGGCGTAGACGGAATAGAAAGGCCTGACGCTTTGCATCTCCAGCCTGAGCAACAGGAGTTGATACAACCCCCAGCGCTTTGAGTAGAAGTTCGTTCGAGCTAAACGCGACTATGAGCGCCTGCGGGACGACCCTATCTGCGTCGCGAAGGGGGCGGACGCGCGGCGTTTGAATGTGTGCTCGCCATAGCCGCTATCGCGCGGTCTTACCGCTCGCTCAATTGCGTACGTGCATCTTGCAGCACGGCAGTCCGGTCATTGGTGCGATCAATGAGGCATGCGCGGATAACGCTGCCATAGATGCGCGAACCGACTTCTGACTGAGAAGCGTATCTGCAATCGGCGTCACGGTAAGCGATCCAGGCGCGCTCGGCGTTGCGAAGGGCCGCTTCTTGACCATACCAGCCGCGTGGACGCTGGCGCAGAGCAATGCGATCGGCCTGCTGCGCCTCGCTGATCCGCCGTTGATAAACGCGGTTCAGGTGCGCGTCGGCGTCGTTCAACTCCAACTGTGACGCGTCACGGTTATGGTAGAATTGGTCATTGCGAGACCCCGGGCCCGGATCATAGCTCCGGTCCGATTGGGGCGGCCGCTGGTCGCGATAATCGCCCCGCGATTGCGCCACAGCGAAAGGTGCGGCGGCAAGTGTTGCAAAGGTCAGCACGGTGGCGATAGTTCTGCGCATAGCGGTTCTCCCGATGTTGAAGGGAGCAACGCCTACGGGTCTACACCGTTCCGGCGAAGCCTTCGCTACGCTAGGCGAAGCAGTCCGGATGCTATCTGCAGGATCCTCTCTGATTTTAGCAAAACCCGGGGGACCTCGATGTTGGCGGCGAGAAAGCAGCGTCAGTCTTTTCTGCCGCCAACGAAGGTGTGTTGCAGGACGAATTTGGACTGTCCTGTTTTCGTCGCGATCGCTTGGTCACTGCCCAGGCGTCTTTGGAAGAAATCCGAGGCCTAGCGTGGATGTGGAGACTTTCGCGTCTCCCAGCCAATTGATGCAGATCGGCGAGACTATGTCTCAACACTTCGAATGTCGAGACGGGCCGCGATAGGCCTGCTCTGTGCATTGCATCGAAACGCGCGTCACCAGATCGCGTACAAGTTATACAACATGTGCTGCGCGAAATTCGGAAAGATGGAGCGGGTGCGCCAGCGGGTGAGGCCAAGCAACAGTCCATCAACAAAAATTACACCGATGACGCGCCAGTCATAGGCGTAGTGAAGCACTGCCCAGCCCGCGGCTGTGAGCACGATAGCGCCTGCGACGCCGGCTCGGGTCTTCACAAGCGCCCCGTAAATCCAGCCGCGAAAAATGAGTTCCTCAGCGATCGGACCCAAGACACAAACCGCTAACACGCGAAGCGCACCCTGTTGCCAGCCGCCTCGAACCCAGGGCGAAAAATCCCAGGGCCCGCGCCAGTGCAGCAACGCATCGCTTGCGACCATCCAAGCGAGATAGAGAGCGATCAACGCGAGTGCTTGCCAAACTGGCGGAGACACATAGCCCATGTCGGCTGCGCTGCGTTTGCGCGTGCGCCACAAAACAACGGCTATCGCTGCAATCGGAATGGCGACTTTCACGAGACCGGAGTTGAAGTCGAACATGGAAACGGTCTCCAATCTGCTATGAAGTTTATTTCCGCCGCTTACTCATCGAGATAGAAGAGATCCTCGACCCGGCGCTTCAGGGCGCGCGCCAGGCGCAAGGTCAGCACGGTTGTCGGCACATAAACGCCGTTCTCGATGGTGTTGATCGACTTGCGCGTGACGCCCGTTAGTTCAGCCAATTCGGCTTGGGTCATTCCGAGTTTCGCGCGCGCTTCCTTCAATCGGTTGCGAAGCGAGCTCTTAGCCATCTCCGCTCCATTCAAGCGCTGCAAAACGCAACAAAGGCACGACCACCGCGACCGTTAGCAGCGCATGTATGATTTCCATTGTTGTCAGCGGAAAAAAGCGCGTGACCAGATAAAGGGCGACGACAGCCAAGATGCCGGACCAATAGCCCCAGACATAAGCCGAGCGCCGGTGATCGTGTGTGATTTCGTTATCAAGCAGCGCGCGCGCCGCGCCCGCGCGAAACCAGCCTCCGCCCGTGGCCAGGACGACACAAAGGAGGAGCGCCCACACGACAGTGGCGGAAATCTTGAAGCCGCCTGTCGTCCACAGCGTTTCTCGATGCGTTCGCTCCAGCCAGAAACTGACCTGCCAAACAAGAAACAGGAGCGCTTGAGCCAGGATCAAGGTTCGGCGCCGGCGTTCAAGTTTTTCTGCGCTGTGCGCCGCGCCAAGGGGTGGGGTGTTAGGATCAGTCATGCAAATAGTTTGTAACGTCCACGTTACTAGTAACGCGTGCGTTACACCAAGTCAACGCATGTGTTAGGCTAGCGATCGGGCGCTTATTGGGTTCGTTGGCTGATCGTGAGCGAGGGGTTCGCAAATCTCCGGCGAACATCACTGGCGCGAGCGCGCGGATAGAGCGTGACGCAAAACGGGGTGGGGACGCATGGATATGCTCGAAGGCGAGACCAAGATCCGCGACTACAATCTTGAGCGTATGATAATGCTCACCGACGGTGTGTTCGCGATTGCGCTCACGCTTTTGGCCTTTGATCTTAAGCCCCCGCTTGGATGGGACGGCACACTGGATGAGCTATGGCGTGATCTGTCGCGCGAGTTCTTAGCCTACGCCATGTCGTTCCTTTTCATTGCCGTATATTGGGCGGGGCACAGGCGAACCTACCGGCGCTTTAAGCGGGCCGACGGTGTTCTCACGGTGCTCAACTTCATTTTGCTTGGGCTGGTGACGCTCATCCCATTTGGAGCGTCGCTGATCACGCGGGCGCATCCGGCAGGGGAGCCTTTGATTATCTATATGAGTTTGGTCGTTGGCATTGGCGTCATCAACGCGTTGCAGTGGGGATACGCTGCCTTCATCGCTCGCGACATGCTTGAATCAAAAATGAGCGCACCGCTCAGGCTGCTGAGCTTTCTTATTCTTCTCGTCGTCCCGGCAATCGTTGCGACCATGGCGGTGATCGCGACCCATGCAGAATACAAATGGGTCTATGCGATCATGTTGGCGCTCGTCGCCTCCATCGCCGTGCTTCGCCGAGTGCTGAACGCAAAGCACGATGGTTAGCCCGACCTAAACGAGCCGAGCCTCTCGGGGCCGGCTAATGCTTGGCGTTTGTTGAGTGGGGCGGGGCGTCGATCGGCAGCTTTTCCTTGGCTTTCAAAATATCACCAAGTTGCACCTTGTCGGGGCCTCCCATTCCTTCCTCGGTAGCGACGAGCTCCGCACGCAGCCGTGCGACCAACTAATGTCATAGGCAGGAGATGCGGGCGCAACGACTTGACGCCCCATTTTTTGCGTCGGACGCTTGGAACCAGGAAAGCTGGAATTGGAGAGAGGTTTCCGCACTCGCAATGCGCCCCAGCGAACAAGTGCATACCGGATTGGACGGGAAGGCTGTCGAACACCTGCTCCAAGGCGCCGTACTGCGTGGACGCGATCCGCTTTCGCTTCTGCGTGAGGCGGCGATCGATCCTTGGGTCTATGCCAACGCAAACGCTGCGATCGACGGGCGCGCGCTCGTGCGGTTGGTGCGCGCAATTCAAACTTCAATCGACGATGTGTATCTGGGCTTTCTAGCCCAGGGCTGCAGGCTGGCACTTGAGCGCGAGCGAATGCTCTCCTTCCTCCATTGCGCCACTTTCGGTGAGGCGTTGCGCGTCAGTATTCGCTTCACCGACGCAATGTCTGCCGATGTTGGCCCATGGATTTCTGAAGAGCACGGCGAGGGTCTGCAGCACATTTGCAAATATCACACCATTGATGGGGTCGATCGCAATATTCTGGTGTGGATCAGATTTGTCTGGATTTATCATCTGTTCGGTTGGCTGCTGGGGCGTCCGTTAGCGCTGCGCGGGGTGCTGGTTCGCGGACCGAGGCCCGTCCAGGCTAATGGTTTTGATCGCTTCGCGCTGTTTCAATGCCCGGTGACGTTCGAGGCCCCGGTGGATGCGCTCTGCTATAGCTGGAGCGATCTAACCATGCGGTTAGTGCACGGATCGCTGCAAGAATATGAAGACTATTATGCAAGCGCTCCAGACTGGTTTGATGCGCCAGGAAGAGGGCTAAGCTGGCGCGAACGCACCCAGCAGGTGCTGATTGATTTGCAGCGGGCGGGGATGTGGGCAGCGCCTGTGGAGGTCGTCGCAGCGCGTCTGCGCACGCGTCCGCGGCGGCTTCGCCATGACCTGGCGCTCGAAGGCGAGAGCTTTCAAGATATTCGCACGCGCCTTCGCGGCGAATTGGCAGGCGCTTATCTCCTGGCCAGTGATACGCCGATTTCGGCCATAGGCGCGGCGTTGGGTTTTAGCGAGCCCGGCAGCTTCTCCCGTCATTTCATCGCCTGGGCCGGCATGCCGCCATCGGCGTATCGCCAGATGTTCATGGCTGACCCCGGCAAGCTCGCCGCAGCGACAGCACTCCTCAACGAGCGGCGAATTTCCTAGGCGAAGGCGCGCCAGCCGTCCGCGCTTGGTCACTTCCGTCAAATCCCGGTGTCAGTCCCGCCATGGTGTTTTTTCGGGGCCGGCGACAGCCTTTGTCCAACATGCGGGCCGCGAAGAGCCTGGGACAACGGGAGGGATTGATGAAAAACGATCGCGGCGCGCGATTGCTGCGCGGCAGCATATTGGGCCTGGGCGCAACGACATTTTTATGCGGGGCCGCAATCACCGGTCAGGCATGGGCGCAAGCTTCTGGAAGCCAGAGCGCTGGCAGCCAAAACACTGGAAGCCAGAACACCGGAAGCCAGGCCGCGTCCGATGCCCCGGCTGACACCAGCGAAGAGATTGTTGTCACCGGCTCCAGCATTCACGGCGTTCCGCCGACGGGTTCAAATCTGATCAGCGTGACGCGCGGAGACATCGAAACCCAGGGCGGCGCCAATACGCCGGATGTTTTGGCCAGCGTGCCGCAACTCAACAGCTTCAACACAGCGCCCCAGAGAAACGCCGGCACCGGGCCAGGGCTCGGTTCATTCGCACCTGGCTTGCGCGGTTTGCCGTCGAGCGCAACGCTTCCGCTAATGGACGGTCATCGTCTGGTCGGCGCGGGCGTCCAGGTCACCAATCCCGACTTTCCTCTCATTCCCAACTTGGCGATCGAACGGATTGAAGTTGTCGCGGACGGCGCCTCGTCGGTTTACGGCTCTGACGCTGTGGCGGGCGTCGTGAACTTCATCACCCGTAGCCACGTGGACGGAGTTGAAGCGTCGGCCACGTATGGCGCAGGCGACCACTATAGGGCGGGCAATATCGGCGCGATTTTAGGCCACGATTGGGGGAGTGGATCACTCGTCGCCGCCTACCAATATACAGCCAACAGCGATCTGCTTGCGGGCGATCGCGATTACCGCGTCACCGACTTTACGCCCTATGGCGGCATCGACACGCGTTCGACGGCATGTCCCTCGCCGACTGTGTTTCCCAATCCAACTTTTGTCGCCCCGTTTAAGGCGCCAAGTTTCGCCGCCGGCGCCAATCGTTGCGACAGTGGGGCGCTCAACGACCTGCTGCCAAGCTCGCGTATCCATGCGCTCTTTGTCTCAGCTCACCAAAGTCTGAGCGCCAACGCCACGCTCTGGGGCGAGTTGCTCTATTCAAAACGTCACGATGAATATCAGGTTGCCGCACCCGCGCTGACGGTGTCCATGTTGGCGCCGGCTTTCGGAGGCAATCCGTTCTTTCAAGGACCGCCCGGCTCGTTTTTCGAATTCGTGTCGTTTCGCGCCGATCGGCTCATTGGTTCGGATCATTTGACCAATACCAACGACAAGGACGTCGGCAATTCGTCTTTAGGCGTTGATTTCAATTTCGCGCGCGATCTTCATCTCAGCGTCTATGGCAGCTTCGATTGGGCGGTGAACGATAGTTTCGTTCCGGGCTTGAGCCAGCAAGCGCTCGATGCAGCCGCTGCCGGCACAACGCCGTCGACTGCTTTAGATCCGTTTGGGACCGGCACATCGCCTTCGGTCGTTGCAAACATCTTGAACTATTCAACCCATGCGACCGAGAGGCAACAGGTCGATTTGGCCGCCGCGAAACTCGATGGGCCGCTTGCTGATCTTCCAGGCGGGCAATTGCGCTTTGCCGCCGGCGCCGAAGTCAGACACGAAAGCTTCGAACAGCGCGGCTATATCGGCACGCCTTCAAACGCAATTCCTGAAAACATGGACCGTGATGTTCGCTCGGTCTACGGCGAACTCTTCATTCCCATTATCGGGGAGGGCAATCGGGCGCCTCTCTTCCATAGTCTCGCGGTGTCGCTGTCGGATCGATACGACGATTACAGCGATTTCGGATCGACCAATAATCCGAAAGCTGGCGTCAATTGGCAGCCGATGGAAGGCCTCACACTTCGCGGCTCATACGGCACGTCCTTTAGAGCCCCTGGTTTGCGCGATGTCGGGGCGACAGTGGGCGCATATTATCTGAGCGCGTTGAATTCAGCTACGTTCGCCAATGATCCCACGCGCGGCGCTGCACAGGTCGAAACCATCTATCTGCTCGGTGGAAATAAGAATCTGGAGCCGGAAAAAGCGACGACTTATTCGTATGGCGTCGATCTGAACCCGACGACGCTGCCAAACCTTCGCGCCAGTCTTACCTATTACAACATCGACTACACCAATGTGATTGGTGTGCCGTCTGTGCCGTACGTCTTCACCGATCCCACGTTTGCTTCGCTGGTCCATCGCGGTAATCCAAGCTCGCCGGCGCTCGCGAGCTTACTGGCCATTGCAACGCCGGTGAATTTGCCTGCGTCGTTCGGGACGGATGTGAACCTGCTCGATTTGCGCAACGCCAATTTCGGTATTCGCAAAACCGATGGTCTCGATTTCGACGTGAATTATCGTTGGCCGACGCATTTCGGCGCCGTGTTTGCTGACCTTGCCAGCAATTACATTCTGGATTTCCACTCGCAGTTTTCGCCGGGCGCGCCAGTCACTGACAATCTAAGCCTTGGCACGCCGCGTTGGACAGCGCGGGCCAGTTTAGGAGCGGAGGCCGGAGCGCTTTCGTTTGCAGGCTTTGTCAATTACCGCGACGGGGTCACAAGCACCTACACGACGCCGACCGGAACAGCATCATACTCGTCCGATCCTTATGTCACCGTCGACTTGCGCGCATCCTGGCGCTTGCCCGACGCTGGTTGGACACATGATGCAGTGCTCGCTTTGGAGGTGAACGACGTCTTCGACCAGGATCCCCCGTTCTTCCCCGCAACCGACGGCATCGGGGGCGCCTACAATCCGATCGGACGTTTCGTCGCGCTCAATTTGAGAAAGGCGTTTTGATCGCTGACATGCGCGAGGGCGAGCGTCTCGGTCGGAGCCGAGACGCTTGCACCGCGCGCCATGAGACGCGACGCTCTTCAATGTTGGACCTATCGCTCATCCGGCCAAACCGACGGCGCTCTCGCATCGAATTTCATGCCGATGCGTGATCCCATTGCTCAGATGCGTCTTTATCGAGAGTGGCTGGAGCGCGAGCGCGGTTTAGGCTTCGCCGACTATGCCGCGATGTGGGAATGGTCGACAACCGATCTCGGCGGCTTCTGGCGCAGCATCTGGGACTATCGCCAGCTCCAATCCCCGACGCCTTACGCCAGCGTGCTCGAGGGTGACGCCATGCCTGGGGCGAAATGGTTTGCCGGCGCGCAAGTCAATTATACGCGCGAGGTTTTCCGGCATGTTGACCGTGGTGAAGCAGCCAACGTGCCCGCGATCGTGGCCGAAAACGAAGAGGGCGATGTCACCGAACTCAGCTGGAGGGAATTGCGCCGCGCGAGCATCTCACTGGCGTTGCACTTGCGCCGTTGCGGCGTTGGCCGTGGGGATCGAGTAGCAGGTTATCTTCCCAACGTTCCTCAAGCGGTCATCGCGTTTCTCGCTTGCGCCAGCCTAGGCGCGGTTTGGACGGTGTGCTCACCAGACATGGGCACGCCCGCGGTGCTCGACCGGCTTCGCCAGATCAGTCCCAAGGTGCTTATCGCAGCGGACGGCGCCTATTATGGCGGCAAGTCGATGGATCGAAGCGTTGCCGTCGTTGAGATATGGCGCGCGCTTCCAAGCGTGGTTGAGCTCTTCGTTATTGAAACGCGCCACGGGCGTTCACGTATTGCTGGCGCGCGCGACTTTGGCGCAGCAACATCGAGCAATGATGCCGAGGTATCCGCATTCGAGCCTCTATGGCTTCCTTTCGATCACCCGTTGTGGATCTTGTATTCAAGCGGCACCACGGGCTTGCCCAAAGCCATCGTCCATGGACATGGCGCCATTATCATCTCGGCTTGTGCTGGCCATCTTCATCTCGACCTTGGCCCCAGCTATGGCCACAACACGTTCGGCGAGCGGTTTCACTGGTACAGCGCCACGGGCTGGGTGATGTGGAACCAGCAGGTCGGGGCATTGCTTGCCGGCACCACGATCTGCCTGTTCGATGGGGCCCCGAGCGGGACTAAAGCAGCGCCCGATTGGATGTCATTGTGGAGGTTCGCGGCGCGCCACAGGGTGACCTGGTTTGGCGCGGGTGCGGCTTTCTATAAATCGTGCTGCAAAGCAGGCGCAAACTTAGGCGGCGCGGGGGACTTAAGCGCTGTGCGCGCGCTCGGCAGCACCGGCTCGCCACTGGAAGCCGACGTGCAGCAATGGGGCAGCGAACAATTCAGAGCGATCGGAACCGACGACGTATGGTGGTGTAACATCAGCGGGGGCACCGACATCGCGGCTGCGTTTTTGGCGGGAAATCGCGAATTGCCGGCAACGCCTGGAAGACTGCAATGCCGTCACCTGGGTGCGGCCGTTGAAGCCTGGGACGATGGGGGCCATCCGGTCGTAGGGCAGGTGGGAGAACTCGTATGCACGCGGCCCTTTCCAAGCATGCCGCTTTGCTTCTGGGGCGATGAGGACGGCAGCCGCTATCGTTCCTCTTATTTCCGCGAATGGCCAGGGATTTGGCGCCATGGAGACTGGTTGGTCGTTGAAGCAGACGGAAGCTGCTCCATAAGCGGACGAAGTGACGCCACCATCAATCGCCATGGCCTGAGGATGGGGACAGCTGAGCTCTATTCGGCGGTCGAGCATTTGCGCGACGTCTCGGATACACTCGTCATCGATCTCGAAGACGGCAAGGGCGACAGCAAGCTTCTGATGTTCGTCGTGCCTGCAGAGGGACGAGAACTCGATCGAGATTTAGAGAGAGAGATGGCCTTGGCCATTCGTCACGCGCTTTCGCCGCGTTTTGTGCCCGACTATTTTATCGGCGCGCCTGGGGTCCCACGCACGCTTTCCGGCAAGAAGCAGGAGCTTCCGGTCAAACGTCTGTTTCAAGGCTGGCCGCTGGGCAAGGTCATCAATCTCGACGCCATCGCCAATCCCGAGATTATTCCTTGGTACACGACGCGCGCAGAGGCCTGGCGGGAGGCGAGCACGTGAGGACATACCGCGCTGCGCTCAGTTCGGAAAGAAGCTGGCCATGAGCGTTCAGGCGCCGATCGCTGCCCGAAGCGGTGAGAACTCTTCGCGCTCGAGGCTCGTGCTCGGCATGCTTTGCTTTGTCTACGTGCTCAATTTTCTCGATCGCCAGCTGATCTCCATACTTGGCAAGCCGATCGAGGATAACCTTCACATCAGCGACAGCGAATTGGGCAAACTCACCGGTTTCTATTTCGCTTTGTTTTATTGCTTCATCGCTATTCCCGTAGGCTGGCTGGCCGATCGCACCAACCGTGTGCGCGTGTTAGCGATTGCATGCGCTTTGTGGAGCGGTGCGACCGCCGCTTGCGGATTGGCAAGCAATTATGGCCAGCTCGTTGTCGCGCGCATGGCTGTCGGCATCGGCGAGGCCGGGGGCGTGCCGCCGTCCTATGCGATCATCTCGGACTATTTCCCGCGCGCCCGGCGGGGCGCGGCGATGGCGGTCTTCAATCTGGGGCCCCCGCTCGGATCGGCGCTCGGTGTCGCGTTCGGCGCTTCACTTGCAGCTCTCTTCAATTGGCGTTTGCCGTTCTATGTCATTGGCGCAGTGGGGGTGGCTGCAGCGCTTGCCGTTACCATGCTCGTCAGAGAACCAATGCGTGGCGGAGACGAGAGCGAAACGGTTCACCCTGATGCGCCGGCTGGTTTCTTCAAAACCATCACGCGTTTTTTCGCCAATCCAATTCTGCTGCTTGCCTCGCTTGCGAGCGGCGCGGCCAATTTCATCACCTATGGGACCAGCAATTTCGCCACCCTTTTCCTCATGCGCGAAAAGGGCATGCTTTTGAGCGAGGTCGCCATCTGGTATGCGCTGGCGGTGGGTGTTGCGATGAGTGCGGGCATCTATGCGTCAGGACGTCTCATCGATTTGTTTGGCGCGCGCGCGAAGGCGGCCTACGCCATCATTCCAGCCGTCTCGCTTGTGCTCGCTTTGCCATTCTTCCTGGGTTTTGTTTGGTCGCCGCAATGGCGCGAGGCGCTTGGCTTTCTGTGCGCGCCGCTTTTTCTGAACTCGTTCTTCCTCTCGGCGACGGTGACGCTGGTGCAGGGCGAAGTGCATCCCAATGAGCGCGTGATGGCGGGCGCGCTCTTATTGCTCGTGATGAATTTTATCGGCCTAGGTCTTGGCCCCACCTATGTCGGCATGATGAGCGATTTCTTCCGTCCAAGCTACGGCGCACATGCGCTGCAGGCGGCGTTCTATGCTTTGGCCCCGGCTTACGTGATCGCAGCGCTCGCCTTCGTGACGCTGGCGCGGCTCATCAGACGAACGGACTCTCTCAGCAAGGAAACTGTGCGATGAAACTCTCTTCCCGCCTTGTTGCTGCTTTCGTCAGTGCGTTGGCGTGCGCTTGTTCGACGTCCATGTCGCCCACCGCGAACGCTGATCCAGTTGTCACCATGCCGGCGGGCGCGGTGCGCGGTCTTAACGAGAACGGCGCGCATGTGTTTCGCGCCATTCCGTACGCGATGCCGCCGGTCGGCGAGCGGCGTTGGCGTCCCCCCGTTGCGATGCCCAGATGGACCGGCGTGCGCGAAGCCCAACAAGCGGGTGTTGCGTGCATGCAGCCGCCGATGGGGGCAGGGCCCTATAATCGCGGGCAAATTCCCATGGATGAAGATTGCCTGACCCTCGATGTCACTGCGCCAGCGCATGCCCACAACGCACCCGTGATGGTGTGGATACATGGCGGCACGCTGATTTGGGGGAGCGGGCATTCAGCGCTCTATAACGGGCAACGCTTTGCAGCGCGCGGCGTCGTGTTGGTGTCGATCAATTATCGGCTGGGCGTCTTTGGCTATCTGGCGCATCCCGATCTCAGCCGAGAGTCGCCCGATGGCGTTTCTGGCAATTATGGATTGCTCGACCAGATCGCCGCGCTCAAATGGGTGCGCGACAACATCGCAGCATTTGGCGGCGATGCCCACAACGTCACCATCTTTGGCGAATCCGCAGGCGCATTGAGCGTTGAGTATCTGCTGGCTTCACCGCCTGCGCGCGGGCTCTTCAGCAGAGCCATCGTCGAGAGCGGCTATCTTTATACCATGCCGGAGCTGCGCGAGACCCGCTACGGACAACCTTCGGCGGAAGCGATTGGGGCCGACCTTGGCGCCAAACTGCATGCGCCCAACATAGCGGCGTTGCGCGCGATGAGCGCGCGGCAATTGCTCGATAACGTCACCGCGGCTGGGTATCTGCCCTACGGCGCCATCGACGGCAAAATCTTGCCGCGCCAGCTGGTCGATACCTTCGATCACGGCGAACAAGCGCGCGTGCCGTTGATGGCGGGCTTCAACAGCGGCGAAATCCGTAGTCTTCGCTTTCTGTTGCCGCCGACGCCTGCGAGTCCGGAAGCATACACAAGCGATATCCGCGCGCGTTACGGTGATCTGGCCGGCGCCTATCTGACGCTCTATCCGGCGCGGGATTTCGAAGAGACGCAATTGGCGGCGACCCGCGACCTCATTTTTGATTGGGCCTTGGAGCGATTGGTCAGGAAACAATCGGCTCTGGGCCAAAATGCCTATCTCTATTTCTTCAGTCACGATTATCCGAACGCGGCCGCGGCCAATTTGACGGCATTTCACGCCAGCGAAGTGCCGTTCGTGTTCGGCTCGTTCGCCAACACGCCCGCGGGCTGGCCGCCGATCCCTGATAATGCCGAGGAGCGCGGCTTATCCGACGCGATGCTCGATTATTGGACAAGCTTTGCGCGCAACGGACGCCCGATCGCCGCCAACGGACCCGCTTGGGAAAGCTTCGCGCCGAACGCGGCGTACATGAACTTCGCTGAAACGCCGCGCATGGCTACGCACCTATTGCCGGGCGTCTACGAGCTGCAGGAAGAGATCATGTGCCGGCGCCGCGCCAGCGGCGTCCAACCTTGGGACTGGCGCGCGGGCTCTCTGGCGCCGGTGCTTGCGCCCGCGACGCCCCAATGCAAGGCGCGCTAACCGAAGCGCGTGCTTTCTAGCGCGCCTCCCGTGGTTCGACGAGACTTACGTTTGACCCTGGGTTATCTTAGGAAGCGGGCTCTGATTGGAGGTTTATGTGACGCACGGCAAACAAGTGGCGCCAGGGCGCGGCGTCGCTGCAGGCACGCTTATTGGACTGGCTATCGGCCTCATCGTTGCATTGCTCCTCGTGATGACGCGGACGGCGCATTTACCGACGCTGGCGCTGATTGCGACGCTCACGGGGGCCGCGGTCAGTCTTATGATCGTGATGTTCGCGGGGGCGAAGCGCTCTTGACGCAGAGCAAGCGAATTTCGGTTTGTGTTGGGGCCGGAATGTTCAGCACTTCACAAGTGCGGGTGTGACGGCGAGCGACCAAGGCGCACAAGTTTGATCGCCCCGATGTCGTTGCGCGCGATGGCTCACATGAGCGCGCAGCGCTTATTGCGCATTCGCCGGATGCGAAGGCGATTGGGCGCACACCACCGACCAATGAACTTTCCAGTGGCCGTCAGGGTCTTTTCGGAAGCCCTCTAGAAAATTGACCACGTGCGTATAGGGGGTCCCGTTGCGGGTGCTGTCCTCGTTATAGCTGCCGCGATAGACGGCCATGTCCCCGGACGCTGAGACATCGACGCTCTCTTCGGCCAGACGAATGCGCCAGGCTGGATTGTACTGAAACGCCATACCCAAGCCTTGGCGCTCATCGTCTAGGCCTGTCGAGGGTGAGCGTCCGCTCTCCATTACCACAATGTCGGGGGCGTCGAATTGGGTGGCGGCTGCAACATCGTGGGCGTTGATGCCGGCGATGATCGCTGCAACATCGGCCTCGATCTGATGGGCGATCCGCGCCTGCGATGCAGCAGAGGCTTCTGCGCTCGTGCTTATGAGGCAAAACCCTGCAGTGAGAAATGCGGCCGCTGCGATAGACATCCGCCAACCGGTCATGTGCGTACTCCTTCAGGGGATGAAGCTAAGGACGGCGCCGAGCTTACCAGGGTGGGCGGAAGCGGGCGAGACTGTCTGGGCTCTCGTTCCGAGCGGAACTTCGCGGCATGACGACGCCTTCACTGCATCGGCCCATCGAGGGGCCGACTCGTGGCAGGGCGATGTTGGCGAGCTAGCCAGAGCGACGCGATTGCGGCGTCGCGGCGCATTGATAAAGTTTGGGGATGCCGACGTGGACCCATCCGCCCCAACTCGTGCTGTTTGAGCAAACGCTGGCGGCTGCGCGCGATGATCCGCCATCGGTTTCTGACAAGGATCTGATCGAGCAAGTTCGAGCTACTTATTGGGGTACGAATTGTTGGTCTTGGGTGGAGATGTCTTTGACCATCGTGTCAGCGGTATGTGCGCTGCGGCCGCATCTGGCGGAAGAGCTGATCGCAGATCCCATCGACGTGATGATCCAAGGCGGGCTTGATCGCGAGGAGGATGTGATCGCACAAGGCGTTGCGCTGGCGCGAAAGAGCGATCCGTACGTGCCGCTCACCGAGGCTGGCCGAGCTTGGCTCGAAACAAGCTGGCCGTTGCTTGAGGAGCAAGCGAGGGCGATCTTCCGGCGCAAGCTGATCGAGCTCAATGAGTGAGCGTTCGCTGGTCTCGCATCGGCTCTGAATTGAGACTGGGGCGATGAAAGGTTCGGAGCGGTTGCGGACTGACGAGGTGAGGGCGTCGCGCGCGGGCGCGCGCCGGGCCCCTTGCGCCACGCTTCGCGTGGCTCCGGGTAGAGATATCTCGTGCTTCGCACCGAGCCGCGCGGCTGAAGGATGAGCGCGTCTCCACCCTTCGGGCTTCGATCCCTGACGCAGCTGACGTCCCGCAAATATTGAATGAAGACCGGCCGGAAAGTCAGCGAAAGAGGGCAAACAGCTGCGGACGCAGCGGTGGCGCGTGGTCCCGAACTGATTGCGATAGTGTCCGGAATGGTGTGCATTCCTGACCTTCGTAAGGTTATGTCTGAGCGGCTAAGTTTGGCCCTTAATAGCCGTTCGGATCGTACGTCACGCACGCTGAATTCGAACTATGTGCGGACATCGGCGCAAGGCGCTGCGAGCACTCGTTGACCTATCGCGTCGAACTGCACCGTACCCGGCGAGGTCGTACATCAATTGATGCTAGGGGGCGAAGCTCTGTCATCCGTGTCTGCTTGGGGTTGGGATCACGGTCTCGGGGTCTATGAAATATTCCTCGCCGGGATGCAGACGGAGAGTCAAAACCTCAAAATGAAAATCTCCGTTCCGTGATGTTCTCGCACGGCCGACTTGTGCGATGATTTGCCCGGCTGCAACGTGATCGCCGATACGCACGTCAAAAAAGCCTAGATGCGCGTAACGCGTGAGCAAACCGTTTCCGTGATCAATTTCGATAAACGTTCCATAACCTTCAAGGGCACGTTCGACCCGTGTTACGCGTCCAGCACCGGCCGCAACAATCGCGGCGCCCGCAGGCGCGCCGTAATCCGTGCCGCGATGTTGCATGCGCCTTCCAGTGGCTGGATCTAAAATCGCTCCAAAAGGCCGAGTGATCTCACCGCGAACTGGACGCGAGAGGAATGCTCCTCTTGCCTGCTCGAGGATCTGAAGAAACGATGGTGCTGCTGGCTCACTTTGTTGAGCGTATGCCGCCGTTGTGGCGTAATGCGAAATCGCCAGGGCGCTGATAGCAAGAAAAGCGCTCGCGCCCCCCGAATACAAGCGTCTCCAAATTTCGATGACTGTAACGAAGGTCGTCCTCATCCGGACCTCACAAGCCGCAGAACAGTTTCAGAATGGACCAGTTTGGCCGAACGAGCCAATATTTGGTTCACATACGCTTTGCCCTGCGCGTTATGACGCTGCGCGTCGAGTGTCGACTGCAAGCTCCAACGTGCCGTCTGCGTTAAGCGAGACGATCCTGTCCGCTAAGGTCCAAACTTCAGGACGGTGTGCGATCAGTATCAAGGTAGCCCCCGTGCTGCGCAGGGTTTCGAGTATTTTTCGCTCAACCTCCACTTCGAGACTTGCCGTCGCTTCGTCTAGCAGCAACAATCGTGGTGTTTCGAGCACGGCCCGAGCGATCAGTAATCTCTGCTTTTGACCGCCTGATATGCCGGTCATGCTGTCTGCAACAACGGTGTTGAGTCGCATGGGAAGCGACATCACCCACTCATAGATTTCTGCGGTACGTAGCGCCTTCTCGACGTCTTCATCGGACACATTCATCCGGAAAAGCGTGACGTTATCCCGGATGCTACCGGTAATGAGGCGGTCTCCTTGTAGAACGGCGCCGAAACCGTGCATCGGATGAAGCGGTGGTTCGCTGTCAATAAGGACACGTCCGTCCGTGGGGAGCAAAACACCCGCAAGGAGCTTTGCTAGCGTAGATTTTCCAGCACCCGATGGGCCTTTGATCGCGATACACTCTCCCGCGTCAATCGCCAGATTTAGGCGCTGAAGGACCAAGGCGTCGAGCGATCCGTAGCGGAATGACGTGTTCTCAAGCCTAACCTGTCCACACTCGACGACGCGTTGCTGCGCGTAATTCGGGGATGGGGTCCCCGCTAGGTCGCGCGTTTGTAAGCGATGTATCTCTAGCGCTTTGTTGCGCTGGCGAAGCTGAAACAAGGTCGCCATCGATTGAGCCAGCAAATCTTTGTAGCTGCCCAAGGCGACGAAGGCGCCCAAAGTATAGCCGCCCTGATGCATGAAGGCGGCCGCAAGAGAGACAAAAACGAGCGTTTCGGATGATTTGACGGCGCTTCCGGCTAGGGTCCGCCAGCTGCGCAGCGTTTGCATTTTGGCATCTAGTACCGCGCCCTGGCTGACAATCATTCCGTACAGTGCGCGACTGCGTCTCAGCGTGCCAAATCGCGCGAAGAGAGGCATCTGCGCGAGCAGATCGAGGTTGAAGGCTTGCTTGCGCTGCGAGACTTCGAGCGTTGCCGCAATTTGCTCTCGTTGGGATTGATTGAACATGAGGTCAATGGCGACAGACACAGCCAAAGAGCAAAGACCGGGGAGAGCCAGCCAGGGCGATATGTAGAAAAGAGCCAGCGCCCCTACGATCAAACTCACTGCAATACCACTGATCGAACGGAAAAAGTCTGCGGCGAAACTGAGTAGTGCCTCGGCGGAGCTGACCTTGTTTTGGATAGTGGAGGGGCGATTTGTCTCGAACCACGCGTGGGGCATGCCCGCTAGGTGATCGAATACTTCGCGACCAAGCGCGCGTTGGGCCCGTTGCGTAGCGCGCAGGCTGAGCATCTGCCCGAGTTGACTTGTTAGTGTGCTCGTCAGCGAAACGAGTATGAAGCCAAGTCCAACGGCGGGGACAAAGCCAAGTTCTCGTCCGCGTGTCACGGCGTCGATCGACTCCTTCGACACGAGCGGGAGCAATAATGTTATGAGCTGGGCAACGGCGAATACAACCAGAGCCATGATCCCGACGCGTCGAAGGAGCGGGCGCGCAAGTCGCATGCGATTGGTGGATTCGGCGGCGGTTAGCGAACGAGGCGCTGACGGCGCTCTTCCGCGGATCTGAATGCCGAAGCCGTTAGCGGCTCGCGCAAGCCGCCGGCGTTTTACCCACGCCCAGCCAATCGCCGGGTCAAACACTTCTAAGTGGTCGCTCCGATACCGTCGCACTACAACATAGTGCCCGCGATCCAGCAGTACGACACCGCTGCAGGGGTACGTCTCGATCTTTCGGCGATCAAAAAAAACCGCATCAGCTTCGAGGCCGCACGCGCGAAGAACATCACGCAGTTGTCGCAATGTAAGGCCGCGAGAGGTGCGACCAGCTATAGATTTAATTTCGGCTACTGACTGAGGGAGATCCCACATCGCAAGTAATGCGGACGCACAAACGTATCCGCAGTCAGCAGGCTCAACTTGCGGCTCAACAATTGGACGCTTAGCAAAGAACCCCTGGACGGTAGACTCCTTCCGTTCACTTTGCGTGCGACGCGAAATCCACGCTGTCAAAAATGTGGATCAAGAACCGTCACCAATCGTGTCTTGATTTTCGCAGCCTATATTTGATGTGCCGCTACAAACGGAATTGAGACACGTAGTGTTCATGGTGCCGTTGCAACCGGCATTGCTACAGCCGGTATTCCGGGGGCCGCCCTGACACCCGTTATTGTACGTGGTGCGGTCATCACCGCCTGCCAGCGCGAATTCTTGCGAAAGCGCTTCAAGTTCCGCGTCGCCAAGGACAACCCTGCCGGCTTCGTCAAGAGCGAGATTGTCGATCTTCAGGAAATCGGACATTGGTTCACTCCGTGATGACAATCATTTCTTCACAGTGGTCATTGCTTGATCCACCGCACTGGCCAGTAGCGTTCGCGCAGTGCACGTTCGCCGAACCCGCACAATTTTGCCCGTTGGCGCAACCATTGTTGTAGTTGGGAGCACCATCGCCACCGGCTAGACTGTGTAGGTCTCCGCCGAGTGCCTCGATTTGAGCATCATCCAGGATCACTCGGCCGTTCTCGTCCAGTCTTATCCCTTTTGTGTCGATCTTACTCATCGCGCTGCCTCCCGCTCCTTGGCGACTGACTCGAATTCACGTTGCGATTGCGATTGTGGATGGGGCAGGCCGCCCAGTGGGCAGCCAAGCTCCTTCGGCTCAAGCGTGGTTAGACCACGAAGCCAAGGGCGAAGCTTGTCGTTGTTAATTGAAACAGTGCCGTCGGGATTGAGGCTACCGATATCGTTGCGATCGTCATTGAACGCGACTGTACACTTTCCCACCCGGCCATTAGCCCGGATCAGAAGAGAGTTCGCCTTAGCGGCGTAGCAAATGTATGGCTGATTCAGACCGAGGTCTTCGATCCGCTGTCCTCCAGCAGATTCCCCCGCTGTTTTCGCAACTCGAAGGGCTTCGTCAATTTGCGCACGCGTCTCGTTCAATTCCGCTGAGGCTCCCGGCGTATTCTCGCGGAAGATCGCGCGCAAATGCGTTTCTATTTCAGCCATCTCGTTGAGCTTGACTGGATTCTTAATATTAGCTGCGCCAGCACCACCGAGATTTCGGATGTGCTCAAAGTCAAGACGGAAGCGCCGATCGGTGCCAAATTGCATTCCGAGTTCTGACATAAGCCGCGCGAGATCGTCGATGTTTTCGCGGCGCACATGGATTCGCAGCAGCGCATCGAACTGACGCTCTGACTGTTGCATCGTGCACAAATTCGACCAAATGCGATCAAATGAGCCACGACCGTCCACGAACCGACGCACGGCGTCGTGTGTCGGGCCCCATCCATCAAGCGTGATTTGGAAGAAGTTTTGCCCGCAATCGAGCAAAGAATCTAAGACGGCGCGATCGAGAAACCAGGCGTTTGTCGTTAGCCCGCCTGAAAATTTGACGCCATGCTGCTCGGCTAAACGATACGCATAAGCGGACAGTCTGAGAACGATGTCCTTTGCGAGAAGAGGTTCGCCACCAAACCAGCTGATACGCAGCACGGAGAGTTCCGGCACGCGGCGATCAAGAAAACGCTCCACGGCGGCCTGGGTGGATTCGGACATCCGCCCAATCGTGAAATCCTCGTAGCAGTAGGTGCATCTGAGATTACACTTCTCCGTAGGGAGCAGAATAAGCTCCTGAATTTTTGATGTAATCGTCGAAGCTAATTGCTGACGACTGAAGCCATTTGCAAGGTGCGTCGCAGCCGTGGCTTCGCTGTCCGCCATCCTCCACCCCCCGCAGCGTTCATCGGCTTAAAACTAGAGGTAGTTACACGCTTGGCGCGACTACCGTCAAGTTAGGATTTTGAGTCGAACAACTTCGTGATGTCTCACGACGGAGGGTGGTAGTGGCGTGTCGCTGAGCGAACGAGAGAGAGCGTGCGCTCGCGGCAGACATCGAGCAATCTTTTCTACGGATCGATAGTGTCCATGCATTCGCCGTTCGTATCCATACAGCTAGCGTTCTGACACGTTCCGTTTGTGTTGCCCGAGCACCCGGAATTATTGCAATTGCCGTTAGTCGCGCCAAAGCAATTCTGATTGCTTCCTCCCGCCGCGGTGAATGAACCAATGTCTTGAGCATCCATGTTGAGTTGCGCATCCGTGATGATTACGCGACCGTTTGCATCAAGGGCGATGCTCTCGACATCAATCGACAAAAATTTGATCCCTATGTCCGGTGAAAATCGCGACACAACTTTCGCGAACCGCCGTACCACAGTCAAGTTGATCTCATCCCGTTCACATATCGTTGGTTGCCAACATCCTTTTGATGAAGGAAGCTTAGGGGCGCGAGGAGTTGGGGGGGGGGATTGGTAGGACTAGTGGTCGTCCTCGCTGCGGCGGTGTTGACCGGTGATGGTCAGCCACAGCCCGCACCGAGTGCGTCGTCGCCGGAATCCGCCACGCAGACCGTCAGCCAATCCCAAGATGAAGTTGTAGTTACGGGCACTCTGCCCGAAGTGTCATCCGACATCGACCGTAAGGTGTACAGCGTCCGCAACGATGCAATAGCTCAGGGCGTGCCGATTCTTGAAGTGCTGGGAAGATTGCCGTCAGTTACGGTCACACCCAGTGGCAACGTTCTGCTCCTCGGCAATGGCGGCGTGCGTATACTCATTGACGGCAGGCCACCGATCAATCCCAACGCCTTAAAAAACCTGCTAGGCGCGCAGGTGGATCGCATCGAAGTTATGACCAATCCTTCTGCTGCGCACGGGGCGGAAGGCACGGCTGGAATAATCAACATCATTACGCGCGCGCCAAACGGCCCACGCTTGTCGGGCGCGGTCGTCTTCGGTGTCGATAGCCAAGGCGGCGGCAGAGTAAACGCCTCTCCCGCGCTCAATTTGGGCAGGTGGACGCTCGATGGCTCACTCGCATGGAACCGTGACCAGTCGCGCGCCGACAACATCGATCGACGCAGCTTTACCGCGACCGGTGCAGAGATCACGAACAAGGAGCGCTTCAATCCTCTTGGAACCGATATTTCGGGATCCGCGAAGGTTTCTTATTCACCAACGCCGTCGCAAACATTCAGTCTCGCACTCGAAGGCTCGAATGATCGCTTCAATAGCCACACTTTCGGCCGCGTTACCGGCTCTTCGCCATCCTTCGAGAATTACAGCGAACTACTGAAGTCGCTTGGTCCATCGAGGTCCGGGCGGGTCGTCGGGGACTATGAATGGACAGGCCATAGAGAGGATGAAAGCCTTTCACTTTCCGCTTCGCTCGATACATCGAGAGCCGACACGCAACAGGTCGTGGCCGACGATTTCGATGATGCCGCTCTCCCTGATGTAACGTTCCGCACGCGCTATCTGTCGAAAGATCGCGGCGACAATTTCATGCTCGACTACAATCGTCCATTTGGAGACGCGGTGCATCTTGAAACAGGCGCTTCGTGGGATCGATCAGACCAGTCCCTCCGAACATCGCAAGAGACACTTGGCGGGAGCCCGCCAGCCCCTGACTTCACCGACAATATCAGCGGCGTCCGCGATATTGCCGCAGCCTATTTTACGGTGCAATTTCCGTTTCGATCCTGGACAGTAAAACCAGGCATTAGAGTTGAAGACCAGACTTTCAACGTTGATTCGAGCGCTCCGAGCGCGACCAATCATGACTTCAACATCTTTCCCAGTCTGTTTCTCGAACGCCGCTTCTCGGAAGCACTTAAATTGAATTTGAGCTATTCGCGCCGGATTAGCAGGCCGTCGCTCCAGATTCTCGATCCTGTTGTGACTTTCGGAAACGGGAACTCAGCGCACACTGGGAATCCGAATTTGCGGCCGGAGATTACGTCGGCGTATGAGGCGCAACTGAACTATACGCGGGATCGGCGAACATTTGGCCTAACGATTTATGATCGTGAGACGGAAGGCGTCTTTTCGCCATTCACGGAGCTTACGACCGGTGACGTTCTGCTATCTACCACCACCAACGCCGGGCATAGCACGAGCCGCGGCGCCGAAATTTCCTGGCGCGCACCTTTGTCGCAGCGCTGGCGATATGTGTTGACCACAAATCTATTTCAGAACCGGCGGGATGTATTGCTGGGAGCCTTAACCCGGGAGCGCTCTCTGTTCAGCTACACGGGCAATGCAGAGGTCGATTATTCAGGCGCGACCACAAATGGACACGAGGGCGATCAGGCCCAATTTGCGGTTCGCTACTTCGGTCGGCGACAGCTGTTGCAAGGAGCCACCCAGAGTTTTGTACGCGCCGATTTAACCTGGCGTCATCCTCTAACGAGTCGCTTGGCAGCAGTTTTGAACGTGACTGATATCTTTCACACGTCGCGAAGTGAGTCTCGAATAGAAACGCCGGATGTTGTTGACGAGACGATCAGCCGCGAGGCTGGTCCAGTGGCGAAGCTGACGCTGAGTTATCGTCTGAATGATTCGCGCTAGCGCTGGATTTTCCGGCCGACCAGAACGGCAATGGCGTCAAACGATTTGCGTATCAAGCAACACAGCGCCGATCAATAGCCTCACCAAAAGGAGGCGGCGGGCCAGTGGAGCCGGATGCGTAAGCATTACTCTGTCTAAGTCTGAAGGGTTGTCTATCCAACCGCAACTGTTCGAAAGAAAAATGAGTGGCCGACGTCGGCGAAAAGCGTGAGGTCAGCGGCGCAACGTGCGAACGGCAAGAGTGGAGATTCTAAGCCGTCAGCGAAGTGAGTGCTTCAGCAGCACTGCCAGGTTTTGCGTAGAAAGATAAAGCGTGGGGTGCGGACAAAGCCGAGGCATTGGTCTATGGTTTCCCACCGCATGAGCAGGGGCGGCGATGTCTACCGAAGATAATGTGCAATCAATGCGGCCCGTCCGGCCATGGATCGCCGCGCTGCTCACGCTTTTCTTCGGGTGGGGTGTGGGATTCTTTTACGCAAGACAAACGCGCGCCGCTGTATTTTGGGCGTTCGCAAATGTGGTCTTCGGAGTGCTTCTCATTGCTGTTGCGATCGCATGGGTCGCGCTCGGCAACCCGATTCCGCCGTGGCTTATCCCACTGGGAGATTCTCAGGGGATAAACTTAGTCGCTTTCGGTTGTTCGACGATTTTTGCAATTTGGGTTTGGATAAGTGTCTCGCACACAAAAGAGGTTCCACAAAGCAGTCCGGTGAGGCTGCTCGGCTGCTCGGCTACGTCGCGATTTGGCTGCTTCCTGCAGTCGTAGCTCTTACTTTGGCGATGGCCATTCGGTTCACACTGGTTCAACCGTTTCGCATTCCATCTGGAGCGATGCAGCCGACCCTTCAGGTCGGCGACTACATCATCGTCACGAAAGGGACCTACGGATACGGGCAATACTCATTTGCGCCGTTTGCAGGCCCGCACGATCGCGTTTCTCCTCACAATCCGCAGCGCGGCGACATAGTGGTGTTTCGACCTTCTCCCGATCCTCAACGTGATTTCGTGAAACGTGTTGTGGGTTTGCCTGGCGACCGCATTCAGATGATAGACGGCGTGCTGAATATAAACGGCGTACCAGTTCGTTACGAGCCAGTGGGAACCGTGGACACCTGCTTCGACGTAGACGGTTCATCGCATCCCGTGCGCGCGTACCGAGAGACTTTGCCTAACGGCGTCAACTATATCGTGTGTGACAAGGATCCGCACGGCGAACTGGACAACACAAGGGCGTTTGTAGTGCCGGCGGGCAATTACTTTATGCTCGGTGATGATCGCGACAATTCGGCCGACAGTCGCACGCCCGTGGTTGGTTATGTGCCGTTTGAAAACCTGATTGGACCCGTCCGCTACGTAGTGCGCCACAATTGAGAGCGGGACGGTGCCCGACGAGCGATGGTTGATCTTGGGAATGGCCGAGAACGGCGAACTCACGCCGCGTGACGGCGTAGGGCGTCAGTGACCGTCATTGAGCGCGTCAGCCAGATGGCCACAATCGACAGCTGACGTGGCGGGCTCCAAAGCGTCTCTCGCGATCGCGCCAGCGCGGATTAAGATTAGGCTGAGCAGATGTCGAAAGTACAAGCTCTACTCCGAACCGTCCTGTTGACCATCGGGATTTGGTTCGCGTCGCTGTGGCCGATGGGGTTCATTGTCGTGCTGTTCGGGGACTGCCTTTCTGATGCGAGGCCGCAGGGGCCCGCGAGGTGCTTCGCTGAACAGCAGGTGATGGTGCGAACCATGATGGGGGTCGTGGTGATCGGGAGTCTAGTCTTTGGAGTCTGGGCCTATGGGCGACTTCGACGATATGGCAAGTTATTCTCAGCTACCAACCGCGGCACGTAGCGGCATGTAACACACCACGGCTCGGGACTGGCAACTTTCGGCGAACTCGCGCGATGTGCGGCGGCAAGTTTGAGGGGCTGTTCTCAGGCGACTAAGACGCTCGATTAAGTTGATCGCGTGTTGCGCCGCGCTCATTTGCGGCGCTCGTCTTCCGTGCCATTGGTTTGGCATGCTCCCTCGCAATTGGCTAAGCTGACGCAAAATGCAGCCCGCACGAAAAATCTGGATGCTAAGGCTTTGGGCCGGCTACCTCGTGCTTGTAAATATCGCGCTCTGGATCGCCGTGCTGGTGACCGGTTGGCTCGCACTGAGTCAGCATGACATCACAATCCCCCTCACCATAGTTATTGTGCTGTGCACCCTTCGCTCTTTTGTGGAAGTCGGAAAGCGATCCCTTATGCTCTGGCGAGTGTCTCGCGAGGGCGCTTGGATAGTCAGGAGCCACGGGCAGAGAGACGTCGTTCGCGTTACTGAGCAGCCGAGCCGATTTTGGTTTTGGACTTGCGTGGAAGTTGCCTTCCTCGTTGGCGCTATAGTGATAACGGCCTTTCTAATTTGGTTGTTGTTCTTCGGGCGCCATCCAAGTTGATATTTCGGGCAGCGTTCGGCGACATAGTGCCGTTGCCGCTCAGGTTAGTGATTTGACCGTTTCTAAGCGATTGAGCCACTGAAGCGCTAGGGGACGAGGGATGAGCAAGGTTTTCCTGTCGATACTACTGGCGTTGCTGGTTGCCGGTTGCGCGCCTCGCAACGCAATCGCTCAGATCGATGAGGGGATTCAACACGCGCGCTCTGGCGATTTGGCTTGTATCCTTCCCGCGTCCAACAAGAAAAGTTGCAACGAACTCATTCAATTTCAATTTGCCACAGCCGGCGAGGTTACAGTCATAGCGCAAGCGACGATGCAAGCTGACCCGCCGATTGTGATGTCGGCACGCTACTCTGCCATGTTGGACGGAGATTCTATTTGTGGTGGGCCTACTGCCGATGACGTCACCCATGCCAGTTTTGCCATCGGTGGCCAGCCGGCCTCCGACGTAGATACGTCTAACCTGCGCGCTCATATCGTTGAGAATATGCAAGCGCACCCACAGGGGAATGCCTGCGTCAGGTTCGAACACACAGCCGCGCAATGGTACCTTCGCGTGACGATGAACGGTATTCGCCATCCCGATTTGGATTCCTCCGTGAGATGGGTGCGAAGCGACCAGTCTTACTCCGTTGGACCGTAACTGAATGGCAGATTTCGGCGAGATCGAGCCCTAACACACTTAACATGACCGGCGTCCGAAATTGAGCGACCCCGCCATTCATGCAATATCTCGATTGGGAGCGGAGGGGCGAGCACGTGAAGCGATCTTTGGCGATACTTCGTTCCGCGCTTTGCAAGATGTTCGTCTGCCTTTGGGCGGTCGCAATGATCGGCCCCGCTTGCGCGCGTGAAAGCGGGCCCATTGTTCGGGCGCCCGCGTCAACGGAAACGTTCGCCTATTTCAGCACTTCATCTAACGACGTGGTTGCGATTGAAAGCGTGCTAGCGTCGTCAGAGACATCTTTTGTTAGATATTCTTCACAAGGGCATCTCGTTCACCGCAGCGCGCTCCAGGGGTTCGTGATACCGCTCCCTGGAAGAACGGCGCTCATAGACAACGACACATTGCTCTTGCGCCGCGTCGGGCGCGATCCGCGTCAGTTTAACGTGAGTGCAAGCCTGGATCCGCATTCCCTCGCCTCGAAGGTAGCGATTTGGCTCAGCAACGCGGGCGGATTGTTTGATGACTGGCACCAAGCCGTTGCCGTTGCAAATCCAAGCAACGGGTTGAGTTGCGCCATTGGAGCAGACCGAAGCATCGCGATTTGGCGCGTGGGAGAAGCGGAGACCTTTGTCGCTTCTGCACCTGATCGGTTCGCCAGCACGATCACTGGAATCTCCGGAGTGTTTTGCCTTGCGGCAGACGACGTCAGCTACGTCGTCATTTCAGGGATCGATAACGCTCGGCCAACTGGCTCGAGGGAACAGCTTTTCGTGTTTCGTGCGGGCCAAAACCAGCCGGAAGTGGTTCTGGACATCGGCGCTGATGCGATGGACGGCGTGCCGTACTTTGAGTCCTACGCAGATGGCATCGCGGCGTTCACGCGCGCCGGCAATGGCGAAAGTCGAGGAGTGAGGCTGGCGCGGCGTGGCGGCACTTGGCGGATCGAGAGGGCTGGGTTTTTGAACTGGCCCGGCGATGGTGTGACGATTGTTGGCGCTCGGTCGGGCGCGCTCATCGTGGGCGATCAGCGCCTTGGTGGCGTAGCGCGCGTGGCTTGGCCGGCGGATAGCGGTGAAGTCCCATACCAGCCTTCATTGCTCATGCGGGCGAGCACGCCTTTCGAAATGAACGCCCTGCGCGCGGGTTACGTGGACGTTTCTTCGCGTGATGACGCAGTGCTTTGGGTTGATCCGGGGGCGGGTGGTGGATTTAGCGTCGAGTTCGTGGGGAGACGTAATGGGCGGTTTTAGCGTAGGTCCTTCGGCAGGTTTCAAGCGCAAAGTTGACATCGAACGGCCGGGATCGGCGAATGCGCGCCGAACTAGTGAGCAAGACGCTGCGGCTACTTTGGGCTGTCACAAGGACACTAACGAACGAGCCGCCCATGGGGACTCATGCCGGAAGGGCAGCGCGCCAGGATCGAATAGCACCAACTAATTACGGTTACGCGACGCGACGTCGGACCATCCCGCAGATCGAAGTCAGACATGAGATAGATCGTGCGTCCCGGCCAGAAGCCGTCTCGAAACGCATACATGCTAGACACCCGACAGTGTCCCCGACGGGACGGGTTGCAGCCGCTCGAAACCCTCCCACCGAGGTTTTCAAATGCGGTAGACTCTATCGGAGGGCCGTGGGTGGCGGCAGCAATGGTGCGCTCGGCATCGTTGATGCTCTCGCCAACCGTCACGCCGAACCGGCTGCCCGTGCTCACGAAACCGAGGACTGGATCAAATACGAACACGAGACCGGCGAGTGCCAATCCACCTAGGAGCAAATACAAGAAAGGTGAGCGGAAGAGGCGCATCGTATTGCCTAAGGCATCAGCGGCGCGCGCTGCTGTCAACGGCAGGAAACGGCGAGAGCGCGCCGCGCGAGCTTAACGTGACGAGTGGCGCGTATTGCGCAAGTATGCCGCCGAGCCAGCGAAGAGAGGGACGGTAGTGATGACGGCGCGCGTCACGTCCGGTTGGGTCCGGCTTTGGATTGTTTGTTCCGCTGTAGTCTGGCTATTCGATGGCTGGTTGCTTTATCAAGCGGTTCGCCAATTGCCGTCGAGCTCTAGTTTGCCGCGAGCGCAAATATGCCAATGGGCCGACGGCGATCGGATGACCTCACATCCATTCGAAGACAAACGAGGCGAGAGCGTCTGGTCATCATGCATGACCAGGCAGGAACAATACCGAGCCACAATGGCGCGCCGGCAGATAAGAGTTGATCGCCTTCGTCTTCTCGCAGCAGCAATTATTGGATCAATCGCGATCATCCCCTTTGGCATTGCCGGATTGTTCGCCATTGTTCGTTTCGCCTGGTCCAAATTCGGTTCGGCGGTTGTCAAACAAGAGTGACCGGCGTGTTTCGGCGACAGGGAGCCTTAGCTTGCGCTAATGTGCGGCGGCTCGATTGGAGCGACCGAGCCATTCGAGGGTCTGCTCCGATTGAAACCTTCGTTGCCCCCTCGCCGCCGTGGTAGGAAATCAGTGCGGAAACAGGGGATGGGGGTCCATGAACAAGCATATTGCTGCCGTGGCGCTTCTCGCTTTGATTGCTGGTTGCACACAGCCCCAGAGCGCTGGCCAACACACCGCCACCGCGAGCACGGCGGCCTCTCAAACCACACAGACCACCCAAGTCGTGCAAGCGTCCAACGAAGCGCCGCCGATGGAGAATGGCGTCTACATCGATCACGAAATCTGTCCCGGCGAAGGTGGCTGTCCATGGGTGCATTGGCGCGCCAATAAGCCGATCGAGCTTCACGCACGTGAAGACTCTGACTCTCCGATCGTCGCGACGCTGCAGTCGGGGGAATGGGCGCTGGCGCTGGGCGGAGAGGTGCGTCTGATCCCAGAGCGGGGCCTCGTGCAACAGGATGCGCAGGGGCTCAAGGCTGGCGACGTGGTCTATAAGCTTGGCGATGCTGGCGAAGGCTTTGTCGACCTGTGGCGCCGCGGTCAGATTGTGGACTGGCAGGCGTCCGAGGATGAAGGCGCCATCGCGTGGAGCAGCGAAGCACCAGCTGCACCCACTGCGCCAGCCGCCCCGGCTGCGTCGACGCTCGGCTGGTGGGTTCATGTGAAGCGCGAAGCGGACGGCCTGGAGGGATGGATTTCTGATCCAGACGGATTCGAATGCATGGGTCCGCTCGCCGGCGACGAGGGCTGCAGAGGCTAGAGGGCGAGCGCCGTGGACCTCATCTCCCGCGCACACTAACGACCGGAAGCGGCGACCTCCGGACATGCTGCGGATGCTAACGTCACCGGCCGCTTTTGGGCCAGACTGCCGCCGGTAAGAATAGCGCTGCACGATCGGACTTGGCCTAGAGCGGACATCGCCTATTTGCGGAGGCGCGCTATAAACTCAGGCTGACTCCAAGAACTCCAACGCCTTTTTCACGAACGCGCCATGGTATTGGAAAACTCCGCCATGCCCGGCGTCGTCATAGAGCACGAGCTCGGCGTTCGGCAGGCGAGCCGCCATGTCGACCGAATTGGAGCTCGGCACCATCCTGTCATGATCGCCGTTCGCGACCAGAACCGGCTGACGGATTCGCGACAGATCGTCGGGCGCTTGGAGTCCCCAGGCATGAATCGCCTTCAGCTGGTTGACGAACGCTGGAATTGAGACCGATTTATCGCGATTGGCGGCGCGCTCTTTCAGGCGTTGCAGGAAGTCGCGAGCCGATCTTCGGCCGTTGGGAGAGCTGGTGAAGAAGAGATAGTATTCCGGATGCTTGAAGGTGAGGCCGGCCTTGATCATGTCGCCAATGGTCAACGACGTCACCTGGTCGATGCCCACTCCGCCAGCGGGGCCAGTGCCCGCGAGGATAATCTTCCGCAGCAATTCTGGCGCTTCGAGCGCGATCACTTGCGAGACGAAACCGCCAAGCGAAAAGCCGAACAGATCGACCTGTTCGTAGCCCAGGGCTCGAATGAAGGCGATTGCATCGCGCGCCATTGCAGCCACGCTCGTGGGTGTCGATCCTTCTGACAAGCCGACACCTCGGTTGTCGAAGACGATCACGCGGCGCTTGGTAGCGATGCCGTCGACGACACGTGGATCCCACCTGTCCAGCTCCGCGGCGAGATGGTTGAGGAAGATCACTGGCACGCCGTCATTCGGACCAAGTTGGCGATAGGCGAATTTCACGTCACCAACATTGACGAATTTAGTCGGCGCATTCTTCCAGGCGTTGTTTGAGCCGACCTGTGATTGATGGATGTTGCTCATGCTAGCCTCCTTGCGGCCTATCTCATCTTGACGACGGGTTTCCCTTTCGCGCGATCCACAACGAGGCGAATAGAGCCAGCCTCGACGAGGGAAAGCGCGCGTCGCGTTCGTAACGCTCGACGATCAGGGCTTTCATTGGATGTGCTTTCTCGCGTTGGCGGCGCGAGGCGATGTTTTTCGGGCGCGCTGGCGCGTCGTCCGCTTTGAGGCAGTCGCGCCGCCAGGACCAGCGCCGATCAGCGCGCGCGCCGCATCGGCGCCCGCGGCCAGGATGCGATCTGACAAGGGCGAACCTTGCGCGGCTCGCGCAAGCTGCAGCGCGCCGATGAGCGTCGCGTAGAGCCCGATGGCGATGCTTTCAGGGTTTTGGGTATGCGCCGGCAAGGCGGCCGCAATCTGGCGCACGCTTGTTTGAAAGCGTTTGGCGCAGACGCCGCGAATGTCAGCCGGCTGGCGCGCCAGTTCAGGCAGGAGCGCTGCCATGGCGCAGCCAGTCGCCGGATTATCTCGATGCTGCGGCGACAGATAAGCTGCGATCACGGCCTCCAGTCCGCCGGCAGACGCTGCCTCTTGAAGTAACTTCGCTTGATCGTCCAAAGCCGCGGCCACGCTTTCGCGCACAAGCGCAGACTTAGAGTCAAAGTGCGGATAGAAGGCGCCATTGGTCAGCCCGGCTTCGCTCATGATGCCGGCCAGTCCGCTCGCGGCGATGCCGTCGCTACGGAAGCGCTCGGCCGCGACCTCCATGATCCGGTGCCGCGAGGTTTCTCTATGACCCTTTTCGTACCGCACTTGCGTCTCCCGGTCTTGTCGATGGCATTACGATCATTATATCGCAGTACGATCGTAATGTAATAAGCAAGTTTGGAGGGTCAAGTGGCACGCCCATTAGGAAAAACCGCGATCGTTACCGGCGCTTCCACAGGCATCGGGCGCGCCAGCGCCGAGGCCCTGGCGAGGGCAGGGTTTACTGTCTTTGGCACCAGCCGCCGCGCCATCATCGACGCTCCGAAGGGGGTGACCATGCTGGCATGCGACGTGACCGAGGAAGGATCGGTCAAAAAACTCGTCTCGAATGTGCTCGCTCAGACCGGCCGGGTTGATCTTCTGGTGAACAACGCCGGCATCGGCATCCAGGGAGGTGCGGAGGAGTCGTCGGTTGACCAGGTCCGCGCCCTGTTCGACGTAAACCTATTCGGCGTCATGCGCGTGACCAATGCCGTGTTGCCTTCGATGCGGCAGAACGGTGGGGGCCGCATCATCAATATCAGCTCGGTATTGGGGTTCTTACCCGCACCCTATGCAGCCCATTACGCAGCGACCAAGCATGCGCTCGAAGATTATTCGGAGTCGCTTGACCACGAGACGCGCGCATTCAATGTCCGAGTGTCACTCGTTGAGCCAGCTTTTACCCAAAGCTCTTTTGATCAAAACGCTCTTGAAGCGGATTCTCCCTTGAAGGAATACAACGAAGCCCGAGCCGGCGTCGCCGCACTTATCAAGCATGCGGTGGCCATTGGCGACCCACCCGGCGTGGTCGCCGACACAGTGGTTGCAGCCGCAACCGCCGCGCGGCCGAGGCACCGCTATCCCGCAGGAAAAGCCGCCAAGCGGCTCAGCGTGCTGCGTCGGTTCGTGCCCTCCGGGATGTTTGACAAGAGCCTGCGCAAGCAGTTTCGGCTGCCGGTCTAGACCCTCTTGCTCGCCCACGCGATCTGACGAGCGGCCGTTTCCGGCGATATTGGGCCGTTGAAGATGCTCGAAAGGAACGGCCGGCTCCTATCAACCGGCCATTCTGAGGATCACAGATCAACGCCTTCTGAAATGGCGATCGCATCGTCCACCTCGACGCCGAGATAGCGAACAGTGCTTTCAAGCTTGGAATGTCCGAGCAGCAACTGCACAGCGCGCAAATTGCCGGTCTTGCGATAGATCAGCGCTGCCTTGGTGCGTCGCAGCGAGTGCGTGCCGTATGTAGCGGGGTTGAGTCCGATCGACCGAACCCAACCCTGCACAATGCGCGCATACTGCCTAGTCGAGAGGTGAGGGGACGTCGCGAGCCGACTTGGAAAGAGAAAGTCGCTGGACCTCAGATAGTGACGGCTCATGAGGTTGCGAACAGAGATCCGCGTCTGTTCGGTGATCTCAAACTGGACCGGTCGGCCGGTCTTCTTCTGAACGATAATGCCGCGGGTTTTGACCTCGCCGCCAGCGGCGACATCCTCGACTTTTAGCGCCGTCAGATCACAGGCGCGCAGCTTGCTATCGATGGCGAGATTGAAGAGCGCCAAGTCTCGCACACGCTTTTTCAGCTCCAGCCGTGCGCGGATCGACCAAACTTCTTTCATCTTGAGGGCTGGTTTCTGGCCTGTCAGCTTTCCGCCCGTGATGCGACGCTCGCGTTTTCCGGGGCGGACTGGTGTTTCAGTGAACATCTCCATTGTCATGTGCGTGAGCCTTCTGCTCACCCGCCCGCACCGTACGGGCGGGGCTCAAAAGGTACGCCTTGTCGTGAACGGCAGCTATTGAGCAACTCAGCCCGTCGCTAAAAGTGATCGGGCGGCCTAGGCTGGCCCAAATCGGTCAGTGGTGATTGCGTTCGGGGGGCAGGGTAATTGGGTCTTGTCCCGGCTTGCCCCGTACCGCGACAGCAAAGCGTCTTTGCCGCGCGCTTTGCAAGGATGGCGGAGGAGGTACGAGCGCCTCGGGATGTGTGCGTGCGTAAGCTTCACTTGCGGCTGAGAGATAAGCCACAACTGGATGGTCTGGCCCACAATATCGGCGCGCGCGGGCGATGACTAAAGGCGTGTCGCCCCATCCATTGCGCGCCGTCGGATTTTCGCCGGCCTCGACCAGGACTTGGGCCACATGCAGCAACGCGGCGCGGTCGTGTGCGGGATTACGTTCACACACCATCATCAGCTGGTGGAGGGCGGCGTTGCTTTCCGAGTCCAGATGCCAATTCGGATTCCAGCCGGCCTGCAAATAGGAGCGCAGTCTCGGTTCATCGAGGTTCATGAGTGCCTCCATGACGTCGCCCGAGTTTACCGGCTGAGCGGGGCGGGTGATGCTGGCCTGGGCCGAATGCTGCGACAGGAAGGTCGCTGCTCCGAAAACAAGACCGGCTAGACCGATTGCTGCGATACTCGCTACAACAGCGACATGCCGCTTCCGCCAGGTCATTTTGGCGGGCGCGACATTCGCAGCGTTTTCCTGCATGGGCTGCGAAACCGAAGGCTGCACCTCAGCCGGGACTAGCCGGTACCCAATCTTCGGAACCGTCTCGAGCGTGAAGGCGCTTGTAGTGCGTCCGAGTGCACGGACTTTGGCGACGGTCCGCGCCACCGCGTCATCGCTAACCACCCTACCTCGCCAGCATGTACTGACCAGATCCTCGCGCGTCACCGTCGCACCCGCCGCACGGGCCAGAACCACCAGCGCCGACATCGTCAACGCTCCGACGCGAACTTCTTGAGCACCGACAATCACACGACAGGCCGAAGGCGACACCTTCATGCCGCCCAGCATGAAGTCCGTTTCGTCCGCGAGTTTAAGCGGGCTGCCCATACCGCTTAGGCGCCGCGAACTCGAAAAGTCGGAAAAAAGTCAGCCGCCCGTCCAGGAAAAGTCCAGCAAACCAAAGGCCCCACCACCAAGGTCATTCAAGAATGGCGGCTACTCTATTCGCGCTTGGACCGTGCGCAACGGCCCTAGGCGCGAAAATACAGACGGCTGCCCTAACGACACTCTCGGGGGGACTGAGTGCGCACCATCGTATCCAAGCTCTGTGTAGCGGCTATTTCAGCAGTGTTGTTGCTGCTAAGCGCCCCACCCGCTTTTAGCGATCGAGCCCCAGTCATTGCGGACAATTCGGGTCTCTCCGGTCACATCGATCGCGGATCACAGAGTTACGTGTTCAACGGCGATGCAAACGAAGCCGCGCGCATCAGCACTTTCCCGAAACACGACCTCGATGTGCGCGGACCGCGTGGCTACCACGTCCGCGCCCAAAGCGCGGACGGTTTGAATCTGACCCTACCAGCTCAAGGTCAGTACACCGTGACTGTGAGCGGTCAGGCCGGTGATTTTGGGATCGCCCTGTGGCGCATCAATACCACGCCGCCGCCTTCGGCTCTCAGCATCGATCACCCCATCGAGGGCGGCTTTTCTCAAACCGACGCCAAAGGCCAGTGCGCGCCTCAGACCTTCACCTACGCCGCCCAAGCCGGTGAGATCACACGATTCAACTTCCGCAGCCACGGCACCAAGGCGATCCTGCACGTCACCGGCAATGGCGTCGATGCGACTTCCGAGGAGACCTCGACCGGCGCGCAAAACGTCAGCTTCCAAAATGCCGGCGCCTACGTCGTTTCGCTCAGCTGCACCCAAGGCTGGGGCAATTACACGCTCACCGCCACGCGTCCGCTGCTCGCCAAGACTGCACCGGCAAGCGCGTTGGCGGTGGGGCAGACCGTGCACGGCGCGCAGGCCGACACCGATCCGCTTTATGTTATCAGCATCCAGCCCTATCCGGTGGAAGTTTACACGATCGACGCACATCAAGGGCAGCGCGTCATCGCGCAATTGTCCGTGCCCGGCTCAAAGCCCGCCGGGATGCTGCACATACTCGGCCCCAACGGCGCGCGTTTGCCTGTCGACGTACAGGACCCCGACGTCAACGTAAGTGCGACGGAAATGCGCAACACGTATCTCGATGTCACCTTCCCCGCGACAGGCCAATATCGCTTGCTTGCATATTTGCCATATGGGGGCGACTACACCCTATCGCTGATGAACGCCGCGACGGGCGCGCAGGCGATCGCTGGAACGACCGACGCGGCTGTGCAACGCGCGGCCGCGCGCCAGGCGCAACTAAACGCGCTCGCCCAACGAGGCGATCAATTACTCAACGCCGGCGACAATGCCGGAGCCGCAGACGCATACACGCAATATCTGAGCATCGATTTCCAGAACGCCAACATCTTCAACAATCGCGGCGTGGCGCTGATGCGTCAGGGCAGCTTCTTCTACGCCGGGATGGATTTCCAGCAGGCTTTGAATGTCGATTCCAACAACGCCAACGCCCGCGCCAATCTAGCGCTCGCCCAACAAGCGCAGCGGCAGCAAGAACAAGACGCCGCCAATCAGCGTGCGGAGAACAACGCAAACTTCCTGAACAACGCGCTCGGCGCCTTCTCCGCCGGTTACGACGCCGGCATGGCTCAACGCCAGGCGCAAGAACAAGCTGCGCAAGCCGCCGCACAAGCGCGCGCACAGGCTCAAACTCAGGCGCAAGCAGCCGCGCAGGCTCGCGCACAACAACAAGCGCAAGCGCAATCCCAACAACAAACGCACACCGGTACGCCTCCTCAGCAACAGGTCGCATCGGCGCAAGATCAAGCGCACGCGCAAGAAGTGGCGCGCGTGCATGCTGAGAATGAGCGCGAAGCGGAAGCGGGCCGTGCACGCGCTGAAGCACAAGCACGATCGCAACAACAAGCCGCAGCGGAGCTTGAAGCGCGGCGCCAGGCGCACAATCCCGCTAACGACGCCACCCACTGTCTCTCGGTGCAGGAAGCCGGTTCAGGCACGAATGTCCATGTCGGGGGGGCCGTGTCTGGCCGCGTGCTGGTCAATTCGTGCGGCTTCGTTGTCGAAGCATCGTGGTGCGTGGTCGGGAGCGAATGCGGACGCTCCGGCAACCTCTACACCATCGGCGCTAATTCCTATTACCCGATCATGGGCGGGCAGGGCCAGGTGCGCTTTGCCGCCTGCCGCGGCAGCGACAGCATGGGGTCAGTCCGCGGCGCACCCAACGACGGCAGCATCCACTACTCGTGCCCTGACGCATTGCAGGGACACTGACGGTCGAATGTTCAGCACCAAGTTTCGAGGGACGAGAATGAAAGCGAATCTGCTGAAAACCATCATCGCCCTTATCGCGTCGGCGACCCTGAGCCTATCGCACGCCAGCGCCCAGACAGGTGCTAATCAACTCCCAGCGCCCGCCGGTTCATTGCAGGTTGGACAAACGGTTCAAGGTGTCAGTGATGACAGCGATCCGGTTTACACGCTTAGCGACGGAGTAAATGCCCACGCTGACGCCTACACGGTCGAAGCGCAACAAGGGCAACATGTTATTGCCGAGCTATCGAGCGATATCCCGTTTAACGCAGCGACGTTTTTGAGCGACGGCCCGAAGCCTGCACCAGCTCCTCATCGACTCGTGCTCATTGGACCAGGCGGCATCCGACAAAGTGGCAATGAAATGTCCACCGCGCCAAATCTGGCGTCAGATATCTATCTGGAGATCACCTTTCCGGTCTCTGGCGAATATCGTCTGCTGGCGTTCAGCGGCGCTGACCAATATAGGCTGCGCCTGTTGACCACAGAGCAAGGCGCTCCGCTGATCGCTGCGATGCGTGCTGCGCTCGGACAACAGCAAGATCAGCGGCAGACGCTACTTCAAGCAGTCCAGCGCGCCGATCAGCTCCTAGCAAACGGCGATAACGCCGGCGCGCAGGCGGCCTACACTGAGGCGCTCCGCATGCCGAACTCCGACAGTCACTTAACAGCTCTGATCATGAACAATCGCGGCGTCGCTGAGCTGCGTCAAAATAACACTTACGCGGCGCAAATTGATTTCGGGAGCGCGGGCGATATTGATCCGACTGTCACACAAGCCCACGAAAACTATAACGCGCTGATGGCCGCGCAGCAGCAGCAGTACGATCAGCAGCGCGCGCGAGAGCAAGGCGAATTCTGGGGCAACGTGGCGTCTGGGCTTAGTCTCGGCGTGAATATCGCGCAGCAACAGCAGGCCCAGCAGCAAGCAGCTGCGCAAGTTCAGCAGCAAGCAGCGGCGCAAGCGCGCGCGGCGGCGCAAGCGCGTTCGGCTGCGCAAACTCAAGCATCCTCCAGCACCAGCACACCTTCAGCTCCAGGGTCTTCACATCCCGACCATGAGAACAATCCCGCCAATGTAGGCACGGGATGCGTGCACGTGGTCGCCAATAACGGCAACGGCGGCGGCACTATGTTTCGCAACGATTGCGGTTGGCCGGTTACGGTGAAGTGGCCGGGTGGTGAGTGGAACCTTGGGAGGGGCGCCACATATCCCACGATGCAGTCCGGCCCGTTCAGTTATCTGGCGTGCAAGCATCGACCCGAGATCGGCGCCGACCTTTTCCATGGGCCCCCAGTTGTCTGCGAAGGCCCAGCGGAATGACCATCGACCGAAATTCGCGCCGCCAAAGAGCGAGAGCGCGACGGTACCAGCGATCGCCTTGAGTGACAGTTTCCGGCGAGGATAGGTCGCCGCATCCGACAGGGGCCAACGGCAAATTTGGATCGAGGAAGCCGTCCGCTATATTCCGGACCGCCATGGCCAGCATTCGCGAGTTCCACGACTTCAAGGGTGAGGATGTCGTCCTGCTTTGGATGACACGAGAGGACTTGCGTTCGCTAAGGACTACGCTGGAAGCCGCGCAATCAAACGGAAGTGCGGCGGTCACGCTGGGTGCGTGTCGATTGTCGCTGAAAAGGCACCGCGCGACGGGCGTGAACCTAAGCGGGGCTGAAGCTGAAATCTGCCTCACAGATGGGGATGCTGAACAGTTTGAAGGACTGCTCAATGGGCTGCTTCTAGGTAGCGAACCGGGACACCAATACATGGACATCGACTGGCCAGTTGGAACGCTGATGATCTCCGTCGACGAGTATCCAGACGACTTTGGGAACGACAGATAACGGCGAGAGTTGGACGACTGATTGAGCTGATATGAGCGACGCTATCGGAGCCAGGGGTTACGACCGAGGTCAACTCCTGGCTTTCCCGGAAGCGGGGCGCCTAGTATTGTCGGCGTGTGAACGTTCTGGGTCAGATAGCAAACGCAATAGCACTGACATGTGGTGCTGGAATGCTGGTCTCGTGGGGTTTCGGCGCCTTCCACATTTTCGGTTCGTTCACGCGCGGGCCAGCTCGCAAGAAGTTTGTGCTCAGTTGGTTGGCGTTTATGGGGTTTGCTGGCGTTCTTATGGCCGCCGTTGAAATCGGTAAGCGCTGGGGCGGTATGACCGACCCAATGTACCTACATTTCTGAATCGCGAAGGCGACGAGTTGGTGGGCTGACTGGCGGTCTTCGGCGAACGTGGGCCGTGGCTAAGTAAATGTGATCGACGGCACGAATTGAGTGGGGCGGTCACTCGGGAAATTGTACGCGGCGGCCTAACGTGGCCCTAAGCAGCCATCACAACAGCGAAAGCAGAGTGACCTGGGCTTATGATTCGGTCGAAGAAAAAAGCGACTCTCTCGCGAGAGCCGCCTTTCATTGAATTTTGCGGCCAAAACGGAACGTCGCAATTTATGCCGAGGCGCCTACGAGCGCATTTGTGCTCTGATACGCGCGCTCAGATCGTCAAGCTGCCCTTGAATGGAAGCTTCGTCGCGTCGATTGAGGTGGCCGTGATAGTGCCGCATCCGCGTTTCGCGCTGGCTGATCATTTGCAGCGAGCGAAGCGAGCGCCGAGCTTCGCCTGATGAAAGCGTGCCATCGTCTCGTCCGTTGCGAATGCGCTGTTGTAACCAGGCGACGCGCGAACGGACATCGCGGTTATCGCCGCCCCAATGGTCCTGCATGGAATTGTCATGCATCGACGGCGTGTTGGAATAGCCCGATGTCGCGATCCAGCGGCCGCTTCCGTCGTAATAGCCGTTAGCTTCGCCAGTGTGCCAGCGGCCGTTAGAGTCGTAGTATCCAGGTTGGGCATCGGCGATCCACGCGCCGTCCGCGTTGCGGTGACCGTTCGGCGCTCCTGCCATCCAACGGCCATTTGAATCATATTTGCCGCTCGTCGGGCCCGCGATCCAGCGGCCGTTGCCATCGTAATAGCCGCTCGCTGTACCGCCGACCCATTGGCCGTCGGTATCGTAATAGCCGCTAGCGGAAGCAGGCACCCAGCGGCCGTGAGCATCGTAGTAGCCGCTTTGTCCGGTGTCGGAATCGGCGGAGGTCCAACGGCCGCTAGAATCGTAATAGCCGTTCGGCGCGCCATCGACCCATTGTCCGTCACGATCATAATAACCGGAAGCGGCGCTGCGATCGACGGCGTTGGCGTGCCACATATTCTGATTGTCGTAATAGCCATAGGCATGCGCGCAATCGGCAGTTCCGCGTGACAATTGATTGCCCACGATGCCCCCGCCAACCGCGCCAACGACCGCACCCGTGGTTCTGTTGCCGTGGCCAGCGATCGCGCTGCCTAGAACGGCGCCGATGCCGGCGCCTGCGACGGTGCCGACGACTCTGTTCGCGTGCTGTTGCTCGCAGGGCGTTTCAGCCAAGGCTATGGATGGAAAGAGTGCAGCCGCGGCGATGCCGGCGGCGAGTAAGCGCATATGCATGTCGGGAATCTCCCGGAAACGGCATGGGCCGTCCGTTATGCGCTCAACGCTTGAGTGAACTCGCTGTTCCGTATGATCGCGCTGAATGGCTCCCACGAAAACAAAGGCGGCTCTGTGAGGCCTCTTCCGTCCTTGAGAGATAACCCCTGATCAGAGGGTGGCGATGCAGTCCATGCCAAACGATGAAGGCGATTTTTTCGGACCCCTTCGCGCCTTCGCAGCGTTGCTTCAAAAGAGGGGTCTCGATCATGATGAAGTTGGTGTTTGCCGGAATAGCCGCGTTTGAGTTAGCAGGCGGGTGCGCCGAGCGAACGAGTTCGCACGCGAGCAGAGCCACAATTACGATCGGCGCACAGCAGATAAACGCCTCCGGGCTCAACACATCGTCCAACGCAGGCGCCGACAGAATCTTGAGGCGCTTTCGTATGGCGACCCGTGTCGCTTGCGACGTGCAATTCGGGGCGCGTTCGAGTGTTGAGATTGCGCGCGAGCAGACCTGTGTGGATCAAACCATGCAGCGCGCTGTGTCCGAGCTTGCCAGCCCCACCGTAGCCCTACGCCACGCTCAAGATATCGCCGAACAAAGAAACTTCGTGGCCTGAGAACACCCGAGCGTGTCGTCCTTTCATGAGGACGCCGTTCGCTCAAACGCCAGGATGCTCGTAAACGAGAATTCCATCGTGCCTTCGACGTGATCGCCGTAAGTGACCGCATAGGACGGCCCAAGCGCTTGCGCTAAATTCTCCGCGTCAGCGCTTAGTGCGAACATGCCGGCGAGATGCCAAGGTCCAAGGCAAACAACGCCCCAGCCTGATTTGATCTGATCTCCACGAATTGACATCGCCACGCGCCTCTCCATGGAAGCGTGCGCTTCGCCCTGCGTCGATGCAACCCTAATAACCTGATTGGATATGCATGGAGAGCGCGAACGCCCACGCGTTGACGCGCGCCGCCCCCAAAAGGTTTGAAGCGTCGCCTCTCGCCCAATCGGGCTCGTGAGCATGGCTTCGTAAATTGAAAGAAACTGCTCTGCGGTCAGCTCAACCGAAAATCGGGTGACATGCGGGGTGGCTTCGTTAGCTGGCCTAGACGGGCGCGCCGAACGCGAAGGTCAGCACCACATCGTCGAGAAGAGCGCCAACCGATGCGGGATCGGAGTAGCAGAGAGTGAGGAGGGCGGATGTGTCGTCCCTCACAAAACAAGCGTCGTCATCCCAAGCGTTCGCGACCGCGTGGCGCGATCTGACTTCGAGACGGCAATCCCCAACCTGGGCGGGGATATCAACGCGTTGATCGCGATCGCGTCCGTCAATATGCGAGCCGTAGGTCAGGTGTGGTCCAGATTGGCCGATGGCAAAGAGTTCAATGTCCCAACGGTGCGAGCCAACATTGGCCCGCGCCGCTGCTGAGAACCTAATTGTTGAACCGGCAGGCAATTCTAGGCGATGCATAGCATGGTCCTTTTGGGTTGGACGCGTGCGTAAGAGTTTGAGGGCGTTGGTCCTCTGCGCATCCAAAAATCATTCCCTATTGATGACACACTGATCGCCCGATCGGCGCATTGGCGCGTTGCAATCCCAGTCGTCGCCAAAATCGTCGAAGTGGGCGTTTGCGGGAAGCGAGATCGTCACGCACGTGACTTCCGATTTGCGATAGCCATAGCCGCAGCTCCAATCGTCGCCACGCGCGTTGAGATAGCCGTGGTCCGGCACCCTCACAGTCGCACACGCGCCTCCGGACGCAACAAAACCTCGCTCGCATTGCCAGCCTGGTCCGCCAAAATCATTGCGTGTTAGGAACCCGTGAGCTGGAACTAAAATTGCCGCACAGTTTTGTCCTTCGCGTCGAAACCCGCGGCTACATTCCCAATTGTCGCCGCTGTCAGTGAGATAGCCATTCTCTGGGACGTTGACGCGGGTACAAGCAGCAAGGTCAGCGACAAAGCCGCGAGTGCATTCCCAACCGCGCCCATAGGGATTTTCCGACAAATAGGAATTGGCTGGCAAGATAATCGCCTCGCATGCCCCGCCAGCGCGTCGATACCCGCGCAAACAATTCCAACGATTTCCATCAGAATTCAGGTAGCCGTTCTTTGGGACGGCTACGCCAACGCAACGCGCGCTGACGCTGGTATAACCATAGTCGCAATCCCAGCCTCTGCCATAAGAGCTGGCGTGAGAATGTTGAGGGGCGGCGGGAGCTGAAGATTGGGCAAGGGATGGTGTAGTCATCGCCAAGCTCGCTCCCATCAAGAGAGCCAAGAACAGAATAAGCGCGAACCCACCGAGCATTCGGGGTTGCTTGAACGCTCCCAGAATTGAGTTGGCTATTGCAATCGACAAAATGAGCCTCCACTGGCTCGCGGGTCGACCGAATGGTCGGCGGACAGAACGGCGCGATTTGTTGCTGAAGCACGCACTCTAACACATTCACCGGGAAACGCGGCGCCCAATCTTTCCGCCTTGGCCCAACCCGGTGGCCGGGCGGTCACGTGTGCTTCAGCGCGGGCTTTCCGTCGCGGTTTGTGGCGCAAGGGCAGTCTATCCCAACGCGTTATTCGTCGGCGCGCTGGCGCCGACGCTGAAAAGCGGCGCGCTATTGTCGCAAATAGCAAGCGATCTATTCGCGATGCATCTATTGCAAACAATCAGATAAGCACCACGTGACTGCCGACAGAGACGACGACGCTCTCGTTGTTCGTCCGCAAGGCGATCGCAAACCTCGGCCTTCTGAGCTCACCGACCTCGCCCGGCTACGCAGCTGACCTTGCGGTCGAGTGCGAAATCTTGCGAGCCGGAACACGATCGCTCGACGTTGGAAACAATGTCGCCGAGCCAGGCGCCAAGCCCGTCAGATAACAGGAGATTTCACGTGGCGAAATTTCGTCCGCTTCACGATCGCGTCGTCGTTCGCCGTGTGAAGGAAGAAGAGAAGTCCAAAGGTGGGATCATTATTCCCGGCACGGTTCAGGAGAAGCCCCAGGAAGGCGAAGTCATTGCCGTTGGTCCTGGCAGCCGTGACGCTAAGGGCGACCGCGTCGAGATGGATGTCGAGGTCGGTGATCGCATTCTGTTCGGAAAGTGGTCGAGCACGGAAGTAACCATCGATGGCGAAGAGCTCCTGATCATGAAGGAAAGCGACATCATGGGCGTCGTCGAGGCCAAAGCATCAAAGAGCAAGAAAGCAACCTAGAGACTGCCCAGCCAATAAGTTTGAACAAAGGAAATCCGAAAATGGCAGCCAAAATCGTGAGTTTCGGCGCCGACGCCCGTGAGCGCATGCTCCAGGGCGTTGATGTCCTGGCCAACGCCGTGAAGGTGACGCTTGGTCCCAAAGGTCGCAACGTCGTAATCGAAAAGTCGTATGGTGCTCCGCGCACGACAAAGGATGGGGTTACGGTCGCCAAGGAAATTGAGCTGGAAGACAGGTTGCAGAACATGGGCGCGCAATTGCTTCGCGCCGTCGCCTCTAAAACTCATGATGAGGCCGGCGATGGCACCACGACGGCGACGGTGCTCGCTCAAGCCATCGTGCGCGAAGGCATGAAAGCCGTAGCCTCGGGACGCAATCCGATGGATCTTCGCCGCGGCATCGACAAGGCGGTGGCGGCAATCATTGAGGATCTGAAAAAGCGCTCGAAGAAGATCACGGGCTCTGAAGAAATTGCCCAAGTGGGAACGATCTCCGCCAATGGCGACATAGTGATTGGAAAATTCCTCGCCGATGCGATGGCCAAGGTTGGGAAGGAAGGCGTTATTACGGTCGAAGAGGCCAAAACGCTTGAGACCGAATTGGAAGTCGTGGAGGGCATGCAATTCGATCGAGGCTATCTCTCACCATATTTCATCACCAATACGGAAAAGATGGAAGTTGAGCTTGAGGAGCCGCTCATCCTGCTCCTGGAAAAGAAGATATCTTCGCTGCAAACCATGCTGCCTTTGCTGGAGGCCGTGGTCCAAATCGGGCGCCCGCTTCTAATCATCGCGGAAGACATTGAAGGCGAAGTTCTGGCCACGCTCGTGGTCAATAAGCTGCGCGGAGGTCTCAAAGTCGCCGCTGTGAAGGCGCCGGGCTTCGGTGATCGCCGCAAAGCGATGCTTGAAGACATCGCCATTCTCACCGGCGGCCAATTGGTCAGCGAAGATCTCGGCATCAAACTCGAGAACGTCAAAATCGACATGCTCGGAAACGCCAAACGCGTCATCGTCAAGAAGGATGACACGACGATCATCGATGGGCGCGGGGATAAGGCTGTCATCCAAACGCGTGTCAGTCAGCTTCGTGCCCAAATCGAGGATACCACGTCAGACTACGACAAAGAAAAACTCCAAGAACGCCTGGCCAAGCTCGCTGGAGGCGTCGCTTTGATCAAAGTCGGCGGAGCCACGGAAATTGAGGTTAAGGAGCGTAAGGATCGTGTTGACGACGCGCTCAACGCGACCCGCGCCGCGGTCGAAGAAGGCATTGTGGTCGGTGGCGGGGTCGCCCTCTTGCGAGCTGCATTCACGCTTTCTCTAAAGCTTGACAACGAGGATCAGAATATCGGCGTCGCGATCGTAAAGAAGGCGCTTGAAGCGCCGATCCGTCAGATCGCTGAAAACGCAGGTGTTGAAGGTTCGATCGTTGTCGGAAAGCTCCGAGAAACCAAGGACGAGACTTTCGGCTTCAACGCTCAAACGGAAGAATTTGTCGACATGTACGCTGCGGGCATCATCGATCCCGTTAAAGTGGTCCGAATTGCGCTGCAGGACGCGGCCAGTATCGGAGGCCTCATCATCACCACAGAAGCATCGATCGCCGAGGCCCCTAAGCGCGCTAACGCTGACACAGGCGCGATGGGGAGTGGAATGGGATACTGAACAAGCGTCGCGTAAGACGATGCGGGTTACATTCAGTTTCGATCATCCGCCGGAGTGATTATAAGTGCGTTCGGTGGAATTAAGGTGCTCAAGCGCTGCGATTGTACGCCTGTTGTCGCGCGAAGCATGCTAGCGTGATCCTCACAGCAACAACGCGACCGCTTTTTCGCCGCCCGCAAGGGCGGCCGAAGGCGCTTGGAGACTTAAAACATGACCCCGATCGCCAAACTTCTGCGACAGAAGACCAGCCTATCGGCGCGCCTTAAGACAGACCGGGGATGTGAATGAAGCGCATCTTTTGGTTCATGGGGTCATGGCGCAAGCGTTCGCCCGCGTAGAGCCTCAACAAGATCTCGGCGCTGAGATGGGGCGCGCACTCGATGCCCGCGCGCGCCACTTAACGCCACTCGCCGTAGTATGAACGCTCCCGATAAAGGATCAAACCGCCGCGCGGCTTTCTACGAAGGCTAACCGCCGGCATGGTTCAGAAAACCTGGTCGGAGATTTGCTCTGGGGCGACGTGATCGCAGATTGCAAAGCAGAAGGCGCGACGAGGGGGCTTGAACACAATGCCTGAGCCGACGCGATTTCCCGAACGAAGAGGAACGATTGTCGATTGCCTCTGTGGCAGGCGTTATTTCCAACGTGTTGTCGACGAAGAAATCTCGCAGGAAGGTCACGTGCTTTGTGACTGCGGCTACGTTCTTGGCGCTTGGAGCGGAAAGCATCGCCTTATTTTCGAGAACGAAGAAACCCGCGTGCCGAAACAAACCTAATGCGATGCGCGAACGAGCGGTCGATGCTGCTCCGGTCCGTGGTGAAAGACCTGCTCTTGGTCTTTCGTATTGAAGCGCTGACCACACACATCGCAGCGCTTTTGCCGCGCTGATGCTCGAATGGGGGAAGCGGCGGCAACGCGTTTTTGCGATCCATGGCGGAGAGTCAAAGCGATTCTACAAAGTCGTCTGTACGATATCGGACATACAATGGCAGCGCGGTCCCGCAACGATCAAAGCGCTTGGCGGAATTCTTCCCAAACCATAGCCCCGTAAAGATGCCCCACCCGGATCTGGAGTTGGTCGGCGCCATTCCGCATAAGGCCTTCGCGCGCGATAATCTTGGCGTTCTCAAGGTCAGCCCTACAAGGCGCAGTTCCAATGTGGGACCCTTGCCTCAGGTAGATGACGATATAGTCGCGTACGCTGGGGCGGGGCCGGGGAAGGGAGTGGTCATCCATGACGCTCTCAAGAGGACGCCAGAAGCTCCTGACACTGCACAAGTGGTTGCGCCTAGAGCGATTGCAACGCCGCTTGGTGAAAACAAGACGCCCTTTGGGCGCGTGCAGGGGCGCGGCGTGCTCACACAAAAACAAAGGCGGCTCTGGAGGGCCGCCTTTGTCCTGCAGAGAGAATGCCCTGATGAGCATTCTCGGGGGGAAATCGGATTGCACCACATTGCTTGGCCGGAAGCTGTACGCCAGCGCACAAAAGCCAGCGCACACAGGGAGAAAGCGCTTTCGACACTTAGCGGCTGGTCCCTTTGTGCGTTTTCGTGCATTGTAGAGATATCGGCCGTCCCGACTTGGCGAGCGGCTGACTGAGAGACGCTTGCGCTCCCGCCTAAACGGCGCCGGTGCATTCATGTCTACCGATCAAAAAACAGTCAAAAACCGCATTCTCGCAGCACTCCCTGCCTCTGAGTTCGCAGCGATCGCGCCAGCTTTGACGCATGTCAGCTTGAGCCTTGGTGAAAGTCTGCATCGTGCGGGAGACAGGATCGAGAATGTGTTTTTCATTGAAAGTGGCTTTATCTCCGCGCTGACGATGCTGTCTGAAGGTCAGCCCCTTGAGATCGGTCTGATCGGTTCCGAAGGGTTGGCCGGGGTCTCGGTCATTCTGGGCGCGACGCACTCTTACAGTGAAGCCATGTGCCAGACCGGAGGGGATGCCTATCGCATCTCCACGGCGGGGTTGAAGGACGCGTTTGCACACGCGCCAAAACTTCGCGATCTACTGTTGCGCTATACGCATTGTTTTCACGTCCAGGTCGCACAAACGGCTGCTTGCAATGCGCACCACGAATTGGGCCAGCGCCTGGCGCGCTGGCTGCTCGCGGCGCACGACCGCAGCGGCGTGCCAGAGCTCTCGCTGACCCAGGATCTGATCGCTGTGATGCTCGGCGTGCGGCGATCGACTGTGAGTGTTGCTGCGGGCACATTGCAGAAAGCAGGCGTCATTCGATATCAGCACGGGCGCATCACCATCATCGATCGCGTTGGGCTGGAGAATGCGGCCTGTGAATGCTATGAAGCGGTTGTGGGCGAATATCGTAGCCTGTTCGGCGATTTCCCCACGCTCAATCCGGCATGACCAAGCAACCCGCTGGCGAAGCTCAGAGCTGCGCGACATCGATCTGTTTCGACAACGCGGCCTCTTTGAATCGGGGCAAACGTAGATGAACGCATTACAACCGAGGAATAGGATGGGGCGCACTCCGAACAGCTCGCCTGCGACGCTGCTCGTGGTGGAAGACGAGCCGCTTATCCGGCTCGCGACGGCGGACTACTTTCTTGCAAAGGGATGGCGCGTTTTAGAGGCGAAGAGTGGGGAAGCCGCGAAGGCTCTGTTTATCGCCTGCGAACCGATCGACGTGATGTTTAGCGACGTACAAATGGCCTCACAGGAGGACGGGTTGGCGCTAGCAATCTGGGTGCGGGAGAACTATCCGGACGTCGCGGTGTTATTGACGTCGGGCGCTGTTAAGCTGAGCGAAATCCCTGCTCATATCTGCGCGCGCGCCTCCACTTTTGTGAAGCCCTACCAATTCGACATGGTCGCTGCCCGAATAGCTGAATTGCGCAGTGGCGATTGAGCCGGGCCAGATTAATTTCGCAGTGGAGGACCATACTCAGTCAGGTAGCGCACAGACTTCTTCTGCGTCTCCACCCATGTTCCCAGCGAAAGATGGAGCATGAAGAAGAGCCTTATGGCTTCCCCCGAGAACGGCGCGGGCGGATTTCAGAGCCGACAGCGCCTGATTGCGGAAAACGAGCGGTTGCGAGCGGTTTGCGTCCGCGCTGAGGAGACGGCCTCACGCTACGCCATCATGCTGCGCGAAGGCGATCATCGGATTAAGAACAGCCTGCAAGTGGTCGCGAGCCTTCTGCAAATGCAGCAACGGCGCGAAGAGAATCCCGGTGCGCGAGAAGCCTTGGCCAACGCTGTTGCTCGTATTCGCTCGATTGCAGCAATTCACGAAGCATTGCAGGTCGGGGAGGGCGCTGATCGTGTTGACCTTGGCCGCACGCTTCAGACTATGTGCCGTGGCTTGCAAGAAATGGCGGGCGAGACGCGAAGCGTTGCAATCCTTGTGAGCGTGGAGCCGATTGAGACGTCAATTGCTTTTGCCCAACCTCTCACGCTTGCGGTCAACGAATTGGTGATCAACGCCCTTCGTCATGCTTTCCCGGGTAATCGCACGGGTACAATTCGGGTTTGTGTCTCGCAAGCGCAGGCTAAGCTTCGCATTGTTGTCGCTGACGATGGCGCAGGTATGAGCACGAGTAACTTAGAAGGCGGCGGCTACGGGGTGTCGCTCGTCCGCGCGATGATGGAGCAGATCGGCGGCGTCATCGATATCGCGACCGACGCTGGCACGAAATTCACGCTCACAGCGCCCGTGCCTGCCAGTACCATTTAGGAAATGCGGGATGAGACCACGGAAAAGCTAGCTCCGCTGAACGCGATTGGCGCTGGTTGCCCCATTTGCAACGCGGCAAGCAACGGGGGCTCCCCAACGTGGACGGACTATGTATGTGGCTCGCGCACAATGACCGCGCCACATGATTCATGGTCGCTCGTGCGGCCCTGTCAGAACTCCTCAAAGCGAGCAGTGCCTTAGTGACGTAAGAAGTGCGCATCGATCAATGAACAGCGCTAAGGGGCTTCATCCGGCGCAGTGACGACTTTGACGGATCGGCCCGATTGCTCCAGCGCTCGTTTGGCTTCTTCAACGCTGTCCAAAGCAAGCGACTTCGAGCGGTAGTCGCCGAAGAACGCGCCGTCCACGAGAACATGCCAAATTCTATGACGCTGCTGGATATGGAAGATTGAATTTAACGGAGCGCCGGGCATCAGTGGCGCGTCAACGGAGGAGAAGTTATGGCCCCGCCTTCGTTCTCCCATGACGCCGTCACAGATGGGGTCGGGTCCCGGAAGAGGCGCGAAATGAGCGCGTCGCCGTGCCAAACCTCGATGATGGCGTTGCGGGACAAATTAGTCTGCGCATAAGCCGTTGCGGCCGCGTCGTCAGTGAAGGGCGTAAATTCAGAGCGCTCGGTAGCGCCGAAGGCGTCTTTGAAACAAACGGAATACTTCATGGATATTGATCTCGAGAGCACAAAAGCCCGAGGCCCTCGCATCGGGCCGGCTCATGAAAGTCAGCCGCAAGCGCGCGCCAACTCCTTTGCATGTGGTCCTTAGGCGCCCAACATTCAATCGCTGAGCACGCGCGTAGCGCGTTATTGTGAGACGTGTGCGCATTAATTTAAGCGGCAATTGACTTCGCTCGTTGCGGCGCGCGCTGTAGCTGCCAGCGCAATCTTGTCCGGCTGTCCAAGACTTTTGAAAGTTTGGAACTCGGCGGCGATTTCGAGATCAAGCGACAAAGCAAGGCGACTGCGGTTCCGGGCGGGACGAGTTAGAAGGAAGGAATTTCTCATGGCCACCCAGGCTCACAACGGCAGTGATATCCGCCAGTCCATTCATCGCGCGGCGGCGAAAATAGCGCACGAAGTTTCAGAAGCCACCGAGGCCGCCATGGACGATGCGGCGGTGTCGCTGAGACATTCGACCAAGGAATTCGGCGATCGAGCGTCGAAGCAATCGCGGCTTGCCGCGCGTTCGGTGCGTAAAAACGTGCGCGACCATCCCATCACTTGGATCTCGGCGTCGGTTGGCGCGGGCGTGCTGCTCGCCGCGCTTTTGATGCGCCGATCCTCTCCCGACTAGACGAGTGAGAAATGGGTTTTTGGAAACGGCCTCCCGAGATCATCGGGAGGCCGTTCTAGTGCTTGACGCGACTGGGTGGGAACAATTGCGCCAAGTTCTAGGAAGCCCCCCGGCCTCGACGGTGTGGTTACACGACGAGGATCGCGCTCGTCGGTACGGTCGCGTGCATCTCACAATAGAAACTGTGGAAAACACCACGTGCTCATCGTGTGCGGTCATGTAACCGACGACGACGTTCTTCGTTGTCGAGCATGCGCTTGTTTCAACGTAGTCGAGTTACTCGCACCAAGGAGCTAGTCTCCAACGAGACGTTCAATCTTCTCTGGCGCTACGAAGTGTCGGAGGACGGCGGCAAGAACTGGCATCCGGAGAGCGAAGGCGATGCCAAACGCCCCGATATCCTGCGCCGTGGAAACTGGGTATCGCCTCCGGCACTGTAAGCAGAGTCCGGTGATAGTCATTTAGGTGCGAAAAACTTGGCCCCCCTATCTGCGGCCGCGCGTTGAGTGCTGGTAGAAAGACAATCCAAAATGAAAAAGATACTTTTCGCGACGGTCGCGGGCTTGATGCTCGTTGGCCCGCTCTCGCTTTCATCCGTTTCAGCCCAACCCTGGCCGGATCATCAAGGCCAGCAATCTCAACAGAACCAGCAGCCCGTTGCCGGCCATACATCCATCACGCCGGTTCGTTCCGACGACATGCATGCGATTGGCGGCCGCGACCAGCACCATCCGCGCCAATCTTGGCGCGACCAACGCACCGATGCGCGTTGGGACGATAGCCAGCACAATGGCTACTATCAGAACAATCGTTGGCATTACGGCCAGCCAACAGCTGATCAGCTTAACGTCCAACTCGGCTACCATCCGTGGGCGCGCGGCCAACGTCTGGGCTATTACAACACGCGCTACCAGGAAGTGGACTATCGCCAGCACCATTTGCGCCGGCCAAGCCATGGCTACCACTGGGTCGAAGACAATAATGGCGACTATCTGCTCGCGGCGATCGCCGGTGGGCTGATTGCGCAAGTGGTCTTCAGCAACAACTAGTTTGCTGTCGCGAAGAGCGGGCTGTTCAGAATTTGCCCTTCGGGGCAGCCCGCTTGCCGCTTGCAGTGGAGCAAATTGAAATGACCATACAAACGCTAGTCGCCTGGCTTTTCGTCGGCGGCATAGCCGGCTGGCTTGCGAGCATCTTAGTGCGCGGCGGCAATGCAGGTATGATCGGTAATATCGTTGTTGGCATTATCGGTGCGTTTGTCGGGGGATGGCTATTCAATTATTTTGGCTTCGCCGCCGGCAGCGGACTCCTTGGCGCAATCGCCGGCGCCACGGCGGGCGCGGTTATCGTGCTGCTCTTGGTCAGAATGGCTCGCCGGCAATCCTAGCGCGTCAACACCTGAATTGCCTTTGTCCCCAGAGTGTCCTTCCTCGCTATCGGTATTGTCGGGCGTGGAGCAGACCTTATGGAGCGATGATGGCGAGGCGGCGCAGACGAATGGCTTGCCCGCTCTCCATCGCACTCAGAAGGTTGATCGCAGACGCCGTATCTTGTCCGGCCGCGCGCATCGAGGCGATGAGGGCGTGTTGAGCTGCAATTCGTAGTGCGCAGTCGCGGACACGGCTCCTGACCAAAGCTATCTCTTTGTAGGACATGAGCGGCTTGGACTAAGTGTTGGTGTTCATTGTGGGGCGCTCATTGCTGGAACACCTCTGGCACGCGGCCGACCACCAAGAGCACGACCGGCTCGTCATCAAAATCGCCAAGCTCAGAATCACCTGAACTGGAAAAAGCGACGGCGCCAATCTTGGTTTGCCCCAACAGTGTGGCCGCGCGCTTTGCGGCATCTTCGCTCTTGCACCGCGTTGGCGCCTCGCCTTTCAACGCGCCGCGCTGCTCGGAGAACCCTTGGACGAGATAAACGGTTTCTCTAGCCATCAGAATGACCCTATTGGGTTGGGTGCATGCTGGGGAGACAGTTGCCCCCTGGCATCGATGTGCTTGGCCAGTGTCAATAAACGACGATGGGCTCGCCACCTTTTGCCTTGGCTCGAGCGTTCTTTAGCGCCGCGGTTTGTTCGTTCCGAGGCGCGTTCCAATAGCCCATCATTTCCGATGTGCGTGTCACTCGAAAAATTCCGTGCTTGGGGCACTCGTATCTCACTGCATCGCCGCGCGGTTCGCGGTCCATGAGTGTCGCATTGCAATCTGGACAATTCAATTCATACCGCGATGCATGGGCCGTAGCGCAGACCTAAGCAAGCCCTAGTTCAGGCCGCGTGCGCGTTGGATTGAGCATGGCCTCTTATGGTTGCGCCGGGAATTTGAGTCGCGAGGTGTCGTAACCAAGCGCCTGAGCCTTCGTGATGAGCGCCTGCCGCACTTCGCCCCTTGGATAGTTTTCGCGCGTGTAGGTCCAAATGCTTTCAAAGGCGGGATCGCACGCGACGCTTAGTGTTGGCGCCGGGGTCGGGCGGACGGGGCTGAACGGCCGGTGTCGCTTTTCGGCGAGATTGCAAGTCTGAGTGCTCTCTGCGCACAGTTAGTAGGTGAAGCCCAATGAAGGCGTGCTGGTCTCTGACGCTGATCCCGACGAGTGACCGCTCTCGGCGATGGTCGGCCCGAGGCAGGCGATAGTGGCCTACGTCTTGATTCGAGCGATCAGGCCACTTGCGGACTTTTGCACGTTCGCTGATTGTGGACCTATGACATTATTGGAGGCGTTGCCGGTCTCTTATTGCTCGCGTTAAATGCGTAAATCAATGCCTCAACGTTGCGGGCCCGCACGCGGCGGTCACTGTGGCCGGCCATCTCACGCTGCGATCATTTCCGGGCCCGCCAAATACGAGGGTGTGGCGCGAGGGGATGTAGAGGAGCGGGCGCTCATCCTGACGCTTCACCGGTCCATCTGCATTAATGATGGCGGCGATTTCGCCGATCCTTCGTGGCGCTTTGCGTTCACGCAAAAACCGTATCCGCGGACTACTACGGTTTCTTGGTGACGTCGGAGGAGGGATGGCGGTGCTCGACGACCAACACTCTTGGGGCGATCCTCAATGCTGGCGACGTCGTCCAAGCGACAGCTGCTCGATGAACGATGCCGCCTAAGCAATGTAACGAGCGTCCCGTCTGGTTGCAGTTGCGGGCGCATTGTCCTCAGAAGCAGGGGTGAACGGCCAAAGTGTGTCGCTGGTGGCGATGTCAACGCCCGCGAGTGCGGCTTCGCGCAGAAAATCTCCGTCGTGAAAACCGTTGACCGCAAGGCGCATGCCTTGGCCGCGAATTGTTTTCGACCAGAAGCGGATTTGATCGATGGTGCGCGCCGCGCGCTGCCTGCTCTGAGCGCCCGAATAAATCGGCAAATGAAAGCCTGCGGCCCATGCGCCCGATGCGCCGATGCTGGAGAGGGCGTGATCGGTGTAGTGGAAGTCGATACAGACGCGTCCAACCAGAGCTCGCAAGTTCGAGCACCATTCGGCGATGGAAATGAGCGGCGTGCCTTTTTCAATTTCGGCAATGGTGATGATCGCACGCCGCAATACCTCGGGGGGCGCCTTTGCGAGCATGGCCAAATAGGCGTCGCGGCTGCGGCGCGACTGCATCGTGGTGGCGTGGACGGTGAAGCCGACCGGAAGCACTGGCTCGTCGGAGGTGATGCGGAGCGACGCATGCTCGAACACAGCCACATCCGTGGCAGAGAATTCGCGGCCGTGGTGAGAGCCGTCGAGGATATAGTCAGGGTTATAGGCGAGGCGCGGACCATTGTGGTCTTGGCGCACAGGGCAGAACCAGACCGCGGCAACCTTGCGCTCACGCGCCGAAAACAGCCGCACCTGAACGATGTTGTCGCTCGGCGCGCGTCTCAGCAGGTGAACGTCCGCGCTATCGCGCTGCAGACCCGAGGAAATAAGATCGGCAAAGCCGTCGGCGGTCAGCGAACGCGCAGTGACGACCGGGCGCAAACTCGCAAGCCCTTCTTCGCCGAGATAGAACGCTAGCAATGCGTCGCGCATTTTCTGGCAGCGGTCCTGATTCTTTCCGGGAGCGCCTTCAGCCAGAATGACGAGGAAGCCGTCGCCCGCAGGAAGTATGACATCCTCCGGGCTCGCGTGGCGCGAGAGTATGTCCATGGAGCCGGCGTGGACGCGCTCACGCATGCGAGGCCAGTTCGCACCAGCTGCTTGGCGAATTTCATCGAGGCCAATTACGCGCACCTGAGCGGCATCGATCGAACCATCGTTGTGTGCAAGCGTGCGTAAGCGAAGCGCAATTTGCATCGTGTCTGCGGGTGAAGACATTTTTGCCCTCCAACGCCGACATCCTCGCAAAGCTTGGTTTCCATGCGCTAAAGTTTCGTTAGGGCTCTAGTTCTAGTTGCGTTGCGGAAATCGGCCTAGGCCGTTGGTGCGGGTTTGGCCCGATACGCCCCGCGCGCTGAGAAGTTAGCTTAGCGCCGATTAACCGGACTGGCCGCGTTAGGCGCTGCGCATCTTGAGTTCGCGCAGACAGCACTCCGAAAGAGCCGCACGCAGGTCTTGCAGCTTCGGGGGTTTGCTTAAGACGCGATCGACGTTTTCGGGCTTTTCATCTTCCGCCTTCATCCGCTCGCCCCAACCCGTGAGCAGGATGACCGGCGTTGAAGGCGAGACGTGCTTAACGGCGCTCGCAACACGGCGGCCATCGAGACCGGGCATGCCGAGATCGGTGATCACCGCGTCAAAATGCTTACCCGAATGCGTCGATGCTTCGAGCACCGCAACGCCCGCCGCGCCCTCCGACGCCGACGCCACGATGTGGCCGTCCATCTCCAGCACTTCGCGCAGTGAGCGCAGCAGGATCGGATCGTCATCGATGATCAGGAGGCGAAGACGCAATGTCGGCTTCGCCGTCAAATCGCGTACGCCCGCGCCGCCAGACGCGGTGGGTGCACTGAACATTAGTCGGAACGTCGTGCCGCGTCCGGGCGCGCTTTCTATTTCGATTTCGGCGCCGTGGCGTTTCACCGCGCCATAGACCATGGCGAGGCCAAGACCCGTGCCGCGCTCGCCCTTGGTGGTGAAGAATGGTTCGAGACAACGCTGTCGCGTGTCTTCGTCCATACCCACGCCAGTGTCGATCACTTCGATCTGCACCCGGCTCGGACTATCTGCGCCGCGCGCTTCGCTCGTGCGCAGCGTAATAGCTCCCCCGTTGGGCATCGCGTCGATAGCATTGATCACGAGATTGGTCAGCGCCTCGCGCAGTTCGCTTTCCACGCCGAGGATCGGAGACGGATTGTTCATGAACTCGGCGCGCATATCAAAAATCTGGCCGCGTTGCTGGGCCATGTCGCGCCAACGGGCCTTGGTAAGATCGAGCACCTGTTGCAGCACCACATTGGGATCGACTGGCGCGAGCGTGAGCTGGGCATCGCGCTGGCGGTAGAATTCGCTCATCCGCGCAATGGTGTGCGCGGCGTCGTCGATGGCGCGTTGCACGATTTCGAGTTTGCCGCGCCCGGCGTCGGTCAGCGCTGGCTCGGTCACGAGCAGAGATTCCGTGTAGAGCGCAATCGGGGAGAGCGCATTGTTGATGTCGTGCGCGATGCCGCTCGCCATCTGGCCAAGCACGCGCAGCCGTTCTTGCTGCATCACCGCTTCCTGGGTCTGACGCAGATCGTCATATGCTCGCTGCAGCGCCGTATTCAGCTGCGCTTGGTGAGCAGCAAGCGCCACGTGTTCGCTGAGTTGGCGCAAGAACTCGCATTCACCGCTGCTGAACGCTTCGGTCTTCGCGCGCGCGACCACGAGTGCGCCGAAGACGCTACTTTCCACCTGCAGCGGCGCCGCGACGAACGAGAACAAACCGCCGGCGATCAGACGCCGCGGAAACAAAAACTCCACCGCGCTCAAGTCGGGTTCATAAACCAGGCGACCTGCTAGACATTTGGAGAGCCCGTTTGCGTCAACCGGAATGCGCGTGTTTTCCGGCATCGCCATCAAAGCAGCGCGCGGGGCGCTGCGCAGACCTATGCGTGCGACGCGGAAATCGCCCTGATGCGGGTCGAACGTCAGAATGCAAGCGAAATCAGCGGGAAGTTTTTTCTCCAGGTCTTCGACGGCGACACGATAGATGCTGCCGAGGTCCTGACGCTCGCCGATGGCGCGGCTGATCTGGTGAAGAAGCGCCAGCCGCGCGAGCTGGGTCCGAGCTTTTTCCTCGGCGTCGCGGCGAACGCCGACTTCCGCTTCCATCGCGCTCGAGGAAGCGTCGAGTTCCTCCGCCTTGTGGCGAATCTCTTCAAGATTGTTTTGAAACGCCTGCAACACTGCGGCCAGTTTTCCAATTTCCGCGGCGCCGCGTGCGACCGGGGTGAAGTCCGGCGTCTCGCCCTTGGTCGCCTTCGTCAGCGCGTCGACAATCTGATTGATGGGCCGGATCGCCCAAACAATGATCACCCAGAAACTCCCGGCGCAAAGCAGCAGCGCCACCAGAAAAATCGCAGCCTGCACAGCAATCGCGCGTTCCGAATTGGAAATCAGCCGATCGAGATAAGCGTAGGTGGCGCGCCGCGACGCTTCGCGAAGAGCTGCGAGCGAATCCGCGGCTTGACCCGAAAGCTCAAACCACAGATCGGCGCTGATCGGATAAACGCCGCCATGATGGGCGCCCGGCACGTCGAACATTTCGCGCGTCATGTCGTGCAAGGTGGCGTATTGGCTCGATGCGTCGCTGAAATAGCGGGAGACTGCCGGATAGAGGTCGCTTTGCTGCGCCACCAGCAGCGCCGATTGCCAGCTCGAATCCAAGACGCCTTGGCCGCGCAGCAGATCGGACGTCTGTGTCAGCGTGGGATCTGAGTTTTCAGAGAGGATCTGGCCGATGATCGAGCGTTCGCGGCCGTTATAGTCGGTGATCGTGCGGAGGAAGTGGCGGTAGCGCAGATGCTGCGTGGCGACCGCGTCGAAATCGGTGAAGGGACGAATGAAAGCCGTCCACAGATTGTCCGCGTTCGCAACAAGTTGGCCGGTGGCGCGCTCCCATTGACCGGCGAGGGCGAGATCGCGCTGGCGGCGCGGCAATGTCAGCGCGCGGTCGATCCTGGGCCGCAATGCACGGACCGCCTCATAACTCACTTCAAGCTGGTGATGGCTAGCGTCGAGCTGCGGCAGCTTATAGCGATTGAGCGCTTCAAACGCAGCGCGCATGGAACTATCGGCGAGCCCGCGGCTGTCTTCGAGGCGCGGCTGCAGCGCAGCGAGCGTGTCTGCGTCTGAGGCATGCAGCATCGACAGTGCGAGATCGCGCTCGGTGGCGACATTTTCGGCCACCACGAACAAGCGGTCGCTCAGCGTGATGGCGTCGCGCAATTGGTGCGCGCGTGTAACTCTTTGGGCGTCGGACACCAGATCGCGCGTCGCGAGCAACGCAATCACGATGGTGAGTCCAGCCGTGATGAGCAAAAGAATATTGCGGATCGAAAACTCGGGCGGCCGGATTACCGGAAGAGGCCCGGGTTTCATGGTGAACCGGTCCGCACCGTGGTCGCGAGATGAAGCAGGCGATCCTGAACGCTTAGGTTCGCAGCCTGAACCGCGCCGACATTGATGCGCACGCCGATACGATTGTTGGTGCGCGTGAATTCGATCATGCCGCCGGAAACGGCGAAGCCATCATAATCACTGACGGTGAGCACGTCGCGCTGCGCCAGATGCGCGCGCAATTGCGGCCAGTTCGCGCGTTCGTCGCCGCTGACGACCAGGAGCGAGCATGTATCGATGTCGGCGTAAGAGCGCACACTGCGGACTTCGATGTTGCGCTGATTGACGGTGCGTCCCGCCAGCGGCGCCAGCCGGCCGCCAAACGGATCAGCGCCGTAGACGCATACTACGGCAGCCTGATCGGGATGCACTGATTGTGGCCATTGCGTGTAGCGCAGAAAATTATACAGGAGGCCAGCTTTGATATCTTGCTCGGCCAGCTGAAGGTTTTGCGCTGACGCCGGCAAAACCAGAAGCGAGACAAGCAGAAGGCCGATCAGCGATCGTACAGATTGGCTCAGGAGCGCCACGTCAACCTGCCAAATACCGTTCGCTGAATGCTAGCGGCGTTGGAGCTCGCGGGCGAGCCAAATTCCCTGTAGCTTTCGTCAAACACGTCCTGCCCGACCAGTTCAAGTTCCACATGCTCGCTCAGTCTGTAGCCGGCTCTCAGATCCGTCCGCACATGCGAATTGATCTGGAAGCCGGGAAGCTTGTCGACATAATAGACATTCAAATCCAGCTGTAGATTTCTCGAAGGTTCCCACTGCACCGCGAGATTCGCTAGATTGCGCGGCGACTGGTCCTCAGCGGCTTCCGCGGCGATCGCGACGGACGGGGGCGGCCCGCGCAAATTCATGTTCAAGAAGGCATAGCCCAGCGATACGTTCAGATTGTCCGCAGCACGCCAGCTTACTTCGAGTTCGGCGCCTTCCGTGCGAGCGCTGGTCGAATTCGTGGTTTCGATCGGCAGGATGAAATGCGGCGCTGGAGTGAGCGAGATTTGCGCAGCTAGCAGCGAATTGGTCGCGAGGCCGTCATAGACATTACGGAAGATGGCGAGATCGGTCGCGAGAGTCGATGTCCACTGGCGGCGATAGCCGGCTTCATAGGCCACGAGCTCTTCGCTCTCGAACACGTCGTTCGGTCTCAGCTCGACGCTGACGGGCGCTGGTATGAAGATATTGGGCGGGATCACGCCGGTCACAACGTCAAAGTCGCGCTCCAATTCGCTCGGTGAGCGCACGGCGCGCGAGATCGAAGCCCAGATCATGGACTTTTCTCCCGTCCATTGCAGACGCGCCGTAGGCTGAATCTCGAAACCGGTGAAGTCGTTGAAGTCGAACTTGGAGCCCACGGTCAGGCGCCAAGCTGGGCTCAGCGCGATTTGATCCTGGAAGAACGTGCTGAACAATTGCTCGCTATGGCTTGAGCTGGACGACGTGATGATGGGCGTTTGCCTGATGTCGTCATTGGTTGTGCGATACCGAAATCCGGCGACGATGCTTTGCCGGCGCCAGTGTGGAAATTCATATTGGGCATCGACATCGAACGTCGTGCGCCGGTCGCCGAGCGTCAGCTGATCGCGCCGCGTCAGGTCGACATAACTTTGCGCAGTGAGCCGCCCGCCATTGCCCGTCTCGCGCGTCCAACGCGCCAGAACGTTGCCGCCTTCAGCCGTGATGTCTTCGCTCTCCACGATCGAGAAGGGTGCGGTCAGCATGCCCACGTCGCGCAATTGGCCCGTTTCGGAATGGTAGATATCGCCTTGCAGCGTCAGCGTTTCGTGTGCGTTCGGCGCGCTGTCGATGCGGAAGCCGCTGCGCCATGACATCCAGTCGCTATTGTCGTCGGCGTCTGTGAGCGTCTTCTGTCCGTCACGGTCGAACCAGCGGCCATAGACGCGCCAATGCGTCGTGCTCCCGAGCGGGGAAAG